>SDBV01007673.1_pt1 | contig 14703 bp, 19 predicted proteins | sample 2277081 | NCBI WGS metagenome assembly SDBV01 (sample SAMN10402039, study PRJNA504765) | marine sediment metagenome | isolation source: marine sediment core GS10_PC15, 223 cmbsf | place: Arctic Ocean: Southern Knipovich Ridge | collected 2010
CCCCCAATAGCCATAGAAGAGGGCTCGGTGCTCGTTTGTCGCCGAGCCCTTTTTTTCGGCGCGGGCCGAGCAGCCTGAGTGATGGAAAACCTGTTTCAGGTCGCCGGCGTGATCGAGTTGCTGAAGGCGTTCGGCTCGATGGCTTTCGCCCTGGTGGTGCTCTACGGCTTCTACCGGATCGTGACGCGGTTCGGCAACAGGCTGCTGGAGATCCAGACCAGCCAACTCGCCGCCAACCTGCGCCAAGCCGAGGCGATGGACACGTTGGCCAAGAACGTCAAATCCACTTTCGCCGATCAAGAAGAAATTCTGATTGTGCTCAGGACTCTGTCGAGAAAGAGCGACGAGATGGGCGAGCAGCTCGAGAGTCAGAGCGGCGAGTCCCGATCGCTCGCCGCCGCCCTGGCCCGCCAGGCCGACGACGTTCGATCGTTGCGGGGCGATCTGGCCGAGATCCGAAACGGCATCGAGGAGCGGGTGAGCCGATGAGTCAAACCGCAAACGAAAGACACCGCGCCGAGCGCGGAATCATCTTGCGGCTGTTGGCCGAGGACCGCGGTGAGCAGACCTCGTTTATCGCCCTTTGGCGGATGATGGACCGGCGCGGCTTCCCGGTGTCCAAAGACGGCCTGAGCTTTCACCTGACCAAGTATCTCGCGCCGCAGGGTTACGTCGAATTGCGGCGCGCGAAACAGATCGACGCCTTCAGCGACGACACCGACCTCAACCCCGATCAAGTCATATTCGTCAAGCTCGCCCCCGGCGGCCTGCAAGTGTTGAACCGCGCCGAGCGCGATCCCGAGGTGGCGGTGTGACCAAGGAGCGCAAGGTTCGCTTCACCGCGTTCGAGAAGCTCTCTCCCGAGGGACGAGCTCTCGTACTCGCCGGCGCCGCGGACGACTCGAAGCTCAACGACATTCACCGCGGGCTGGCCGAAGCTACCGGAGAGAAGATCGCTGCCGGATCTTTGCACCGTTTCGTCGCCGCCTGGCGCGTGCATCGCGACCGCGAGCGCAGGGCGCAGCAACACGCCCGCAATTTAGTCGCCGCGATTAAGGAAGCGAACCTCGACTCGGCCGATCTGGGCGAGAGTCTGATCACCCAGTCGCTGCTTGAGAATTTGGACGACGCCGGATCGCTGGATCTCAAGACGGCGCTCTCACTCAACGCGCGTCACGTCGAGCTGCAAAACAAGAAGCGCGAGCTTGATCAGAAAGACGAAAAGATCACACTCGCCCGCCAACAGTTGGAAATAGCCAACAAGAGAATCGAGGCGCAACAGCGCCGGCTCGCCGAAGTGAAACAGAAGGCGCGGCAAGTCGAGCGCTCGCTCGGCAAAAACAAAGACTTGACTCCCGAGATCAAGACGGCCATCCGAGAACTCTACGGACTCGCCGGGGAGGAAGCCCATGCAGCCTGACCCCCTGGTTCGCCTGACCGAGTTTCAACAGGAATGGATTCTCGACCGCTCCAGGTTCAAGCTGGCGGTCAAGTCGCGGCGCATCGGTTTTACCTTCGCCGCGACGCTGGAGATCGCGCTCGACATGATCGAGAAACGAACGCGCTGGCTGATGATCTCCCGAACGCAAGAGGCGTCGAAAGAGGGGATCGCCGAGGTGCGCAATCACTTGGCGGCGATGCGCATGGTCGAGGAGTCGCAATTGCGCATCGAGGAGATCGAGACGGATCAATTCTTCCACGAGGCGCGGATCACCAAGTTCCGCATCGAGCTGCCCAACGGCTCGGAGTGCTTGGCCATGACCGCGCACCCGGACGCGGCGCGCGGTTTCGGCGGTCATGTTTTCTTGGACGAGCACGCGTTTCACGACGAATCGAAGGATTTGTGGAAGAGCGTCTCGGCCGCCGTGCTGCGCGGACACCGCATCGTCGTCGTCTCGACCCCGAACTACCAGCAGGGCAATTACTACGAGCTGGCGCGCAAGTGCGGCGCGACGCTGGGGCGGCCGCCGGCCCAGCGCCAAAACGGTTTGTGGTCGACGCACTGGGTGGACATTCAGGCGGCTGCGCCGGAGTTGGCCCAGATCGGCGTCTCCGTCGACATCGAAGAGTTGCGCGAGCTCTCAGGCGACGCCGAGGCCTTCGAGCAAGAGTACGGCTGCCAGTTCCTGTCGTCGTCGGAGATGTGGATTCCGCTCGAGCTGATCGCCGCGGCGCGCTCGGCGCTGGCCAACCGCGAGTGGATTCGGGACCGCCACTACGAGGGCAATCTGTTTGTCGGCATGGACATCGGCCGGCGTCGCGACAAGACCGTCATCTGGATCGACGAAGTCGTCGCCGGGGTGGCCGTTTGCCAGGGCGTGATCACGCTGGAGCGCACGCCGTTTGAAGAGCAGTATCGAGTATTGCGCGAGGTGCTCTCCCATTCCAAGCTGCGCCGCGCGGCGATCGATGAGACCGGCATCGGCATGGCCTTGGCCGAGCGGGCGCAGACCGAGTTCGGCCACAAGGTCGAGCCGGTCACCTTCAATCTCGGGACCAAGCAAGACATGAGCGTGCGCGTGCGCCGCCGCTTCGAGGAGAAGCTGGACAAGATTCCGCTCGACGCGCCGGCGGTCGAGCGCGCCCTGGCGGCGGTGAAGCGGGAGGCTACGGTCAGCGGCGCGTTGCGCTTCGACGCCCCGCGCACCGAGGCCGGACACGCCGACGAGTATTGGGCGAAGGCGTTGGCCGACATGGCGCAAGACCAAAGCTCAGAGACCGGGCCGCCTGATTACGTCTCGACCGGAGCGTTCCGCGCGCACGCCGCGGCGGGGGCTTACTGATGCCGCACGAGCAAGCATTGACGCTCACCGCGGGCGACGCCCGCCTGGCCCAGGAGTTGACGTCCGCCGAGACGCTGTCGGGCGGATTGGCGGTTTGGCAATCGATGTTCGAGTTCGGCTCTGAGAATCCCACTCTGGTGTGGCGGCGCATGATCGCCGATCAGGCGATCGCCGAGTACGTGGAGATGGAGGAGAAGGACGGCCACTACGGCGCGCAGCTTGAGACGCGCAAGGAGAGCGTGCTGTCCAAACCCCGGCGGGTGACTCCGGCGTCCGACGCAGTGTCTGACATGCGCGTCGCCGAGTTCATCGAGGACGTACTCGACGGCCTAGCCGATTTCGACAACGCGCTCTACGAGTTGATGGACGCGCTGGGCAAGGGCGTCTCGATCGCCGAGATCATGTACGAGCGCGCCGGAAGCGAGATTCGACCCGTCGAGTTACGCTTCCGTCCGCAGCAGGCGTTCGCCTTCAACGAGAGCGGCAACCCTCCGTCGGGTCCTTTGCGCATCGCCCGAGGCGAAGAGATTCTGCCGGCCAACAAATTCGTCGTCCACTCGTTTCGGCCGCACCTGGGCAACCGCTGGGGACGCCCGCTGGCGCGGCGCTGTTTCTGGCCCTCGTGGTTCAAGCGGCAAGACATCAAATTCTGGCTCAAGTTCGTCGAGAAAGGCACGGGCACGGTGTTGGCGAAATACCCGGCCGGGTCGAAAGACAGCGAAAAGGCGTTGGCGTTGACCGCGGCCGAGGCGGTCAACGACGAGACGGCGGTGGCGATCTCGGAGAGTTTCGCGGTCGATATTCTGGGAGCCGCCCGCCAGGGCGGCACCGGGGTTTACAAGGCACTCGCCGAGGACTACGCCAACGCCGAGATCTCAAAAGTCGTGCTCGGCCAGATCCTGACCAGCTCGGGCAGCGACCAGGGCAGCGGGTCGCTGGCCTTGGGCCAAGTGCACAACGAAGTGAGAAAGGAAAAAACCGAGGTCGACGCGCGTTCGCTGATGCGGGTCATCAACCAGCAATTGATCCGCCCGGCGGTGCTTTTGAACTTCGGTCCGAACGTCGATCGTCCGCGCTGGGTGATCGACTTCGAGGAAGGGGAGGACCTCGGCAAACTGGCGGAACGCGACGAGCGGTTGGTCGGGGTCGGCGTCGATCTGCCGCTTTCCTACTTCCATGAGCGTTATCAGATTCCGGTTCCTGAAAAAGGCGAGCCGGTCGCCGCCTCCACCGGAGCCGCGGCGTCCGCGGAAGGCGGTGAGTTCGCCGAGCCGGGCGAGCGCGAGGGCCGGCGCATCGTCGCCCAAGGCGTCGCGGAGGCGAAGAAGCTCTATGCGGAATGGATCGAGACGTTGATCGAACAGGCGACCAAGGAGATCGGCTGAGATGGCTTTGAGGCTCGACAAGCAAAGCGTGCGGCGGATGGGCGAGCTGGTTGCGCTGGCGCTGACCGTCGCCGACCTCTCGGGCCGGACGCAAGTCGCCGCCGAGGCGCTGGCCGAGACGGGCAAGAGTTTGCTGGTCGCAGTGACGCCGAGTTTCGCCGAGGGCGAGATCCTCGCCCCGGCGAAGCTCGAGCCGACTGAAGCTCTTGCGTTTTTCCGTCAAAAGATCTCGATGACGCGGCCGGCCTTCGACCGATTGCAACGCCGGTATCGCGAGATCGCCTTCACCGTGGCCGAGGTTGAAAGCGTGACGCTCATCGAGAAGATCCAGACGACGCTGGCCGACGTGGTCCGCGAAGGCGAGACGCGCGAGACCTTCGTCCGGAGGGTGAATGAGTTAACCAAGGCGGCCGGCGTATCGCCGCTCAATCCGTTTCATATCGAGACGGTGTTTGAGACGAACCTTGCGAGCGCGCTGCAGTTGGGCCGGGCCTCGCAGCTTCTACAACCCGACGTAAAACGCGCGCTGCCTTTCTGGGAATACCGCACGGTCGGCGACAGCCGCGTGCGCCCGGCGCACCGCAAGTTGAACGGCTTCATCGCCCCGGCCGACGATGCGGCGTGGAAGCGGATTTCCCCGCCGAATGGATTTCGCTGCCGCTGCACGGTGGTGGGGCGAACGCCGTCGCAGGCCGAGGCGAAGGCCAAACGGCGCGGTCAGAATCTATCGGTCCAGGGATTGAAGCGTCTGCCCGCCCAGCCCGACAAGGGATTCGAGCAAAGCCCGGCGACGGCGTTCGCCGCGCGCCTCGAGGAGGCGCGAGCATTATGAAGCATTCGACCGAGAAGAGGTGAATCGAAATGTTCGGACGAAGAAATTGGAAGACCACGACGTTCGCCGGCGGCGCCGGGATCGTACAGTTGGCGGCGCTGTTCGGCGTGGTGATCGAGCCCGAGCTCGCCAACATGATCAGCATGTTTTTGCTGGCGTTGGCGGGCGTGAACGCCAGGGACGGCCGGGTGATCGGCCGCGAGGAAGGCGACTAGTTTTGATTCAACCCTTGCGGGGGAAGGAGGGGGCTGCCGCGGACGGCGCCTCCTCCGGCCTCAGCCGGCGAGGAGGTGAGCGATGAGTTGTCCGGCGAGAGAGGCGAAAACGTTTTGCTGGGCGTGTCTGGCCGAAGTCAGGGCGCCGCACGACTGCCCCGCGCATCGCGAGGAGATGAAGCTGGGCAAGGCGCCGGAATCGAATCAAATCGAGCCCGATGCGCGACCGACCGCGGACAAGGAGCAAAACCGATGAAAGGACTCATCGAGATTTTTCGAGCCGGCGTAAACCGGGACGCGACAGGGACCCAACATTCGTTCACCAACGAGCAGGTCGCCCAGTTGGCGGCGAACTACGACCCCGCCTATTTCGAGGCGCCGATCGTGGTCGGTCACCCGGCCGACAACGCGCCGGCTTACGGCTGGGTGGAGAAGTTGGTGGCCGAAGGCCCGAAGCTGCTGGCGAGTTTCAAGCAAGTCGATCCCGGATTCAGCAAATTGGTCGAGCAGGGCCGTTTCAAGAACCGCTCGGTCTCGTTCTACAAAGATCTCGGCGGCAAGGGGCTCTCGCTTCGCCATGTAGGTTTTTTGGGCGCGCGAGCGCCGGCGATCAAGGGCTTGGCCCCGATCAAATTTCAAGAAGGGGACTTCGAGACCTTCGAACTCTCCGAGAAACCCGGAGGAGGAAGCATGGACATCAAAGAAATCAAGAAGGTAATCGACGCGGCCTTTGAGAACTTCAGCGAGAAGTTGAAATCGCTGGTCGGCGCCGGCGGCGGCGGCGACGCCGCTGCGAAGCCCGCGGGCGGCGACGAGGTCGACCAAAAGATCAAGGCCGCCGTCGACGCGGCGAAGCAGGAGTTTTCGGAAAAACTCGCCGCCGAGAGTAAGAAACTCGCCGCGGCCCAAGATACGGCGCGGCGCGCCGAGATCACCCGCTTCGCCGAGAAGATGCGCGGCCAGGGGAAATGGCCGCCGGCCTTCGACAAAGCGGGCCTGGTCGAGTTGATGGAATCGCTCGACTCGGCGAACATCGAGGCGATCGAATTCGGCGAGGGCGAGGACAAAAAGAAGCTCTCGCAGTTGAGCGCCTTCCAAGGCTTCATCGAGCGACTGCCGACGATCGTTCATTTCGGCGAGTTGACCGGCGACCTCGGATCGGCGCCGAGCAAGGTGGTGGCCTTCAACCAGTCGGGCCGTCCGGCGGACAACATCGATCTGGCCGAGCGGGCCGAGAAGATCTCGCGCGAGAAGAAGATCGACTACGGCGAGGCGTTGATCGCGGCGCGCTCGGAGCAAAGCGCGTAGTCCAGCGCTAACTCAATAACCACGAGAGGAGGAAGCGAATCATGTCAGCAATCGGCGGCGGTCAAACCGTCAGAACATTCGAGGCCGAGGCGGCCTTCGGCCAGGGCTTGGCCGTGGTCAAGGGAACCGGGGACAACCAGGCGAAACTTCCGGGGGCGGCGAACGTCGCCGCGCTGGGCATCGCCTATTTGGCCGGAGACCCGGCCGACCCCAAACGCCGGCACGTAGGCGTGGTGACCCAAGGCGAGGTCGACGTGGTGGCCGGCGGCGCGTTCGCTCCGGGCGATCCGCTTCGCGTGGCCGGACCGTCGGGGAAGCTGGTCAAAGTCGGCGGCGAGGCGGTCGGCGAGCCGGTCAAAGTCATCGCGCGCGCGATGGAGACGGCCGCGGGCGACGGCGACCAAGTCGCCGCGTTGATCAGCCAGTTCACCCTGGGCGATCAGGTGACGGCGGAGGTGTTCATCTCCGACGGCGCCGCGGCGGCCGACTACGGAATTTTTTTCATCGCCGACGCCGCGATGGAGTTGATCGAAGCGGTGGAGCGGCACAAGACGGCCGGGTCGGACGGCAGCGCGGTGACCTTGATGGTCGCCAAAGCCGCCAGCGGCACGGCGCTCGCCTCGGGCACGGACATGCTCGCCGCCGGCGTCGATCTCAAGGCGGCCGCCGACACGAACCAAACCGCGACGCTGCACGCCACCCAAGGCAACCGTGAGTTGGCGGCGGGCGACGCCGTCGGACTCGTCGAGACGGGCACTCTGACCGCCGTCGCCGGCGTGTCGGTGCGCTTGAGCTTCCGGCTGTTGTAGGGAGCGCGAACGAATTTCATCGAGGAGAAAAACACATGGCATTGACCGATCCATTTCAAGGCCACATCGACGTGGCGCTTTCGAATTTTGCGTTGAAGCACCGCAACACCCAATTGCTGGCCGACCTGATCTTCCCCCGCGTGGGGGTGAATCGGCAGTCGGACAAATTCTTCATCTTCGGACGCGAGAATCTTTTAAGCGACGCCGACGACGTGCGGGCGGCCGCGGCCGGAGCGAAGCGCATCTCGCACACGCTCTCGGACGCGCTCTACAACTGCCCCGACCACTCGCTGGCGGACGCCATCCCCATCGAGGATCAACCCAAACCCGGCATGCCTTCAAGGCGCGAGCGGGCGACGCGGACGATCACCGACCGGCTGTTGTTGAACCACGACGTGCGCACGGCGGATCTGGTATCGAGTCCCGCCACCTACCCCGCCGCGAACAAAGTCCAACTCACCGGTACGGACCAGTGGTCCGATGCGGGGAGCGATCCGGTCCTAGACGTGCAGACGTCGCAAGACGCGATCGTCAAGGCAATCGGCATTGTGCCCAACACCTTGATTCTGGGCCGGGAAGTCTTCTCCATCGTCCGCAACCACGCCAACATCGTCTCGCGCGTCCAGAACGTCAAGTTGGGCAGCGTGAGCGTCGAAGATCTGGCGGCGATCTTCGACGTCGTGCGCGTGTTGGTGTGGCGGACGATCAAGCGCAGCCAGGCGGGCGTGAACTCTTTCGTCTTCGGCAAGCACGCCGTGTTGGCCCACATCCAAGACAATCCCAGCCCCGAGGACGTCTCGTTCGGCAAGACGTTCGTCTGGCAGGCGGCTCCGGGCACGGTCGGCGGGATGGGGACCGAGCTCGGACCGTTGTCGCCGCCTTCGGCGCGGGCCGAAGAGGTCTCAGTGCATTTCTATCACGACGAGCAGGTGACCTCGTCCGAGTCGGGTTACTTGATTGAAGACGCCGTCGCCTAGGCCGGCGACGACAGCCGCTGGGGGCCGCGAGGCCCCCGCAGGGTGGCGAAGACGAGGAGGAACCATGGAATATCGCGTGACGAAGCGCTACAAGTCCGGCGGCCGCATTCACGAAATCGGCGAGGTCGTCGAGCTCAGCGAGAAGCAAGCCGGCCCTCTGCCCAGCGGGTTGATCGAGCCCGTCGAGCCCGTCGACGACGACGACGAAGGCGACGGCGAGAAGCCCCAGGGCAAACAGAAAAAGGCCGCCAAGGGAAAGAAGTAGAACTAATCGATGCCTTACGCGACGATCAGCGATTTCGAGCGCCGGCTGCCGCAGAAGACGCTCGAGCAATTGACGGGCGAGGTGGCGGGATCGGCCGCCTACGACGCCGCCCTCGACGACGCGTTGAGAAAGGCGAGCGCGGTGATCGACGGTTACGCCGGCGTGCGCTACGACTTGCCGCTCAAGGGGACGGATCGTCTAACGTCGCTCGCCGCCGACATCGCCGCGTTCGAGTTGGAAAAGACCAGAGGCGTCGTCCGCGAAACCGATCAAAAGGGCTACGACGACGCGATTCGGTTTCTACGTGATCTGGCGGCGGGCAAGGCGGGGCTGGACCAGCCCGTCGGCTCCGAGCCCCAGACCGGCTCGGCCGACGTGAAGACCAGCGGCGCCGAAGGCGTTTTCGGAGATAGGAATCTCCAAGGGTTTTAGAAAATCGATGGCCATCGAAATTAAAGTCAACGACCGCGAGGCGCGCATTCGTTTGAGCGGCCTGAAGCGGACGCTGGCCAGAAGCTCGATCCACCGCATCGTCGGCAACGTGATGAGGGCCTCGATCAACGACACGTTCGATCAGCAGGGGTTTCCGCCCGGCGCCTGGCGTCGGGTGTACGCCTCGACGATCGCGGCGCAGTTCACCCGCGGCGGCGCGCGGAGTCGCCGGCTGGAGACCAAAGGCGGAAGGCAGACCAAAGGCTTCCAACGCTTCGCCGCGGGCAAGAAGCTGTTGACCGACAGCGGGCGGCTGCGCAACTCGATTACGTTTCGCTCGCGCGGCGGACGCGTCGAGATCGGCACGAACTTGATTTACGCCCGCGTCCAGCAGGAAGGCGCGGTCATTCGGGCCAAGCACGCCAAGGCCCTGCGCATTCCGATCGGCGGCGGCCGGGCGATCTTCCGCAAGCAGGTCGTGATTCCGGCTCGTCCGTTTCTGCTGATCAAGCCGCAAGATCCGAATGTGATCGTCGAGGCGATCGAGCGGGCGGCGGGAGAGAGCCGGAGGACGAGTGCTGGATGACGATCGAGGAAATCTCCGACGGCCTGGTCAAGTTGATCGTCGACGCCGAGTTGGGCGCCGCCACCGTCAGGGCGTTGTCGTCAAGCGATATCGAGGAGCAATCGGGCGTGCTGCTGACGCTGCCGCCGGCGCTGCTGGTGATGTTCGACGGCTCACTGCTGGAATCCTCCGATCTGCCGGGACGCACTTACGCCTGGACTTCGCGCTGGAGAGTGATCGTCGTCGCCGAGGATCTCTCAGGCGGGGCCGAGCCCGCCCGCGGCGCTTACCGATTGTTGGACGAGCTGATGAAGATCGCCGCCGGGGCCGACGTCGTCGGCGCCGAGGGCAAGGCGCGGTTGTTTCTCGAATCGCAGCAGATCGAGGACGCCGAGCCGGGCCGGGTCGCCTATTCGATGACCGTTCGGGCGGAGACGCATTTTCAGAAAGCCTAGAGGCGGGAGGAGCTTATGAAGATCCAAGTGAAACGCGGCGTCAAACACAAGGGCGCGCTCAAGATCGCCCGAGGCGGCGGATACCATCGCGAGTTTTCGGGCAAGGGGCCGTTCGAGCTTACCGGGAAGAAAGCCGAGCAGGAAAAGGAATGGAACCTGTTGCGCTCGACCGGCTTGTTTGAATTGGCCGAGCAGATCCCAAAATCGGCGGCCGCCCCGAGGGAGGTGAATAATGGCCTTTGATCCACAGAGAGATTTCGACGTCGCCGTCGCCTTCACCACGAAGCAACAGACGGACTACGCGACGATTCGCGCCGACGCCGATATGGACAAGCGCACTTCGGTGACGGCGCTGGATCCCGCTCAAGTCACCCAGGTCAAGGAGACCGACGGCGACGAGTTCGGCAAGGGCCACGAGTTTTCGACCATTCAGCGTTCGGTTTCGCAAGACGTGCGCCTAGCGCGCTCGGGAAACCTGTCGTCTCTTTTGGCGGGCATGTTGGGCGCGTTCGGACTGGGCGCGGTTGTGACCAGCGGCACCGGCCCCTACACGCATGTGTTTACCGCGCTCGACCCGCCGGTCGACGGCAAGTCGCCGCCGGTGACCACGATGTTCGAGCAGTTGAGCGACGGCATCGAGCAGAAGCTCCATTCGTTGGCGTTGAACGATTTCTCGATCTCGGGCAGAAACCAACAGATCGTCCAGTTTCAGTCGAACTGGATCGGCTCGGGCGAGTTGACCGCCGGCGCGCTGGCCGGAGGACTGCCGGCGATCACGCCGGTGACGCTGTTCAACGGCGGCGATACGATCGTCAGCGTCGGCCCGCAGGGCGCGCCGGTCGACATCAGCGAACGCGATCTCGAGTGGTCGATCACCGTCAATCAGAACCTCAAGGAGGCTCTCGGCTACCACCCCGGAAGCGGCTTATTCCGGGGGCGTATTTGGATCGGCAAGAGGACCTTCCAGTTGAACCTGAGGATCTTCTTCGACGACAGCGCCGACATGCGCGATCTGTTCTTAAACAACACCCTTCAAGAGGTCCAGATCGACAACCAGATCGACGCCAACAACGGCATTACGATCAAGTTTCCGGGCGTGCGCTTCGCGCCCTATGAGGCGCAGATCGAAGACGGCATGTTCGTCCATTCGCTCTCGACCGGCGACGACGGCGTGTTCAAGGACGTCGGCGGCACGCCCAACGAGCCGATCGAGATCACGGTGCTGAACGACGAACCGACTTACCTGGCGACGGTTTAGGAGTCCCGATGATCGAGGAACCCAAACTGTTTCCGCTCGAGCCCGCTGAGCTCCGGGCGGAGATCAAGTTTACGAAAGCGGGCAAGCGTCGCCGGGTGACGCATGTGTTCGCGCCGATCACCCAGGAGCAGTGGATCGGCCACGCCGCCAGAATCGTCTCGTTCTCGGAGAGCGACGGCGACGAGATCAAGTCCACGCTGACGGTCGACGAGGCGGGCGCGTGGTTGTGGGAACAGGCGATCAACAACGTCGAGGGCTACCAGGAGCCGAAGCCGGAGAACTGGCAAGAGCTCATTCCCTGGGCGCACAAGCAAGCGGCGATCGCCGCGCTGGCCCAGGTGTTCGAGAAAGACGACGACGAGGAGGAGATCGAGGAACCGGCGGCGTTCGACGCCGACGGCCTCGAAACGGTTGCGATCGAGGCCGGCCGCAACGGCGTGGTCTACACGGAGCTCACTCACGTCTTCAAGCGTCCGACGACGAAGCAGCGCATCAAATTCAGCAGAAAGACGGGCGCCTCGACGAAGATTCGCGGCGTCAAGGGCCGACGTTGGCGCCAGATGAACATTCCGCAGATGGAGTTCGCCTGCGGCTTCTACGACGAGCTGATCGATCACGTCTCGGGCTATGAGCCGAATGACCCGGAAAAGATGGACGCCAAACACAAGCAGATCGCCGTCCAGGCGTTGATGGAAAACGTATGAGCGGGATCGCCCAACAACGGGAATCGGCCGCGGACGACGGTTGGATCGCCCCTTGGAGCTCGCCGGATCTCGAGACGGCCATGTACAAGCTGATCGAATACTCGGCGCTTCAGCCGTCCGAAGCCCGGCTTCGAAAGCTGCGCTCAATGGCGGCGAACCCGGAGACAATCGACCGCGTCGGTCCCCGGCTCGACGCGCCCGAGCCGTTGCTTCAGTGGATCAATCACCTCGTCTTGGTGGCGGATCTGATCGACGCCGGCTGCGTGTTCGGCCTCGACGATCTGACGCCCGAGGAATGGCGCGGCCTGAAGCTGTGGCGCTCGGCGCAACATCGATTCGGGCAACGCCACGTCGGCTGTCCCGGATGCGGCGAGGCGATGAAGCGGTCGGCGAGATGGCACGACTGCGGGTGGGCGACGAAGACGAATTGAGATGGCCAGCCGCGTACAAATCGTGATCGACATCGACGACCGCAAGGCGCCGAAGTCGATCGGCAAAGTCGAGAAGTCGCTCGACAGCATGGGCCGCACCTCGTCGCGGGCGACGACGACGGCCAGGCGGGGATTCCAGTCGATGAACAACCAAGGAATCCTCAAGGCCGTGCTCGGGGCGAACCTGCTCGAGCGCGCGCTGGTCAGCTTGGCCGGGAGCGTCAAGACCGTGTTGGTGGAGTCGGCTCTGCTGGCCGGCCAGGCGGACGCCCTGGCCAACGTGCAGTCGACGTTGGCGGCGAACACCGGCATCAGCTCGGCGGTGCTCAGAGCCCAGCAGCGCCAGATCGAGGCCCTGAATTTCGATACGGTGACCGCGCAGCGGGTGATCGCGCAATTCGCCCTCGCCGAGCTCAACACCGCCGACGCCGTCGAGATCGCCAACGTGGCCCGGAACCGCGCCACGCTGGTCTCGCGCGAATTCACCGATACGCTGAACCGCTTGACGCTGGCGATCATCAAGAGCGAGCCCGAGCTGCTCGACGAGTTGGGCATCGTACTTCGCCAACAGCGCGCTTTTGACAACATGGCCCGCAGCGTCGGCAAGACCGTAAACCAGTTGACCGAACTCGAGCGGCGCCAGTCGGTGGTCAACGAAGTACTTCGCCAGACGGCCAACGACAGCGGGACGGTCGAGAAGGCCCTTGAGACCGTCGGCGGGCGGCTGCAAGAGGTGCAGCAAAGGGCGCGGCAAGCGGGCATCGCGCTGGGCAGCCAGTTTCAAGGCGAGTTGACCGTGGCGGTGGACTCGACGATTCGTTTTCTCGAATTCACCCGCCTGAACAGTTTCGAGCTGCGCGCGGCCGCCCAGGCCGTGATCGCGCTGACCGCCGCCTACGCGCTGTTGAAGCTGGCCATGAGCGAGACGATCGCGCTCAGGGCGGTCGAGTTTTTCAGCGCGCTGGCGGCGTCGGTGGGAGGGCTGGCCGGAGGGATCATAACCGTCAGGCTGCTGCTGATGGGCGCCGGAGGAGCCGTCGGCCTGATCGGCGCCTTCGGATTGTTGGCGGCGGGAGCCGCCGCCGCGGGCTTCGCCGTCGGCGAGGTGCTGGGCATGTTTGCGAAACGGAGCGAGGAGGCGAAAGTCGCCGCCTTCAATCTCGATATCGCGCGGGAGCGGCTCGCGGCCTTCGGCATCGAGCTCAAAACCGAGGCGGATCTGGCGGCGCTCAGCGCCCGCCTCGCCGCGGTCAACACCAAGCGGCGCGTTGAGGGCCTCGAGCCGTTGCGCCTAAATCGGACGCTGCTGGAGGATCTGCGGTCGGAGGAGGAGCGCTTCCGGGCGACGACCGATCAAGGCACCGCGTCGCTCGAGGGGCGCGAACGTCAACTCGAGACGCTGGCGCGGCAACTCGAAACGCAACAGTTTCGGCTGCAGGTGGAAAACCTGGACCCGGTGGCCAGGGAGCGGGCGAAAGTCCAACGCGAGATCGAGGAGATCTTCCGCAAGGTCCGCGAGTTTCCCGAGCTGCGGGCGCAAGCGACGCGGATCGCCGAGGAGATGATCGTCCAGACGCAGCAGCGGCTGGCGCGTCAACTCGCCGCCGAGCGCGACAAGTCGGCGCGGGAGATGCTCGAGGCGGTCGATCGGACGTCGTCGGCCATCGAGCAAATCGAGTCGCGCCGCGACCAGGAACTCGAGCGCTTCCGCGAAACCGTCAAACAGTTCCCGAGTCTGCGCGGCCTGGCCGCCGAGGCGGAGCTCGCCGTCGTCGAACAAGCCGAACGCAAGATCGCCCAAGAGCGGCTCAAAGGCTTCGAGAAGTTCCGGGATCTGGAAGACGAGCGCATCGAGGTCGTCGAGCGCGTCGGACGGATGGAGCGCGACGCGCGCCTGGCCAACCTTGAGGGCGTCGAAAGAATCGAGTTCCTGCGCGCCGAGCGGCTCGCCGAGATCGACCAATCGATCGCCGACGCCCGCCGCCGCGGCGCCCTGAGCGGTCTGGAGGCGGAGCGGCTGACGCTCGACGCCCGCGTGGCCATCCACGCCGACGCCTCGGCCGAGATCCGCGCCGAGAATGAGCGCGTGGCTGATGAGCAGTCGCGCAACTTCGACCGCCAAACCCGAGAGTACGACCGGCTGCTCGATCGCATGGTGCGCTTCACCGAGCAGACCGGCAACCTGAGTACCAACATCTGGCGCACGCTCAAGGATGAGTTACCACGCAAAGTGACCAAGATGGGGTTGGCCTGGCTGGTCGGCCTGAGAACCATGCGCGGCGCC
>SDBV01007674.1_pt1 | contig 14702 bp, 28 predicted proteins | sample 2277081 | NCBI WGS metagenome assembly SDBV01 (sample SAMN10402039, study PRJNA504765) | marine sediment metagenome | isolation source: marine sediment core GS10_PC15, 223 cmbsf | place: Arctic Ocean: Southern Knipovich Ridge | collected 2010
AATTTGGTTATTAATGGAAAACTTTATGGAAAATAAGAAATTAGGTTTTTTAATAATAGGGATAACTGTTGTGTTAGGGTTCATTATGTTCAGCTATATGGGAAAATTGAATATTCAGGAGCAGGCAAACAACTGCAACCCAACTCAGGAATGCCAGCAGATTAGTTCCTTATTTGGAATGTCGCATATAGCCATTGGATTCTTGGCATTTATATTTGCATTGGGATTTTATTTACTATTCTTCAATAAAAGCGAGGCAAAGATTAATGATGCACTGGAAACAATCAAAGAGGAAAAAACAAAAAAAACAGATGAAGATATGTTTAACTTATTATTAAGACCATTGGATGAGAACGAGAGGAAGGTTATGGTTTCAATCAAGGAGCAGGAAGGCATCACTCAATCAACATTAAAATACAGGGCTAACTTGTCAAAAGCAAAAGTAAGCCAGATACTTACTGATTTCGAGAAGAAGGATTTAATAATAAGAGAAGTGAAAGGAAAAACATATAAGGTATTTTTGGCTGGAAATTGAGATGGAAGAGTGTGAAATACACGGTATTTTTTACGAAGGGGAATTTTGTCCCGAATGTGCAAGGGAGATAGGTTTGTAAATAGATAAATTTAAATATTAGTAAATCAAAGGAGTTATAAAATTATGGGAAAACACCTACTACTCGATTTAAAATACTTTGACAAAGAAGTGATGAACAGCAAGGAAGAGATAAAGGATGTACTGAATAATTGTGTCTCTAAAATCAGTATGACTCCATTAATAGAGCCTGTGGTTGTTGATGGTGCAGAGCATAATAAAGGGGTTACTAGTTTTGTCATCATAGAGACTTCCCATATTTCAATACATACTTTTTCAGATAAGGATAAAATAGCTTTTGACTTGTATAGTTGCAAGGATTATGACGAGAATAGGATTATTGAATACTTACTAGATAAATTCAAAGATAGTGAAATAATAAATAAAGTCGTTTTAAAGAGGTTTGATGATTGAAAAAGGTGATGAAAAATGTCAGCAAAATTTTTAGGTGAATATTACGAGAGAAAGCGTTCAAATGATTTTCGCAATAGGCGTACTGGCACGATTTTAAGGAATGTAAGGCTTAGAAAAAGAAGAGGAATGACAAATCAGGCAATAATTTGGGATGGAAAAAACTGGAAGGGCGTTGAGAGAAGTTACCATCATGTATATTCGGCAGACCCGAAAAAAAATATATCAGCAGAAAGAGCATTCAAGAAAAGAGTAATGACACGGCAACAGCAAAAAGCCATGTTTGCCAGAAAGAGAAGAAGAAGATAATTCATAGTCATCAAGACCGCAATACTAAAGGTTGATTACCTATTTTATTGTGCAAAATCCACGACTCGAAAGAGGATGAGTGGCTGTATTCTATAAGCAATTATGGGATACCTCTTTTCCTCACCCTTATTACCAATGGGGTGGGGTTTTTATAATCAATAAAAATAATGGAGGATTTAAAATGGGTGGCGGATGCTGTTAAGTTAAAAATTGGCAAAGAAAGATAATACATTTGGAGTGATAATTTTAGTTGTAGTAGTTATTGGATTGTTCTTTTTCTTTGATATTGGTGATATTCAAAGTGTTGTTGCTCCAGATGAGTTTGATGTAGATGATTTTGTTAAAAAAGAGTTGGAAAAAATACAATCAAAAATAGATAACCCACCAAAAGCATTGCTTACTAATAATGCAGGTATAGAAATGGTTCAAGTCAAGGATTTTCCAAATTTGCATATTCAATCTATTGTACAACCAATGGGGATATTCGCAGTATTATCACTAGAACCATCTGGAAGTGGGGATTGGTGTTGTGGAACTGAAAATTGTGATTACCAATGTTCTGGAACTTATGATTATTGTAGTGATTGGTGTGATACAAAACCTTATGCAGGAAAACCTTCAGATGATGAAGAAAATGACCAATGTGAATCTGGAAGTCATTATGTAGGTAATGGTTTATGTTGTCAGAACGGCTGGGTTTATGCTGGTGGAACATCTTGTTGTCCTGAAGCTACACCTTATAATTCAGGTGGATTTTGTTATGCTGAAAAACCTGTTCCTTTAACTGGAATAGGACCAGATGGCTGTCCTGAACAAGCTTGTGCTTATTGGGGAGCAATGTTATATGGAGCATTAGGTTCTGGACCTTTTTGTGTTGATAAATATGGGCAACCACCATCAGATGAAGGAAGGTATCAAGATGATACCACAGGATGTGGTGAGTGGAGACAAAGATTAAATGAACTGCCTGATGATTGCTCTACTTATCATTTTGAACCTAGCCCATCCAATAGTGAAGAGGTATGTGAAAGTAAAAAACAATCTTTCACACCCTTGGTGGAGGCTTGTGACTTACTCTTAGTCCAAAGAGGTACAGGAGGAACTAAGTGTTGTTATAAATATTCGTCAGGTTATTCTACTGGAAGTGGTAGTGGTAGTGGACCGGGAAATCCTTTAGGACTTGTTTGTAATTCAAATGGCAATCAAAATGATGGTATATTGGCTTGTGGTTATCCTAATGGGCAACCATTGTGTTATCAAACAGATGATACCTGTACCTCTAGGATTTCTTGCATTGATAAAATAAGATATAGAACTTGTGCAGAAAAATGGACAGAATATGCTTGGATAGAAAACCAATTTGTATGGGGTGATACAATATCAGCTTGTCCACTAAGTCAGATATGCCAAGACAATGCATGCATTCCAGAGCCACAATGCACAGAAGACGAGGTTAAACTAAAGGATGGAACTTGTAAGGAATTGATAAGAACCTGTATTGACAATAATCTGAACAATATCTGCGATGCTGATGACCCAATAATATGGGTAGACCCAGATAATAATGTTCCTATATGTGCAGATAGGAATGCAGACAATATCTGCGATGATGTTGAGAGTTTGTTTTGTAAGGATAGCAATCAAAACAGAATTTGTGATTCAGATGAAATAAAATGGTTGACAACCCATTGTGAGGATATTAATGGAAATGGAATTTGTGATGGTATTGAAAACGAAAGAACAGATTGTTCACTTGATTTTATTCCTGTTTGTGATATTTCAACAGATATAACTTACCCAAGCCAGTGCTTTGCAGATGCCTTTAATGTAGTAGAAACAACTTCTGGTGCTTGTGATGTCCAGCCAGTAATAATAAGAAGAGATTGTGCAACAGGAGATGTTCCGATACCCTCTGGCTATATATGTGATTTTGAGACTGGATGGCTATTCAAGAGAGATACAATTTACCAGAACATTACAATAGATTGTAGGACTTCATCAGATTTAGAAGGGTTTACTTGTACCCAAATTGGAGAAGATTGGGTATGGACAAGAACAGAATTAGTGGAAATAGACTGTTATTCAAGAGGTTGCCCAGAATCCAACCAGATATGCCAAGCTGGAATCTGTTTAGAATCTCAAGCAAGATGCCCTATAGAAGTTGATTGCAAGGAAACTTTTGGAGAAGATGCTGTTTGTGACGAAGAATTAGGACTGTGTGTTGCAAAACAATACTTCCCAGTGGAAATAATTAAAGAAGTCATAGTGGAAGTTCCAGTTGAGGAAAAAGGCTTTGATTTAGCAGAGATTCCTATAGTAGTTAAGGTTCTTATTGGGATAGGTGGTATTTTCTTAGTTTTAAGATTATTGAAGATTATTTAGTATCTTCTATTTTCATCATAATAGGATATGTCCCCCCAATCTATTATAGGGGTGTATTCTATTCCAATTAATTTAAATTTAATATCTCTAAACTGAACTATATACTTGTCTGCCCAATAGTTATTTACACCTTTTGTCTGATAACCACTTTCATTGATATTAATTACCTGATGAATAATCCAATTAAGTTTTGGATATTCAGGAGTTTTGAAAGCAATAATATCACAGACTTCAATATCCTCTTCTTGTACATTAGTATATACTGTAAGTATGTCCTTACATTCAAAAAGTGGCAACATACTCCTTGTACAGTATAAATCATAATCACAATTTTTCAAACAAACTGTTTTTTTAATTAATTCCCGTTTTGGTGCAGAAATACTGCTTCCTTTCTCCCTGCACATTTCTTCTGTTCTTGAAGTAATAGTAGAGAAATCTTTTTTCTTTAGTTCATTGTAACCTTTAATTAATTCATTATATTCTTGAACAATAACATCATATTTTGAGGTGTTTTCTTTATAAACATATTTAGTAATTGTTTTTATTTCAGGATTTGGAATATCATCTTCAATATTTTGAGTACATCCAACAATAAACATCATTAATAAAACTATGAGGATATTTTTGAGTTTCATTCTATAACTATTTTATCACTCTTCTTTAAATTTTCAGTAGCCCATAATGGCTGTAGATTATAATAATGAAAACATTTTTGCTGTTCTTCTGCTTTGCTTAAATCAAAAGAAGCACAAGGTTTTATATGGTCTATATGCCAACCAAACCCATAGTTTTTCCAATTCATTCCAAAAGTAAATTTACTTTCTAAATGTTGTTTTAATTCTTGGATAGAACAACCAACCAATTCCATAGTCTTTTTAGACTTTTTCCCCATTTTTAGAGCATAACAAACCCTTGTTCTTAAATTTTCTAATATTTTATAATTTAAATCATTCTTTCTCCTACCAATTCTTAAAAGTAAAATATTATTCTTATTCAATTCCCAATATTTTTTCCTATACTTTTTAATTTCCTCTTGATTTTTAATGAGATATTGTTTTTTATGATACCATCCTATCTTCCTATATCTTTCTTTGTACCTTTTTTTATTTTTTAAATAATAATTATTTTCTCTTTCACGTATTTTCTTCTTCTTCTTTTTATAGTATTCTCTCATCTTTTCATTTAATTTATCTTTATTCTTAATACGATATTCTTTCATATATTTTTTAATTTTATCTTTATTTTTGAGACTATAATCTCTATTTTTTTTGATAATTTTATATTTATTTTTTATATAATGTTCTTTTTTATGTTTTCCTATACACTTAATATTTTTTCTGTAATAATCTCTTTTACATCTTTTTATTTTTTCTGAATTTTTTTCTCGATATTCCTTACATAATCCTTTAATTTTCTCTTTATTGTTATCTCTATACTCCTTTCTATAATTTGGATTTTTATATGGCATATTATCAGCCCCATGTGGTAGTAGAACAATAGGACTAACTAAAGAACTACTACCAAATAAGTTTGCTGTATTGCTAGTCCCATTGTTCTCTAACATTGAGAAGACATAACTACTATATAAACCTTACGTGCAAATGTCCAGTGGTACTTACAAATATTTCCCTATTCCCTCTTGTTCTGGATAATATCTGGTTAAGTTGTGTATCCTAACCCTGTATTGAGTATCATCAAAATCTGTTATTTCACCTTTCCAGAAGTCTTTTATAGGTACAATATAGTAAAAACTCTTCTTTTCCATCCCAACTATGAAAAAAACAGCATTTTTTACATTATGTTTATTGCATTCTTCAAGTATGTGCTTGGATATAGATAATGTATTCCTATGTTTTGGGGCTACATATAGCTGGGAACGTTTCCATTTCTTTTCAACATAATAATAAGGGTATTTATAGTTCTCAAAAATTATGTTTCCAGCCATTTTGCCTGCATTTCTGCCTTCTTTCACATAAACTGGAATCCTTTTTACTATTTCTCTCTCATTTATAAGCACCATTTTACCCCTTTTCCTGCCTTTCTATCCCACTATTATCCTTTTTAGCTATATTATTGCCTTTTTCCTCTTTTAATGGCTTAATTTCAATGAAATCACTCAAATCACTATCTTTATGCCTTTCAGCCCAGCATTCCTTTTTATCTCTGTTTTTAATTTTCAAAAGAACCACCCCTTAAATACAATTAAGTAAAAAAGTATGTTAAAACCTATAATAATGCCTATAATATGATAAAAGATTGCTATTGCCACAAATATTCTTCTATCCCTTCTATGCTCTTCCTTTATTTCTCTAACATAGTTGTGAAGTATTGCCACTTCTTCTGGGTATTGCATTTTAGATGTTACAACCGAGCTAGTTTAATGTTAGTTTAAAGTCGCAATGTGTTGATGGGTTTCATTTCTCTTCTGGCTTTATATCTTATGAGAGTGCATTCCTTTTCCAATAATGTATGGTTCTGAAACTTCTAATCCTTCTAAAGTTCTCCATTCTGTCCAAAAGTGACTGAGGAATATTTTTACTGATTTTCTTTTTGCCCTCATATCACTATGTCCTGCTTTCTTATTAAGTTTTAATTTATTACACCTTTCACATAATCCTTGTTTGTGAAACTCTAATTGTCTTGCTTTCTCTTTGTCATAAATTTTCCTATAAATTGGTGTCCTTTGCTTTATGAATGAATCTGCTAATATTCCCATCAATTCTTTTTTAAGATAAGGGTTTCCAAATTTTTTTGCTTCTGCTTGGCTCATACCATTTGTTCTTTTGATATGTGTAGCATCTAATCCACAATAACGCCATAATGCTGAAATTGTTGGAGTATTAAATATATCTATGTATGCAATAAGTTTACTTGCAGTTACAAAACTAATCCCTTTAGTACTTTTTAAGTATTTGTCCCATATAGGATAACTACCACTTTTTAAAAGTTTTTTAATCTGTTTCTCATAATCCTTGATTTTATTATTCCATAATTCACTTTCATTATTCCAGCTTTCTGGAACAACATATTCTATTCTTCCAAATCCTCTTGTCTGATTATCTAAAGCATTCCTGATTTTAATTGCCCTATCTCTAAAGATAACTAAATGTTTTAGCTCTGATTTCTTTGGACTTATGTTATGTATTTTTGCGTGGCAAAGAGTACATAAATATCGTTTGTTACTTTCTTCATCATTCTTATGGTTGCCATCTTTATGGTGTTCATCAGTAGCTTTATTTTTATTGCACTCTTGACATACCTTATTCACAGTTTCTTTTTCCATTTGATTAACCTTTTTATAATGTCTTGGTAAGTTTCTCCTTTCTTACCTTTTTGTTTTATCCACTCTTTAAATTCTCTATCCAATTTAATTGTAGTATCCATAGTATACTTTTATTACTAACTTATATATAAACCTTACGCCTATATGTCCAGTGGTTTTTGTTTTGGGATTGCTTTGGTGCAGATGGTTTTATTTTCTATATAACAACTCGCCTTTGGATTTTTTAAATCCCAACTTGCTATATCCAATAAACACTCAGGTTTTCCAGAATATTCTTTTTCAAAATCACAATCCATCCAGTCATCTTTAAAATCTCCATAGAAATATTCATTGTATTTTATATGTAAATTTTTATCCCAAGTTTCACTATACTTCCCTTCTTCATCAAAAACGTAGTTTTTAATTATTACAACTTCTTCTACTCCCTTCCAGTTCTGTTCTCTATATCTACAATATATTCCATCAGGTATGTCTTTAGTTTCAACACACTTACAATCCTCGCTATTTGGGTTTTCATTGCAATTTTTAATTGCTTTTTCTTCTGGATTTAGTTTTCTAAGTTCCCCAAAACAACTCAAATATTCAGCATATCCTAATTCTTTACATAACTCTGCACCACCCATACATACATCACTTCTATCTGAATTTGTATAATAAGGTTCTTCGCAAACACAATCGTTTTCGTTGTTTTTGCAATAAACTTTATCTGATGCCATTATATTCACAAAAATTATTATGCCCAAAAGCAATATGCTTATTACACCATACGGATTACTTAAAAAAAACCATTCCAAAAAACTTTTTTTCTTTCTCATTTTTCACCACATCGTCCAATAAAGTATTATAACCATAATTATTACGATTATTCCAAATATGATTGTTGTTTTATTGTTCATTTAACTCTTCAATAACTTTTGTAACATTAATTATATTACAAATCTTTTCTTCAATCATCAAACAAGTTGAGTTGTCTTTTAAACAATATATTGTCCCATATGAAGTTATCATTCCACAATATTTTTTAGTTCCTTTATAAAAATCATTTTCATCAAAAATCTCATCATAGGGATGTTTAAAAGTTTGGTCTATGTTAACTGTTTCTCCAAAAGTTAATGGTGTATTCCTTATTGCATAACAATTATTATGTATTATCTCCTCAACATAGACTACATAAAATCCATGATAAGGGCATATAGCAAGATATTGAGTAATATTATTTGTTGATTCTTCTTTCATTTCTTTTGGTGGTGTATTCTCTTCAGTAGGAGGATTAAATATTCCTTTACCACAACCACTAACAACTAAAACACCAATTAATGCCAGTATTATTATTAGTTTATTGTTCATTTTTCTTTCCACCATTTTCAATTTAATTTATAAACATAGCCTAACATACCTGAACGGAACTCAACATATCATAACAAATCACAACTCAACAAATCTCATCAAATATCTAAAAAATATAATATTCATTTTTATAAACCTTACCCCTATATGTCCAGTAGTCTACCACCATTCACAAACACATCTTGATTCATTAATTTCACCATCAATCCATTGGCAAGGAACATTATGCCAAGATGCTGTACAGGCGGTTTTTAACTGAACGCAGTATCTTGTTGGAAAATTAAACCCATTTCCATTATCGTCTAAATTCATTAACCAGCATTCCTCTTCATTCAATACAATATCTTCTTTAAATTCTTCACTTAACTTATTTATCTGCTCCCTTTCATAAACATTAAATATTGTAATTGATATAAAAACTATTATTGCAACAATTTTAAATTTATTTTCTTTTATGTTCATTTTAAATTGCCTCTTTCACTTTTCTTGTTTCATTAATCTCTGAACCTTCTACTATTTCAGCAGGTAGTTCATTGTAGTATTTGCAGACTTTCAAGTATCTTGTTGAATACGGCAGTGGCTTTCTTATCTTTCCATTGTCTCTATGAAAATCTACTCCAATGGGAACCATTTCAAAATCATGCTTACACATTTTGAATCCTCCCTATAGCCTTGTGCAACCCCTTTAATCTATCACTAATTTCTTTCCCCTTCTTAGTCAGTGTTAATTTTACAATCCAGTCTTTTTTCTCCTTTGTTACCAGTCCCCACTTGACAAACTTCTTTACCAATATATTTATATGGGCAAAAGTAACTCCGGTCTTTCTTGTAATCTTATTCAGATAGCTGTCGCTATCATTGTTTATGCTAAAAAATACCTTTGCAGGTATTGCTCTTGCGAATAAATCTTGTCTCATTTTTTATTACCTCCGATTTTATGTTTTATTGGACTGAATGTTTAGTTGTGCGAAGTCCAAGACTATATTTTCGTAATGGATTTCTTGGATTTGGATGAGGAATGAATTACGAAGTAATTCACTTCCTTAGTAAAATCTTTGATTTTATGTGAGCCGTAGCGAATCGGAAAACGTGAATTATGCGTGTCAGCAGACTAAAACCTCAATCCGTCAGCACCTATTGTAATTCTAGTAATCTTTCAATATATCTTACACCTTGAAATCCTTTAAATGGAACAGGAGTTTTTAACCAGTGCCAATTGTTATATTTTACAATAAATCCTCCAGACTCTCCCCATTCTCTTCCAGTAACATCACAATCAGCAGATTCATTTAATTGTGATACTTCAAATATTATTCCATATCCCTTAATTAATCCATTTTCTACAAAATACATTTTATCATTAGGCTCTACTTTCGGTTTAAATTTGAATGTTCTAAACCAGTATCCACCTTCCGTTTCAATAGCTTCACCTTCCTTTCTGGAATTATCTATTTCAGATTGTGGTGTCGTAACCAATATATCCATCTTAAACAACCTCCTTAATTATAGGGCAAATTTTACTTTCTGTTTCTATTACTTCTTTATCATCACCTTTGAAATTCAAAGGATATGTTCTGCAATAATCTGGCTTCTCTCCATTATATTGTTTACAATAAAATTTGCCATCTTTTTTAATAAGCATTTTACAAGGGATATGGAATGTTATTTTCCATAGATTATCTTTGACTTTAATTACTGAAACTTTATCAGTATCCAACCAAGAGGCTCTTATAGCATCATCTTTTAAATCTGTATATAACCACCATACTTTACAACAATTGGCACAGTTTTGACATTTTTCTGAATTTTTAAATTCCTGTTCCATTTTTCTTTCGTAGGGTTGAGGTTTTAAGTTTTGCTCAAAGCAAAATTACGCTTAATGTATAGTTAATGAAAGTCCACAACTAAATTGCAGTTATAGACTTTGTGGATTTGGGTGAGTCCGCAGACGAACTCATTAACGATAATTATATCCTCCTCGTAGGAAAAAAGTTTCCCACCGTTATTTATTTTTATTAATATCATATCTTTTAGCAAACCATTTAGCAAATTCTAAATCTGGTTTTTCATTCTCTTTTTCTCCTTCTCTACCTCCTACTATATCTTCGTAAGTTCTATCTAAATCCCATTCTTCTGGTCGAGATAAAGATATTAAATCCTCTAACATATTTATTTCTTTTCTTAATTTCTTACAATTATGACATCTCTTCTTTGATTTCTGCATTTTTAGGACATTTACTTTCAAGATGATTTCCACCACAGATTTGGCAATCCCAATCACCATTTAAAATCTTAATAGCCTTTTCTTTCATATAACTCATTTAAATCGCCTCTTTAAAATAGACTTCATATTCTTCATTAGGTAATTTCTTTATATCTAATGGTTCAGGGATATTTATTTTAATTCCTTTAATTGTTCTTTTCATTTTCTTCTTCTGTTTCTTTTTTATAATTATCCCAATCTTTAGCCTTTACTTTCATTAAAATATATTGACAATCCGTATCAGGGTCATATATATTTCCCATAATTAAACCATTTTCTAATTCTGCCATTTTCTTTTAGTCGTGTGGGAAACTTTTTAGTTCCCAAAGGGAATTGGATATAATGTTAAGCTAACTCCCTTTTGCGTTAGCAAAAGACCGACTCGTAGAGTCGGGAGTAAAATCTTTGATTTTATTGGAGTTAGCGATAATTATACAACCCGAACCATAGTGAGGGCTTTAGCGTTTTCGCCATCATTTTTCAATAAGTAATTTATTTAATTGACTTGAAATTATAAACAAAAAACCTAATACAAACGACTCGAAATGGTCAACTCCTTTAAATATCTGAATTAATCCTATAACAATTAATATTATTCCACAAACTCCTAATAACAAATTCAATATTTCTTTCAATTCCATTTTGTTTACCTTATTGATGGCGAAAATGTTGTATAATGTTAAGCTAAACGAAGTTCAAAACTAAACTTCGTCTATGGATATTTTGAATTTGGGAAACTCCGCAGAGTTTCCGTTTAGCGATAATTATGTTTCCAGTAGGGCAAAAAGCCGAGCCTCGTTTCATTCTAATTCACTCCTTTCTATGTATATATTTTCACAAGTTATTTCTGTTAAATTATTGTTTGTAACCATTCTTATAGTGGGGTCTAATTTATGAGGAGTTAAGTATTTAGACCAATTATTTGGATGTTCTTTCAATAGTCTATCAATTCTTCCTCTTCCATCATCTGGGTCATTAATCAAGTCATAACACGATTCGTGTGCTAATAAATTAAAGTCAAAGGTTATGGTTTCTGTAGTATTTGGAGCTTGACAAACTATTTCTTTTAAACATTTATCATCCATTTTTATTAAATTTCCTTGTTCATCATAATATGATTCTTCTTGATTACATCCAACTAACAAAATCAACATACAAATTCCAATTAAAGTTATTATCTTTTTCATCTTTCGTAGGCTCGGCTTTTTGAGTTGCCGAAGGCAATTAAACATAATGTATGCGGTTCAATCGATAGTCTGCAACTAATTTGTCGTCATAGATATTGCGGATTTTGATTAACCGCAATTATCCATACCCGAAGGGCAAAAGCCCAACGAGTTAGTTACATTTACAATATTTTAATACTTTATTGCATTTAGGACATTTATATTTTAAATTCTGAAACCTTCCTTTTGAAGCATTAGCAATTCTATTAAATGTATTCTCATCAATCTTAACAAGTATCTCATCAGTTTCTAAATACCATTGCCCATTTGATACTTGTCTATATACATCAAATCTTGTTTTATTTTCATAATGAACTTGTTTTTGTGTCATTTTTAACTCGTTGGGCTTTTGGTTTTAATTATGGATAATGTTTAGCTATCGGAAGTTCCAAACTTTAATTCAGTTATAGATATTTGGAATTTGGATGGAACGAATGTAATTCGTGGAATCCGATAGCGTTAATTCCACGAGTCCTCACAAGGACTAAAATTGGGATGGAGTTATTTTTTGTCATCTTTTATAAATAATAAAGGTATACACCAAATTCCTAAAATAATGAAACTTTGAAACATATAAATATCTGGATATGCTTCTTTAAGTGTTAAATCATTTCTTATCCAAAAAGATAATTCATTTAGCATATCAAATATACCAAAACCAAAAAACCATATTATTCTTTTTGTAAATGCTCTCATTTTATATCTTCTCCATCCCAATTTTACGTTTTAATGTCGTGGAATGTATATTGTTAAATTTTGAAATCAACTATATTAATCGTAATGGATATTGATTATTGAATTTAACAATTATTATGTTCTCCGCATAGGACAAAACTCGCAGAGAGTTTTGAGTAAATTTAAGGGGGCGTTAATTACATTTACACCTCATTTCTCTATTAAAATCATCTTCATAAGTACCAGAACAACCAAAACCTGAATAACCCTGATTAAAACAATAACCAGCCATATTCCAATCATTATATATTATCGTTCCATTAGCATACTTTTTACTCCAATCTCTTCCTTCAAAATATCTAAAGTTGTCTCCACCATATACAAAAAATTTAGCAATAAAAAAACCTATTATTATTCCAAGTAATAATATTCCAATAATTTTATATTTTTTGTTTTTTTCCATTTTCTCGTAGCCCCCTTAATTTTATTGAACATAATGTTTAGTTTTGTGAAGTTTGAAAGTAAATTATAGTTATGGATATTTCAAATTTGGGAAAATCCGCAGATTTTCCACAAAACGATAATTAAACTCCCTCCGTAGAGGAAAAATCCCCTACCATTTTTGGTTCTATTATTGTTATTTTATCTCTAAATTCTATAGGTATTCTCTCAACACAATTATCAAAGGCTTCTTTTAGTGTGTTTCCATTACACCAATTAACATCATAAACCTTTTCAAATTCTGGATATTCTAACCTCAAATAACCCAAAGTACAACCGAATTCTACATTGTGGGTAGAATGATATTGAGTAGGAGTTTCCCATACACATTCAACATCTATAGGATTTGAAAGGCTAGTTATATTATATTCTTGACTATAATCAATCCATTTACTACAATCATAAGCCCAATCTTTTAAATCTAAATTTGAGCAGAAATTATCTAACTTTATTTTTTCTCTTTCAAGATTATCTGAAAGTGCAGTTACACTAACTATACCCATTATGCCTTTTACTATATTATTTACAGCAAAATCCATTAATAGAATTACTGCTACAATTCCAAATGCCAATAGTAATATTTCTTTGCTTTTCATTTTCGTTAGGTAGGGGATTTTTAGTTCGCCGTAGCGAATTGAGTTTAATGTTTAGTTAATGAAAGTTCAAAAGTAACTTTCCGTAATTGATATTTTGAATTTGGGTGAGTCCGCAGACGAACTCATTAACGCTAATTAGAGGAGTGTCCGCAGACACCGAGCCGAAGCGAGAGTAAAATTATTCCCCCGTCGTTTCATATATCTTTATATCTAATTCATCATCCTCTCCATCATATTCAATCCTAATCTTATTTTCATTCTCAAATCTTATAAGATTTCTTATTAACTTAATATCTTCTTTAGCTATATTTTTCGATTTCTTCTCTTTCTTCAAATAATCCTCTGTTGACAACTTTTTTCTTAAAGTTAAAACAACTTTTAATCCTCCACTAACCCAAATAGTTTCGTCTTCTCCAATAAATCCATCTCTTGTCAATATACCTTCTTTATCAAGTTCATCAATAAACTTATTTCTATCCTCGCAAGTTTTAGAATGATAGTATAAATTCCAAAATAATCCATTACAAAACTCACACTTCTCTTGTTTCTTTGTTGATATAATTTTCTCAGCTTTTCTCATTTTCAGTTTACCTCACTTTGTTTTCTCGTTAGGGGGAATAATTTTATTTCATTTAATGTCAAGTAAAGACTCGTATGAGCCTAAACTTCGTTATTGATAGCGAGTATGAGTTTTTACGATAATTATGAGATTTTTTTAGTTTTTGGGAGGGATTGTAACTTATCTACTATTTTTATTAACTCTCTCACATTATTATTTAATTTCTTTATACAATCTACTATTTGAATCTCAGCGTAAGTTGATGTTTGAATTTCTCCAAGTTCCCTATCATTTTTTAGTTCTTGCATTTTATCCCTCTCAAAAATTTCTCATAATGGATGCAGTTTTAAAATTGGTACTGCCTAACCTTTCGTCATAGATAGCAGTTCTGTTTTAAAACTGCTATTATACGATAGTTCGGGACTATTGTTTTTCGTCAGCCCCCGACTTTTATAACATTGTTCACAATATTGTCCTATCATATTCATTTGCCTTCCACTTCCTACGCCTATAATCTCAAATATTTGAAACTTCTTTCTATGGTGTAATCCTGTTCCA
>SDBV01007675.1_pt1 | contig 14702 bp, 7 predicted proteins | sample 2277081 | NCBI WGS metagenome assembly SDBV01 (sample SAMN10402039, study PRJNA504765) | marine sediment metagenome | isolation source: marine sediment core GS10_PC15, 223 cmbsf | place: Arctic Ocean: Southern Knipovich Ridge | collected 2010
GTATCTTGCGGGTGAACATCACCATCGAGTAGCTCTTACCCGACCCTTGGGTATGCCAGAAAACGCCCAGCTTGCCTTGCCGCTGCTTGCGGTCACGTACCGAATCGACGGCGCGATTGACGCCGAGGAATTGGTGGTTGCGGGCAAGGATCTTCTTTGTTTCGCCCGAGGACTCGTCGAAGAGGATAAAGTTCTCCAGCAGGTCCATGAAATTCCGCTTATCGCAAACACCCTTGAGCAGCGTTTCCATGTCGACCACGCCCGGGTCCTCTTCGGCCAGACGTTTCCACTCGTGGAAATGTTCCCACTTACTGGTGATCGAGCCGATCTTCGCCTTCTCGCCGTTACCCAGCATCACAATGGCGTTGTGGTGGAACAGATGCGGTACGGTGTCCTTGTAGTCGGAAAAATTCTTCTCAAAGGCGGTCTTGAGGCTCTTGTGAATGTTCTTGAGCTCAATGAACAACAGCGGCAGACCGTTGACAAAACCCACAATGTCTGCCCGCCGTCGGTAGAGGTCGCCCTTCACCCACAGCTCGCGCACACAAAGGAAATGGTTATTTTTCGGCTCGACGAAATCAAACACCCGCAGCCGCTCTCGCACCCGTTGGCCCTTGTCGTCACGAAAGGCAACCCGCACACCGTCGCGAACCAGTTCGTGCTTCTCGCGGTTGGTTGCGGCCGTGGTCTGCGAGGCCACCGTGGCAGTAATCTGCCGCACGGCATCGTCATACGCCGCCTCGGGCAACCCCGGGTTCAACTCAACAAGCTTCGCCCGCAACACACGCGTCAACACCACCTCCCGATCCGAAGCACGCCCCAATAAACTCTCCAGGCCAAAATCCTCATTGTTGTAAGCATAAACCGACTCCCAGCCGAGTTGATCGTGAAGGTAATCGGCCGTGGTCTGTTGGACTAGAGTGTCTTCGGTGTATCGAGTCATTATTTTAGCTGTCTGTCTTGTTTTTATGCACCATGTTCCTGAAGGAACGACACAATGTCGTTTAGGCACCCTATAAATGAACTCACTAGTGTATCACGTTCTTTTTTTGTAAGCCAGTGATTCCGGGCACCACCCCTCTCGTCATATGGATGAGATCCAGGGAGTCGACTACGACGATTATGTAAGCGGCGAAGCTTATCAGCAATTGCATTGTGATTTCTGTCGAATGGGGAGTCCACGGAAATTAAAATTCCGTACTTGACCAAGTTCCCGTTACGGGCAACTGTTCTCGAATGCCCTGGGAGTCCCTTTGATTCCATAAAACGGAATAACTCACGCACAAGAATATCATTGAAGCTGTCTTGTAATTTAAGCCAATTCGAATACGATGTCGGAAACATCGCTTCTGCTTCCATTAGTATCTGAGACGCAAATTCGTACTCAGTCGTGAACAATCCTCGCCACACACGAACTTCCGCACATCCGTATAAAGATGCTAGTGTTTCAGCAATCCAATCTCTTTCGTCCCGATACTGACGCCGAACAACACCAAGAGCCTTCAAGGAGTTCCTACATGTCGAAGGTAAATTCCTCTGACGTATCCCTACTGAATTGAGTGACAAACCGCGTTTCTGCATTTCTCGGGCTGCTGCCAATTGCTCTTCTATAGAGCCTTTCAATAGATCCTCTAGGCATCCATCTTTCGAAAATTCACGGTCAGGGATAATTGGAGCAAGAAGAGCACGACTCACTGAGCACTCTGAGGCGAGACGGCGGCCCAACCTAACTAGTCCTTCTCTTTCGCATCGTATGAGGAAGTGCATCACTCCCCACGACAAGGCGACACAACCCGAGCGATTACGTGCATCCTTTCGCGCTAGCGGCAAGGCGCGTTTCAACTCATTAAGAGCACCAAGTCTCGCCACAATATGCCATAGTTCTCCTCGCACGTAAGAGTATGGTAGACCATCCTCAAGAAACGCTATTGCATCCCGGGCAATCTTTGGACGCTTCCCAAAGTTGGAGAAGTATGCTGCGAATGCGTCAATATGTTCCGGATGACGGGGCATTAGCCTCAGAACCGCATTCATGAAACAGCTGTCTGCTGGTGCCCTGTACATAACATAGCGGAACCGTGACTTATCCTGCACCTTCAAAGGTTTGCCGCCAATGGCCGTGTTCAAAACCTTCATGGACTCTGCAGCTGTCATTCCGTTCTCAGTTGCGTCTTTAACGTCGAATGGTGGAATGCTGGGCAATGCGCCCATTGCATCCTCAGGAGAGTTGATAGCACGTATTTCAAACTTACTGCTCTGGGGAATCAGGCCTCGGTGACGACATTCCTGTTCGAGCATAATGGCCATACGGCGAATCTCGTTCTCTGTCTTTCCAAACAGCCGAATATCATCAACGTACCTGAGACACGGGTATCCCGCTTTGTTTAGCTTCAGATCAATCGGCAGGAAGAACGCCTCTGCTAGAAAATCCGAGGCAATCGGTCCTTGTGGAATGCCATGGCCCGTCATGGCGGAAATGTCGCCTGCCGACCATACCTGAAGCCACGACTTCACAACATTCCATGTTTCTGGATGTGCTTCGCGAGGGGACCCGATCCTGATTAGAAGGTCATGCGAGATTGTGTCGTAGTATGCGGAAAGGTCGAAATGGGCAGCCCAGCGATAACCTTGAGAGAAGAGTTTGGCACACCTGTCCTGAAATGCACGGTACGTAGTCTGCCATCGTTCGGTAAAGAAGATAGAATCCACAGGACTGGATAGCTTATTGCTGAATACTGTCTTGAGTTCAACACGCTGACGCCGAGTACGAAGTTTCTTCGCAAACACGTTCGCCACAGCCTGCAAGAGTATCTGATCTTCAAGTCCAAGAAGCGATATAGGGCGTTGCAACCCGGATGGCTTCGGAAGGTATATGCGTCTAGCGTGGCTCGGCTTCCAAGCCTTTGCGGCGAGCGTTTTGTGAAGGTCTCGGATGTTCTCGTCGATCGCACTCTCGTAAACAAGATAGGATTCTCGAAAGAAGCGTTTGTACTGTATGTTACGACCAGTGTTGATGCGTCGCCATGCAAGTTTAAGGTTATGCGTGGATATTAGTGATTCCCATTTCATGATTATGCGATCTCCCCGCTCATTAACCGCGGCAAGAGTAGGTCGCGGGCTTGGGTGAGTGATTGAAGCTGTGACATAAGCCCGGCAATTTGACTGAATAGCGGTTCACACACGCAATCAAACTCGTCTCGCAGAAAACGTGGTGGTCTAGCCACAACAATGTTCGCAAAACAACTTGGCTGTACGCGCTGCCGTCCGGACGACCCTATCATGCTTTTGATCGCCTTTTCTCGAAAGTTATGAGTGCGGGCAAGGCAGTAGGTAAAATAAGGACTTACCGATCGGCCACGCAAAACGATGAACTCGGTGGATCCGCAGGCAACTTCACCTTTGCGGAGAAAGTTGACGAACCCCGTCTTACCATTCTCAAGGCATGGCGTAATTCGTGCAAACAGTGTGTCGCCATTTCGATAACGAATCGAAGTCGATTTTGTTCTTACTTCGGCATCTCTGAGATCAACCGTCATTCCGGTTGTCGACAAACCCGACATCGAGACATATCGGATCGGAGTTCCCTTCGGCACAGTCTCCTTCGGGTTGATCTCTACGACCGCCGGCACCGTTTTCTTCTCCCATCCCTCCGGGACGCCATCGGTGATGGTGACGTGTTCGTGGCCAGGGAAGCGGAGGTGGACGAACCATTCCTTGTAGAGCAGCCGCGCCGCCTGCTCCAGCAACTCAATCCGCCGCCGGTTGTTCTCGATCAGGTCGTCGTAGGCGGAGAGAATGGAGGCGATTCGGCTTTGGATCTGGAGTGGTGGGAGGAGGACATCGAACGCATTAATCTTGTACAGGCCAAGTTTGCCTTGCGCTGATCCCCCTGTCAGCAACTGGAATTTTACCTTGGCGCGTGGTGATGATAACTGCAAGCTCAGGAATTTTGGGTCGCATAGAGCTTTATTTACACACAGCCTCGCGGCGTTCTCGGTAAGATTCGCGCCTTCAAAATCACCGGTAATAAAGCCGATATCTCCAATGTTTGCCCCTACTATCGTTACTACTACATCACCCTCACTGACCGTATAATTTTTGATTCTGCTGAAGGTGTGGTCGGTAACATAGACCGGTTCGGCGAACGTAATTCGATTATCCCCAATGTCTCGGGCACGGATATAAGGATGGTCAGTAGGTACGGGCGAGAAATCGTGCCCCTTTGGGAGCCGCTTTCCACCCTTGACGGATGCAATCGCTTCGATTGGAGCCATTGGCCAACTCATATCCCCAACTCCTCAAAATTCTTCTTAATCGTCACCGCCAGTTTCGCCGCCTCGTCGTTAAGGTCTTCCAACTCCACATGAATGTCCCTCAGCGTTTCTTCGAAATCGAAGTCCTCATCTACTTCCTCGGGCGCGACGCCGACGTAGCGGCCGGGGGTTAGGCTCCAGTCTTTGGACTTGATCTCGGCGCGGTCTACCAGCTTGACCAGCCCCTCCACGTCGCATAGCTTGGCCTCGGGGAAGCGGTCGGTGAGCCAGTGGGCCTGACGCCAGAAGTAGCGGACGTGCTTGAGCTGCTCGACCGCCGCGTGGCGGGCCGTGTCGGCGGCCTTGCGGGCGAGGTTGACGTCCCTGGCCACCCAGGCGTCGTCGGCCTTGGCGTCGCACTCGTTCTCACAGGTTTCTTTCAGCCGCGTGGCGAGTTTGTAGAGCAGGTCGGTCTGCTTTACCAGATCGCGGCCCGTTTCGGCCAGCGGGGCGAATTGCCCGACCAGCTTGTTGAGCCCGGTATTGGTGTCCGGCGCCTTCTCCCATTGGGCCGTCGCCTTGGTCGTGTCTGCCCGGAACCGCTCGACATCATCGACAAAGAGCTTTTGCTCCTTTTCAAACTCCGAGAGCGTTTCCACATGTGGCCCATCTTTAGCCAGGCCGGCCCAAAAGGGCTCCATGGTCTTCCGTAAACTCACAATCGCTTCGACGAATTCCGGCAATACGCATGTCGTCTCCCCGTTTTCGTCCTCTAGCTCGAAGCACGCTTGGCCCTCAACGACCACCCGCCTCAGATATTCAGACACCAAAGCAAGGAATCGATCCGTCTGGCCGCGATACAACCAGACGATAGCCAACAGGTTCTGCTGCTGCTCGGGACTGAAGTCGTAGATCTTGCGGGTGACCTTGCGATAGACGTTCCGCGCGTCGAGCATCAGCACCTTATCTTGGTGGTCTCTGGGCTTATCGCGGTTAAGGAACCACAGTTCGCAGGGCACGGTGCGAGTGTAGAAGAAATTCGAACGGATAGCGACCATCACGTCCACGTTGCCGGTCTCGACCAGTTTTTGCCGCACCTTGGCCTCGCCGCCGCCGGCACTGGAAGCCTGCGACGACATCACAAAGCCGGCCCGGCCCTGTTCGTTCAGATAGCTGTAAAAGTAGCTGATCCAAATATAGTTGCCGTTTGAGACCTTATCCTTCTTGTTGACACCGGGCAGGCCGAAGGGCAGACGTGGGTCGGTCTTGATCTTGTCGGCGTCGATCTCGTCGACATTGAACGGGGGATTGGCCATCACGAAGTCGGACTTGCCGAGCAGTTCGTGAGGATCTTCGTAGTAGGTGATGGCCTTCTGGATATCGCCTTCGAGCCCGTGGACGGCCAGATTCATTTTGGCCAGGCGAATCGTGGTGGCGTTCTTCTCCAGGCCGCGGAACGTCAGCCGCTCGGTGGGGCTTTGCCCATGCTCCTCCACAATGCGTGCACTCTGCACAAACATCCCGCCCGAACCGCAGGCCGGGTCAAGCACCGTGCCGCCCTCGGGGTCGAGCACATGGGCAATCAGCGATACCAGCGAGACGGGCGTGAAGAACTCGCCGCCGTCATGGGCCTTCTGGTCGGCAAATTGGGTCAGGAAGTATTCGTAGATGCGCCCAAACACGTCGCCCGAGACCCGCTTGAGCTCATCTGGGTTGAGCGTGCGCAGGAGCTGGCCGAGAACGTCGTTGTCCAGTTCCTGATATTCGCTCTTGGGAAGGACGCCGCGCAGACTATCGTAGTCGCCTTCGATCGACTCCATCGCCCCAATGATCGCTTTGGCGCGATCCTCGCTGTCGGGCAAGGCAACGAGGTGGTCGAACTGCGCTTTGGGCCGCAGGAAAATGGCACTCTTCTGAGAGAAGTCCTCTTTGGCGATCGCCCGTGTCTTGCCGCCGCGAGTGGGCAGGTTTTCCTCGATGGTGTCCTTCACCGCAAGGTAGCGACTGTAGGCATGCCGCAGGAACACCAGCCCCATCACGGGCAGGAAGTATTCGTTGCTGGCGTAGTTGGAGTTCGACCGCAGTGTATCCGCCGCGCTCCAAAGCCGCTTTTCGATTGCCTCGATGTGTTCAAGCTGTACCATAAGGCGATTATCTTCTCCCCTTAGTTGCAAAGAGTAGTGCAGCAAACGCCGAGATACCTGGGAACTTTCGTGATCCGGATGTATTCATCCAGCTTGGGAATCTAATTTCCCTTCAAGGGGTCCGACGAGTAAATCGGTGCCACGATTCCGTAACATTACCAAACTGGGGCACGGCAGTATAGTGTCCCATGCTGCAAAACACGTAAATTGTTGCCTGAAGGGGGGTTATGGACTAGATAAGCTGGGACCAGTAGCAAAATTGGTTGCAGCGTGCGTCCAAGGTGACGTCCATGTGGGGCATGCTGAGCGAGGTAGCATGTCACAAGGGGCTTTCTTCGTCCCCATCCAGCTCCGCTCGACTCCAGGGTAGCTTTCACTTCTGCAAGGACTTTTTCCTCACGGATTTCGCGACGATATAGACATCGAATTCAGACCCAATCCCCCAACATGTCAAGCCGATTTCCCTTACTGAGCATCACAATGTACTTTGAGTTCGGCAGGAGCAATACCCTCAAGACGGTATGCCAGAAAGCTTCCCGGGTTCAATTTGTTAAGGCACGTCAGCTTATCCAGGGCAAGTAGGTAGAAATCGCGGCTGCAGGTGAAAACAATGAACTGTCGCTGAGTTGAGAGCCCACGAATAAGATCCAGAAAAGAGCAGACGTTCATTTCATCCATTTGTTGAACCGGATCGTCAATGAGGATGGTGTTGAACTGTGACCACCGCTGTCGCAGGGCTCCTGCCAGAAAGACGCTAATTGCCAGCGAGTTCATCTGCGCGTCACTGAAGAACGCCGAGGGGGGGACTACAGCGCCGTCAAGCCGCTCATGTATTAGGGAGGCTTGCGCCTCGACGTCAAGCTCCCCCTTCGCATCATCAACCCTCATCTTCACATTTCCGAAAATGGGATGTGGGTTCAGGCGATGGTAAAGCCCCTGCGTGGTTGGCTCAAGCCGCCGCAGATGAGCACCGACTGCATCTCCTTGTCCTTTGAGTACCTCCTTCTCCAGGTTCGCAATGCGAGAAACCCAATCTTGTAGTTGCTCTTTCTCGTGGCTACTCTGCTCGGCCTTTCTTTTCGCATGGCCCTCGGACTGTTTAAGTCGATCTACCTCCAACTCTAGTCTGCCTAAGCTGGCGACTTGCTGCAGGACTTGCTGCATCTGCGCGAGTTTGGAGACATTTTCGTTCAATTCCGATGCATTGTTCCTAGCAGAGTCGCAACTTTCTGTCACGTTGTCTGGATCGATTTTAAGAGCATGGCAGGCGGCGACAAAATCATTACAGGCAGCTTCATGCTTACGAAGGAGGGACTCGTTATGGGCCACATCCTCATCGATTCTCTTGAGGTCTTTACGGAGGCTTTTGATCAACGATTCTTTGCTATCCAACTCCGCTTCTTCCTTCGCAACTAGTTGGTCTAACCGTCGAGCCTCGTTCTGTTGCTGATGGACTCTAATGTCTAGGTCGTCGTTTGTAGGCAGTGCGCCGGGATCAATTTCTCGCCTCGCCAAATCCACTTCGATCCCTTGTGCCTCGGCAACCAATCGGTTGCGTAGCTTAGTCTGCTGGGCTATCTCTTGTCGAGCCTCGTCATTTTTGCTTCGCTGCTCTTCAATACGAGTGTTCAACGCTTGGGTCTCACCTCCGAGGCTTGTGGCCTCCGAACGCAGAGAACTGACGTCGTTGTCTTTTAATGCCTGTCCAAGCGAATTTCCCCACGATGATACATCGTGTTCCAAGATGGGGATGCCTAATACATTACAATCAGCGAGGAAACCATTCACGATTTGTGTCGCTTTGGCCCTATTTGAGCACACTTGCTGTGTTTCGGTTTCTAGTATTTGTATTTTCGCAGCCAGGGAATCGGCACGGGCCTGCTTAGTCTCCAAATCTGTCTTCACCACATTCAGCTGATGGGCAAGGTCACTTAGTTGAGATGGAACGGCAGAAAGATGTTCGCGGATTGTGTCTTCAGCTTTCTTTATCGTAGCGAAAGCCGTACCGCAAAGAGGGCATTCTGAAGAATGTACCATTTCTGCGAGTCTTGCCTGGAACGAGCTTAGGAGATCGTGCCGAGCAGCTTCAGAATCATAAGCCCTTTGTAGTTCAGCCAGGCGTGATTGTGCTGTGTTCAGCTCGTCACGGACCGTACTTGCTTGTCGCGTCAGGTCCTCTAATAGCAAATGACTTTTCTTCTCCAGGGTAGCCAACCGCTCGGCACTCTGCTGGCAGTCTTTGGCATTTTCGAGGCGTGTGAGAATCCCGGCGATAGCCTGCTCCCGGTCCACTTGCACGGCGACCTTCGCCTTGATCTCCTCCAGACGAACCTGTTTGGCTGCCAGAGCTTTCTGAAGCCCCTCGTGAACAGCCTCCGCTTCCTGAAACGCCTCGCGTTGTTCTGCCCTCACGTTTTCGCTACGTTTGATCGACTGCTGGAGCACACGGTAGGCGGGGAGCTTGTCCCTTAGCCATGTCGCATCAGCACAACGTTTCGCAGCCTTTGTTTGCTCAGTTCGGCTAACGTCTAGGCGCGTCTGGATCTCCTGAATCGCAGCTTCCTGCTCCTGAATTTCAGAGTTAGTATTTTCCGAAATCTCTTTCGCGGTGGAAATTGTGGTCGTTAATCGTTGACACTTTTGCTGCGACTCATGGTACCCCGGAAATTCTTGCTCAAGGCTATTGACGCGTAGCAACAAGCCCTCAATGTCTGCCTTCTTAACGCTAATCGCAGTTTCGGCAAGAACTGAAACGAGTTCGAGTTGCTGCTCCGATGATTCGTTCCCGGCTCGCTCAATAGCATCCTCGTCGATCTTGCATTGGCAACTTTTTAATCCCTGGAGGAGTTCGGAGGCCACGTCCTTTGGAGTCCTTCCTGTCGTTACCAAATGACCTAGCTTCTCGAACTCCTTTTGACGCTCCTGTCGCCTCTTGCAAATGTCCTCCATCTCGCGTTCCCAGTTCCTGCAACTCTCAGCCACCGTTTTGGCGTTGGAGCGAAGCTTCCCTAAAACAGCGCCTACTTTATTCCTGAATCGAACGAACTCCTCCGCCCCAATCATGTTCGTCAAGATATCAAACCGTTCAGCAGATTTCCCTTTCTCAAGAAACTGGCGAATATTGTGTTGCGCAAGCATGTGCGAACCTCGAAAGAGGTCCCTCAGTCGTGGAATCTGAAGCGATGTCTCCTGCGACGGGGCCTTCGTACCGACAACATGATCAATGACATCCCTGTCATCCGACGTAATGGAGTTCCCAATCATTCGTGTGGTTTCAAGACCACGCTTTGTACGTGAAACAGAGGCGCGACTGTCGTTCAAATGGCACGTAACATGCGCCTCGCCGTTTTCGGAAAACACATTGACAATCGGATCTAGAGCATTACGCCCGGATGTTTGCGACTGGGATTCAATACGGCTAATCTTTCCGGTAATCACCCATTCCACAGCATCGGCAATTGAGGTCTTTCCTACGCCATTGGGTCCATAGATGAAGACTATGTCGCCCGATAAGGGCATGTCTTCAGATCGCAGACACCTTATTCCTCTGAAGTCAACGATATCCAGAGCCTGCAACTTGGAAGCGGTGGGCAATGACTGCCTTGGCGCTACTGCCCGTTGGGGCATCGCGGGCTCAACGGACAGGCTATAGGTGTCCGCAAGGATATTCTCGCAGATCAGGTCCACGCCAGGGCTGTGACTGGCAAAATCAGCAATAAGCCGATGGTCATATCCGGTCACTACTTCTTGCACGCCCGCGGCAACCGAGGTTGGTGACTTGGCGAGCAGATCGTCGGCCGGCCAAAATGGCAAGTTGATTAGGGCGTCACGGATTTTCCCGCCATTCACATTCAACACAAACTTCCGACAGATATAGCGGTCATCCATGACTCTACGTACGGCGGCCGGGTCGGGCGTTGTATCACCGATGGTGAGCAGGACAAGCTCAAGGTCACGCGGCCACGATGGACTGCCGCAAACGGCAGATATATCGCTTTGTGCTGCCTCGTGAATGGCCAACAGGCCGTCGTATTCCTCTTCCTCGACCACTTTGAAAAACGCTGCAAAGCAAGCTGTCTTTAGTACCGTGTCAATTGTGGGCAACTCAGCAATATGCGCTGTTTGCCAGTTACGTTTGGCTCCTCTGATTGCATTGCATAATACAGCTAGCACGTCCGACTTAGCCATAGACCACCTCCATTTTTTCGTTCAAATAGTTGCCTAGGTCGGTCGATTCTCTGGCTTCCTCAAAAAGGTCACCTCGGCATACAAACGCTCGTACGCGAGCAGGTTCGTAAATACTGTCTCTATTGAATAGCCCTCGATTCTGCGTTTGCGTAAAATCAAACGGGAACTCTGCAACGATCTGATCCACATGCCCCGTAGAACGCAAGGCCACGATGAGCACCGGCTTCGATCTGGCTGCGGGAGAATACCCCTGGTGTTGCCTCAAATACTGTGTAGCGAGTCTGCTGTAACTCAACGAGCCCGCGCCATCAAGAACAGTAATGGCAACACCGTTGTCTAACACGGCTGTCCAACAACTATCTATGTCAAATTGCATCTGGCAATGTTCGCGTAGAACGCTCATCGCGGAGGCAAACTCACAAACGCCATCCCGTTCGATACGCTTCCGCCACTTATCAGGGTTTCGATACCTGTCTTCATGGGCAAGAAAAAGGAGATCCAGAAGCTTGACCGCCCGCTGGCAGTTCAATGTCAGTAAACTCTGCCGAATATCACCGTAGTGTGACTTAATGAGAGCACTCTGTCCATCATCTGAGCCCTTCCAACGGTGACCCATATTATCCTTTGTTGGTAGTTCCTCCAGCAAACTATCGCGAAGTTTGCAAGGCAAGCAATCACATTCCACGTATGCGCCTGTTGGCCCTTGTGTGCCCGGAAGATGTGCGCAGAGAACAGAATCACACCCGTCCCCAATCAAATAGGTGCGGGGGGTTTCTAAGGGTTGCCGCTGGTTCCCAGGGTTGCCAATGTTGTCTGTAGCAGGCACAAGCGTGGCCACGTGAATCGCGGGCGTGCGTTTTCTGAAGACTGCCGAAGTAACACTGTTCGAGTCGTATAGTTCGTACCCATTGGGACCGATGTCCGTTTTGGATACCTGCCACCGTCCCTTAGCGTAATGGAAACCGCTCCGCCCGAATTTAGGAGACTCCTGGAGAGTGGCGGCCTTGTTGGCGACAACGGTTGCCATCATGTTGTTGTGAAATAGCCTGTGCTGAAAATTTACCAGCCGGTTTGTGTTCTCTCTGAAAGACGGGGCGTTCGGCTTTTCGTTGTACTGCGGCACAAACAGGTAATCAAGGGGCGCTGCATCGGGACTGGCCGCTTCAATAATCTGACGACGTAACGTACTGTTCAGGGTTTGTTCGCCCTCTTGGGCAATATGATCAAAGCAAATCTGACCCAGAAAGGCAACGTTGGGTGCCACAAAATAGAACACGCGCTGCCCGCATGCCATGTTGCGTGGCTGTTCCCACTGCGACGGCCGAAGTTTCGCCTGGAAATGCCAGCGTACCTGTCCGTCGGCCGACTTGACTACAATCACACATAGGTTGACGAACGACCCGGCAGAGAAGTCTGGTCTTTCGACCTCGAAATGGTCTGCCACTGCATGGGCTTCCTGTGGACTCAGCCCTTCGAGCCCGCCGATGAAGATCACTTCCCCTTGGGCCTGCTCCATCTGTTGGCAGAGGCAGTCCAAGCCGTGTGGACCGGCGACGGGGATGGCGAGTTCAGGAAACACAATAAAGGGAATAGGTACGCCACGTTCTGGACTCTCGGCTGCCCTGATCTGAAATGCTTGCTCAATTAGATCATACTGCGTCTGCCTATGCCTCTCGGAGATCCGAAATGACGGTTCTCCGTCAGGTTCGAGACCGTAGTCCGGCTGGACAATGATCATGCCCAGTCTTTTACTAGCATCGACGTCCAATGCGTTCAGAGTGATTCGCTGTACCTGAAAATCCCAACCATTGTTCGGCATGTTTGAGTCTGTATCAAGTCGACGTGACCTGCCCTACGGATAGCGGACACTCGAAACACTCTACAATACCCGTCAGGGCCAATGTCGTCAACTCGTTGGTCACCCCCAATAAGGCGGAACGGTGACGCGGCCTGATCCAAATATGAACTCTACCGCGGTCGTACCGACTCGACGGCAGCATGATGAAACGGCGGCGTGACGAACTTGGCCTGGAACAAGTGAAACTCACTGAGACTGCACGCATGGTTCGTGAAACACTCAACCGAATCGAAAATGGCAAGAAAAAAAGCGATGCGCGACACAGTTTGCAGAATCGCCGAGACCGTATCGTGGGCCTATTGCCTCCACATGGCATATGTTTACTTATCAGGTCGTGTAATAAACTGCGAGACAGCCATTCCCACGGACTATGAGAAGGATGATGGTTTGGCCCGTACTCCAAGCCCTCTAAGTTGATTTTCCAGCCGAGTTTTGCAAGCTGAACCATGCCTGCCGCACATAGCGCATACATAGCGCAAAGCTGAATTACGGACCTGCGCAAAAGCAAGGCCCGCCGTAACTCGTTGCTACGACAGGCCTTTATGAGTCGGGGCGAGAGGATTTGAACCTCCGACCTTCTGACCCCCAGTCAGACGCGCTATCCAGGCTGCGCCACGCCCCGATGGCTTTGTTTGCCACGGGCTCTTTGCCGTTGTTCTGGTTAGAGAACAGTAAGGGAAAGTGACGACGGGTTACCCCACCATCGTGCCTAAGGAGGGTCCTTGGGGGAGAATCCTCAACAGCGGCGCACACATTTTAACCTACCTTACGGTCTCTCGTCCACCGCTACGCCCGTCTTTTTCTCTTCCCGCCGCGAAAGGAGCCCGAAGTTGTGGAAAAAGCGGAAAATGGACAATCTGGATAACTTGGCAGCCGAATCTACAAGCGGACGCCGAAATCTAGCCATGCCTTTGGCAGGGGGGCTTCTAGAACCAGGGGTGTTCCTTTTACGGGGTGGGCGATTTCCAGGCGGCGGGCGTGCAGGGCAATTCCGGAGGGCCAGGGCCGGTGGCTGCCGTATTTGCGGTCGCCTAGGATTGGGTGCTCTCGATCGGCCAGTTGCAGACGGATTTGATGCTTGCGGCCGGTGTGAAGCTTGATTTCTAGAAAACTGGTGTGGTTTTTGAGCGTGTCGACTCGGCGGTATTCGAGTCGGGCCTGCTTGGCGTCTGGGGCAGTGGGGCCGACGATCCACATACGGCGGTGGCGTTTGTCGGGCCCGATCCAGTCGCTACACTCCGCCTGGGCTGGATCGGCAATGCCTTCGACGATTGCCCAATAGGTCTTGTCGACCGTTCTTTTGCGGAACTGTTCGGTGAGGCGACGGGCCGACTTTGACGTTCGCGCCAACAGCACCACGCCGGTTACCGGTGCGTCGAGACGGCTGACCACGCCCAAAAAAACATTGCCGGGCTTCTGGTATCGCTGCTTGATGTAGTCCTTGGCAACGGTCAATAGTGTCTGCCGCCCGTCGCCGAGACCCATGGTGGCCAGACCGGCCGGCTTAACCACGGCCAGCAGATGGTTGTCTTCGTAGATCACTTCCAGCTTGACTTGCGACATATTCGGCTCGGGACGCCTTTTCAGGTCTTTATACAAATTCGCTCTATTGCGGCAATAGTGGAGACTCTCAGTCTAGCCTTGATACGCCCCTGGGCCAAGGATCGGCGACGGGTGGTTGAGTTCGTCATAGATGGTAAACTGTAGGGCTTGGCGGACATCCGTGCCATATATTGTGTTTTGCGGAAATCGAGTAGACCATGAACCCCCTCTGCAGTCGCGTTTCTCGGGCCGGCTTGAAGTTGATTTTGGGCAGCCAGAGCCCACGGCGGCGGCAACTGCTCGAGGCGGCCGAGTTCGAGTTCGAGGTGATTGCGCCTTCGCCGGCGGCCGAGCAGAACGTGCCGATGCACATCAGCCCCGCCGAGCTGGTGGCCGAACTGGCCTATCGAAAGGCGGCCGATGTTGCCCGTCGGGTTGATAACGCGCTGGTGATCGGGTGCGACACGGTGGCCGAATGCGACGGCCGGATTTTGGGAAAGCCCGTCGACGAAGACGACGCGCGGCGGATGCTCGAAACCCTCAGCGGGCGTCGGCATCGGGTCCTCAGCGGCCTGTGTCTGTGGCCGGTCGGATACGGCGGCTCGACAACCGCCGATGGGCCGGTGCAACGGGTCGAAGTTACCAGCCTGGACATGGACCGGCTTACGGACGCGCAACTGGACGAATATCTGGCAAGCGGCCAGTGGAGCGGCAAGG
>SDBV01007676.1_pt1 | contig 14701 bp, 18 predicted proteins | sample 2277081 | NCBI WGS metagenome assembly SDBV01 (sample SAMN10402039, study PRJNA504765) | marine sediment metagenome | isolation source: marine sediment core GS10_PC15, 223 cmbsf | place: Arctic Ocean: Southern Knipovich Ridge | collected 2010
GGTGAGTTGTATGTAGCTTCTATAGTTTGCTATTATTTTCACTAATATTATGATATTTCTTGGAGTTATGATTGTGTTGTTTGAAAGGAAGGTGAAGTAATGACAACCGACATAAGCCACACTAACCATGACCATGGTAAGGGTTTCCAACGTATAAAGTTGCTTCTTGAGGAAGCTCTATTCACCGCACTCCCTCCACATGCCGCTAACAAGCCTTTTGAAGTAGTACCTTATTCCAGGTGGATGGGACAATGCCATTCTCCTGGTGTAAAAGCTACTAAAGCTGGTGAAACTGAACACCAAACCGACAAGGCTAGGGTATGCCTTGACTGTTATAAGATTTTTATCCCCGTAGCCAACTATGATGCCTCGCTGGAAACCATTGGTGAATGTGCCCAATTCGTAGCTAACATTGTAGACCAACGGTATATCCAACCTAACTCCTAAGGAAAGATAATGCTTGACCCAAATAATATCCGTCAGGACGCATTAGAGTATATGAAAGCACTACCCTCTAAAGTCGTAGACTGTATTATCACTGACCCACCTTATGACCTAGACCAAAGTACCAAAGCTGAATTACACAAAGAATTCCTCCGCATATGTAGCGGTGATATACTTGTGTTTTCACCACCTGAAAACCAATGGGTGTTCGATGATGTCAAATACTTATTTTGGGTAAAGCCTACATCTACAAAAAATTACTCCCGCTCATATGGACGATTTGTTGAAATGGTATTTTTATACCAACGTGGTTATACCTGGAATACAAACCTTCGATGGGCTAATTACACAGGAGTATTTACAGATATAGTCATTGGAAAAAGCAATCATCCTCACGAAAAGCCATATTCCTTAATAGAACGTTTAGTGAGGATTCATACCCTTCCAGGTCATACAATCCTTGACCCTTTTGCTGGTTCGGGAACTGTAATAAATGTAGCTACTTCCCTCGACAGACATGCAATCGGCATTGACCATGACTACCCAAATTCCTAAGGTTATATACCAAGGCACCCGTCATGCGATGGGGCTTCCTACCCTATTAGCCGAACTTGTAGGCATGACCAGTGGCACCATTGCCATTGATGTAGAAACCGTAAGTTTGAGGGATAGGACCCCTATTGGGATAGGCATAGCCAACGCCCCCAATAACGCTTTTTACTTCCCTATCCCTTCAACCATAATACCTTGGGCACTGTTGAAAAACCCTAACATTACCAAGGTCCTCCATAACGGCCATTTTGACCTCATGGTGATTAAAGCCCACTTCGGTGTCGATGTGGAAAACTTCGTAGACACTATCGTAGCAGCCCGTTTACTAGGGTATCCTCCCGCCCTAGGCAAACTAGCCAAAGATTTCTTCGACATAGATATTCCCTCCATCGACTCCCTCATAGGTAAGAAGGGCAAATCCCAATTAACTATGGACCAAATCCCCATAGACAAGGTGGCTAACAAATGCGCTATGGATTGCCAAAACACCTTAGCCCTATGGGACCAATTTAAAAATGCGGTGCCTCCTAAAGCTTTTGATTTGGAAATGAAAGTCATGCCAGTGATTATGGATATCCAACGTAGAGGTATCCGCATAGACAAGGTAAAACTCCAAGCCCACATAGACCGTATCACTAAGGAGGTAGATTGGTATAGGGCTATTGCAAAAGGGTATGGATTCAACCCTGGAAGTAGTAAGCAAATAGCAGCCATTCTACAAGGTCATGGATGGCAAATAATGTATGATAGGAAGACTAAAAATCCAAAAATGGACAAGGACACCCTAGACAGGTATTATGGGGAAGACCCCTTAGCTAGGCTAGCAATCATCTATAAAGGTCAAGCTTCCCTCCTCAACAACACCCTACGCCCTATCCTGGATAAGCACCTCGTAGGTGACCGCATACATCCTAATATCAACCAGAACGTAGCCGAAACTGGTAGATTTTCAACATCTAACCCTAATGTCAATAACATTACTGAAATCCTTAGGGACATAGTAATACCCGCTGATGGAATGATGTTTGAGGATTGGGACCTATGTTTGTCAGAAGGGACTTTGGTCGAAACTCCTTATGGCCCTACTAAAATAGAAGAACTGGAACCAGGAGACATGGTATTTGGTTATGGAAAAGACAGACCAAACGCAACTCATGTAGTGGCTAAAAAATTCTCTGGGTATCGAGACTGTGTAAAAGTTACCCTGGATAATAACAAATCCTTTATAGCTACACCCAATCATAAAATGGTTGTAAGGAAAGGTGGAGAATCCTGGGATTTAATCAAGGTAGAGAATCTTAGTGTTGGAGATAGATTATTGCCATTTAGGAGAATAGAAACTCCTGATAGAAGATTTCATCTTTACGGTCATAGTAACAGGAAATATATTAAGGAACACATAGCAGTTGTTAACTCCCACTATGGTCACATCCCTCCTGGCTATGAGGTCCACCATATAAACGGAAATCCTAAAGACAATAGGCCAGAAAATTTAGAACTTCTTAAAGTTACCATACATAGGTCTAGAGATGCAAAAAGAAACTATATTTTACAAGACCATACATCTAGGTTAGAAAGGTTAAGGTTTGCATTAAAAGTAAATAGAAGGAGTTACGTAGGTAAAGGAAATCCAAATTATGGAAAGAAGCGAGGAACTATAAAGGAATGTTTGAAATGCGGTACTGAATTTTATTGTTACCCTAGTCAACCTAAGATATATTGTTCCAACAAGTGTTACAATAAAGCCAAGATTGAAGGGTTAAACCATTTGGTAGTTAAAATTGAGCCAGTGGGTATACAACCAACTTGGGATATAGAAATAGAAGGAAATCACCTCTTTGCTCTTTCTTGCGGTGCAATTTCTCATAATAGCCAAATAGAACTACGTGATATTGCTTATTTATCCCAGGACCCTGAAATGCTGAAGGTATTTGCAGACCCTAACGGCGATATCCACAGTGAAACCTCCAACTTCGTCTTTGGTGACCATTCACCCTATCACCGCCAATTAGCTAAAGCAATCAATTTTGCCATAATATATGGCGGCGACGCCTACACCCTTTATATTAATAATAATGTTCCGTACCATATTGGTGAGCAATACCTCTACACATATTTCCAACGATTTAGTCGTCTAAAAGAATGGATTGAACAAACTAAAGCTTTTGCCCATGCCAATGGCTACACTGAAACCTTACTAGGCCGTCGGCGCTCCCACCAAGACATCAATGCTCCTGAAATTTGGAAACGAGCCAAAGCAGAGAGGGAACTAATCAACCATCCTGTACAAGGGTCAGCTGCCGAACACTTGAAGGAACTAACATGGCGTCTTAGGGACCAGTTACAGGATAACCTTATCCACGATGAAAGCCTTATGGAGAGGTATCCACATAAGGTGCCTGATTATGGGGTTGTGGATAACCTCGCCCCATTCAAAACTCCCGCCGATGTCAAGGTGGGGGATAACTGGAAAGATGTAAAGAAGATAATGACTATAGGAGTCTAAGTATGCACGTGGTCACCAGCAGCGGCTTGCTGTGCTCCAGTGCCTAAAGTTCTAAAGCTTGGCGTAGCCACTACACCATCCACGTCTATTACGGTATCCCAACCTGCTCCATTGTCTCTGGAGTAAACCTTTGTGTCGGAGGCAATGAAGTCACGACCTACTTGACCGGCAGCTGGACGGGATGCAGCAACGAGGTACTGAAGAAGAAGCCCATCGAGGTTATCCGTGGTAGCTTCCAAGTTAGCAGTCCAAAATCCCTGGTTAGCCATTTAGCGCCTCCATGTTGTAGATTCTTGGGATTATCATATCGTCCTACTGGCCACGTCGGAAACAAATTCTTCAGAGTCGACCTGTAATTTTGATACTCCAATCCTTACCTTATCTTGAAATGCCAGCAATTTCTTTCTACTTTGGTCAGTTAGTTCTACCGTCCGCAGTTCAGCGGGAGAATTATATTTACTCAACAATAGTGCTTCCAATGCATCATGGTAGGTCGGTTCAGCCGTAATTTGTATATACACCGTCATGGTGTCTGCGTCCATTTGTATTACTCTAGCATCATAGTCCCCTGCAATAAACTGCAAAGGGTCACTCCACCGAACAGGGTCAACATCGCTCCCCTTCAGTTCAGCCTTGTTGATAAATGTCCCACGTATTGGCAAGCTGTAATTGCGTACCTCGGCAATCATTATATCCTTATCTCCTCTACATTTATTCCTTGTGAAAGGATATTTGTGAACGTAGCAACGCTACTCTTGGAATTCAAATCAAAATTATGAGCCGCTGCCGACAATCCTATTTCAGTCCAGGATAGGGCTATTGCCGTAGGATGGGCAACACCATCCCAAGCCACAACGCCTCTACCTACAGATGCCTTCTCTACACTATCAACCTCTAAATTTATCGTTACAGTTCTAACCCCAGAATATTCTACAACGGATATCGCTGCACCAATTGACAATCCTCTTCCAGTCGCCCCTGGTGTTCTCGTTGCCCTCAATTGATTACCGTAAGAAGTCCCCATCGCATTACTAGTGCTGATAGTATTCGTGTCATCCCTTTCATCAAAATCGCCCTGGGTCTTTGTTGAGCCAACCCTTACAAATGGGTGTCCATGGTCCCCCGGCGCAGCTTGTGCGGCTCCAGCACCAAGAGTCCGCAACCCACCCACCCCTACCGCAGGGTCTGAATCTATTACCAAATCCCAACTTGCTCCAGTATCACGGTAAAGTTCGTAAGTATCCGTAGCCCAAAAACGACGCCCCTCCTGCCCTGCTGCTGGACGGTTAGCAAATACATCATATTGGAGCAGGCTAGCGTTCAACCTATCTGGGGTGCCTTCTAAGGCGGATGTCCAAAAACCTTGGTTAGGCATCATCCCTCCTTGCTATGCCAATAAAACCTGCAAAACATTCAAAACATTTTAACCAGGAAAAGGTACGGAAAAAAGCGAACCTCTTTGGCTTTACTTTAGGCTCAGGCTTCCCTATTAGCAGCTTCATTATGACTCCTGTATATCCAACTCAATTATTAGGAGGAGGTCGTCCGAACCCTTTACAAAGGTTTGGGTTGACCGCACTACCATTTCACCACTATCAGGTGTACCACTGGCATTCATAAACCAACCCACTTCTTCCAACGTCGCAGGAAGATTAGCATTGGTGAATAGAGTTCTAATCTGAAGGGTAGCACCGCTTCTAAGGGTTTTGGTAACAGACACCCTATCAGTTTCAGTTTCAAGGGCTGTATCAGCTTGGGTAGGAGTAGTAGTGCCCGAACCTACAGCGGCGTGGGATATGTCATCCATCACCACTTGCGCTATGCGGGCTAACCCCTCATCTATAACTCTGGTAGCCATGTCATCTCCTAGGTAGCTTTGAAAAATCCTGCGATGATTCTATCCGTTACTAAATCATTATGCCAAACCAATGCCTCGCCTGAGGACAAGGAAGCTTCCCAAATGGACACATCTAGTATATCCCCAGTATAGTCATTGGCTACAGTTAAAGCCTCTCTACCTATAAAGATAGATTCTGTAACTGATTGCAATGTAGCAGGAATCGACTGTCCACTGAACGTAGGTGTAATCGCCACGCCATCTAGGTAGGCTTGAAATCGCCCTGAGTTTCCAGCACCACCACCATTATACACAACCATCAAAGTATACCAAGTATCTACAACAATGCTACCAGCTACCAAAGTAGCTATTGCTTCACCACCACCTGCCTCAATACCAAGAACAACACTACCATCTGTTTCTACGGAGAACCTAAATTGTTTTTCACTAGCGCCATTATACCTTGCAATGAAGGTACTTTCACCACTCAGGGATGAAGTACGGAACCTAAACGCCCAGGTTATATTAGCAGCACCATCTAGTTCCGTAATATCCCCAACATCAACGTAATCACCTGTACCGTCAAAACGCAGGAAACGTCGGGTCCGCCCAAGGGTTAAATCATCTTCCTCGGTATAAACAGGATTACCTACCTGTGTTCCGTTGTAACTGCCGTAAATGTCCCTATCCGCTTCGAGGTTATCAAAAGTCCACCAACTTAGAAGGTTAGCCACTCTCCATTTAGGCATTGAATAGTAAGTAGGGCCATTAATTAAAGCCGTAACAATAAGGGCACTTCCAATCTTTACCTTATCCTTGACCATTCTAATTTGGGTAATAGTTGGGTCTTCCTCCGTATCAACCTGTCTTGCGGCTATCTTCCTCCGTAATTCAATTAGCAAATGTGCGTAACTGTGAGGCATCACGCCACCTGTATATGTTGAGCCAGTGTGCCACTATAGGTATACTGAGTCCCGCCAATTGGCGTCATTACTAATCTTTCCAGTTTCATAAGTTGGGCGGTCAGTCCAAATATGGTGGATGTAACTAGCACAGAATCTCCCACATTGAAACCATCCTTATCGAAACTAGCAACAAACCGTTTCTTGTCACCGTTTTCCCTCAAGAAGGCTAACGCTAAATCCGTTGCAACATCCTCATTGTCTACCTCAGGAATAAACAACACCTTTTTGTAAACTCTACCTTGCCTCGCCACGGCATTTTCATCCACCGCAATCCCTATTATATTATACCAATAGCGTCCTTTGATTCGCCAACCATTGGTGAAGTTTGAAGGAGTGGTGTTAAATTCCAATTGGCGTGTGGTGGAATTCCATAACACATCAATGCCTGCAACACCTAAGGTATCTTGGAACTCAAGTCCAACCAACTCAACGGTCCAAGCGGGACTACCATCAGTACCTGTATTGCGCTCAATTTCAATCCTATCAGATGTAGAGGGCGCTTGTTGCAACGCATGACGGTTAGCTTGTTGTGCAGCGCCGGTGGTGAAGATAGTGGTTGTACCGTCGCCGGCATAAATTTCTTGGGTATCGCCACTAAGCCCTCTAGCGCCTCTAACCTCAACACTATTATACTGACCAAGAGTTCTAATCCACAAAGGGTTTCTAAAACTGATTAGGGTTGATTCATCAGGAGAATCGCTGAGTTGCATATTGGATTCAGTAAAACCCTCAGTTTCGTAAAATAGCTTTTTGAAGGGGGTTAAGTACCAAACCAAGCCAGTGATTTCGGATATTATATCCAACGCACTACGGACACTGACGCCCTTAAAATTGAGGCGGTCAATTGTCCTACCTACCTGTACATTGGTAACATCAATTTCAGTTAGTCCACTAATACCGGCGGTAAAGATATTTTGGATAATAGTCTGGTCAGTATTACTTACATAGGTCTTAGCGAATGTCGATTTATCCAGGAGGACAATCCAATCCTGGCACATGATACGGTATCTTCGACCTATTCCAATAATAAAGGTTTCTATCTCGGTAACAACACCACCAAAATGACGGATAGTAGCAGCGTTATCAGGGTCGTCAAATAGCACCTCTTCACCTTCGGTAATGGTGAGCGAATTGTTGGGGTCATCCAACTCAAATTCAAAGATGCCAATTTCTGGACCAGTAGTTCTATCAACCCTCCACGAAGCATCGGGTGGGTGCATCATACTGGAAGTTACATCTACAGCATTTATTCGTAGTCTTACAGATGCCATTACGCCGTCGCCACACTACTTGGTGTCATGCCAGCTTTGAATTTCGCTGTACGGTTTATAACATCCACCACCACCTCACCAAAGACATTTCTATCCATCACCAACTGGACTACTATGATTCCTCCACCACCATTAGGGATTATTCGTTCACCAGCTTGGGCGATGATAGGAACATCAGCACCAGCAGGCCCAGGAACCACACCACCACGGTGCATGATGGGGGCAACTAAGTCCAGTTTAGGAATGTCCTGGAAAGGATTTAAAATATTAGCTAAATCAATAACGGAGTTTAGCCTACCTATCCACCTATTCAACATATCAATCATCTCATTGAGGATAGTCTTGAAACCCCTAACGACACCATCCCATACTCCTTGAAAAAATTCTCCAATATCAAAAGTTCCATCCCTTATACGGGTAAAAAATCTTCCCCAAGCTCCAATGGCAAAATCTATAGCATCTCTTATTGCCAGCCCCAAGGATTTTGTCCAGGCTTCTACCCAATCCACAATGGCTTTACGGAAATCAATAAGACTTTTTTCGAGAGTGGCTAGCCCATTTGTGATAGCTGCCAAGATAAAGCCCCATCCCTTTCGGATAAGTCCCAGTAAGGCCCAAATTGCCTTTAGCGCATCTACCATTAAGGAGAATATGCCAAGCAACTCCAGGAAAGCTTTTGCTACTTTGGCAATACCTAGAATCAAGTCAGATATTACCCTAACTGTGGTGATGAAAGCCAAGGGCATTGCAACTATGAAATCTCCCACTCGACCCATCCAATCAGGGGCCCACATATCCCTCAATTTGCCAACTTCGCCCGCAAGACGGGTAGTGTTGGTTGCTGGGCCATCCTCCTCAAGTGCATCTTGCATAACCTTAATTAGACTAGTAGAGGTTTGAACTTCTGCGCCAATTATACCCAGTTGCGTAGCTAAGTCCTTTAAAGGCTGGTCATCAATGCCTGAAATGGCTTGGACAATAGCAGCAAAAATTGGACCGGCATCATCACCAGCTGTTCCTAAATCAACAATCTTTTCAGTAAGTAAGGCAGCTTGGATAATGGTATCAGCATCAGTTCTCGCCAATTCTTGGACAGCCTCAATATGTCTTAGGATACCTATCTCAGTAGCACGGGATACATTAGCACCTAATCTACGGAACGAAGATGAAACTTCCTCAGCGGTTAGACCAGCAGTAACAAGGGTGAAACGAGCCCTCCGTAACACTTGTTGATAACTTACCCACTGAGCAACAGCGATGCCTGCAGCCAACCCCGCCAAGGCAACTGTAAATTTATTAACCAGTTTGGTTAAAGGTTTCCAAGCAAGTGAGAGGGCGAAAACAACTACGTTTAATTTGCCAAGGATTTTGGTCAAGCGGAAAGCTGACGTGCCTACTGTACGAAACACCTTAGACACCCTGTCATGTGCGATAAGGAGTATACCAGCTTTTATAACTCTACCAGCCCCACCAGCTGCCGGACCTACCATTACTTTTTCCTTTTAGCCTCGTTAGAATCGTCCTCGTTTTTTTTCCACTCCGACATCATATGAGACAACACATCCTCGATAAAACTCCTAGGCTGCCTTTGGAAGGTGTGATAATCCCACTGCATATGCTTGCATATCAGATACCTCATTGTGTCAGTACCAAGCTTCGACGAGGCTGATTTCCACCCCTTCAACGCATGAAGGTAATTTTGATTTAACCCTACTCCCTCACTAAAGGGGTATTTCGGTCCTCAATTGCCTCCACGATAAAATCGGATACTGGCCGATTTAGCCTTGCAATGTTTTCACGGGTAAGTAGAGTATCCCACGACCACGCCTTGATGTTACGTTCAAGGAGTACAATGTAGCCAGGAGAAAACTTGCCTTGTGAAGGGTCTCCACTAGGTTCATCTTGGCTACGAGAACTCCTTACAAGTCGTCGCTCCTGTCTATTTTTTGGCTGGACAACCTCAACCCTCAACTGTTCTCCCTCTACCTTTTCCCAATCCTCAATAGACATTTCGGCTTTGATTTCCACCCAGCCACTGCCTAAGTTTTCGGGGATTTCAACCCTATCAACATTATCGCTAATAAATGGACCATTCATGGTATCTTCCTTTCACCACCTTCCATTACAGGGCTGCAACGTCTGTAACCATTGCGACCCTAAATTCGTTACCGCTTGAATCCTCCCTGGAGGACAACTGCATCCTAATCACATTCTCGCCGTCTTGGTCGGTGAACCACTCAGGGTTTTCAGTATAGATGCCGTGCATATCTATGGTGAGTTTATGGGTACCGCCACCAAGGGTTGGACCTGTCCACTCTAACCTTAAATAGCGGGAAGTTTGAGCTACCCAAGCATCGTATTCGGTAATAGCCTGTGTACTTATAACCATCTCCAATTCAATTTCCATATGCCTCTTTTGCTCTGTGAAGTCGGAGAAATCCAATGAACCATCAGCATATTTGACAGGAACTATACCAGTAGTTAATCGAACTGTACCGCCAGCTACTAGGGTCGCAACTTCGGTATTACCCAGGTTAGCCCAGGAAGTATCCATATATACCCGTAGCTTGTTAGACACGACTTCATTGAGCACATCCTCCGTCAGGCTGGCAGTAAAGGAACTCTTAGCAGGGAACTGCCCAAACATATCAACGGTTAGATTAACCACGTCACCTAGAGCAATGCCTAATTCAATGGAACTTGCCATAACATGGTCACTTTCCAATTCCTGGCTATCATCACCATACTCAACGGTGTAACTATTTTGGTTATTCCTGGAGGACAGGTTAGGGGTATAAGTATGGGTGGAATCTTCAGCTATGGTGTAGACATCTTCCCATTCTACGGAAGCGGTCCAATCACCGCTGTATGTGAGGCGTAACCAGAACCCTACATCACTGTCAACTGTGTCTGATGCCCAAGTGGATGGCAATGAATACTCAATCACACCTGTTTGCGCTCCACTAACACCGCCAACACTTGTGCCGTCTTTGATAAGGGTTGCTGCTACCCAGCCTGATGCCCCGTCACTTACCTCAACGGCGCTGATAGTAATGGAAGTAGCATTTGGGGTTGTGCCCATCTTGACATAGATAGCACGGAAGATTGCCGCAGCCCTCACTAAGATTTTGTCCTCAGCAGCGGTAAAAGTAGTAAAAGTATGTTCAGTGGCATCTGAATCATCAAGGGCATTGGTTAGGTCGGCAAATACCCCATTATCATCATGCTTGGCTCCAGTCGCTGAAACATTGGTAGGGATAACTGAACCCTTTACCCCCATAGCTAGGAAGTCCAACAATTGTTGGTAAGTACAAGCACCTTCATAACGCAGTTCACAACCTTGAGCAACGACGGCATCCCTTTTAAATTCAGCAAGGCTATTGCGCTCATCAATTGGGCTATGCAGGCTTATTGTAGGAGTCATTGTCAGCGTACCACCAATAACCTTATTAGCGGCTACAGGAGTGCCCCTCGTGGTTTCCTGACCAGCTTGTATCCTTCTAAATGCTGTAAGTGCCATGTTTACCCCTTCCTCCTATATCAATGTTAATGAAATACCTGTTAGAAGCTGAATCCACTGATTCCTGCCTTTTGTGTCTCTACTCGAATTCTTCCCATCAGGTCAATAACTAGTTTGGCAGACATCGAATCTGCGGCTTTTTGAATCACCGCTTCATTTTCTCGTAGGGTTCTAAAATAGTATTCATTACCTTTAATACCCTTTTTCTTGATAGAACGTGCTATCTTATAGGCTACTCCTGGCGTTAACGCTAATGAGATACCTAGCTTCTTGTTGACCCAGGATTCCAATGCAGTTGATGGTGGTTGTTTCCCAGGTTTTCTACCTCGCCGTACAGCTACTTGGTATTTAAAACTATTAGAACGGCTAGTAGCATTTTGGGTAATTTCTAATAACATAGTAGGTTCACCACCTACCCCAGTGCTTTTGGTTACCTTAAAGTCGGTAGAATCCCGCAGGTTACTCGTAGCACCAATTGGAGTATTTGCCTTTACAGCTTCGACAAGTTGTTTACCAAGAATTTTTAAACCAGCTTCAATTTGGTCATTTGACACCAACAAACTTATATTTACGAACACCTGACCGATATTATCAAAACCTACAGGTATAGCTTGCATGAAAGCGAGTGGGTCAATCCCAACTGCTCTCCTGACTATAACCCTAGTAACAAATGGTTTTAGTGGTCCGCTTACCATAATTACTTAAATCCCCAAAATTCTAACAAACTCACTCCGCAATGGTAACAGTTATACGCTCTTCCGTTTGTAGGACTAGACGCCTAACTAGCCATTGACCATTTTCTCCAATAAACATATCTATGTCACCAGCTCCTGCAATAAAGGAGTGTATCACACCACTTACTCCATTTAATGTAGGATACTTATCGAAATGGTCTAGCAGTTCTTGGTGGTCAGTTTCCAACAAATTGATAGCTGTTGCTAATACCCTAGTAGAAAAGTAATTACGGTACAGGTCAATCTGCGTAGACCACACTGTGCGTATCCTTCTAGGTGCCTGAACAACTTCCCTATCCAACACAGGACCAGGCATCAACACTACCGCTCTAACAACCCCTTTAGCTAGTATCCTATGGTCACGCCTTGAGGAATTAGCTGTGGTATAATTAGCTAATACTTGGACTAAGGTAAGCACCGCAGCTTCTATGCTATCGTAGGACATTTACCCCACCAATGTAATACCGATAATGGATTCAATAATCCCAGCATCAGCACTTCCAATATCAATACCCAAAAGGGCACTTACCGCAGCAATAATGGCTATAATAAAAGCCTTTTTACGTTTTGGTCCCATCTTGTTGTAATATTTGGTAACTAAAGCTATTGGATTCATCTTCTTCCTTTTATCCTAAGAATATCCTTGAAAGCGTTTCCAACAAAGTATAGACCACGAATCCACCACCACCAACCTTGCCTACAACTAGGGCAGTTTCACGTTTACTCCTACGTCCATTCAAATGGGCATGGTCATTGGAAAGGTGCTTGTCATAGCGGGTTTCCAAAGCGTCAATAGCGGTCATTAGGTTATCTTGCCGTTGACCTTGTGCATCTTGCGTGGCTTTTAAACCACCAAGCATCCTCATAACCTCACCATACTGTTGCTGGTCCATCCTACTCCTCGGTCAAACTTCTTGAACCGGGAAAATCAAATTGGTCCCTTTTGAAAAGGGGTACCTTGGTATTACCATCACTGTCCTTTTGGCTACCAGCAAAAACGTTACCTAGAAGTCCAACATCCCTGGCAGCTGGAAGCATCTGGTCATCCACTAACTTTTTCCACCTACTAAATTTTTGCTCATGGAATTGACCACGTCCTTGTGCTGGACCTTCTTCACCAGGTAGAGTGTAAGATTCAGCAGGAAGCATACGAAGGATAACAACGCAGGCTCCATGAGTTGCGGCACCAACTGTGTAGTTGAAGGCATTTGCATTTGTGCCTACAACTATTGGGGTTGAATAACCATTTTGCTCAAGATGCACGTGCATTTCGGCTTCTATATCCTCAATGATTTGCAGGACCTCAGCCGTGGTAGGTGACGTACCTGTATCAATGTCACCACCTTCAAACAAGTCACCTATTTGAGCTTCTATCCTTGCTTCACTGGTATAAACAGCTACCATGATTACTCCTCAACAGGACGATGTACATTGTTGAATTCCTTACCATTAGGAATACTACACCCCATCCTAACAGCAGCTATCCTAGAATCAACAGCAGTTTGTATCAATTCACCATTGAGGTTAGACAAAACATCCAAGTAGGATAATACTGCTCTAGCCTCAGTTTCGGCCACATCAGCAACCTCCCTAGACTCCCTCATCCTTTCGTCCATTTGTTCCCTAACATCTTCAATATAAAACTCTTCCATTATTTTATTCCTTTTTGGTTTAAATTCTGTTGAGCCTTACGTTCATAAACCTAAGCGTCATGTCATTGGTACCGTCACTTTCAATAGCCATCCAAATCCTATCACCTGCGACAATGGCAACGTGGTCTCCACCCGACATAGCACCAATATCGTTGTTGGCAAACAACCTATCCCTAGTCAAGTCAAGTTCTGTGGCATCTTGGTAAATTCTAACAAAGATAAGACCTCCGGCAGCCCCACCTTCACTCAGTGACCCATCCCATTCTATAGCATAGTCACCTTCTCCACCAGCATCAACAGTGAGGTACGCCCCCATCTCCCAATCACTGGCACCATCGTTAGCTACCCAGGTGTCGGTGAAGTAGAAGGTGCTGGAGTTGACTACAGTGATTTCAAAGACACCATTGTAGTTGGTGGTGCCCCTGATTGTAATGAAGTCACCTGTAGTCCGCCCATGACTGGCACTAGTTGCTAAAACCGTCCCACTAACTGTGCTGTCATAGTCAGCGTATGCGGTGATTGCTCCGGTTGCGCCCGCTACGAATGTCCAGTTTTCAAGAAGGCCAGTAGAGAAGGCTTTTACCGCATTAGGTGTGTTAGCGGTTTCAATAGTAACTGTCTGGTTAGCTGTTATCTTCATCACACCAGAGTCAGCGTCCGACGTAGCTACATGGGTATCATTACCATCCTCATTAGTCCACCATAGCTCTTGAGGAGTGGTGTTCTTGACCCAAATCTGGGCTAGGGTAGCTACATCATCCAATGCAGCAGCCTGTTCTACTAGGTATAGGCCATTAGTTAGCTGGACATAGGGGTTAACGGCTCCTACAAGTCGTATCAACTCAGTGATAGTATTGGAGTCGTTGTCTACTGCACCAAGGGTATAGTAATCGTCATCAACTATGCCAGTATTGATGCCGAAGGTATCTCCGATAGTGACGATGCCACCAAATAACGCACCGGCGATGGGAGCAGCTAATCCATCCGTGCTGATACCACCTGCGAACTTCACATCGTTGGTGTCGTCTGCAATCTCAATTATTACTCCAGCCGTGCTTACTGGTCCTACGCTCTCCGATTGTAGACGGAACAGACCTAGGTTGCCTTCATAGTAGATTGTGTATTTCTGGTTATCGGCATCACCGCTACCTGCTCCCTGTATGAACCGCAAGTACGCAGCACCTGTACCAGCCGCAGGGATTGTGGTGTTGATATAAGTC
>SDBV01007677.1_pt1 | contig 14701 bp, 14 predicted proteins | sample 2277081 | NCBI WGS metagenome assembly SDBV01 (sample SAMN10402039, study PRJNA504765) | marine sediment metagenome | isolation source: marine sediment core GS10_PC15, 223 cmbsf | place: Arctic Ocean: Southern Knipovich Ridge | collected 2010
CAATAACGACGGCGGCGGTTTTGCAGATTATGTTAACGTCGATGAGGGAACCACAGTCAAGAGTTTCTTTAGCGAGAAACTTCACGACTGCAATCCTGAAGATTACCTAATCCGCGTGAACCGCCAACCTGTGGCCAGTGACTACTCACTCCAGGAAGGAGATCGTGTTACTATGACCCCCACGAAAATTGAGGGCGCGTAAACCTCGATTGAATGAAGCCAGTGCAAGGGCATCTGTCACGAAACAATAGGCAGGTGCCTTTGCCATTTTAAGAAAGGAATTAGCTATGAGTTTATCAGACAAGAAGCTTGTTCAGATTGCTGAGGCAATTCGACAACAGCTCCAACAACTAAGAATCCATCACTATGGAAAGCTTGACGAGCAAATGCAGGTCCTGGCAGATAATCTGGTTCGCTTACAGAGTAATCAGCGAAAACTGGATATCTGCAGATTTCATGCCTGGAACGCAGCCGCAACAAAGATGACAGGAAACATCGAAGCTACGCTTCGCGATCTGCCTTGCTTGGCAGAGAGGATTGAGCGGTCTGTTCGGGCTACCAAGACGCAGACCCCGTCTCTTAGAGATGTGTACGAGGAACTTGTCCAGGCAGGTGAGGAATGTGAAGGATTACGCTACAGCGTCAAGGACAGATCTCTATCGTAGCTTTGGGTGTGAAGAGCCGGCCATTGCTGCTTATTGTGACCGCAACTGCCCGGTGTATGCACACGTCGGGTCGCGATCTCCTGCAGAGGCAGGTAATAGACAGGCAAAAGAGCGAGTTTCATAACTCAATCACAGAATAGAAAAGAGTTTTGACCATGAAAAACCCTGGAACAAATACTCAACCAGTTGCCGACAACGCCACCAACCTGCCATTTACCCAGATTCGCAAACGGGACGGACGGCTGGTTGCTTTTGATGCTCAAAACATCTCCTCGGCCATACTCAAGGCCGGTCGTGCCAGCGGTGAATTCAACGAGGCCGTTGCTGAAAAACTGACCATTAGGGTACTGAGTTTGGCCCAGATGGCATTATCAGAAAATATCCCTACGGTGGAACAGATACAGGACCTGGTGGAAGAAGTCCTGCTGAGTTCATCTTTCAAGCAAACGGCCAAGGCCTACATTCTCTATCGTGACCAGCATGCCCGAAACAGGGAAATGATCCAGAAGGCCGACCTTGACCTGATGGACAGTTATCTGAACCGCCTGGATTGGGAAGTTCGGGAAAACAGCAATATGGACTACTCACTTCAGGGGCTCAATAACTACGTCTCCAGTAAGATCAGCAGAGGCTGTGGCATCATTGTAAACGTCACCCCATTTGAGCCCGGTTGGGAAGGTAAGGCTGTACTGGAGATTTCGAACACTACGCCACTGCCGGCAAAAGTTTATGCCGGTGAAGGTCTGGCCCAGGTACTGTTTTTTGAAAGCGATACAGCCTGTAAAACTTCATACGCTGACCGCAAAGGGAAATACCAGAACCAGAGTGACATAACCTTACCGACAACATAGAAAAGAGAACAACAATCTCGCAAAATGTCCGTCAAGATCTAAGCGCAAGACGATGGTCGTAAAGGTCAAGAGAATTAGGATTTGCTAAGTGGAAATCGGTCCGGAAATCCTGGTCACGTCTTTTTTTGGTCGCATGTCAGACCCCAGAAACCATTCGGGCCAACGGAAACCGTCTTCTTTCAGAATACGCACTACCCGACCATCTAGCTAGTGGCACGGCATGTCAAGTATCCGTTGCCGAGTCAATTCAATTCTTGAAAAGCTTCTGACAGAAGCTGTTGATAAATCCTGGACCTGTGTGGTTCTGGCCGCATGTCAGGCCCCAGAAACCATTCAAGGGGACCGTAACCTTGTTCTCTCAGAGATCGCATCACCCGACCGTTTGGATCGTGGTATGGCATGGCAAGTATCTGTTGCCGAGTCAATTCAATTTTTGTCAGGATTGAGCCTGGTAGGTCATCAGGAGATACCACTTCCACTCGATGCACATCAGTTTCTGCGCAGTATTCCATACCTTCGGGATGTAGCAACAAAAGCGATGCCATACCCTTGCACGACAAGGATCTAGAGTGATTTTCACGGGCCGCCTCTTGCATGACCGCCTTGGGAGGAAGCTCATCGACTTTCTGATATGGTGTAATTGATGCGTCCAGCCCTTCGTTCCTTATGGCTCCCATACCACGATGAATACGGCATTCCGCGTCCTCACTGTACAGAAGGTTGAGCACGCTGAATATTTCATCTCCAGACGACACGAAGAAAACGAATCCTTTCGGCCCCAGCTCGGAAACAATGTCCGTCGTCATAATCACTTTCATTCGGAGAAGTCCTGCTTAATTTACATGCCCGGATTTATGTATCAAGCTCCGTGAGAGTCATACCAATGTTTTCCTGCGTGTGTTCCGAAGGATTAGGCGTAGCCGAATCCGTAGGAACACACGTCGCCGCGAACACGGCAGGGCTCTGCCAGCCCAATCGACTGTGCGGCCGGTGATGATTATAGTCCAACCGCCAGCGTTCCACAATATATCTCGCCTCAGCTAAGCTCAAGAACAACTCGCCATTCAAACATTCGTCCCTAAGCTTGCCGTTGAACGACTCGATATAGCCGTTCTCCCAAGGGCTACCAGGCTCAATGAACAAAGTCTCTACGCCAGAGTCCTTTAGCCACTTCCGCACCGCTCTACTGGCGAACCCCGGCCCGCTGTCGCTGCGGATATACTTCGGCCGGCCTCGAATCGCAAACAACTCCATCAAAACCATAACAATATCTTTACCCTTGAACTTCCTGGCCACCTCTAGCATTTCTGAGTCGTGTGCTTCACTTTATCGAAGGCAACAGAACGAAAATCCCCGGTGTGTCGCTGGATCCGGGGGGGGTCACTAAGTGGGTCAGTCGCCACATGATTGCAACTTGTTATGGACTGCTTAGTGACTTGCAAACCAGTTGAAACGCTCAAAATGGGCCAAAAAATACGCGTGGATAAGGAGTTGTGGAACGACAACCGTCTCCCCAAGCTGGACGTCGGCGGGTAGAACCTCTCGAGAGAAATGCATTGCTAGAACGGCAAGCAAGTTACATCATCTCAAGAGGTTAGAAGCAAGCTGACAACAGTTGACGACAGAAGCACCGGAATTTTCGAGACCGACAATGATGCCCCGGCAATGTTCCGTCATCCGAGCCAGTGCTAGGCTGGATGTTTCAGGGCTCCTGGTCGTGGCAGCGTCTTCCACAATCGTGGCTAAATCGGTGAGCTTAGGATATCCGTAGCCGCCGCCAGCACCTTTTAGCTGATGGGCCAGGTTTTGAAGAGTCTGAAAATCATTGTTGGCCAGCGCCTGTTGCATTGAGCTAACTTTCTCGGGCAAACCACTTACGAACCGCGTGATAAGTTCCGACAAGTCGCTATCGTCGGCAAAGGCGGACTCAATTGGTTCAGGTTTATCATTTGCCGCGTTCTGTGTCGGGTTGGTTGACGTATCCGAAGTTGAAAGTTTTTCCTCGCAATGGCGGGAAATGGTCTGGATCAACTTGGCGCGATTAATTGGTTTAGTCAGATAATCGTCACAGCCAGCTTCGATACACTTTTGGCGGTCCTCGCTCATAGCATGAGCGGTCAAAGCCAAGATCGGCCGAGTAAAGCCTCGTTTTCGCAGAAGGCGTGTGGCCTCATGGCCGTCCATCTCGGGCATTTGCACGTCCATCAGGATAAGATCAAAATGTTCGGTTTGAGCTTTTTCAACAGCTATCTTTCCATTATCAGCTATTTGAACCTCGGCTCCAGCCTGCTTAAGCAGATGGCTGATAAGAGTTTGATTATCAACTCCATCTTCGGCTAAGAGGATGCGAATACTCTTCAGATTCTGCTCTCCCACACCTTGCCCTTGGTGGTCTCTGTCTTGTTGAATGGCTTCGGTTACTGAAGAGAGCATCTTTACGCCTTCGATATTGCCGGTGGGGATAATCAGAGTAAAGGTACTACCTTCACCTAGCGTGCTCTGGACGGTCAGTTCACCCTTGAGCAGTTTTGCGATATGGCGGGCAATAGCCAAACCCAATCCACTGCCTCCGTACTTGCGGGAGGTGGAGCTGTCAGCCTGGACGAAGGGATCGAACAAGTGAGAGAGCTTTTTTGGGCTGATGCCGATCCCGGTGTCAATAACTTGAATTTGGATCGCGGGTTTGCTCTGCTGCCAGCTCGGAAGGAAGGTCAAGACGATTCGGACACTGCCGTTTTTGGTGAACTTGGCGGCATTGCCGACCAGATTAACCAAAGCTTGGCGAAGACGAACGGCATCACTAAGAATGGTTTCAGGCATCTGATTTGTATACTGAACAGTTAGCGAGCTATTATGCTGTTCGGCGTGAACGCGCATCATGCTGGCCACGTCGGCGACTACGGAGATTAGTCTGCAGGACTGAAGGTCCACGGTCATTTTGCCAGCTTCAATCTTTGACAGATCAAGAATGTCGTTAATCAAGGTCAATAATTGTTCGCCATTGCGGCGGATAACTGCGAGGTAGTCATCATGGTCGCTGGAACCCAGATTAGAGTCTAGTAATAAGTCCGTATAGCCGAGGATGGCGGTCATGGGAGTGCGAATCTCGTGGCTCATGTTAGCCAAGAACTCACTTTTAGCAGCGTTGGCCACTTCGGCGTTCACAGCCATTTGGTTCGCTCGCTCGATAGCCTGCTCGAGTTGACGGTTAGTGTGTTCCAGTTCAAGATTGGCAGCATTAGCGTCGCCTGCCCTCTTGGCTGCCTGCTGACGGTTTTGTTGGAGCTCTGATATTAATAGCCAGCTCAGAAAGACTATAACCACCCCCAAAAGCCACAGAGCTGCAACCCCGGAATAGAACTGATTCTCGGATTGCAGCTGCGTGTTCGTGTGATAGATCAACCAGCCGAGAAAGATGGCATTGGACAAAGTCCAACTGAAGACGATGAACCAGGAGTGTTTGCGCAAGTGAACCCGGGAACTTTCATTGTGGTTGGCTTGTTTCATAAATTTCTCCGTAGCAAAACGATTGCTACACGAAAACCCCCGACTTGCGTGAGATGTCGTGGAGTATCTGCTGAGACATTCTAGCTAGCGGGACCACTTTTTGAGCTGCGCCAAGGCGAATGGCTTCTCTGGGCATGCCAAACACAACCGAGCTGGCCTGATCCTGGGCAATGGTACAAGCTTGGGCTTTGCGCATGGCTAAGAGCCCACTGGCGCCGTCAGCTCCCATGCCGGTCAGGATGATTCCCATAGCGTTTGAGCCGGCTTGGCGGGCAACCGAATGAAAAAGAACGTCCACACTGGGACGCTGATGGAAAACCGGAGGTCCGGATTTAATCCCAATGCGATAGCAATTCAAACTATGCTGTACGGTCATGTGATAGTCTCCCGGGGCAATAAGAGCTAAACCGGGTTCGACCAAGTCGCCATCTTTGGCCTCTCGCACTTGAATTAAACATATCTCGTTGATTCGCTGGGCAAACGTAGCAGTTAGACCCGCCGGCATGTGCTGAACAATTACAATGCCCGGTATATTAGCAGGGAGAGCTGAGAGTACATTGCGGATGGCTTCTGTGCCGCCGGTAGAAGCGCCTATGGCAATGAGCTTATTGGCTGGGTCAAAAGATTTTATAGGCAACGCTTTTTTCGCTCGCGAAGAACGATGTGCAAAAAGCGGTTCCAACTTCGAACAAGCAGCAGCCCGAATTTTATCCACAAGATTTTCTATAATTTGAGCGATGGAATATCCCGGACCAGGTTTAGCGACCACGTCGAGTGCTCCAAGCTCCAAGGCCTGCAGAGCAGTTTCGCTGCCTTGGGAACTCAGCGAACTGACCACAATTACCGGCAGCGGATAGTGTTTCATGATCTTGGCCAGAAAGGTCAGCCCGTCCATGCGAGGCATATCAAGGTCCAAAGTGACCACGTCGGGTCGAAGCCTAACGATCTTATCCCGAGCGGCGTAGGCATCGACAGCAGTAGCTATTACTTCAATGTCCTTAGCCTTACACAGTTCTGTGGAAAGAATCTGTCTAACCAGAGCCGAATCATCAACAACTAAGACTCGTATCATCTGAACACCTTGCTAATTGAGCTCTACTTCAAGATTTTACTATGAGTAGATTTGCTCTGCACTTACGGATTTTTCGTCGACGTATAGATCTACCCGCAGAATACCCTGATCCAAAAAAAGTGTTGCTTGGCCAGCGCAGATCTGATTTTGGTTGTCAACCGTATTCGGATCAGCGGTTACCAGCTGGGGGGTGCCAACATTAAAGATGGCTCGTTCACCGCCCAGGATGGGTAAAAGGTTGCCGCAAATTACGTTGGTTAGTTCCTTGAGAGCATCGTGTTGTTGTTCGGTAGAACATTTGGAGGCCTGTTCTTCGCCGAGCATGTTCGCAGCCAATTCTGGCAGCAAGTCTTGAGAAATAGAAACAGCCAATGAACCTGCGGAGGGACCCATGAAATCCACATTAGCCGCAATGGTCGGCCCAGATTCCTCATGCGAATCCTCTTCCGGAATCAAAAACATCAAAGCCAGGACCTCTACGGTCTCGGCAGCAACTCGAAAAATATCTTCATCAAATGGTTTGTTTTTCATGGCACAATCCCAGTAAATTGGTAACTACACTGCATATTTGTTCTGGAGAGAAAGGCTTATGAACAAAACGCACGCCTTGACTCGTAAGCTGCTCGATACGTGTTTTGCTTCCTTCGGTGGAGACCACAATAACAGGCACATCAGCCAATTCGGGGTTACTGCGAATCCTTGCGATCATGGTTTGACCATCCATCACGGGCATGTTCAGGTCGGCGAATATCAGGTCAATCCATTGTTGGTCCATGATCTCTAAAGCTTCTTGACCATTGCCAGCTTCGCAAATTTGACCAAGCGGCAAAGCTGACATTCCCAGCGTCTTTATTATTATTTTTCGAATGACAGCGCTGTCATCCACAACAAGTATATTCAAAGACATTTGTCTAGCTCCTCCATATTAGGTAATTGCGTCCGAGGCTACGGATAGCTCCGGGCCGATTGAACAAGATAAAATCGTATAGAAAGTATGCATTTAAAGTTTCCACTCTCGGCCATCCGCTTTTAGCCAAACCCTTCCGCTTCCAACGTCAAGATACATGGTTATGGCGCTGTTGCCCCCAACGTCCTCAGCATTAATTAGAACACCTTTTTTCCAAAGAACTTTTCTCAGGGCCACGTAGTTTTTTCTGCCTATTTGAAAATGGTCACATAAGTTATTTGTAACCTTAGCTCCCCCTGTAACTTTGACCACCAATCTATTTTTGACCGCTCCGGCAGCCAGCAATTCATCAAAAAATTTGGGAACACCAGTATCAACAAACATGTAAGGATGTGTCTTGGCTTTGACGGGGTTTACGGCAGAACTGGGCATCATTACGTGCAGCAGTCCACCGATTCTGCTAACGGGGTCGTAAACAGCCAAACCCACACAGCTTCCCAAGCCATGGGTAACCATAATATCTTGAGGGTCGCTGGAAAGCTTCATGTCCGCTACTGAAACAACATTTCTCACTGCTCATCTCACCTTCGTAAACGACCTACATGCGCTCATATATCGTTGGCCGAACGTACCGAAAACGATGCTTTATGCCTGTGAGGCTTTCGGAATGCCCGGTAAACAAAGTTCCTCCGGGCCGCAACAATTTCCAAAAACGGTTTATTAGATTAGCTTGAGTTTGCTTATCGAAGTAGATCATGACATTGCGACAAAAAATGACGTCGAATGGGCCTTGCATCGGCCAAGAGCTAACAAGATTGAGTCTGTCTAAATGCATCATGCTGCGTAGCGAGTTCTTGACCCGATAGCGATGGCCAAAATCGGATTTTAGGACTTCGAAGTATTTTGATCTTAAATGCGGTGGAACTGTTTTGAGCCGCTTAGCATCGTAAACACCGCTCTTGGCAAGCCGGATAGCGGTCCTGGACAAATCGGTGGCTAAGATCCCTACGTCCCAAAGAAAGGCTTTGGGAAGATTTTCAGCAACAGTGATCGCAATTGAATAGGCTTCTTCTCCGGAAGCACAGCCCGCACTCCAAAAGCGCAGTCTTTGGTGGGTATCCGCGTATTTGGCAGCTAATTCGGGCAAAATTGAACGAGCCAAATAGTCGAAATGCAGTTCCTCACGAAAAAAATGCGTCAAGGTTGTGCAAAGCGCGTCAAGCATGTTGTGCAGTTCTTCGCCGCTTTGATCATTACGAATATATTCAAAATACTCGTCGAAATTTTCCAGGCCTAGCTTGCGTATCCGCTTACTAAGCCGAGCGGTGACCAACTCTTTTTTGCCATAATGAAGATTGATTCCGCAGATGTTGTAGACCCAACTGCTGATGGTTTCAAACTGTTCTCTGGTCAAGAATGCTTTTTGTAATATAGCATTTTTCATGGGCTAGGCAGTCCTGTTTTACGCTGATCCTTTTTTTAGAAGTTGTCCATAGATTTTCCAGCTACCATGGGTATAACCATTTCCGGTTTGGAATGGTCCTTAGCGGCTGGATTTTCACCTTGGTCCAGAACTTCCCCGTCCAACATATGTTCTTGCCAATGCCTATGACTTTGAGCCTGGACATGTTGCCTGGAAGACTTGGCTGAGTTGTTTTGGGGCTTTGGGGCTCGTGGGTCTGAGGCACCATGATATTTGGTTTTAATTTTTCTAAAATGGTCGCTGGCCTGTTCAGCTTTGTTTGAACCTTCAATTACAGCCACGAGTTCACGAACCATATCATTCATGGACTGGGACTGGGAACTCAACTCTTCCGCGGCAGAGGCTGACTCTTCCGCACTGGCTGCGTTGCCCTGAGTTACCTGATCCATTTGGCTAACAGCGGTGTTTATTTGTTCAATGCCCCGCGCTTGCTCGCTGCTGGCAGCGGCGATCTCCGCTACTAGATCGCTTACTTTACCGTTACCCTGGGTGATTTCTCCCAAAGCTTTACTGACTTCTTGACTGATCTTTACCCCATTGTCGGCATTTTTGACCGCTTCTGCGATCATTGCAGAGGTGTTTTTGGAAGCCTCCGCAGAGCGGCGAGCGAGATTTCTAACTTCTTCAGCCACCACGGCAAAACCTTTGCCCGCATCACCGGCTCGGGCAGCTTCGACAGCAGCATTCAGAGCTAAAAGGTTGGTCTGAAAGGCGATTTCGTCTATGGTCTTCATTACGGCAGCGGTCTCGTCTGAAGAGACTTTGATCTCATCAATGGCCTTGGCCATGCGTTCCATGGCCGCTAAGCCGTCATCAGTGGCGGTCTGGGCTTGGCTTGTCAATTCCTTGGCCTCGCCGGCGTTGTCGGCATTTTGTTTAATCATGGAGGTTATTTCTTCCAGACTGCTGGTGGTCTCTTCAAAAGCAGCAGCCTGTTCGCTTGCACCCTGGGCTAAAGATTGCGATTCACTGGAAACCTGTTCCGCAGCGGAGGAAGTCTGTTCTGCTCCAGCGGAAAGGCCACCAATGATTCGGCCGACCGGTCTGCTGATGGACCTGATGATGAGTATCGCTAAAACAACTCCTATTAATACAGCGCTAACGCCAGCTAAGAGTGAACCTTTTACTAAGGCTCCGACAGAAGCGCGAATCGAGGCCATAGACTGGTCCAGTTCATCGGTCTGCGACAGGACAAAAGCATTCAACATACTCAGAAGCTCTGTGGCCCCCTTATCGAACTCGGCCATATGTTTATTGCCTTCACTTGGCCCGACCTGGATATATGCCTGAGCCGCGCGTTTACCGACTTGATAAAAAGCTTCGAAGGCTCTGGATATTTTTTCGACATCTCGCAAGCCCTCGTGGTTTTTTTCACTCCTGAACATTTCCTGAAATTTGCTCAGGGCTGCATGAAACTCCTGAGCCCGCTGCTCAGCTAGATTAAAACCATCGTCGAAGCCGTCCAGTGCGCGGGTGGCCGCAATATCGGTAAGAAACTCCTGCACCTGGAGAACATGTATCTTCATGTCTTTAGCTAAGATGGCGTGAACAACGCTTTCTTCTTGGGCGTGCTGGGCCCGGTCCTTGATTTGGCCGGCGGCGATAAAAATTCCCACCGTGACGCCAGCTAGAATCAGAATCAATACGCCAAATCCAAAAGCGAGCTTCGTTGCCAGAGCTATTTTTCTGTCGGATTTACTGCTAATCATTTTCGAGCCTCCTGTAAGTTCTAGTTATTGAGGGGATGTTTGATCTATCGACAAGCCGGTCGTTTTGATTATTCCGGCTAAGTCGAGCAGAATAGTAACTCGGTCATTGGTTTTAGCTAAAGCCAAGATATAGCTGGTATCAATCTGGCTGCTAAAAGAGGGGACTTCCTCAATTTCTTCGCCCGCGATTTCCAGCACATCTGAGACGGCATCAACCAGGAGCCCAACATCCGCCTCCGCATTTCTGGTGATGATAATGGCTGCTAAACTGGTGTATTTCTCTTCCGGCAGCCCTAACTTTAGCCGCAGGTCCAGAACAGGAATAACTTTGCCGCGCAGATTGATCACGCCTTTGATGAAAGAAGGGGCGCGAGGAACAGTTGTTATGTCCTGCAGTCCAATAATTTCAGCAACCTCAAGTGCGCCTAAAGCATACTCTTGGCTTGCCAGAGTGAATGATAAATATTTACCAGCAAGCTGTTGGGCTTTTTGTGAAACCGTTTGAACATTTTGTTCTGTCATAGTCAGCTCCATGTAAATCGTTAAGAACCCACCGCTGCGATGGGATATTCGAGGCTTTGTCCGAAAGCAAGGTTGACCAAGCCGTCCGCGTCGAGGATCAGTGCGACACGGCCATCTCCGAGTATAGCTCCACCGGAGGCTCCCGAAACGCTTTCGGAAACTTTATCAAGGGGTTTAATAACCACCTGTTGATGGTCCAAAAGTTCATCTACCATAAGAGCACATCGTTTTCCGCCGCCACAGAACACGACCAACAATGCGCCAAGCGGATCAGTAGCTGCATCGTCAATATCGAACAGTTTGTGCAATCTAAACAGCGGCAGCAGCTCGTCTCGAAACATCACTATTTCGCCGTCTTGGGCCACACGAGAGATACTGCCGGGCTGAGGACAAAAGCTCCGTTCGATCGCCATAGTCGGTAGCAGAAAACGTTTTGAACCCACACGTACCAGGATGGCGTCAGCGATAGCCGTGGTCAGAGGTAAATACAAGCGGAAGGTAGTGCCCTGTCCGGGTTCGGATAAGACCTGCACTCGACCATGCAGCTTGGCAATGTTTTTACGCACTACATCCAGTCCTACACCTCGTCCAGAGACTTCGGTGATTTTTTCAGCAGTAGAAAAGCCCGGCTGGAAAATCAGCGAATAGGCTTGCTTATCAGTAGTTTCTGGCGAAGGTGCCAAGGTTTGGGACTCGCGAGCTTTAGTAAGGATGCCCTGAGTGTCCAGCCCTTTGCCGTCGTCTTGAATCTCTATTACTACATTTCCTACAGAGTGGTAGGCTCGCAGCGAGATGGTACCACAGGGCTCTTTACCTTGCTGAATTCGTTGTTCTTTGGATTCAATGCCGTGGTCTATGGCGTTGCGAATCATATGAATCAAAGGATCGGTGAGTATTTCGACCATATTGCGGTCGATCTCGGTAGTCTCACCAGAAGTAACCAGACGCACGGACTTAGCTGATTTGCGGGCTTGATCTCTAGCCAGACGGTTCATTTTGGCAAACGTACCTTTCAGAGGAACCATGCGTAAGCTCATAGCCAAGTCTTGCAGTTCACGAACGATTTTGCCGGCGTGAGAAAGGCTGCGAATGAACTTCCGGCTCTTATTGTTTAGGATCTCGGGATTTTGACTGATCATAGACTGAGCAATTGTCAGTTCACCCACTAGGTCCACCAAGTCGTCCAAACGTTTAGTGGAGACACGGACCGTGTTGGCTTCGTGGTGTGGGCTAGAATGACTGGGCACAACCGCAACAGCTTTTTCAGGTTCTTCGTCGGCCGGTTGTCTATCTGCTGAAGTACTCTCGCCAGACCCGGACGTTGACTCGGTCGCTTCCACGTCAAACCCGAGTGAGTCTGTGTCCTGGCAATCAGAAACCTTCGTTTGCTCTGAGAAAAGCTTCGGATCGGATAATTTCCTAAGCAGCTCCTCGAAATCCTGTGGCTGTTGACTAGGTAATGCCGACTCAGGTTCTGGCAGATTGACGATCATCTTTCTGAGGCTGTCGCAAGAATTTAGAGCCAAGTCGGTGCACTGCCCGGTCAGTCGGATCTCGCCGTTACGGGCTCTGGTCAGCAAATCTTCAGACAGATGTGCCAACTTGTTGACTTTGTCAAGGTTAAGAAAAGACGAAGCCCCCTTGATGGTGTGAAAGGCCCGTAAGACTGTGTCAATCTGTTCAAGATCATCAGGTTCCTTTTCAAGCAACAAGAGAGAACTCTCGGCAGCGGCGACATGATCCAAGGCCTCGACGACAAAGCCCTGCATCAGCTCCTGATTAAACTCGATCTGCATAGCATCTGCTTCACTGCCGAGGAACTCCTGCGTATTAGGCATAAGTTCTTCCGGTGTAGTAGACGGTACCGGCTCCATTGAATCGGGCGGCATTGTGCTTTGTAGTTGTTGCATGGAATCAATGGCCGCATCGATCGAATTTGTGTTGCTTTTGTCTTCGTTCTGAAGATTCCGAGTAATGCTTACCAGAGCATCGGCCAACTGCACTAAAGTAGCGGCAGGTCCGGACATCTTATTGTCAATGATTTGTTGCAGATTTTGCTGAGCCAATCTTGCCAGCAGTATTTGAGATGAATCAGGTTCTAACAGTTTGGTCGCGCTAGTGAGGCTAACGGCAATTTGGGCCAGGGCCTCTCGATCGGAAGCGTCGACAGCAAGTAATTCGGCACTTAGGCCTTCAAATATGTTAACAGCACCTAGTATGGATTTCAAAATCGCTTGTCCTACCCCCCCCAGTTAGGGATAAGAACACATTTACGTCCTTGCCGTTGAGCCAATCGATAAAGGATTACAAAAACACGACAGAAAGGCTCAATCCTCCGCGATGCTCCAAAACTCATTGAGCACATTGCGATCCAAAACTGCTCGGCAAAATCGAACCACGTGTATGGTTTATCGGTATTTGGAGGTTAGAGTTTAGATATTGGAGACAAATTTGCAGGTTTTTATGGCTAAAGGGAGGTAACGGAAAGTGAATTTTGTGGCTGATCCTCAAATTCGACCCGATTGCGTCCTTTGTCTTTAGCCCGATAAAGAGCTTTGTCCGCGGCTCGTATGAGCAAATCGGCATTTGGGTGCTGTATGGAGTCGGTTACTGCTACACCGAAACTCATAGTTACCGGAACATGCTGACCCTCAATCCGAAAAGGTTCTTTAGCGATAACCTGCCGTAGACGTTCTGCCACGACCTTGCCACCGCTGGCTAACGGTTCGGGTAGTACGATCAGAAATTCCTCGCCTCCGTATCGTCCGATAGTATCGTATTCTCTGAGTTCATTGACCAGCCGCTGTGACAATTGGCCAAGCAGTGCATCTCCACCTCTGTGTCCATAAGTATCGTTGATTCGCTTGAAGTGGTCGATATCCGCCATGATCAAACCCAGAGGGCTTGCTTGGCGAGAGGCCCGGGCGAACTCTCGATCTAGTATTTCCAAGATGGCTGGGCGATTCCAGAGTTTTGTCAGCGAGTCCCGCGTAGCTGAAGTCCAAAGGTCTTTTTCCAGCTCTACAATGCGTTTGCCAGCCCGGAGACGAACTTCTAATTCGCGTACATCAGATGACTTGATAACAAAATCGTCGGCACCAACATTGACTGCCCCGACTAAATCAGCGGTGCTGCAGTTGGATGTAAGTATTATGATGTACGTTGAAGGCCCCTGTTGATGCTGACGAATCCTTTTACAGAGCTCTAGGCCGTCTATCTCTGGCAACATCCAATTCAAAAGTATAAGTTTTGGTGCGTCCTGACGCTGAAGTATTTCCCAGGCTTCGTTACCTGTTTGGGCGAAGATGATTTCGTACCCCCACTGCTCTATATAATTGGCTAAAAACCGACGAGAAAAGCCGTCGTCCTCGGCAATAAGAATACGCATAACATAAAATCCTATATTGACCTAACGAAGGATTACCATCATGGTTAGGCTCATAGCGAAACAGCAGATTCACTAGTTGGCGAGTTCGGTTTTATGGGACTAGCCTGTTAGTCTTTGAGTATTTTGGTCCCTGTTTGCTCCTAACAACTATATAAAGAACCGGTTGTAGACTCGGGGATTGACAGGGTGGACTTTAGTAGCATCTTGCTCGTGTGGTCCCAAAATTCAGCCGAATTCTAATTCCCTTGCGTGCCACAGGCTGCGCCTACCGAAAACTGGCGCGGGCCATGAATAGGCGATCTCCCACAGCATCACAGTAGCTGAGAACTTTCGGCGTGTCACCGGCCCGATTTGGTCAGTCGTTGCGTAGCAGTGACTTCTTATCGAGTACCTGGTGAGTTATTCACGACTTGTAAACCCCATTTTCAGCCAGAATATGCTTATACCGTGTTGTCCCAATACGGCTTATGCGGCGACAACCGTCTCCCCAAGCTGGACGTCGGCGCGGGACAAGGGTTAAAATTATTCCCAATACCGGCAATTCAGCCTATCATCCACAGCTTTGTCTTGCTCGGCGGGGTCCATAACGACCAAAAA
>SDBV01007678.1_pt1 | contig 14701 bp, 12 predicted proteins | sample 2277081 | NCBI WGS metagenome assembly SDBV01 (sample SAMN10402039, study PRJNA504765) | marine sediment metagenome | isolation source: marine sediment core GS10_PC15, 223 cmbsf | place: Arctic Ocean: Southern Knipovich Ridge | collected 2010
GGGAAAGGTGGTGTCGACCAGATCGACCTTGTCTACCTTGTCGAGGATCCGGAAGTCGATGCTGGTCGGATCGATCAGCGTATTGGCCCAGGAGAATTGAATGCGGTTGAGCCCCTGCTTCACCGTCAGCAGCCGGTGCTCGCGGACCATGGTGATGTCTTCGGAGTTGTAGATCGTCAGTTGGGTCCCTTCCCGGCGCGGGATCGTCACCAGGTCCACGGCCGCCGGGGCCTGGGTAACCAAGCCGGCCAGCAGTACGGTCAGGAGGGCGATTTTGTGTGTGTGCATGGGTTAGATCTTCCGATGGGTGTGATGGGCATTCCGGCACGCAGCGCTATCCTACTATACCCCCCAATGAGACGGATGACCGAGAGTAGACCAACTCAACCCCGTCTCTCGGCAATGTCTCTCGGCAATGCCCGGCTTGCCTGGGCATCAGCGGGGAGGCTCCACAGACAATCAGACGACCGAGAGGGACAAGAAGTTTCCTGCCTCTTGGCGGTGGGCCAAAGGCCGGCGTAGCCGACATCGGTGGCAGGCTGTCATTATGGCAGGGCGGAGATTTGTCGGATACGGACCGTGTCAAAATGGCAGTCCAATGCCAGTCAAGGGGCGTACGAGGGCAAAAACGGGTCGGACAAATCACCGTAACATGTTGCAGTGTAGTGCTTTACAACGTGCGGCCAGATTGCCATGGGGGATCGGCACGCCCTTTGCTCGCCGTTAGGGTCTGAGCATTCGGTGCCGGTACTGCCGCCAAGACGCTTCGACGGGGGCAGAGCCGGCAGCACCCGACACTGCCGCGACCGGCGGAGGGAGCTCACCCCCCCGGTGATTGCCAGGCAGTCGGGCGCGTTTTTTCCAAAAAACGAGAAAGGAGCACCTCATGGTTGCGGGCGAGAAGATCATCGGAATCGACCTGGGCACCACCAACTCGGTGGTAGCCGTCATGGAAGGTAAGGAGGCGAAGGTGATCCCCAATCCGGAGGGGAATAGGCTGACACCCAGCGTGGTTGCCTACACGGACAAGGGCGAGACGCTGGTGGGTGAGCCGGCCCGGCGACAGGCCGTGACCAACCCTCAGCGGACTGTCTCGTCGATCAAGCGCTTTATGGGACGGCGGCACAACGAGGTGGCCACCGAAGAGAAGATAGTGCCTTACCAGGTCGTCGGCGGTCCGCAGGATTACGTCAAGGTAAAGGTCGACGATGGCGAGCACACCCCGCCGCAGATCTCCGCCCTGACCTTGCGGAAGCTGAAGGAATCGGCCGAGGCATACCTGGGCCACAAGGTGAACAAGGCCGTGATCACCGTTCCGGCCTATTTCAACGACGCCCAGCGCCAGGCCACAAAGGACGCGGGCCAGATTGCCGGGCTGGAAGTCGAGCGGATCATCAACGAGCCCACCGCGGCTTCGCTGGCCTACGGGCTGAACAGGAAGACCACCGAGAAAATCGCGGTGTTCGATTTCGGCGGCGGAACCTTTGATGTTTCCATCCTGGAAGTTGCCGACGGAGTGTTCCGCGTGATCAGCACCAACGGCGACACTCACCTGGGCGGCGACGATCTGGACCACTGCCTGATCAACTACGTGGCCGACGAATTCAAGAAGGAGCAGGGGATCGATCTGCGCAGCGACAACATGGCCCTGCAGCGACTCCAGGAGGCCTGCGAGAAGGCCAAGAAAGAGCTCAGCTCGGCCCAGTCGACCGACATTAACCTGCCGTTTATCACGGCCGATGCCACGGGACCGAAGCACCTGCAGATGAACCTCAGCCGCTCGAAGTTCGAGCAATTGGTCGATCCGTTGATCGAGCGCTGTCGGGGCCCCGTGCAACAGGCACTGAAGGACGCCAAGCTCCAGCCGAGCGAGATCGACGAAGTGGTGCTGGTGGGCGGCTCCACCCGGATTCCCAAGGTCCAGCAGTTGGTCAAGGACGCCTTTGGCAAGGAACCGCACAAGGGAGTCAATCCAGACGAGGTGGTGGCCGTAGGCGCCGCGATTCAGGGTGGCGTTTTGGCCGGCGACGTCAAGGACGTGCTGCTGCTGGACGTTACGCCGCTTACGCTGGGGATCGAGACGCTGGGCCAGGTAATGACGCCCCTGGTGGAAAGAAACACCACCATCCCCACCGAGCGGAAGCAGATTTTCAGCACGGCCGACGACAACCAGATGGCGGTCACGGTGAAGGTTTACCAGGGCGAGAGGCCCATGGCACTCGACAACCGGCTGCTGGGCGAGTTCAACCTCGAGGGCATACCGCCCGCCCCCCGAGGCGTGCCGCAGGTCGAAGTCAAGTTCGACATCGACGCCAACGGGATTCTCAACGTCTCGGCCAAGGACCTCGGCACCGGCAAGGAGCAGACGGTACGGATCGAGCAGTCCAGCGGGCTGTCGGAAGAGGAAATCGAGAACATGCGGCAGGACGCCGACGCGCACGCCGAAGAGGACAAGAAGAAGCGCGAACTGGCCGAAGTCCGCAACCAGGCCGAGTCGATGTGCTTCCAGCTCGAAAAACTGATCAAGGAGCACGAGGAGAAGCTCAGCGACGCCGACAAAGAGGCCGTGAACCAGGCCATCGAGAAGACCCGCGAGGCGGCCAAGGGCGATGACGCGGAAAAGATCAAGTCGGCCTTCAACGAGCTCGAGCAGGCATCGCACGCCCTGAGCAAGACCCTCTACCAGACGGCCGATGCCCAGCCGGGCGCCGCCCCCGGCGCCGCCGGCGCCGAGCCCTCCGGCGAAAGTGACGCCGGAACTGCCGGCGATGACGACGACGCCATCGACGCCGAGTTCGAGGTGAAGGAGTGACCGGTCTCCTCTCCCTCCGGGAGAGGGTTAGGATGAGGGCGAATTGCGATTCGCGGTGGTTTCTGTGCCGAAGAAGCGGTACCCTTCGAAACACATGATCCGTCGCGCCCGCGACTTGCGCCAAACAGGTACGACGCCTGAGCAACTCCTTTGGCTAGCCCTTCGCAGCGGCCAGATCGGCGGTCTGAAGTTTCGCCGCCAGCATCCGATTGGTCCCTGTGTGGTTGACTTCTATTGCCACAGCGCGGGGTTGGTTGTTGAAGTGGATGGGATGAGCCACGAGGACAAGATTCAGCGGGATGTGGAGAGAATGAAGCTTATCGAAGCTCAGGGTTTTCGTATTCTTCGCGTAACTAACGAGGACGTGATGCGCGACCTCGATGCCGTTACACGTGAGATTGCACGCCTCGGCGGCGTCCCGTGGGATTGAGGTACAAGCTGGTCCCCTCTCCCTCCAGGAGAGGGTTAGGGTGAGGGCGGTGAGATCGTGCAGATTCGACAAACAATATCAATAAGAATTAGGGGAGTGCCATATTCTCAGGATAAGTCCAGAGGACAGGTAGGAAAAGCGCATGAATAGAGCGACGCAGTTGTTCGTCAGACTAAAGACTCTCCACGAGTGAAAGGAGCCTGCATTCTAAGAGTGACTTTCCGTCTTCCTGACGATAAGTTTCCGCGTGATCATCCATTTGGCTCTGACCTTGACAACCTGCTCAAGAGATTGTGTGACGCACTACAGAAGACGATTTTCTCCGAAGCGCCGGGAGGAGATGGCGTAATCGTAAGTATTGAGGCAACTAAAGTACCTGTTGGCGGAGATAACGCAGGTGCTGATTTGGAAGTAGTGGAATTCGTTCCTTAGCACATCAGCCCTCACCCCTTGCCCCTCTCCCAAAGGGAGAGGGGAGTATCATATGGCTTTCCGTCCCGACAAACTCACGATCAAGGCCCAAGAGGCGGTGGCCGCGGCTCAGTCGCTGGCCGCCGACCAGCGACACCCGCAGATCGACCCGCTGCACCTGTTGGCCGCCCTGCTGGCCGAAGGCGGCGGGATCGTGGGCCCCATCATGGATCGCATCGGGGTGAATCGAGGGCTATTGAACCAGATCATGCAGTCGGAGCTGGGCCACTTCGCCAAGGTCTCCGGCGGCTCGCCGCCGGGGGCCAACCAGCAACTCGCCCAGGTACTGCAGTCCGCCCAGGCCGAAGCCGACGCCATGAAGGACGAGTTCGTCTCCACCGAACACCTCCTGCTGGCACTGGCCAAGGTTGACTCCAAGGCCAAAAACGTCCTGAAGCTCAACGCCGTCACCGAGAAGCAACTGCTGGCGGCCCTGCGGGAGATCCGCGGCAGCGCACAGGTGACCGACCAGAATCCGGAAGACAAGTTCCAGGCGCTGCAGCGCTACGGGATCGACCTGGTCGAGCGGGCCCGACAGGGAAAGCTCGACCCGGTGATCGGACGCGACCAGGAGATCCGCCGCGTAATCCAGGTCCTTTCCCGGCGGACCAAGAACAACCCCGTGCTGATCGGCGAGCCGGGCGTGGGCAAGACCGCCATCGCCGAGGGGCTGGCCCTGCGGATCGTCGACGCGGACGTGCCCGAGAGTCTCAAGAACAAGTGCGTGGTGGCGCTGGACATGGGCGCCCTGATCGCCGGAACCAAGTTTCGCGGCGAGTTTGAAGAGCGACTGAAGGCCGTCTTGCGCGAGGTCTCCGACACGGGCAACGTGATCATGTTCCTCGACGAGTTGCACACGGTGGTAGGCGCCGGCCGGGCCGAAGGCGGTGCCGACGCCGCCAACCTCCTCAAACCGGCCCTGGCACGCGGCGAGCTCCGCTGCATCGGTGCCACCACGCTGGACGAGTATCGCAAGTACGTGGAAAAGGACGCCGCCCTGGAACGCCGCTTCCAGCCGGTCTACGTGGGCGAGCCCTCGGTCGACGACACGGTGGCCATCCTCCGCGGGCTGAAGCCCCGTTACGAGGCCCATCACAAGGGCGTGAAGATCAAGGATTCGGCCCTGGTCGCCGCGGCCAACCTCTCGCATCGCTACATCGCCGACCGCTTCCTGCCCGACAAGGCCATCGACCTGATGGACGAGGCCACCAGCCGGCTGGCCATGGAATTGGAGAGTGTGCCCGAGGAGATCGACGAGGCGCAGCGGCGGCTGGTGCAACTCGAATTGGCGGCCCGACAGCTTGCCGAAGAGACCGAGGAGCATGCCCGGCAGCGGCTGGCGGAGATCGAAAAGGAGATGGAGCAGCTCCGCGAGAAAGAGACCGGGCTCCGCCAGCAATGGGAAAAGGAAAAAAGCGGGCTGGGCGACGTGCACCAGACCCGCAGCAAACTGGCCGAGGTGGAATTGCAGCACAATCAACTGGCCGCCGCGATCAAGGAGAAACAATCGGCCGGCGCCCTGCCCGGCGAAGAGGATTTCCAACGGCTCTACGAGTTGGAAGTCAAACGCAAGCAGCTCGAAGCCCACCTGGAATCGGAATCTGCCGGAGGGGGCGGCGACGGCGAGCCGGTCAACGGAAGCCGGCGCCTGTTGCGCCAGGAGGTCGGGCCCGAGGAAATCGCCGAGGTCGTCAGCGCCTGGACCGGCATCCCCGTGAGCCGGATGATCGAGACCGAGCGGGCGAAACTGCTGGTGATGGAAGACCGGATCCACCTGCGGCTGGTCGGCCAGGACGAGGCGGTTCAGGCCGTGGCCAACGCGGTGCGGCGGAACCGCTCGGGCTTGCAGGACCCCAACCGGCCGATCGGGTCGTTCCTCTTCCTGGGCCCCACCGGCGTGGGCAAGACCGAGCTCTGCAAGGCCCTGGCCGAGGTGATGTTCGACGACGCCAGCGCCATGGTCCGGCTCGACATGAGCGAGTTCATGGAGCGCCACACGGTCAGCCGCCTGATCGGGGCGCCCCCGGGCTACGTGGGCTACGAGGAGGGCGGCCGGCTGACCGAGGCGGTCCGGCGGCGGCCTTACGCGGTGATCCTGCTGGACGAGATCGAGAAGGCCCACCGCGACGTGTTCAACATCCTCCTACAGGTCCTCGACGACGGCCGGCTGACCGACAACCACGGTCACACGGTCGATTTCACCAACACCATCATCGTGATGACCTCGAACGTCGGCGGCCAGTTGATCCAGGAGATTTCCAAGGAGGGCGGCACCGAAGACGAGATCCGCGAGGCGCTGGAGGAGTCGCTGCACACCCGCTTCCTGCCCGAGTTCCTCAACCGCATCGACGAGGTAATGATCTTCCATCCGCTGGGGCGCGAGCAGATCCGCCGAATCGTCGAGATCCAGATCGAGCGCCTCGGCGAGCAGCTCCAGCAGAAGGGCATCGAGATGGAGGTGACCCCGGCGGCGATCGACGCGATTGCCCACGACGGCTACGACCCGACCTACGGCGCCCGGCCGCTGAAGCGGGTGATCCAGCAGCAGATCCAAAACCCGCTGGCGGTGGAGATACTGAAGCGGGAGTTTGCCGAAGGGAGCCGGGTGAAGGTCGATCACGTCGATGGGGAGTTTACGTTCCAGCGGGTGGAGTAGCATGGAACGGACGAATAGACCCTCCAGTTACCGAACGACACTCACATGTGCAACCTTACCGCCGTTGCGTGAACACTTGGCCAGGCGACGCGACACGCTGCGTTGCCGTCCGCACCAACACCACATGTTTCTTGACGCCGCCGGCGCCGCGCGAGACGCCTACAGGGAAGGCATGCTTCGTGAACTTGTGGACGTTCGCCAGAAGCTGGGACGACTATCGGGTTGTAGCCCCCTTCGACGAGCTCTCCCCGAGAAGGTGCTGCATCGCGTGGTCACTGAGACGCGACACGTCGCCCCGAGTGATCTGCGCTTCCGCAAATGGCCCTGTATCATCGGGTTCTTGGGTTTGGCGTCCCATGATGTCATCAGGGAGCTGGAGGCGGATCTCGAGACAGTGATCAGGCATAGTGCCCCTGCAAATCGCGCGAAAGTCACGCAGTTCCTGAATGCGAGAGCAGAGGAAGACCGGCGATGGTACGCCGGGATTTTTGAGGTGTGGGCCAAAGCGACTGTGCTGAAGCAAGGCCTGCGTGCCCAGTTCGATTATGTACTCCCCAATGGGCGCGATTGTGACATGCGCGTAACCATAGGTGATCGCGACTTCTATGTTGAGTGTACGGTAATCACGCAAGACGACGAGGGCCGTGAGGTAGGGGATCGGTTCCTTGAGGCAAAAAGGCGAGACCCGAATCTGCGGATCCTTCGAAGACCTGGCCCTTTCTGTCCTCCTAATGCCAGGGGACCGAGTCCGTACTACATGACTCGGCGATTCTACGCAAAGGTCTACGACAAGATTGCCAAGGATCTTGATCCTGACAAGAGCCAGTGTGCTGTAGATGCGCCAAACATACTTCTGATGTCGTTTTCGGGTCCTGGCGTTTGGGCTGACAATTCTGGTGTCGTCTGGGCATTGGAGGAGCTGTTTGCGGACCAGCCCAGGAGTACGCGCGCAAAGCCGACAGGGGCTTCTGGCATCCCGGATCTGACATTGAAGGCTTGGCTTGAGTTCACAGCTCAAGAACGAATTCAGAAAGGCAGCCTGAGCCGTGACGACTACATCCGCAATTGGTCAGACTTGATTTCCGCACCTCGAAGGCTAGGAGGGATCATATTGTTCGACAATTGTGCCTTCTCACGTTCGCGCGTGAACTACAATGTTGATCCCGCATGCGCGGTGTCTCATGCAGAAATCGCCGAGTTGGAAAGACTGTTTGGCAACGGTCCGAGCCACTCGTTGTGACGCGCGCAGTTTGTCAATCCGTGAGGGAAGTAAAGCGACTTATCCCCGAGCGAAGGCCGTTTACGGCCTTTTCCGCGCAGCGGTATTAGGCTCGTGCTTTAGCACGGGTCGTTGGAGTTGAGCGCGCCGGATCCCCATATCTCCAGCCCACCTCCTCACCGCCGGAGGCGGTGAGGAGGAGGGCTGTGGGGTACGAGTAGTGTGAGCGTCACGCAAGCCCGGCGTAAACGCCGGGCCGAATACCGCCTTCGGCGGAAAACGCCCGTGAACGGGCGTGTTTATTGAATCCTGGCTGGCATGGCGCAGTTGGGGCCGATGTTGCACTTAACCTGTGCCGCCGTCGAGCGTATAATGGACTTCTCCTTCTCAACTATCCGTTCTCGACCGGGGACGTTCGAATGAACTGGCGCGATCGGGTTTCCGTCGATCCAAGTGTCTGTCATGGCAAGGTCTGCATTGCGGGGACCAGGGTCATGGTCTCTGTAATCTTGGACAATCTGGCCGAGAGCGTAAGCCATGATGAAATCCTGGCCAGCTATCCCTCGCTTGGCCGTGAGGACATCCAGGCCGCCATCGCGTATGCTGCTGACTTGACGAAAGAGTAGGGCATAGCCATGCCTGGCGAGGCGGCATTCTTGCTTCAAGGCCGTTCACGGGCTTTTCCGCGCAGCGGTATTAGGCCCGTGCTTTAGCACGGGTCGTTGGAGTTGAGCGCGCCCCATCCCCAATCTCCCCCTCACCGCCCCCGAACCCGGCGTAAACGCCGGGCCGAATACCGCCTTCGGCGGAAAACGCCCGTGAACGGGCGTAGTTGCAGTCGGCATACTGCATCAAGCAGTGTCGGAATCGGCGACACCGGCACAGACGTGCGCTGAAGCCATGGTTGACGTCCCGCGGTAATGTCGGTAGGCTGGAGGTGTTCTCTCCTCGGAAACAGGGTCGGATCATGAGCGGTTCGACGGCGCGTCGTGATCAAGGTGAGCTGCGGGGCTCTCGTCCACAGACGGATCCGCGCTCTGCCAAGCTGCTGGCGGCCCTCTGGCGGAACTCGTCGAGTTGGCTCTGCAGCGCCGTCTTCCACGCCGTCCTTTTGCTGGTGCTGGTGCTGAGTTGGGTTACCATCTCCGCCGAGCCGGAGGAGCGGTTCCTGGTGACCCGGATCGAGGGGCTGGCCATGGAAGAGCTGGAGGTCTCGACGCTGGAGGACCAACTCGCCGACGTCGAGCTGCAACGGGCCGACGCCTTGCCGATCGGCATCCAGGATCCGGGAGTGGCCGCCTGGGGCGAAGTGGACGGGGGAGACCTGGACCCGGCGGTCGACGCGGGCCAACTCTCGGTGATGACCAGCAGTGCCGAGTTGGGCGCACTTTTCGGCCGGGACGGAAAGGGGTGGGCGACCGTCGGAGAGGGCCTGGGGGGGGCCGAGTTCTACGGCATCAAGGCCACCGGCAGGCGTTTCGTCTTCGTGGTCGACGGGTCCAAGAGCATGGGCAGGCAGAACAAGTGGCCCCAGTGCAAGCGAGAGCTGCTGGCCGCGGTCTCCAAGCTCCGCCCCACCCAGTACTTCTACGTTTATCTCTTCTGCGGCCGAACGCACCGGATGTTCGGCGAGCGCGATCGGGCCGAGGGGATGGTTCGCGCTTCTGCCAAGAACGTCGAGCGGCTTCAGCGCTGGTTGTACGACTACCGGTTGCAGGGCGGCACCGTACCGCACGGGGCCATGAAGGAGGCGCTGGAAAAGCTGCGGCCCGACGCCGTGTACCTCCTCTCCGACGGCCAGTTCACCGACAAAGGGGGCTCGGAGAAGTACATGCTCAATTTCGCCCGGACCAAGAACAACGCCGAGAACGGCGAAACGGGCAGACGCTACCGCGTGGCCGTACACACGATCGCGTTTGCTTCCAGGAGAGGCGAGGTGGTGTTGAAGGGCATCTCCGACGCCTTCCAGAGCACGTTCAAGTATGTACCCGGGGCGCCCGGACGCAAGTAGCGGTGTACGATGGGGTTTGCCGCCGGTGGGCTGAACGGGCTGCTAGAAGGACAAAGCGCTGATGGCATTGAGTGGCACACCGTAACGGTTTTCATTTGCCTACGAATGGTCCGGGCTGGCCGCCCGTTGAAGGGCGCCCCACCTGGTGCTTAACTGCAGGAGGCGAGTCCAGTCGCCGATATGGGGAGTTTTCTTCCCTCGATCGGCGACTGGAGTCGCCTCCTACTGTCTTTAACCGGGCAGCTAAAGTGAGTCGGCCGTGGCAGTGCCGGCGTCGGGTGTGGAGGTGGGCGGCGGGGCGACGACGTTCAGGACCGGGCTGGGGGGCTCCGGGGAGAGCGGTGTGTCGTCGGAAATGAGACCGGATACCTGCGGGGCCTCGGACTGCGAGTGTCTGCGATCCAGATTAGTCCAGTCAAACAGGCGGTTGCGGATCTCGATCAGCTTTGCCTGGCGTTTCTTAAGGGAGCGGTCCAGGTTGGCCGCCTGAAGCCGCTGGGGTTCAAGGAACAGGCGTGCGGGATCGCGGAGTCGCTGAGATCGCGCTACCCGCCACAACAACCACGACTCGGACCAGCGCAACCGGTGTGCCTTGCACAAGGTGAGGAACAGCCGCAGGGGACTGGCGCGTCCTGGGCGTTGCTCCTGAAGTCCGAGGAAATAGGAGATCGCAAAGATTGCCACGGCGATGCCGGCCAGGACCATTAGAACGATCACGACGTCCTGAGCATCGAATCGAGTTCGGCGTCCGCTAAATCCCTTGGAGAAGCTCTCCAGGCGACCTTCCTGGGCCAGCAGAATACCATGGCAGAGCAGACGGTTCATCGGTTCAGTTTTTCGAATCGGAGAGGGTATCTTGCCATTGCGTGAGTTGGGCTTGTGCGGCGAGGCTTTTTTCGGCGGCTCCCCGGACGCTTTGGCTGCGGTCGGCAAGTGCCTTTCTGAGGGCCGTGTGACTGACCATGGAGGTGCAGCCGGCCAAGGCTGCGGCCGCCTGCGTTCGGACCAGGTGATCCTCGTCTTGGAGCAATTCGATCACCAGCGGCTCGAGTTGTTCCACAACGCCTATGGTCCGCGCAATAGCCAGTCCCCTCAAGCGGCGGGTTCTACTGCGGGATTTCAGTTCGGTTTCCAAACGCGGAATGGTCCGCAGATCAATTTTCTTAACGAGCGTTCCGGTGCTCTGCCGGACTTCGTCCTCCAGCATGTCGAACGCTCTGAGGAATCGCTCGATAGTGAACTCGTCGAGGTTTTCTCGAGCCACGGCACGGACGACGGCATGTGGGTTGTCGACCAGCGCCACCAGGCGTGAGAGGCTGCCCACGATTCCGCGGCGGCGCAATTGAGCCACCGCGGCGGCTTGGACCTGGGGGTCGGGGTCGTCCAGGGCACTGAGCACCAGGTCGTTGGCTTCCGCTCCGTTGAACTCCCGCAAGGCTTCAGTGGCTGCCCGGCGTCCGCCGGGCTTGCCGTGAAGCACGACGTATTGAATCAGGGAGAAGGCTTGCAGACGGTTAACTGCAGAGCCGATCACGAGCCGCACGGCGGCGTGCTGGGCAGCGTCGTCGAGCTGCCCCAGGATCGCTTCCGCCGAGTGCAGCCAGGCAATCGAGTCGATGCGTTTGAGGTTCTGTGCCACGGCGGCCGACGGCTCTCGGCCGATCTTGGCCAGCAAGTGCCGGACAAATCTGAGATCGTTGCGGTTAGCCACCACGGAGAGGGCCGCGGACGGCGCGTGGGGATCGTCCAGAAGGCTCAGCAGCAACCGCATCACGCCTCCGCGCGAGCTGCCGGAGAGGACATCCACGGTGGTGAGGAAAGCGGCGTGGTGCGGGTCTCGCAAGATTCTCTTGAAGGTCGCGTTGTCGCGCGCGACCAAGAGCAGGAAGGCCTGGACGACCTCTCGCCGTTTGTGGCGGCCGAACCGCTCCACGGAGGCCTCCAGGCTGGTAATCACGTGACGGCGGGCCAACTGGGGATTGCGGCGCTGGTTGCGGTCGCGAGGAGCGGCCAGCTCCTTGTACAACTCACCGGTCAACTCCAACAAGGTCTTGCCCGCCAGATCGGCGTGTTGCTGGCGTGGGTCCTCCAGCAGATTCAGCAGCACCGGGATCAGATCGTACTCCCGAAACCAGACGGCGGCCCGGCAGCCGTTGAGGAACATCTGCCGATCCGTGCCCAGCACGGCGTCGCGGAGGACACGGGCCATCCGGCCTTGGTTCTTTTGGACGACCTCCTTCCACCGTTGGGGGAAGGTGTGGAGGCGGCGGAGCAGGTCGCGAGCTCCGGCCGGATTCCGCTGGGTGAGGATTGCCTTGAGCGATCCTTCCTGGATAGCGGTGTGTGGAGAATCCAACCCGGCAGTGAGCACGCGCAGCGCCGCTTCGTTCTGGGTCTTGCCCAAGACTCGAAACGTGGTCGCCAGGGCCTCGGTCATTGCGCGCACACCGTCCCTTGAAGAATACCCCATATTAGGGATCGGCCTGCCATCGGTGCAGACTTCATCGCAACCGACAATCTGCAGAATGTTTATCCGGATTCTCATGTTAGATCGGTCATCGACCTTGATTCCCGGGCCGAATTTGGGTCTGATCGAATAGAGGGGGGTTCCTGCGGCGAGTACTGTGGAAGCCATCTGCGGCGGTGGAAACGGCGGGGATCGGAGGCTCGGCCACAGCCGTTGGGGGCCTCACGCAGCGACCCCAGCCTCGGTAGCTTCAAACACCAACTCCATGAGGACCCACGATGCCGATTCCGATGGGCGCACGGGAAGTGCTGGACCGCGAGTTTCTGGAGGTTCGAGCCAGGCTGATCGACGTGGCCGCCGCGCTGGACCGGATCGACCGGGCCGAGGGTCCAGTTGTCGACGACCACCGTTTGGACCAGATCCGCCGGGCCCTGGGGATCCTGGCCGCAGGCGAGTCTGGCAGGGCCGAGAGACTACAGTTGGTGTTTTCTCTTCCGTACGAGGACGATTGGCGGACAGGCTACGGCGCGTAGGAGGCGTTTCCAATCGCCGGGATGGGGCCTGCCGCAACGCAGCGACAACGGCGTTTGGTTGTTACTGTGCGGCGAGCGATCGGCGACTAGAGTCGCCTCCTACAACGTTTTGCAATTACCCGATTCCCAAGTGAGAGTACGCAACGCTATGTACTTTTTCGATCCGCATATTCACATGGCCGCCCGAACCACGGACGACTTTCGAGCGATGGCCAAGGCGGGCTGCGTGGTCGTGGGCGAGCCGGCCTTCTGGATGGGCTACGACCGCAGCGGCGTGAACAGCTTTCGCGACTACTTCCGGCAGTTGACCGAGTGGGAGCCCAAGCGGGCGGCCAACCACGGCATCCGGCACTACTGCTGGATGGGCATCAACGCCAAGGAGGCCGAGGACCTGGGCTTTGCCCGGGAGGTGATCGGCCTGCTGGGCGAGTTCCTCCAAAGGCCCACCTGCCTGGGCGTGGGCGAAATCGGGCTGCACAAGTGCACCCAGAACGAGGTCACGACGTTGTTGGAGCTGATCGAGCTGGCGCTGACGCGCGGGCAGCAGATGCTCTTTCATACGCCCCATCTGGAAGACAAGTACAAGGGCACGCGGATGATCCTGGACCTGCTGCGGGCCGATCGGCGGGTGGACCGCACGCGGGTGTGTATCGACCACTGCGAGGAGCACACCATCAGGCAAGTGCGGGAGGACGGCTACTGGGCCGGGATCACGCTCTATCCGACCAGCAAGGCCACCCCGCAGCGGGCGGCCGACATGGTCGAGATCTACGGGGCGGATCGGATCCTGATCAACTCTTCGGCCGACTGGGGCCCGTCGGATCCGCTGGCGGTGGCGGAGTTCATGTTCGAGATGCGGCGTCGCGGGCACGGGGAGTCGCTGATCCGGCGGCTGGTGTATGAGAATCCGCTGGAGTTTTTCAACCAGAGCCGCAACTTCGAGTTCACGCCGCCGGAAGAGTCATAAAGCCGCGACCGGTGGTCGCGCCATGGGCAATTGGGTGGTCGGCGTCGCGCATTTTGGATACAATACACGATGGCGGCGAGACTGGCGAGCTGAAGATGAGGAAGAAAGCATGGCGTCCGAGCAGTCCGTGGAATTGGCGCGTAGAGCGCGACAGATTTACGACCAGCGGCTCCGGGGCAGGCTGGAATCCACTAACCCGGACGATTATGTGGCGATCGAGCCGGAATCTGGCGAGTTCTTTCTGGGCAAGACGCTCAGCCAGGCAATCCAGGCGGCGCGGGAGGCCTATCCCGGGCGCTTGTCGTTTGCACTTCGCGTCGGACACGAAACAACCGTCCAAATCGGAGGGCTCGAACGGTGAACGGTGAAGTCGACAGTTCAGGGCGAGCACTGATTGCATTGAAGGTCCGCCCATCTGAGGATGCCGACGCAACCGAGTTGAAGGCCTGGGTCGATACGGCCTTCACGGGCGAGCTTGTAATTCCCCGTACAACGATCGAAAGGCTCAACTTGCAACAATCGGCTGCAATTGTTGCGGGACTGGCAAACGGCAAGGAGGTTTTGCTGGAGACCTACGGTTGCAGCATCGAGTGGTTTGGCGAGCAGCGACCGGTTGAAGCGATCGCGAACCAGGGCCAATTCCCCTTACTGGGCGTGGGGCTCCTGCGGGACCGCCGATTGGAGATCGACTACCGATCCAGATCGCTCGTGATCCAGTGAAGCTCTTGCCGGACAACGCTCAAGCTCAACCACCCGCTGGACCAACTAACTCGCCTAACCTATGCGAGTGAACCTGCCAGAATTCTACCGCGAAGTTGGCATTGGCGCCAATCCAGGGTTGACGCCCTGTGAACCTAACCCATTGCTGGGCAACGGAATCGGGAAAAGCAGTTGACGAAATGGGGTACGAAGGGGCCCCGACAAATCCTTTGCGGCGAGACTGGCGGTCGAGTTTCTGGGTAGGGCGCGACCGCCGGTCGCGGCTTTATGGAGCGGGGGTATTGACAGACTCTCGCTGCGACAGGGTGGAAGATCAGGCCGCGGGAAGGGGACCGGACGCGACGAGCTTCTTCTTGGACGGATCCACTATCAAGTTGAGACCTTCGAGCGTGCGAGCACCCAGGAGGAGGAGATC
>SDBV01007679.1_pt1 | contig 14700 bp, 13 predicted proteins | sample 2277081 | NCBI WGS metagenome assembly SDBV01 (sample SAMN10402039, study PRJNA504765) | marine sediment metagenome | isolation source: marine sediment core GS10_PC15, 223 cmbsf | place: Arctic Ocean: Southern Knipovich Ridge | collected 2010
TATGGCTGCACAGCCTCTTGTCAGGTATTCCTATGCCAACCCGGTCGAGACATACGAAACCAATGTCATCGGCACAGTAAACATGCTGGAAGCCGCTCGTAAAACACGTGGCGTAAGGGCGTTTATCAACGTTACTAGTGACAAGTGCTACGAAAACAGGGAATGGATATGGGGATACCGGGAAAACGAACCGATGGGAGGGCATGATCCCTATAGCAGCAGTAAAGGTTGCGCGGAACTGGTCACGTCTGCGTATCGAGATTCGTTCTTTAATTCCGACGAACGCCCCGGTCATAGTCTGGCGCTGGCATCTGCGCGTGCCGGGAATGTTATCGGCGGCGGTGATTGGGCGGAAGATCGTTTGGTCCCCGATTTAATGCGGGCGATAATGGACAATAAAGTGGTAACGATCCGAAATCCGGGTGCAATCCGGCCTTGGCAGCATGTGCTTGAGCCATTGTCAGGTTATTTACTGTTAGCCCAGAAGCTGTGGGAGCATGGAAATGAGCATGCAGAAGGGTGGAATTTCGGTCCAAAGGAAGAAGACGCAAAACCTGTGTCATGGATCGCAGATTACATTTCAAGCAATTGGGGAGACAATGTTGAATGGGATGTAAAAGGGTGCGACAAAGAACCTCATGAAGCTCAATATCTTAAGCTGGATTGTGCCAAGGCAATGAATAGACTGGGTTGGCATCCAAAATGGGATTTGGAAAAGGCCCTGGACTCGGTTATTGAATGGTACAAGGCGTATTGGAAAGAGGCAGATATGCACGAGTTGACGCTTGCACAAATAGAAAGTTACTCGGGCTAATTTTTTCAAGGTAAATCAGAAACGTGGTAGTGAAGGGATATAGTAGTGAATAAACCTGGGAAGAGAGAAGAAATATTGAAATTGGTGGGAGAATATGCAGAAGAAACTTTTGCTCCGAAATCCTTCGACCCGGGAAACGATCCGATTCCTGCCGCCGGGAAAGTAATCGGCAGGAAAGAACTACAATACCTGGTCGATGCATCACTAGATGGCTGGCTTACCACCGGTAGATATAATCAGGAATTTGAGAAACGACTCGCAGACTATCTCGGTCTCAAATACGCAATAACAACGAATTCAGGTTCTTCCGCCAACCTATTAGCATTTTCCGCGCTCACCTCGCCCCAACTTGGAGAAAGGGCGCTCAAGCCGGGCGACGAGGTCATTGCCGTAGCCGCCGGTTTCCCTACTACTGTAAATCCTATTATTCAGAACGGGATGGTACCGGTATTTGTGGATGTCGACATACCGACTTACAACATAAACACCGAATTGCTCGAAGAAGCAATAACAGAGAAAACCCGCGCAATTATGTTGGCGCATACCTTAGGCAATCCCTTTAATCTAGATAAAGTACTTCGGGTTGCTAAAAAACATAATCTCTGGCTCATCGAGGACTGCTGCGATGCCCTGGGGTCAACGTATACGTTACAGGATCAGTCGCTTAGCCCTGAGTCCTCAAACCCAAGTCCGAGGTTTGTTGGAACCTTTGGCGATATTGGTACTGTGAGCTTCTATCCCGCCCACCATATTACAATGGGCGAAGGCGGGGCGGTTTTCACGAACAATGCCGATTTAAAACGGATCGTGGAATCGATTCGTGATTGGGGTAGGGATTGCTACTGTGAGCCGGGTAAGGATAATACCTGTGGAAAACGCTTTGACTGGCAGCTCGGTTCATTGCCCAAGGGTTATGATCACAAATATACCTATTCTCATATTGGCTACAATCTGAAAATAACCGATATGCAAGCGGCGGTAGGTTTAGCCCAACTTGATTCTTTGCCTGGATTCGTCGAAAAGAGGAAGAGCAATTTCCGGTACCTTGAAGAGAGGCTGAAGGGAGTAAAAGAGTTTGTGCTCCTGCCAGAGGAAACAGAGAATAGTGACCCATCATGGTTTGGATTCCCAATTACATTAACAGCTGAGGCAAACACAGATCGTGTTGAGCTATTGAAATATCTGAATGAGTATAAGATTGCGACGAGATTGCTTTTTGCCGGCAATCTTACACGGCAGCCATACTTCCAGGACAAAAAATACCGGGTCGTAGGAAGCTTGGACAATACAGATCGGATTATGAACAACACTTTCTGGATTGGTGTTTATCCTGGTCTAACGGAGTCGATGCTCGACTATGTTGGTGAACAATTTGATACTTTCTTTGGTGTGAATTTTTAGCAATTGTATTCGGTTATCATCATGGTTATCACAACCGAATTACTATTTTCCCATGTATTGGCAAAGAAATGAGCGATTTCTTCGTTAATTCAATGAGATCATATTGTAATGGCTGAAAACACGGCGCGGTGTAAGAGAGCATTAGTAACCGGAGCTACGGGCTATGTTGGATCCAATGTAGTCACAGGCTTGTTCAATCAAGGCTGGAAGGTGGAAGTGATCGTTCGTCCATCTTCTAATCTCGATTTGCTCTCCGATATAAGAAATAATATCTCTGTTCATGTATTTAATGGTGATATGAAACATATGCTGGAGATTGTCGATATTTCATCTCCTGATGTTGTGTTCCATATCGCATCGATGGTGATAGGAGAGCATAAGCCAAACCAAGTACAAGACCTTATCTCCAGCAACGTTACTTTTGGGGCTCAATTGTTGGAGGCTATGGCTGCTAACAATATTAAAAATATTGTCAATACAAGCACATATTGGGAGCATTACGAAAATAAAGAATACAGTCCGGTAAATCTTTATGGAGCAACAAAAAAAGCCTTTCGTGACATACTACAGTATTATGTAGAAGTGAAAGATATGCTGGCGATTACTCTTGAGCTCTATGACACTTATGGGCCAAATGATCCCCGGCAAAAGTTATTGAACCTACTTTTAGAAAAAGCCGTGACAGGGAAATCACTTGCGATGTCGCCAGGTGAACAGAAGGTAGACCTAGTACATATTGATGATGTGGTGAGGGCATATGAGGTTGCTGCAAAGATACTGGTTGATGGCAAAGTGGAGGGGCATGAAGTCTACGGTGTTGCCAGCGGCCAGGCAGTCACCCTTAAAGAGTTGGTAGCGATTTTCGAAAGACTAATAGGGAAAAAGATTAATATTGAATGGGGTGGAAGGGATTATAGAAGTAGGGAGATGATGAATACTTATAATGGGTACAACCGTCTCCCTGGGTGGGGTGCAGAAATATCTCTTGAATCTGGAATGGGAGCATTACTGTCTTCGGGTAACCATAGATGATAAAAAAAATATTCCGTGATCAGCATGATGCGTGGGTTGCCATTCAATTGGGTGCGAGATTTTCAACACGTATGGTCACAATTGGGTTGCTGGTTCATTATCTGTCAACCCAGGAAGTGGCAGCATGGTATGTATTTATGGCTGTATTCGGCCTGGCGGCTTTAGCCGAAGCGGGATTTGGACGTGTAGTAACCCGGCAAGTTGCAGAACGATTTAAGGCAAAGTCTTGTCAAGTATGCAAACGATCTGATTTGGTATTTTTAACAACAATTCTTAAGTTTTATTTCGTCATGTTGGTAGTGCTTTGCATATTTGCTTTTTTATTGGGAATCTGGTGGTTTGAAGGGCATTTACAAGCAGAGAGTGTTCCTTGGTTGACCACAGCATGGATACTTTTTGTGCTGGCAAATGGAGTAAGTTTATATTCTGCATTAAATGCGGCTATTCTCAATGGGTTGGGAGAGGTTGGTACCAGTCAAAAAAATGAATCTTTTGCCAGTTTAGTGAATATGGCTGTGTTTATAGGGGCTGCTGTTGTTAGTGCCAGTTTATTGGCTCCTGCAATTGCGTTGGTGTCCTCAACGGTTGTGTCCATGTCATTGAATCGCAGATCATTGCGGAGGCTGGTTAAAGGGCTGAATGGTTTTGAAAGGTGTTTTAGTGTCTATTACATGAAGGTTATATCAGTACGAATAGGCCCAGAATTGGGCAAGTATTTTTTTATGCTTCTCGCCTTTCATTTATTAACAAGCGCATTTGTTTTGATGTTGAACCATTATGAAGAAGCAAGCGTTGTTGCGTCATATGGCATTACAATGCAGTTGTTAACATTAGTTCTAACATTTTCTAGTATTTGGTTAACTTCATCCTTTCCGATAATGGCAGCTCAAAAAGGAAATAATGGTAGTGCGATTTTAAAGCAACAGTTTTATTCGGTTGCAGTGCGGGGAATAGGTGTGCTGTTAGTGGGAATGCTTTCCATAGCCTTTATAGGTAATGCATTATTAGACGTAATTGGAAGTCGGATTTTATTGTTGCCAATGGAAATACTCCAGATTCTTATGGTGGTAATTGCTGTTGAGTATATTATTTTTACTTTATTGGGCCAATTGTTGGTTAGCCAGTCCCTGATGAGATTTACTAACTATTCTGTTATTGGTTCAATAGCAATCAGTCTGGTCGCATTATCTCTCCTGGAATTAGGCTATGGGATTACGGCAATGTTTATTGGTAGGATAATAATCTTCATGCTTGTTATAGCTTTTCCAATAATACAAGATACTAGGCGCCTTTTCTCTCCAAGAGTAAAGGGTTTGGCGTAATGTCTCCACTGCTAAGTATTGCCATCCCTACCTTTAATCGGTCTGAAAGGATAAAAATATTATATGAGAATATTTTATCTAATATAAGTACCAATTATGATGAGGTAGAGATTATTGTTTGCGATAATTCTGATGCAGGGCAAGCTGGGAGCAATCAGAAAACATTTTCTGGCTCTAATATAAAATACAAAAAAAATATCGCAAACGTAGGGTTCTCAGGTAATCTAATTCGTTGTCTTAAAGAGGCAAAAGGCGAATTTATATGGGTCATTTCTGATGATGATGAAGTGGACTATAATGCTTTTGGTCGACTGCTTGCTTGGTTAAAAAAGTATGAGTTAAATTCCTTTAATGCGGTAATGCTTCCATTTTATAATTCCTCAGAAAGTGGTGAATGGTATTTGATGAATACAAGTGAAAGCTGGGGAGATAACAGTGGAGAGCTCTCTGGAATAGTAAGGAAAACAAATAAAATTCCTTTTATTTTGTTTTCTAGCGTAATCATTAGGAACCCACGGGATAATAAGGAGAAGGTCTTGGATGAGATTGCTTCTAATTATGAAGGAAACGATTTTATTCAGATTCCTCTCTTTGTTTCGTTTATTGGAAAAACAGGAAAATTAACTTATTACAGTGAAGCGTTACAAGAGTACAAGTCTCCTGATTGTGTCCGTTTTTCACTTATCAGGATGGTTGAGTCATTGGAGCAGGCTATAAATTTTATTACTGGTTTTTATGGAATTATTGGTTGTCAATTTGATAAATGTCATTATCAGAGATGGATGCAGTGGCTTATCTTGCACCGTGCTGGAATTATTCCGGTGAAAGATGGTGATGCCGCAAGGTGGATACTATTAAGGAAATGGTATTCACTTCATTTTAAAAATATGAGGCATTTGAAACTGTTGTGCTTGGTTTTATTTCCAAAAGCATTACTTAAAAAAATCTATCCGAAGTGATAAAGAGATTAGGTTGATGAGTTGCCCAATTTGTAAGAAAGAGTCTGATGTTTTCATGGAGGTATTTGATGATCGATATGGTTTCCCTGGGGTTTCTCTCTTCTGAAGTGCATTTCTTGTAATCATTTATTTATTGATAAGGTATTCTCCGACAATGAGATCTAAAATCTATATAGTAGTTGTTATCCAAGATTAACATTCTATATATCTCAATGCAAAGCTCAACCTGAACAGAATAGATTCTTTTGAATAGACATTGCTAAATCTGAGCCAATAGTTATATGTGATGATGTTTGGGTGGTGGCAAATTATATTGTATTGAAAGGCGCAACTATCGGGAAAAAGACTGTTGTTGCTGCCAGAGCTGTGGTCACAAAATATGTTCCTTCGTCTCCCTAGTAGCTGGCGTACCTGCTAGGACTGTACGCTCAATAAAACCTTCAGAAAGTGAATGAAATGTGTGATTTCTTATCTATAGCTGTATCGACGACCTGTCGTAATCGAAAAGAGTAGATGATTGAATGTTCGCGTGCCATAAAAGAACAGCGTTTGGATGATTCTAATAATTTTAATCGTTATTTGGTTGATGAGGATAGCGCGGATGGCACATAGTAAAGTCTGTCGTCAAGTAGAGTCGGCCTTGTTTGAAGGCAATATGCAATTTGTAACACGATGAGCAAGGGTTATTGGCAATAGGGAGAAAACAATGAGTCTTATGCATGAGCTAAGGATTCTGGCTAGAAAAGCAGGAATTGAAGTTGCGAGATACAATCCTGCTCACTCACAGGCTGCACGGCTTGCGCAAATGCTTGTTCATCATGAGATCAATATAGTACTAGATGTAGGTGCTAATGATGGTGGCTATGGGAGAGAACTTCGGGCTGGAGGTTATAAGGGAGATATTCTTTCTTTCGAACCACTAGAAGAACCTTATCGCAAACTATGTAATTTGGCAGCATCAGACCCTCATTGGCAAATTGTACCACGCATGGCATTGGGTTCAGAGAATGGTGAAATTGAAATAAATGTTGCTGGAAACTCGACTAGTAGTTCATTCTTACCGATGGAAAGACTCCATAATGAAGCTGCTCCTCAATCAGCTTATATTGGCAAGCAAAGTGTTCAAATGCACAAACTTGACAGTATTTCGCACCCTATGATTTCTTCGAAGAAGAAAATTATTCTAAAAATTGACGCGCAAGGTTATGAGGGCGAAGTTCTTAGAGGTGCTGCAAACACATTGAAATTTATCTCTGGAATTCAGCTTGAGTTATCTCTTGTCCCCCTTTATCAGGGTCAACTACTTTATAGGGAATTGATCGATCAGTTGATAGGGATGGGTTTTTTGTTGTGGAATGTGGTTCCCGGTTTAACAGATATTCGTACTGGGCAGATGCTTCAGATGGATGGAATCTTTTTTAGAAAACAATGATTTCGAACGCTTTCAAGTTGAATGATAAGAAAAACAGAATTTATAATCGTTGGCTTTTGATCAAAAAAAGGTGACTTGAATGTATATCATATATATACCAAAGAAGATTGTTGCGTTATGAGAATATCAGGAGCTTACCTTATCGTTTCGCTCGTAGTTATGATTTCGGGCAATCCGGCTTTTGTGTTTATATCTAAGCAGGTTGATCTTTCCATAATAGTAGTTGGGTTATTTGTCACAATGTTGGTTAGAAAGACCCTTCCAACAAAAAAATTGTTGATCGTTTGTTGTGTCTTTCTACTGATATTCTTCTGCCAGTCAATAAGGGATGGGTCACTCTTGCTCTTTACTGAACTGGGCTTTCTTGTTGCTCTATTTATTGCATATGCAATGCAGTCATTAGTAAAAGATTTTCCTAAACAGTTTGTCAACGTTATGTTTCATTTAGGGGTATTAAGCTTAGTGTTTTATATCCCAGCCCAGATTGGCGGGGTTGTTGATGTTGATTTTAAATCTTGGTTTCAATGGCTTCGTGCCGACCTTGGTGATTACTATTTTCATATATTTGTTCACAACTTTCGAATACCTTCGAGTCTTTATGCGACCAATCAGGAATGGCGTAATGCCGGAGTCTTTTGGGAACCGGGGGCTTTCTCAGGATACTTGTTGCTAGCCTTGGTATTTCTTTCGTTATCAAGGGGAAGCTTCTCCCAATCGCAATTCAGAACCCGTTTTATATTGCTCTCTTCCTGCTTGGCAACAACTTTCTCGACATCCGGCTATTTGATCTTTCCTTTTATATATTTTGCCTTCTTCATACCCTCAACTGTAGCATCGCGTGTTGGGAAAAGCTCGCTCTTGATATTGTCCTTACTTATTTTTACCGCGTCAATTCCTTTTCTTAGTAAATTGCCATTTTTGCAAGAAAAAATCCAAGCAGAAATTGCTAGTTCGCTTAATCGAGATGGCAACTACGGGTTGTCAAGGATTGGCGGTTTTATATTTGACTTTGACTTTATTAAGGAAAAACCATTGGTCGGCTGGGGGCCTGATCCGACTATTAGGGTGAATCATTCATCAGTCAATGAGGAGGTGTTTTATGGGCAAGGGAATGGTTTAACTGGTTTTACTGTGAAATTCGGGATTATAGGGATGTTCCTTTATTTCTGGATGTTGTTTCGGGCAGTTTCCTCAATCACCAAGAGTCGCTATAAATCATATATGTTTGTTTTGTTCGTTGCGCTCCTATTAGCTAACGAACAGTACTTGAATTATCCTCTATTGCTATCTTTGATATTCCTCGGGGAAAGACCCCTTTCGGTAAGAATGCGGTCGCTCAACCACAAAAGCCAGGTGTCAGGGGTTGTATGATGGATGCAAGAATTGTCGCAGTTATTGCTTGTTACAATCGCCGCGAGAATACGCTTCAATGTCTTGAATGTTATAGGTCTGCGGCGTTAGCAGCTGACATCCAACCTGCAGTAGTATTATTAGACGATGGAAGTTCTGACGGTACTTCGAAAGCTGTCAAGGAGCTTTTCCCCTGGGTAAATATTCTTGTTGGCGGTGGATCGCTTTATTGGAATGGTGGGATGCGTGTAGCATTTCAGGCTGCTATTAATCATGGGTATGATTATTATCTTTGGTTGAATGACGATACTAATATTGTTGCTGATGCGTTAATGCGCCTTCTAACTATTGCAGAGGAAAATGATTCTTGCTTGACTGTGGGGTCACTACAAGATCCAATTACCAAAGCACTTACTTACGGAGGTGTCCGCCAGGTTAGTAAAATTCGTCCTCTTAAATTTGTAGCGATTGAGCCCGATGAAGGAGAATCTATAGAGTGTGATACTTTTAACGGGAATTGTGTATTAATTCCCAAGAACGTAGTCCTTAAGGTTGGAAATCTAAGTGCAGACTTTACGCACGGAATAGGCGACTATGACTATGGCCTAAGAGCAAAAAAACAGGGGGTAAAGAGCATTGTTGCACCTGGATTTTATGGGGAGTGTTCTCGAAACCCTCTGCCGCCATGCTTCGATAAGCGTAATGCAATAGTGCAGCGTTTAAAGACACTGCATTCCCCGAAGGGAGTGCCACCGGTTGAGTGGATGCTTTTTGCACGTAGGCATGCACCCTATGTTTGGCCTTTGTATCTATTGAAATTATATATGCGCGTAATATTTCCATGAATTATACGGCTTGACTGGTAGCCAATTGTTGTGCCAGATCATGCCATCATGATGAAAGGATATTCTGAAAGGCTATTTAGTTGTGTCAGTGAAAAAAGTTATTATTGTGATTAAGTGGATATCGCACTATAGAATGCCATTTTATGAAGCTCTTCGACTGAACTTGAATTCAGAAGGAATCGAGTTAGTGTTAATTTATGGTGAGCCAATTAATGATGTAGATCGGAGAAAGAAAGACTGGGTAGATATTCTTTGGGGAGTTAAGGTTCCTAACGTTAGTATAGGAATTAGTAGAAGTTTAATATGGCAGCCGGTTCTGCATCATTTGAAAGATGCTGATTTAATTATAGTGGAGCACGCGAATAAAATATTGCTGAACTATTTTCTACAGATTAAATGTTTATTTAGCAATCAAAAATTAGCGTTCTGGGGGCATGGAAGAAATTATCAATCATCAAATACATTGGCATCTGGTTTAAAAGAGAAATGGAAAAGTTTTTTGATGCTACATGTGGATTGGTGGTTTGCATACAATGAGCTATGCACATTTGAGGTTGGTAAAAAAGGATTCCCAGTAGACAAAATTACAAGTGTTGAGAATGCTGTTGATACTGCTGGAATAAAAAGACTTAACGCTGATGTTTCAGCTAAAGATATACTTGCTTTTAGAGAAAGGCTGCAAATTAACGGCGCTAATGTTGCGGTATTTTGTGGGGGAATGTTCAATGAAAAACGTCTTCCTTTTTTACTGGCGTCTGCAATGGAAGTGAGAAAAAGAATCCCTGACTTTGAGCTTATATTAGTTGGGGCAGGCATTGACCAGCGGTACGTAGAAAATGCCTCAAAAGTTCACTCATGGATTCATTATCTAGGTCCCCTTTTTGGAAAAGATAAAGTTTTAGCAATGACAGTAGCTCAAATATATCTAATACCTGGTGCGATAGGGCTGGGGGTATTAGATGCTTTTGCTTTAGAGTTACCTGTTATTACGACTGATTATAAATTTCATGGTCCAGAATATTCCTATGTTAAGGATAATGAAAATGGAATAATAACTAATGATAATCTACATTCTTTTGTGGATGCCGTGACCGAACTGTTCATGAATCATGATCTAATGCTTGAGCTTAAGGCGGGATGTAAAAAAGCTTCAGAAAAATATACCATAGAAAATATGGCAAAGAATTTCTCTGATGGCGTTGTGAAGTGTTTATCCGATTGAATGATAGTGTGATGCCAAACAGACCTTTATTATCAATCTGTATTCCAACTTACAATAGAAAAAATAAGCTGGTACAGACCCTTGGTTGTTTGATACCTCAATGTTCAGGACAAAATATTGAGATAGTGGTATCTGACAATGCGTCTGATGATGGCACAGCTGAGCACTGTTTGCAGATAGCCTCATCCAATGAATTCTTTCATTATTACCGTCAAGAAAGTAACGTAGGCTTTCCTGGTAATCTGATCTCTGCTTTGAGCAAGGCCAGCAGTAAGTATTTATGGATGCTGGGTGATGATGAGGTGCTGCACCCGGAAGCAGTGGTGCGTGTGCTTGCCGCTATCAAAGAAACTGACCCATCCTGGCTTTTATGCAATTACGTTAAATTAGAATCACGAAATGATAGCTGGCCTGCGGACGGTCAAATTCGTTTCGATGAGGGCCTTCGTCCTCTTTCGTTAGAAGAGATTCTTGAAACTGTAGGGGTCTGGGCCTCATTTATGTCAATTAGTGTTATTAGGAGAGATGCATATTTTGAATGGCTCAAGTGTAATAGAGAAGCTGCTTCAGACTATATTGGTTTTGATATAGCTCTATTTTCTGGCCGCAAAGGCCAGTGTTTTATATTGTCTTCCCCAATCCTTGCGCGGATTAAAGAACCCTTAAACAAACACCGTTTCGACAAGTTGTCAGTCTACCTTTTTGAATTTTTCGATCCGATTGACTCGCTAGTCAAACAAGGGCTATTAACTGCAAGAGTCCGAATGTCTTTGGCTCATGAGATGTTTTTCTCGATGGCTGGGTTCCTCTTGTTGAGAGTAAAGATTAAAGGTGGAACTCTCCCGAAGATCAGCGATTGTGTTCGTTATCATGCAAGAGCCCCTATATTTTGGGCCATGATACTCCCATTGTTAATATTGCCATCATGGCTTGTTAAATGCGGGATGGGACTGCTTGCCTGGTTTGTGCCAAAAAATTCAAATTCCAATCTAAATAGATTGATTACTTCTTTGCGTCTATAAAGGATATGGTGAGAATTACTGATACCTGGTCAAAGACGATTACAGATCAAATGCAGGAATATTATGTCGTGGTTAATAAATCGAATATCGGCGGGGCGCTGAGAGTGATCTCTGATGTATGAAGCACTCGAGGAAGCTGGTGGTTTGGCAATCATGATAGATTGGAAGGAGTTTTGCTCTACTGACTGGGACCCAAATTAAGCCTCGATCCGATACAAAATGTTTTTACTAGTCAAATCTTTATAATTCTGATTATATTACCGAATTGAAGATTGATTTTTATTCAGGCAACAATAAATTTATTGTTGACAGTTATAACAAGGTAAATATAACCAAATATTCTTTGTGCTTGAGCATAAAATAATGACAAAAAATATGAATAATTTAATTTTAAAACTTACTGATAAGACTGCAGTAATTGGGATTTTGGGGCTTGGGTATGTCGGTCTACCGTTAATGCTTAGATTTTCAGAAATAGGCTTTAAAGTATTGGGGATCGATATTGATGAAAATAAAGTAAAGATCCTCAATGCAGGCGATAGCTATATCGAACATATCTCCGCAGATAAGATTAAAGAAACAGTTAAGAATGGCTTTGTAGCGACAACAGATTTCTCACGCTCAGTTGAAGCTGATGCATTGATAATATGTGTGCCAACACCACTTAACAAATATCGAGAACCTGATCTTAGTTTTGTAATGAATACAACCGATGCAGTTATTCCATATCTAAGGAAAGGCCATGTTTTATCTCTTGAGAGTACAACTTACCCAGGAACTACAGAAGAAGAGCTTCTTCCTCGTATAGAATCAACAGGTTTGAAAGTTGGTGAAGATGTGTTCCTTGTTTATTCCCCGGAACGCGAAGACCCAGGTAATCCAAACTATGAGACAAAAACTATACCAAAAGTATGTGGTGGACATACTAAAAATTGTCTTGATGTGGGCAAAGCATTATACGAATCTGCAATTGATCATGTCGTACCGGTAAGTTCTACAAGAACTGCTGAGATGACAAAACTTTTGGAAAATATTCACCGTGCTGTGAACATTGGTCTTGTCAATGAAATGAAAATTGTTGCTGATAAGATGGGTATTAATATCCATGAAGTAATTGATGCTGCAGCCACCAAACCATTTGGTTTCACACCTTATTACCCTGGACCCGGCTTGGGCGGGCATTGCATCCCTATTGATCCATTTTATCTTACTTGGAAGGCTCGAGAATATGGTCTGCATACACGTTTTATAGAGCTTGCTGGTGAAATAAATACCTCTATGCCCGAATGGGTTATAAGTAAAATGGCTGATGCGCTTAATAGTAAATGTAAATCAATTAATGGCAGTAAGGTGCTTGTATTGGGTATTGCCTATAAACCAAATGTGAATGACATGCGTGAGTCTCCTTCAGTAGAGTTAATGGAAATATTAAGAGATAAAGGTGCAGTAGTAGTTTATTCAGATCCTCATGTACCGGTATTTCCTAAAATGAGAGAATACTCATTCGACTTAAGTAGTATTGAGCTATCTCCTGAAAGTATCAAAGAATTTGATTGTGTGCTTATCGCAACTAACCACAAGGCTTTTGATTATGAAATGATAAAGTCACATGCAAAAATGATTGTGGATACAAGGGGTGTATATAAAAAACAGTTTTCTGGGTTGATTCGCGCGTAAATATAAAAAGAATCATAAACTACATTGGCTACCACTTTATTTATGCCGGATGTGGTTACGGTGGCTCCTGCTTTCCTAAAGATGTGAAAGCACTTATCCATACAGCCAAAAGCATTGGTATTAATCCGGTCGTATTGAAATCGGTCGAGGAGAGGAATAATTCGCAGAAGAACGTCATCTTTGAGAAAATCAGCAAGCACTTTGGAGACGAAAGACTGAAGGGCTTGAAGATTGCTTTGTAGGGACTCTCTTTTAAACCTGAAACGGATGATATGCGGGATGCACCAAGCAGGGCGCTAATTGAATCTCTGCTCCGGGCTGGAGCGGAGGTCCTGGCATACGATCCTGTTGCCATGCAAGAGGCAAGAAGACTCTATCAAGAGGAACGGCTGAATCTGTGCGCAACAATGTATGACGCTATTGAAGGTGCGGATGCCCTGGCTGTGATGACTGAATGGCGTGAGTTCCGTGCTCCCGGCTGGGATAAGGTTAAATCTGCCATGCGTGTGTGCAATGTTTTTGACGGAAGAAATTTCTACCATCCAGCCAGTATGAAGAAGATGGGCGTGGAATACTATTCCATTGGTCGAGGATGAATTGCTTTTACACTGGTTGCTTCGATGATGGAAAAACTACAAACCTCGAAAGTTGTTTCTTCACGAATATCTGTGTCGTATCTAGGTGAAGTAGCCTCGCATGTTTATACATTGGCATGTGATATTACTCGTTCGTTTGTATGTATTGCTAATGTGCATATGGTTGTGACAGCAAAGGAAAATGAATTGCTGAGATCTGCAATGGAGGCCGCAGCAATTGTTACCAGTGATGGAATGCCATTGGTGTGGGAGTTGAGGCGGCAAGGATTTAAGGAAGCCCAGAGGGTTTCTGGTCTTGACCTGATGATTGAGGTGTGCGACAGAGCGCAGTCAGAAAATCTTCCTATCTATTTTTATGGCGGTTCTCTATCAGTGGCTGAGACGATGAGAGGGAAGCTGGGGGTTCGATTTCCAAAGCTGACAATTGCAGGTATTGAATCGCCGCCCATGCTGCCGGATCAGCCGGAAGTTGATCAGGAAGTTGTCGAGAGGATTAAGGCAAGTGGGGCCAGGATTGTTTTTATAGGTCTTGGTTGTCCAAAACAGGAGCTGTGGATGCATGCTTATTCACAACATATTCCGGCCGTGTTGATCGGGGTTGGAGCTGCTTTCGATTTCTTTACCGGTACGGTAAAACGTGCACCGCTCTGGATGCAGAAATCCGGTTTGGAATGGTTTTTCAGAATGCTGCAGGAGCCCAAGCGTCTGTGGAAGCGATACTTTATTACAAATTCATTTTTTATATGGTACTTGCTTGTTGAACGTGTGCGGAGGCAGAATAGGTATTAAAATTCATAGCTTGATGCGTCGTTATCACTCTACGGGCTTTTGGTAGAGCCCGGTGATGCAGAAGACTTTGTCGCGGCAATATAAGAGCTTACTCAAGATTCTGGAAAGCGTTTAGAGCTTGGAAAAATATCACAGAATTATGCAGTGGAACGCTTGGATTTCGAGAGAATCATGGAAGAATTTGAGGCAGAACTAGTTCAGCTTATCGGAGGAAAGGAGAGTAAAAAGAACGCCAGAGA
>SDBV01007680.1_pt1 | contig 14699 bp, 10 predicted proteins | sample 2277081 | NCBI WGS metagenome assembly SDBV01 (sample SAMN10402039, study PRJNA504765) | marine sediment metagenome | isolation source: marine sediment core GS10_PC15, 223 cmbsf | place: Arctic Ocean: Southern Knipovich Ridge | collected 2010
CGAAGCGCCGCCGGGCCGCTTGACCGTTAGCGGACGGGGTACGGCGAGCGGTCCGCCGGCGGTCAAATGCCCCTGCGAGACTCGGGGCCCGCGCCGGCCAAACGGCGTGCGGGACCGGGCGGGAGGCCGTAAGGTGGGATGATGCTTCGCCGATGGAAGATCGATCAGCAGGCTGTAGATCGTGCTGGGGATCTCCTCCGGCTGAAGCAAACCCTTATCGAGGCCGTCCAGCGTCGTCCCGAGGTCCGGTCCGTTTTCATCCGGCGAAACCTCGTCGGCGGACGGACGTCTTGGCTTGGCCTGCTCGGGTGTGCTCAATTGTAGCGTCACCTCGATCGCCACCGGCAGCGATTTGCGCTTTAGGCTGTTCCACTCGCTGCTGAAACCGCTGCCGTCGAAGTAACGGAACTCCAGGCCGACGACCTCCGGCGCCCAAGTGATCGATTCGCCTTGCGGTGCGTCGCCCGGCAAGGCGTCCGCCCACGAATCGGTGGGCGCCATCTCATCGACGAATTCTCCGTCCAAGGCGGCCACTGTCGGAACTCGCCCGGCGGCCAAGGAGTCTTCCAGTTGGGTATAGGGAGTCTCGTAATCGAGTTCGCGTCGCGTCAGCCCCGGCCTGGCGGCGAGACCGGCTGCCGGCGCAACGGCCGGATCGCTCGGATCGGCAGTCTCCAGCACCCCGGGCTTGCGGAAGCTGTAGAAGATCGTCCGCAGCTCGGGCACCTGGCGCACGGTCACTCCCCGCAAGGCGTCGGTCACGTCGCCGCGTAAGCTGGGGCTCTCTTCCATGGGGATCATCTGAAGCACGTCGACCCGCAACGCATCCCGGGTGCCCAACAAACCGAACCGCCGCACCGCAGCCGCGGGGCCGGCGGCGCCGGGCGACTCGGCCGCCGGATCGTCCTTCGGAGCGTCCTCGATCGCGCTGTGTAGATCGTCGCCGAGTTGCTGCAACAGCGCCCGGGCAAGCTGCACCTGTTCGGCCCGGGCCGGCCCGGTCTCGAAGAGCCGCAGATAGACGGAAAACAACGCCCACAACAGGGCCAACAAGCTGGCCGAGATCATCGTCGCCAGCAGGACTTCCAGCAGGGTGAAGCCCAGCGGGAGGCCTTGGCGATCCCGATCACGGCGTCTTCTCTCGGGAGCCGTCATGGCAGTTCGTCCTCATCGAACAGCACGTCGAGCGCGTCGTCGACCGAAGCCGCCGGATCGGTGCCCGCGCCGGCATCGAAGCCCGCGTCGAGGTCGGCGTCGTCGGCCATCAGCGGATCGCGTATCCAGCGGGTCAAGGCGAACTGTGTGCCGGGCCGGCCGTCTTCCAGCTCTTCGGTGACGGTCACCCGAAGCACCGCCAGGTCGGCCGGCATGCCCGGCTCGTCGATCGGTTCGATTTGAATCGAGTAGACCCAGCCGGGATGGTTTTCCAACGGCCGGTCCTGCACGCGCTGGGCAGCGGTCACGCCGGCGAGAACCTGGTTGAGCTTGGCCCGGCAACTCCATTGGGCATCGGCCAGCTTTTCGGCGGACACGGCGTGCCGGGTGCCCACGCCCGCCAATTGGAAGAGCACGATCGCGGAGCCCAACAGGATGGCGGTGGCCACGAGCACCTCCAGCAGCGAGAACCCGGGGCGGCGCGACGTTTTCATTGCGGCCGCTCCTTCCGCATCGGGTCGCCGATCTTGGCGATCCCGGTCACGCCGCGCAAGGTCACATCGACGTACAGGTCCCGCCCGCCGATCAGACGGATCCGCGCGGCGGACGTGCGGCCGTTGGGATAGAAGACGATCGGCGCCGACCATTGCCGGGCGTCGAGCCGGGCGGTCGAGGCGGAATCGAACGACGGCAGGTCGGGCGTGTTGCGATCGTCGAACTCCCGGCCGCTGAAGCGCACCCCGGCAGGCAGTTCGTACGGCACCGCTTCATCGGCCGCCGCCCGCCGCCCGCCGGCCGGGTTGCTGCCCATGGGAGCCGAAGCGACCACGGCCCGCGCGGACACGAACCTCAATCCGCTGCCGGCCTGAAGCGTGGGCTTCGGTCCCACCTCGAAGCGGCCGCTGCCCGACTGGTAGCGGAATTGGCAGGCGGCACCCGTTTCAATCGCCCGCCATCGGGCCTTGGTCAGTCCGGCGCGGACCTGCTTGGCGGCGTCGCGGAGTTCGCTCGTGCCGAGCGACGCCTGCATCGCCGGAATGCTCAGGGCAACCATCGAGGCGATGATCGCGGTGACGATCACCATTTCCAGCAGCGTATAACCACGGATGGGCATCGTTCGGTGGGGGTGGTTTGGCGTGTCGAACGTCGGCCGGGGCTCGGCACAAGCGACGCTGCCCCATCCACATACAATTGCCGTTTAGCCGCCGCGGCCACGCGGCGCAATGTGCACCGACCACGGGACACCGCTCTGCCGGCGTGGCCGCCGGGGCAAAACGTCGGATATCCCAGGATTGTCACCGTCCCAATCGAGAATCCTCGCGCATCGGCTCGGGCTCCGGTCCCAGTTCCGGTCCGGTGCCCAGATCGTCGAAGCCTTCTTCGCCTTCGCCTTTCGACGTGGTCCAACTGACGACGTCGTCTTCGGTGTTGTCCTGGCCGTCGGGGCCATAGGACCAGATCTCGGGCAGATCGGCCCGGCTGTTCTCCGGAGGGTATCGATACTGATACTCGTTTCCCCACGGATCGAGGGGCAGTTCTCCGGTCTTGGTGTAGGGACCTTTCCATCGCGAGGCGGTGGTGGCCTCGGCGCCGGCCGTTCCGGCCACCAGGGATTCCAGCCCCTGATCGGTGGCGGGATACTCTTTCATGTCGAGATAGAAATGGTCCAGACAGGCCTGCAGCAACTTAATCTGCGACTTGGTGGTTGAGATGTCGGCCTGCTTGCCGCTTTTGAGCAGCCGCGGCCCGACCATCGCCAGCAACAGCCCGAGAATGGCCAAGACGATCAACATTTCCATCAATGTAAAACCGCCGGGCCGCTTACGTCGAAACTCTGCACGTTTCATGGTAGTGTCCTCCTTACTCAAGGAACAAATGTTATTCGATCAACGTCGTCATTTCAAACACGGGCAGCAGCAGGGCCACGATCACGAACATGATCAGGCTGCCCATCACCAACAGCATCATCGGCTCGACCAGGCGGACCATGGTGTCCAGCCGCCGGGCGTTGCTGCGGTCGATGCCGTCGGCGATGTGGATCAATACCTCGTCGAGCTTGTTCGCTTGCTCGGCCACGTTGATCATGGCCATCACCGGCCGCGGGATCAGCCCGCAGTCGGCCAGCGGACGCGAGAGCGTGTCGCCCGAGGATACGTTTTCGGCCGATTGCTGAATCGCCCCAGCCAGTACGCGGTTGCCGGTCGACTGGCTGCTGATTTCCAGGGCCCGCAACAAGGGCACCCCGTTTCGCATCAGCGTTCCCAGCACGCGGCAGAAGCGGGAGACGGCGTAGCCGAGCAAGATCTTGCCGGCCAGGGGGATCTTCAATTTCCAGCGATCGATCAACAGCCGGCCTCGCTGGGAAAGGATCGCCCGCCGCGCCGCCGCGACGAAGCCCAACGCCGCCACGCCAAGCAGCATCCAGTAACGGCCCAGCAGGTCGCTGATCGCCAACAGCGCGATGGTGGGCCCCGGCAATCCGCCTCCTTCTTGTTCCAGGCGGGTAAACAGATCGGCGAAACGGGGTACGAAGAAGACGACCAGGGCCGTAGTGATCACAAGTCCCGCGGTCGCCAAGAACACCGGATACGTCATCGCGCCGACCAGGCGGCCTTTGAGTTCCTCCTGCAACTCGAGGAAATCGGCGGTCCGTCTCAAGGCGTCCTCCAGGAACGCGCCTTCGGAGCCGGCCCGCACCATGCTGATCGTCAGTTCGTTGAACACTCGCGGATGCCGGGCCAGCGCCTCCTCGAGCGCCGATCCTTCGGCCACCCGGTCGCGGACGTCGGCCAGCACCTCGGCCAGCCGGCGACTGGCGGCCTGCTCGGCCAGGATGTCCAGCGCGGCGAGAATGGCCACACCGTTTTGCAGCAGGTCGGCCAGTTGCGTCAGGTTGGTGGCCAGGACCTGTGTCTTGACGCCCTTGGAGGCGGGCCACCATCGGGCCCGAGCGGGCTGCTGGCTGTTGACCTGCAGGGCAAACAGCGATCGTTCCGCCAGGGCGCAGAGCGTCTCCCGTTTGCTGGCGGCGGAGATCGTGCCGGTAACGTCTTCGCCCGAGGCGGTTCGGGCAACGTAAGCGAATTCGGGCATTGGGCCCCCCATGACACGGCCATCCAAAAAACAACTTCGCAGTTTTCTTGTGGGAGGACTCTTGTGGGAGGCGACTCCGTCGGCGACCAAGCCGCGGAATTCACCGTCGCCGACGGAGTCGCCTCCCACAAGTCTGTCCGCGTGGGTCTCGTGCCTCAACCCAGTCCGTCTCTATCCGCGTGGGTGCGAGCACCCACCCTACCTCTGCCCGTCCCGGGTCGCGCGTGGTTGGCTCAGTCGGCCTTGGTCACTCGCAACACTTCATCGATGGTGGTCAGCCCGTGGCGGGCCTTCTGCCAACCGTCCTGGCGCAAGGTCTCCAGCCCGGCCTGCACGGCGGCCCGTTTCAACACGTTGGTGGCGGCCCGCTCGCCGGCCAAACGGCGGATCTCGTCATCGGTTTCCAGTAACTCGTAGAGCCCCATGCGGCCGGAATATCCGGTACCGCGACACTGGCGACAACCGGCGGCCCGGTAAAGCTTCTTGCCGTTGTCCAAACAGGCGGCCAACGGGAAATCGTCGGGAACGTCTTCGGCGGTGGGCGTAAAGGGCATACAGCAGTCGCGGCAAAGGTTCCGCACCAGCCGCTGGGCCATCACCCCTTCGACCGTGCTGCTGACCAGAAACGGCTCGACGCCCATGTCGACCAGCCGCATGAACGCCCCGGCGGCGTCGTTGGTGTGCAGCGTGCTGAAGACCAGGTGCCCGGTCAGCGACGCCTGCACCGCGTTTTCGGCCGTTTCCAGATCGCGGATCTCGCCCACCAGCACCACGTCGGGATCGTGCCGCAGAATGCTCCGCAAACTGGTGGAGAAGGTCAGCCCGACCTTGGTGTGCACCTGGATCTGATTGATGCCGTCGAGCTGGTACTCGATGGGGTCCTCGGTGGTGATGATCTTGGTCTCTTCGTCCTTGATGTCGCTCAGCGCGCTGTAGAGCGTGGTCGTCTTTCCCGACCCGGTGGGCCCGGCGACCAGGATGATGCCGTGCGGCAGCTTGATCAACCGGTTGAAGCGGCGGTAGACGTCGTCGCTCATGCCGAGGCCGCGCAAGGAAAACTGCATGCTCTCCTTGTCGAGCACGCGCATCACAATCCCCTCGCCGTGGAGCATGGGGATCATGGAAACGCGGATGTCGATCTCTCGGCCCGACACCTTCAGCTTGATCCGGCCGTCCTGCGGGACGCGCCGCTCGGCGATGTTCAGCCGGGCCATGATTTTCAGCCGACTGATGATCGCCGCCTGAAAACGGTTGATCTCCGGCGGCGTGGGCTGACGTTGCAGCACGCCGTCGATCCGATAGCGGATCTTCATGCCGGCGGCCTGCGCTTCGAGGTGGATGTCGCTGGCCCGGGCCTCGACCGCCTCGCTGAGGATCTCGTTGACCAGGCGGACCACGGAGGGTTCCTGGGCCATCTCCGAGGCCTCGGAGCGGTCCCACTCGAGTTCTTCGAGCACCTCCACGCCGTCGTCGCCCCGTTGATCCTGGGCGATCAAGCCGTCGATCGTTTCGGCGCCTACGCCGAGATGACTCTTGATCAGCTTGGCCAGTTCCTCCGGCAGCGCGACCACCGGCGACACGCTGAGCCCGGTGGCGGCGGCTACGGCGTCCAGGGCGTGCACGTCGAACGGATTCCCCGTGGCTACGACCAGGGATTCTCCCTCCCGGCGAATCGGAAACAGGCCGTAGCGGTGAATCAGCTTGATGGGGAACTCTTCCAAGAGCGAACGATCGATCTTCGCGGCGGCCAGATCGACCATGGGCAGGCCGAGCGACTCGGCCACGGCGCTCAGCGCATCTTCTTCGCTGGTGAACCCCAACTCGGCGACGACCTGGCTGAGTTTCCCATCGGCGGCTTGGGCTGCGCACGCGATCCTCATGCGGCGTGCATCCAGCGACGCCGTCTTCTGATCGAGCATCCCCGTCTTCACGTCTCGTGCAGTGATCATGCTGTGTGGCAGGTGTGGGCCAGTAGGTCGAAACCGACACAATGTCCTCGCCGGTGTTCAATCACCGGCGAGTGAAGAACCGTCCGTAGTTCTCTCGCGGCTTCTCGAAGGCGTCCTTAACGGCCGATCTTTTCGTGCAGGCGGGTTGCCAAAGCAGGCAATAACAGGGAGGGTTGACTGATGCTCACTGTATTATGTTACAATGCAGTCATCACAACTATTTTACTGACAATCACTTGGGCGTCAATAGACATTGGCTGTGGAGAGTCCCTTTAGGTCGAGATTTCCAAATCCAACGTTTTTACTGGGCGCCCTCGATTACCCAAGCTTCCAACGTCTTAATATGTCACGGCGGAGGACGGCTATGTCAAAAAAAACTTTCGAGAATTTCCTGTTGTGCCGCCATGGAGCCGGTTTGTTGCTGATGCTTGCCATGGGCGCGGAGGGAGCGTCGCCGGCCGAACCGCAAGCGGAACCGTCTACTGCCGCCACGTCGGTCCACCAGTCGATCGATGGCCGCGATGCGGTGCGCAAGAACCGGACGGACGACGACGAAACGCCCCGCGAGACGATCCCGTGGTTGAAGCTTCGGCGTTATGTCGACCGTCTGCTGGCCAGACGCGACCTCAACGGCGACGGAGAACTTCAACCGGCGGAATCCGGCCGAATGCAGGGTGATCCCCAGCGGGCCGACTTCGACGGCGACGGTCTGATTACGCGCGAGGAGCTGACCCGGCACGTCGCCCAGTACGGTCGGGACCGCCGGATTCGGCCGTTGCGCTTGACGCTTTGGGATCAGGAGTCCTTTGAGCCGCTGCTGAACCCGACCACGCCGTCCGAGGCCGCCGCCGCGACGGACGTCGGGACCTCGGCTACCGATCAAGGTCCCGGTGGCCGTCGTCCGACTTTCTCGTCCGAGACACCACTCGACGACGAGTTCCGCCGCGGGCTGAAGTTTTTCGTCCCCCGAAAGGATCTACCCGACGGGCTGCCCGACTGGTTTATCGCCCGCGACGCCAACGGCGACGCCCAGGTGACCATGGCCGAGTTCTCCCGCAAGGCGACCCGATCCGAACTCCAGCAATTCACTCGCTACGACCTCGACGGAGACCACGTGATCACGGCCAGCGAGTATCTTCGGGCGGTGAAGCAGGAGACGGCGCCGTAGTTGAGCGGCCCCGTTCCCTTTTTCGTAGCCGTACGACTGGGGCTTCGCTGCGCTCAGCCGCCAGCCACCCCGTCGTGCGTCTTCTGCGCTTCACACCGCGTGGCCGCGGCGGCTAAACGGCAAACACCCCTCCGCGACACTAATCCCCCCCCTGGTTTACATCCGGGCCATCTCGCAGGGTGGGCAACATGAAATCGGTTGCCCCGAGGATCGATACAATCGGAAAAATCTGCAAGTTCCACGCAGATTCACACGATATGTAGAGGTAAGCGCGATTTCCGTACCGATCAGTCGAGGTATCTCGGATGTTCAAGAAAACTGTACCCCCTGCCGTCTGCGTGCTGACCCTGCTGTCGTTGCTTTCGGCCGCCGGCTGTATGACGGGCATGTCGTCCATCGGGCCGAGTATTGACCTCGGGTTGGCGACCATCCCGCTTCCCGTGACGCCCTTTCTCCAAGACAAGCTGGAGGATGAGGCCTGGGAGCACGAGCGTTACCAGCGGGTGCCGATCTTGGGCCCGATCACGGCGGGCGGACCGGCCGTGGCGCTGGATCCGCCGTCGGAAGACGAGGTCATGCGGGCGTTGGAGAAGGCCCGGCCGTTGGAAGGCGGCCTGCCCTTCCTGCACGAAGTCCAGCGCAACAACGTGCGGATCGTGATCGAGCCGCTTTCCGACTACGTCGATCCGCCGCGGGTTTATCCGCTGATTGGTCCGGCGCAGCTTCACCATGCCCAGTATAAGTGCATCATCTACTTCAGCGAGCGGACCTGGGTCGGTTGGCCGATCCCCTACTCGTTCAACGACGAAGACGCCCAAGAGGTGATCTACATCGACCACAACCACCTGCACATGGTAGGCAACGTCGACCCCGGCCCCGGCAGCAATTATTAAGGTAGGGTGGGTGCTCGCACCCACGCGAAAAGGTTCGTAGGGTGGGCACTGCCCACCAGAAGCCGCTTGACGTTTGCGAAATGACAATTGGTGGGCAATGCCCACCCTACGCCGGCCATCCGGAAAAACAACCTCGACGCCAAACCCCAGAGACCTCGGTCAGCCGGCCGCGGCCGCTGGGGTTTTTGGCGTGGACCGGGGCGTGAGAGCCATGGCTTTTCACCGATCATGCATCTGTTTGGCGCCGCTGCTGATTGCGGCGCTGCTGATTGCCGGGTCGGCGGCGGCGACGCGGGCCGACGAGGGCGACGACCAGTTTGCCGTGGCGGCGGGCCACTATGCACAGAAGCGCTGGCCGTTGGCCGTGGCGGAGTTTCAGACCTTTCTGAAAGAGTTTCCTCGCCATCCCCAGGCCGACCAGAGTGTTTTCTTCTTGGCCGAGGCCCAGTTGCAGACGGGACGTTCCGAAGAGGCCGGCTCGCATTTCCGCCAGTACCTCAACCGGCAGCCCGACGGCAAGTTCGTCCGACCGGCCCTGTTCCGCTCGGGCGAAGCGGCCTACCTGGCCGGCAAGTCCGATCTGGCCAAGGCCGACCTCACTCGGTTCCGATCGACCTATCCCCAGGACAAGCTCAACGCCTACGTGTTGCCTTACCTGGGCGACGTCGCCTTGGGCCAAGGAGACGTGAAGGCCGCCGTGCGGCACTTCCGCGCCGGACTGAGCGAGTTCCCCCAGGGGCGGCTGCTGGAGGATTGCCGTTTCGGGCTCGCCCGGGCGCTGGAACGGCAGGGGCACAGCGAGCAGGCCGAAGCGCTCTACCAGGCGGTGGCCGCCAAGCCGCGCCACCCACTGGCCGACGACGCCCGGTGCCATTTGGGAATCCTGCAATACTCCGCCGGCAAGCACGCCGAAGCGATCGCCACGTTTGCCGCCTTCGAGACCACGCTGGCCGATAGTCCGTGGCAGTCCAACGCCCGGTTGGGCCACGGCTGGGCCCTGCGGAACCTGGGCCGGCTGGAGGACGCCAAGGCGATGTTCGAGAAGATCACCGCCGATGCGAAGGTGGGCGTCGAGGCCTGGTACTGGTTGGGCGTGGTGCAGCGGACCGAAGAGGATTGGATAGCCGCGGCCGCCTCGATGAAGGCCGCGGCCGAGGCGGCCGGTCCCGCCCACCGGCGGATCCACGACATCTACTTCCATGCCGGCGACTGCCTGCTGCGGGCCGGCAAACCGGCCGAAGCCGTCGAGCAGTTCAACCGCGTGACCGCGTCCGGGGCGGACGGCAACGAGTGGATTGACGACGCCCTCTACGGCAAACTCCAGGCGGCCCTGGAGCTGAAGCAATACGAGGATGTCGACCGCGTGGCGGCTGAGTTCGAGCGGCGATTTCCCCAAGGCTCGCTCAAGAGCGACGTCCACCGCGTGTTGGCCCGGTCGCTGCTGCAACAAAAGAGACACGCCGAAGCGGTGAAGTTGATCGAGCCGCTGGTGGCCCTGAAGATCCTCGACCGACAGGGCATGCAAGACCGATACCTGTTGGCCCTGGCCTTTCAGGCAGTGAAGCGTTACGAGGACGCCTTGGCCGTGCTGTTGCCGGTGTTGGATTCGGCGACGCCAAGTGAATCAATGAAATACGGGCAGCTCCGGTCCGACGCCCTGCTGGTGCAAGGGTCGCTGTTGGTGGCCATGCAGAAGTATACCGAGGCCGCTGAGCCGCTGGAGGCCTTCCTGGCCGCCAAACCGACGGGCGACGGGGCCGCCAAGCCGCGCGGGGAACTGGCCATCTGCTACGCCCGCACGCAACGGTTCGACCGGGCCAAAACGGTCTACGCCGAGCTGTTGGAAAGACACCCCGGTCATCCGGTGATCCTGCCCACCATCGAACAACTGGCCGAGGCCGCCTACGACGCCGAGGACGCCGATTGGGCGTCGAAGCTCTTTGAGCGTCTGAGGAGTGAAAGCGGATCGGCGGAGTATCTCTGGAAGGGGCTGTCCGGCCTGGCATGGAGCCAACTGAAGGCCGGCGAGCTGGCCGAGTCGGCGGCGACGTTCCAAGAGCTTTTGGATGCCGATCCCCCGGCGGAAATGGCCGCCGAGGCGGCGCTGGCCCGCGGAAACATCCTCCAGCGACTCGGCCGATCCGACGCAGCAATCGCCATGTACGACCTGGTCGTCGACGGCCATCCCCAGACCCCGCAGCACCCCCAGGCGATGTTGGCCGCCGCCCGACTCCGCGACGCCCTGCAACAGGACCAGGAGTCGGCCGCGTTGTACCAGCGTCTGGCCAAGCAGTACGCCGACGGCGCCGAGATGGACGCGGTGCTCTACGAATGGGCCTGGGTGTTGGACGAGTTGGGGAAGATCGACGAGTCAAGCGGCCTCTTCGAGCGGCTTCGCCAAGAGCATCCCCAAAGTCGCTACCGGGCAGACGCCACCTACCGGCTGGCGCGGCGGACGTACGTGGCCGGGGACTACGCCCGGGCGAACGAACTGGTCTTGGAGGTGCTCGCCGGCAAGCCGGACGAGAAACTCCAGGAAGACACGCTGGACCTGCGGGGCCACCTTGCCGTGGCCAGCCACGACTGGGAGCACGTGGAGGAGGCCTTTGGGGATCTGATCGGGCAGTTTCCCGAGAGCCCGAAGCGGCTGGTCGCCGAGTACTACATCGCCGAGGCGGCCTACATGCGCAAAGACTACGACGAGGCCGCCCGGCAGTTCGATCGCCTCGCCCGGCAGATCCCCGGCCGCCAGGAGGCGTGGTTGGCCATCGTGCCGTTGCGCCACGCCCAGGCCCTGGCCCATCTGAAACGGTGGCACGAAGCCTCCGAGGTGGCGGCCAAGATCGAGGCCGCCTATCCGAATTTCGCCCAGCAGTTCGAGGCCGACTATCTGATCGGGCGATGTCTGGCCGCGGAGGCCGACTTGCAGGGCGCCCGCGATGCCTACGCCAAGGTGATCCGCTCGCCGACCGGGGCGAAGACGGAAACGGCGGCCATGGCCCAGTTGATGATCGCCGAGACCTATTGGCACCAGAAGAACTTCACGGCAGCCCTGCAAGAGTACCTCAGGGTGGAGATCCTCTACGCGTATCCCACCTGGCAGGCGCTGGCCCTGCTACAGGCGGGCAAGTGCCACCAGCAGCTCGGACAGTGGCAACAGGCCGCCGAATTGTACGCCCGGCTGCTGAAAGTCTACCCGAATGAGGATGCCGCCAAGGAAGCCAGCCAGAGGCTAAAAACCCCCCCGAAGATGCTGTCCGAGGCCGGTCAACCAGAATGATTCACCTCATCGGCCGGCGAGATACGAAGAAGATTACGGGATAACGTCCCGCAGGACAGGAGCCGTTTGGCATGACAAGACCCATCGAATCATTCCGGCCGTGGGCCGTCTGGTTGCTGGCGGCCGTGGCGGTGATCGGCTTATGGCCCGCAGCGTCCTCGGTGCTTGCCCAGAATGAAACCGCAGCCCCAGTCCCAGGAGCCCCAGTCCCAGGAGCCCCAGTCCCAGGAGTTGGGGCCCAAGGAGTTGCCAACCCGGAAACCACGGCCGAGACAGACCCGCTAGCCGAAGAGGACCCGATTCCCACGAAGGATATGTGGAGCATCATCCGCAGCGGCGGTCCGCTGATGATCCCGATCGCCGTGGCCTCGCTGATCCTGCTGGCTTTCGTCTTGGAACGGGCGATCAGCTTGCGTCGCGGGCGGGTGATCCCCAAGCCGTTTGTCAAACGGTTTTTGAAGCAACTGGGCGACGGCGAGTTGGACCGCGACAAGGCCCTGGAGTTGTGTCAGGACAGCGGCAGCCCGGTCGCCGAAGTCTTTGCCGGCGCCGTACGCAAGTGGGGCCGCCCCGCCGTGGAGGTCGAACAGGCGATCATCGACAGCGGCGAACGGGTGACCAACGGACTGCGGCGATACCTTCGCGTGATCAACGGCGTGGCCACCGTGACGCCGCTGCTGGGGCTGCTGGGGACCGTCGTGGGGATGATCCGGGCGTTCAACAATATCGCCAAGTCCGACGCCCTGGGACGTCCGGAACGGCTGGCCGAAGGGATCAGCGAGGCCCTGTTGACCACCGCCGCCGGGCTGACCGTGGCCATTCCGGCGCTGATCTTCTACTTGTTCTTCGTGAGCCGCGTCGACCGGCTGATCATCGACATCGACGCCATGGGGCAGGAAGTCGTGGGCGTGATCTCGGCCGAGGAGATGCAGGAAAAGAAGGGACGCGCACCGAAACCGCGCCGCAACGCGCGAAGCGAAGTCGCCGCCTGAGAACCTGTTGAAAGAGAGAGGAATTCCTACTGGTGGCTGGGGCAAAGCTCAAGACAGCCTTCGCCCGCAACAAGATATTGAAAATTGAAAATCTCAAATTGAAGATCGCAAATCGTCCGATGTCAAACAGTCGCGTTCATCCGGGATTCGCGTACTCGCCACAACACCCGAAGTACGGGGTGCTCTTCTCTGGGCTGGCGGGTTTCTGGCGAAAGACAGTGTTCTTCGGTGACTTGACTCGTCCCGCAACAGAGAAGAAGAACCGGTACTTCGCTGGACCAGTTCACTCCTCCGTTTCGGTCGGCGGAACCAGAAATCAATTTTCAATTCTCAATTTTCAATTTGCAGTGTTGACGATGCCGTCACCCCAAAAGTTCGCCAAGAAGACATGCCTCTGAAAACCCATCTCGACGAACAGCCGACGCTGAACCTCACGCCGATGATCGACATCGTGTTCTTGTTGATCATCTTCTTCATGGTGGGGACGAAGTTCACGGAATTGGAGCGGAGAATCGCCCTGAAGGTGCCCGAGGTCGCCGACAAGGGGGCCCTGACGGCCGCCCCCGAACGTAAGGTCGTCAACGTGTTTCGCGACGGCTCGATCACGCTGGATCGAACCCCGGTCACCCTCGACGAACTGACCGCCCGACTGGCGGCCTCCCGCAGCCAATACGAAGACCTCGGCGTGTTGGTCCGCGGCGACGCGACGAGCGAATTTCAGGGCGTGGCCTCCGTGCTCAACGCCTGCAAACAGGCAGGCATCCGGAACCTCGGAATCTCGGTCCGATTGATCCGGTGAAATGACCGACCGATGGACGTGTTTCGACTTGATCGCGCGTGGGATTTCTTCACCAGCACGGAGTTCCTGGTGGGGCTGCTGTGGACGGGCGTGGCCGTCTTCACCGTGGCCCTGGTGGTCCTCATGCGGACCCGCTGGGGACAATCGCGGCCGTTGCGAAAGTGCCTGATCCTGTCCTTGCTGGCCCATATCTTGCTGGCCGGCTACGCCACCACGGTCCAGATCGTGGCCGGCAGCCCCTTGCCCGACGAGCCGATCATGCACGTTTCGCTGGTCGACGGTCCCGTCCGCCAGACGGTGGGGGCCGAAGAACCGGTGGCCCAAGAAAAGCCGTGGGAGCAGTTCCGTCTCGACGCCGTCCCACGGCCGGAAGCGATCGCGCCGCAACGTGAAGAACCGGACAAGCTGCCCCAGCCGCAGCGTCACATCCGCACGGAACCTACGAGCCTGCCGGGTGATCCGTCGCTGGAACATCTGGGCACCGCGGCGGCCCGAACGCCCCAGCCGCATCCGGTGATGGCCGACCAGCCGCCACAGCACCCGTCGCCGGCCAAGGCCGCCGAAGCGATCGAGGCCCCCGAGCCCCAGCGACGCGATGCGGTCGCCGCGACGGTTCCCGAGCACGTCGCGTCGCAACGGCCTCCGCCGGCGACCGGGCCCCCATCCACTGAGTCGCGAGTTGTTGCCCGGGACGTGGCCACGGCGCTGCTTGAGGAGCCACTGCCGCTGCCCCGATTGGAGACTCCGCCGACGACTCCCGAACCGGCCGACTCGGTGGCCGACATGATCGATCAGATGTCGCGTGTAGCGCGGCTCGAACCGGCCAGCCTGGCCGAGGCGGACGTCGGCGACCAAGCGGCGGCGGACTCAAAGTCCGGGCCGCCGTCGGACGAAGCCGCCACCATGGCCGCCGCGCAGGGCGCCCGCGGCCAGGCCAGCCAGTCCGACCAGCAACTGCCCGAAATCTATAAGCTTCGCGTGGCCCCCGACCGGTCGAGCCTGGCCCGGCAGCACGGCGCGACTGCGGCCACCGAGGCCGCCGTTCGGGCCGCGCTGCAATGGCTGGCCGACAATGAGAGCCCCGACGGCCGGTGGGACGCCGGACGGCACGGCGGCGTTAAAGTCCTGAAGGTCGGCGGCCGCGATCGCCAAGTGGCCGGAATACAATCCGACACCGGCAGCACCGGCCTGGCTCTGCTGGCGTTCCGCGCCGCCGGCCACACCCACCGCGAGGGACCTCAGCAAGCTCACGTCCGCCGCGGCCTGCAATACCTGCTCTCGGTGCAGGCAACCGACGGCCATCTGGGCGGCCGGGCGACCACGTTTGCCAAAATGTACTGCCATGCCATGGCCGCTTTCGCCCTGAGCGA
>SDBV01007681.1_pt1 | contig 14699 bp, 15 predicted proteins | sample 2277081 | NCBI WGS metagenome assembly SDBV01 (sample SAMN10402039, study PRJNA504765) | marine sediment metagenome | isolation source: marine sediment core GS10_PC15, 223 cmbsf | place: Arctic Ocean: Southern Knipovich Ridge | collected 2010
ACCAACACACAGCAGCTGCGCTGGAGCGCACCTTCAGTTATCAGGGAAATATCAGCGGCGCAGAAATTCACGTTAACGGAAACGTTATCCGTTTACGAAAACCGAAAACAGATCCAGGGGGGGATAATGACTAAGGAAATTCCGTTGGCAGTTATCCGTAACGCCGAAATACGAAACGTTTTGGCGGAGAAATTCGCCTGTAAGGCGTCCGATATAGCTATAACCCAAGGGGGGCAAATCAAAATCCCCGAACGTGGAACGATTGTAAACAACGTCGACGATTTTTGGACCCTGTTATTTGGGCGAACGCCACGCCAACCGATCGAGGATATGCCGGAGGCCGCGCCGTATTGTATGAATTGCGGCCAATGGGGGCCGAAATGGATCCGCGAATTATGCCGCCAATGTTTGGACCCCCGTAATAACAAGGACGGGACCGTATATGTGTCGGGGCCGTGTATGACCTGTAGTTACTTCCGTAAACGTGTTGAGGCCGCTAAACAGGATCCCACGAAGCCGGCCGGGGGTACTGGATCGGAAAGGACGCCGGCAAAAAAGGCCAAAAGACAGAAGCCTCCCAGGAAAAAGAAATGACCAATGGCAAAACGGGGACCCAAGCCAACGCCGCTAACTGTCCTAAAGGCCAGGGGATCGAAACGAGCGAACGCCAGAGAACCAGGACCCGCCGCGACGGGAGGTTGTCCGACGCCGCCAACCTATTTACGGCCAAAGGCGCGTAAAGAATGGGCAAAAATTACGGCCCAATTGGCCGATATGGGGATCCTGGGAAAATGCGACGGAAACGCCTTGGCCCGATATTGCCAGGCGATCGTTAAGTATTGGGAATGCGAGGCGTTTATAAAGGAAAATGGAATGACCTATGAGCAAACAAACAGGGAAGGAACGGTCGTCCGTAAGGAATATCCGGAAATGAAACTGTCGACCAGGTTATCAGAAGAATGTCGCAAACTCGAAAATCTATTCGGATTGAATCCGTCCGCCAGAACAGATTTGGGCCATAAACGGATATCCAGTCCGGACGAAAACAGGGGCAAGAAAAAACCGAAATCGCGATTTTTCGCAGGGGACGCGGGTTAACAATGGCGAAAGACAAGATCAACAAACCACAGAAACCGCGCCGCAAACGCAAGAGCAAAACGCCGGCTAGCAAACGGAAGCCGGTAATTACCAAAAAATGGATTGATATTATCCAGGGGATCCCGGGATATGATCCAATCGCGACGGCAGGAAACTGTTGGTTCGATGTTAAGGCCGCCCAATTGGCGCTAGATTTCTTTCCAACCTGTTTACGCCATGTTAAAGGACCCAAAGCCGGCCAACAATTCGACCTGGAAAAATGGCAAAAATCGATTGTTGCGAACCTATTTGGTTGGAAACGTCCGGACGGGACGCGGCGTTATCGGGAAGCCTTGTTATATATCGCAAGGAAAAACGGAAAAACGACGTTCGCGGCCGGCATTGTTTTATTGATTTTATACGTCGACCGAGAAGCCGGCGCGGAAATCTATTCGGCCGCGGCCGATCGGGAGCAAGCCAGGATGGTATTCGACCAGGCCGCCGGAATGGTCCGCCAGGACGACGAATTATATTCCCGGGCAACGGTCTACCAAAAGGCGATCGCATTAAACGACGGATCCGGAAGCTATAAACCGATTTCAGCGGACGCCAATACAAAACACGGATATAACGTACACGCGGCGATTATCGACGAATTACACGCCCAACCAAATCGCGACTTGGTCGACACAATGATAACGGCGACAGGATCCAGACGCCAACCATTAATAATTCATTTGACAACCGCAGATTACGACCGCCCGTCCATATGTAATGAAAAATACGATTATGCGTCAAAGGTGCGGGACGGGATTATCGAGGATCGCGAATTCCTACCCGTCATTTATGAATTAACGAGGAAGGACAGATGGTCCAAACAAGCGAATTGGAAAAAAGCCAATCCCAATTTAGGAGTAAGTCTACCAATCGATTATCTCAGACGCGAATTTCGGCGCGCCCAAGAGATCCCCGCATATGAAAACACATTTAAACGGTTGCACTTGAACATGAGAACCGAACAGGCGGTCCGTTGGTTACCGTTGGATAAATGGGACGATTGCGGAGCGATCGAAATTCCAGAAAAGGAATTCGCGTTGGTCGCCTGGTTCGCCGGCCTGGACCTGGCGACGACGATCGATATCGCCGCGTTTGTCATGTATTCGGCCGAAAACGACGGGGTTATTTGTCGATTCTGGATCCCCAGGGAATCAGCATATGAGCGCGAACGCCGGGACCGGGTCCCATACTTGACATGGGCCAAACAGGGATTTATTACATTGACAGACGGAAACGTTATCGATTACGATCGGATCCGACAGGATATCGTCGCCATTGGAGAGCAATATAATATTCGGGAATTGGCCGTCGATCGTTGGGGATCCCAACAGATCCAGAACCAATTATCCGGGGACGGATTCGACGTTGTCCCGTTCGGCCAGGGTTACGCGTCAATGTCCGCGCCGACTAAGGAATTGGAAAAATTGATTATTGGGGGGTCGTTGAGACATAATAACAACCCCGTTTTGCGTTGGATGGCCGGCAACGTGTCCGTAGAATTGGACGCGGCCGGTAACATTAAACCGTCGAAAAAACGATCGTCGGAAAAGATCGACGGAATAACCGCCCTGGTTATGGCGATCGGCCGGGCAATAGCAGGGGGCGCGGTTACGCAATCCCGATATGAAACGGAAGGAATACGGTTTATATGAGAGCAAAAATCGCAACGGTTGGATTGGCGGTTGTGGCCCTGGGATTAATATCGCTTGGGGGTTGGTTATTGTTCCGACCGTTAGCGTTCCTATTGCCTGGGATCTTACTTTGGATTGATCTTTCGCGCGGGGGGAAATAATTATGTCCATTATCAAATCGATTTTAGACGACAACCGATCCGGGTCGGGTGGCGTTGGGTCCGGCGACGGTCCGACAAGCAATCCACAGAATCCGGCGTTTTGGCTAGAGAAATTATTTGGCGGCGGGTTAGATACATGGTCCGGAGAATCAGTAAGCCCGGATAAGGCGTTAGGGGTTGCCGCTTATTGGAACGCCATAAATATTATCGCCGGCGCGATTGGGTTTCTGCCAATGGTAGTTTTTGAACGGAAAGGAAAAAATACCGAACCGGCCCTGGATATCCCGCAATATTCTTTAATACATGACCGGCCAAATAAATACATGGACGCGCTAACGTTCCGCGAAACATTACAGGCCCACGCTTTAGGATGGGGGAACGGATACGCCGAAATCCAGAGGGACGGCCGAATGGATCCGGTCGCCTTGTGGCCGATATCGCCGGCAAAGATTACCCCGGAAGTTGTCAAAGACGACAACGGCCAGGAAATCGTCCATTATAAATACGTTAACAACGGCCAAACATCATATATTGAATATAATAATATGTTTCATATCAAGGGCCTGGGATTCGAAGGATTAAAGGGTTATTCGGTTATCAATTACATGAAACAATCGCTTGGATTGATTACGGCCGTCGACAAATACGGTTCCAGGTTCTTTAGAAATAATGCCACGCCCGCGGTTGTTCTAGAACACCCAAATACCTTATCAGGCACATCGGAACAACATTTACGGGCATCATGGGACGACCAGCATAAATCGCCAGAGAACGCCGGCAAAACCGCAATTTTAGAGGAAGGAATGAAGCTACACCAAATCGGGGTCCCGCCAGAGGACGCCCAATATCTATTAACGCGGAAATTTTCCGTAACGGAAATCGCGCGTTGGTTCGACATTCCGCCGCATATGTTAAAGGATTTGGACAAAGCGACATTTTCCAACATTGAACATCAGGGAATCGAATTCGTCGTTTGGACGTTAACGCGTTGGATGGTCCGTTGGGAACATGAGGCGAATTATAAACTGTTTAAGGCCGCCGAACGAAAACGATTCTATACGAAAATTATCCCGGCCGCATTATTGCGCGGCGACGTAAAATCACGTTATGAAGCGTATAGAATCGGGATATATTCCGGATGGATGAACCGCAACCAGGCCCGAAAATTTGAGGATATGAATCCGGCCGACGGATTGGACGATTATCTACAGCCGTTAAATTATAAAGTTGTCGGCGAACCGGATCCGCGGACCGTTGGGGCCATGAATCGATCGGCCGAACCGATCGGGACCCATGAACCGACCCCGGCATTACCGGAACCGCCAGTCGTCCCGGACGATCGGTCCGCGGACCCAGGGAATCAGGTCGTGGATTCAGACGACCAGGGAGGGTATCCGGATGTCGATAATGGATTCCAAACGCTATTCGAATCGACCTGGCGGCGCATAATAACCAAAGAGGTTAACGCGTTAAAACGAATCATTAAGAAGCCCGATCGCCAGGCGGAACGAATCGGGGAATTTTACGACAAACATATTGACCATGTACGCGAAGTCCTAGGACCTGTATTAAGCGTATTCGGGGCCGACGACGAAGCGATCGAAATAGAAGCCCAAAAACATATCGACGATTCCCGGGCCGATTTATTGGGCGGCCTAAGTTATGGGAATCCCGACGAAATATTGGATACTTGGAAGGAAACAAAGGCGTTACAAATGGCCGAGGAAATTGTGGCAAGGGGGAAAAATGGATAATCGTAAAATGACGGGGAATAGAGAGGTTCGCACATTCGCATTAACGGAAATGCGGGTCGTTCGTGCGGAAGGGGAATCACCAAAGATCGTCGGACACGCGGCGGTATTTAATTCGCCAACGGAAATCGGGTCGAAATGTTGGGGGTGGAAGGAAAGGGTTTCCCCTGGTGCCTTTGCGGAATCGATCCGAATCGATGATATTCGCGGCCTGTTCAATCACGATCCAAATTTCGTTTTGGGCCGTAACGTCGCGGGAACAATGACATTGGCGGAGGACGCCAAAGGATTGTTGTACGAAATCGATCCGCCGGATACCCAAGTCGCGCGGGATCTTTTGGAAAGTATCGATCGGGGCGACGTAACCGGATCCAGTTTTGGTTTTGAAGTTAACGAACAGAAATGGACGATAACAGACGACCCGGACGAATGGGACGAACGGGAGTTAACTAAAATCAAATTATGGGACGTTTCGCCCGTTACGTTTCCCGCCTATGACGATACTGACGTCGCGAAACGACAGTACACCGAACAACGGGACGGATTAACCGAACAGGCCGCCGCGGTCATAAAACCGGAAAAAAATTCGGACGATAAATCCGGCGAGGATAAAGAATTGCGACCAAACCGCGGACAAATGGGCCGTCGGTTACGTCTGGAGGGTTGACAAACGAAATACCATTTTGATATAACGGCGCAATTGGCGCGCGGACCGCGCCGGCGGGACATATCCCGCGGGACGATCGCGCGTAACACGGTTTTTGGTTTCCGTAGAAATCAAACAACGTTGGACAGGATCCAAAGGATCCATTTTCTATTTTATTATAAGGAATCGCAACCATGAAAAGCGCAGACCTATTACTTAAACGCGCCGCCCTGGTCGACAAAGCCCGGAAGATAACCGACCTGGCCGACACCGAATCCAGGGATAACACGGCAGAGGAAAGAGAGCAGTTCGACGGTATGATGGGCGAGGTCGATACGATCCAGGCCGACGTCGATAGGCTACTCCGATTGGAAACAGTCGAAGCGAACCTGGATGAACCACAGGCCAGGGCCGCATCGATAGAAACCGTGGAAGATCGCGGGACACCCCGCATTATTCAATTGCGGAAAAACGTTCTTGGCGAAGAACGTTCTGTCGAAATCGCCGCCGAACCAGTCGAACACGAAGGAATGGACCGTATGCGTTGCGCCCTATTAAGGGCCTTTGGCATTACCGACGCGCGCGGGGCAACAAATGTCCGAGCCTTGTCAAAGGGTACGGATTCCGAGGGTGGATATCTGTCGCCGCCGATCGAATTTATGGCGGAATTGATAAAGGCAATTGACGACATAACATTTATGCGCCAAATATGCCGCATATTGCCGCCGCTTATGGACGCGTCCACGCTTGGCGCGCCGACCATCGATACGGATATGGACGACGCGGATTGGACGACCGAATTAGAGATCGGGAGCCAGGATACCGGCCTAGCGTTCGGCCGCCGGGAATTGACGCCCATTCCGTTGGCAAAATGGATTAAGGTTTCCAAAACCCTGTTAAGGCGTTCAACAATGCCCGTCGATATGATTGTCCGCGACGCATTGGCCCGGAAATTCGGGTACGCCCAGGAAAATGGATACTTTAACGGATCCGGATCCGGCGAACCCTTGGGCGTATTTACCGCGTCCGATTCGGGCGTTCCTACGTCAAGAGACGTCGACGAGGATAACACGACCACGGCGTTTACATATGACGGTCTGATTAACTGTCAGATGGCCGTTAAGGAACAGTATCGCCGGAACGCGTCCTGGGCCATGCACAGGCTTGGGATTAAAGAGGTTCGGAAACTCAAAGACAACGACGGCCGTTATCTTTGGATTCCGTCCGTCATGCCGGGCGTTCCCGACACCCTGTTGGGCGACCAGTTACGCGAATCCGAGTTTGTACCCAGTACGTTTACGGCCGGACTGTATGTCGGCATTTATGGCGACTTCTCGACCTATTGGATCGTTGACGCTTTAACGTTAACAATCCAGGTTCTTGTCGAGTTGTACGCGGGGACAAACCAGGCCGCATACCTGGGACGCCTGGAAACAGACGGCGCGCCGACAGATCCAAACGCATTCGCACGCGTTAAACTGGCCGACGCCTAAGCGAATTACGGTTAAGGGGCCGGGGATTAACGTTCCCGGTCCCAACCGTTTTCCAATGAAACGTAAACCAGGCCGGACCAGGACCCAATCCCGCGGGAGGATCCCCGAATGTGCCGCGTATGTCGGGGGGGCGGAAACGGCGGTCCAGGATCGGCCATGTTTAAGGGGACCGGGATATGTACGAAATGGCCTTGACGTTAAAAACGCCGGCGACGACCGAACCAATATCATTAAAAGATGCAAAAAACCATTGTCGCGTCGACGATGATATAACGAACGACGACAGTTTAATTCGATCGTTCATTAAGGCGGCCACGCAAGCCGCCCAAGCGTTCACGCGTCGCCAGTTCATAAACGCAACATACGAAATCAGGTTCGATGGTTTCCCCTATCAGATCAACCCGCCCCGGCCGCCCCTGGTATCGGTCGTATCGATCAAATATAAGGATACCGATAACGCCGACCAAACAGTCTCAACCGATGATTACCAGGTCGATATATATTCGACCGTCGGAAGGATCCGACCGAACCAGAATGAGTCCTGGCCGGCTACATACGCCCAAATGGGCGTCGTTGTTGTGGAATATATTGCCGGATATGGCGCGCGGGCGAACGTTCCAGACGACATACAAGCCGCCATTTTGTTAACGATCGGCCATTTATACGAACATCGAGAGGACGTTATCGTCGGAACGGGCGCGATTGTGCTTCCGCGCGGATCCACGGATCTATTATATCCGTACAGGATAACGGACGGGGGATGATATGCAAGCCGGCCGCCTAAGAAAACGGATCCAATTACAACAGGTTACGAACGGCCGCGGTCCGACGGGGGGAACCGTCGAAACCTGGACGACGATCGTTACCCGTTGGGCGGAATTGATACCGTTACGCGGTCAGGAGCGTTTCCAAGCGGCCCAAATGGAAGCCCAAACAACGTTAAAATTGCGGATCCGCTATTATGCGCCGATCGATCAAACGTGGCGGATCAAATACGGTAGCCGGATAATGAACATAAACGCAATTATCAATATTGGCGAACGCAATTTCGCCCAGGAAATCGAATGTAAAGAGGCGGGGGAATAATGGCGGCGCGCGCTATTGGATTATCAGGAGATCGGAAATTGGGCCGGATACTTAAAAAGCTAAAAACCCCGGCGGCCATGAACCGCGTTTTACGTCGTCCGACGTCCGCGGCACTAACCCCGATCGCCAAGGCGGCCAAACAAAACGCACCTGTAGGGAGAGGTTATCTAAAAAAGAGTCTTGGGAAAAAGGTTAAAGCATATCGGGGCGGAGTATGGGGCGGTGTCGGTCCCAGGGTCGGGGAAAAATTCACATACATTGACGAGAACGGCAAAAAGCACGTTCCCGCGAATTACGCTCATTTCCCCGAATACGGAACAGCGAGAATGCCGGCACAACCATATTTACGGCCGGCCCTGGACAGCCAACGGCCGAACGCGTTACGGATATTAAGAACGGGAGCATGGAAAAACATCGAAAAGGAAATCGCCAAAGGATGAATTCCACGAATACAATCGGGGGTCGGTGTTTATTGTCGGCGTTCAATAATGCGCGGTTGGGCGTTCTCCGGTATTTTGCCCGATGGATAATCAAGCATTTGAAAAGGGATACGAAATAATGTTACAGATTTCGTTATCGGAATGGCTCTTGTCACAAACGGAATTAACGGACGAATTGTCCACGCGAATGTATCCCCAAGGCGAAGTCCCGCAAGAGGCAATCAAGCCGTATTTAACATGGCAATTAATAGACCGACCCCACACCCACCACCAAGGCGGTTCCGCACACCTGGCAAACCCACGGATCCAATTCGATATTTGGGACGCCGAGGAATACAATCCCGCCAAGATCATGGATATATTGATTTCGCTATTAGACACGTTCCGCGGGACAATGGGGGACACCGACGAAACAATTATGAGATTGGTCGCCATCGATACCGACGGCGAATTATATACCCCGCCAACCGATTCTCGCCAGAGGGGCGAATTTCGTTCAACGGCGGATTTTATGTTTTGGAATGTGGAGGGATAGACTATGTCACCAAGTCCAGAAGTAGACATTGGGACCGGAATCGAAATTCTTTTCGAGACGACCGGATTTGAGGCGGAAATTTTGGACGTTAGCGGTCCGGAAAGTACCAGGGAATCGGTAGACGTTTCCCACCAGGGAACCGTCGGCGGCCGTCGGTTTACGCCGTCGGATCTAATCGATAACGGGGAAGCAACGTTTGACGTACATTTTAACCCGGATACCGATTATCCGATCGACACGGTCCCCGAGGTAATAACGATTACCTGGCCGGCCGGTGCGTTATGGGCTTTTAACGCCTTTATGACTGTCCACGGTCCAAGCGCGCCGCTAGAGGACAAAATGATCGCGTCCATTACGCTGAAAGTCGACGGCGATATTACGATAACGCCGGCGGCGTAATTCGGAGGATCCGGACTGTATGGATCCAGAACCCGTTTTTGAGGCTTTAACAACGGAGGAAATATGGATGATTTGACCCGGGACGAAATCCTGGCGATTGAGGATCTACCGATCGAACGCGTTGAGGTTCCCGAATGGAAAGCGGCCGTTTATATGCAGACCCTATCCGGGAAACAACGGGACGAATTCACGCAATTGGCGACAGACCGACGGGCCGCCAAACGTTTTGACGTCCGCGGATTAAAATCCCGTTTGGTCGCTATGTCGTTATGCGATAAGGCCGGAAAGCTATTATTTGCCGGCGACGGCGACGAAACCAAACTAAACGCCAAATCAGGCGCGGCCGTCGATCGCCTCTTTACTATCGCCCAACGGTTAAGTGGTTTATCCGACGACGAATTGGAGGAAATGACCACGGATTTCGACGAAGGCCCGAACGTGAATTCTGGTTCCGTTTAGCCGGCCACCTGGGGAAATCGGTCCGGGCCGCACAAAGGGAAATAAATTCCCAGGAATTCCAGGAGTGGCGCGCGTTCGATCGGATTAATCCGATCGGCGCGGAACGTTTAGATTGGAACGCCGCCCATATTGTCGCGGCGGTAATAAATACATGGACGACAGGGAAGCGAATAACGCCGAAAGACGTACTATTGGAATTTGGACCGCCGAAACGGACGTCCGCGGATATGATCGAAAAGAAGCTACGCGCGATTTTCAAGGATAGGATTAAGATAAAGGAATAAAATATGGCGACAATCGGAAAATTGGTTGTCAGTTTATCGACGCGAACAAAGAAATTCCAAAAAGGAATGTCCAAATCATTCGCACGCGTTAAACAGTTCGCCGGCGGAATCGCCGGAATCGCCAAGCGCGCCGCGAAATTTGGGGCGGTTATGGCCGGCGTCGCCGCGGCCGGAGTCGCATTTTTTACGAAACGCGCGTTTGAAACCATAGACGCGACCGCCAAACTATCCCGCCAGATGGGAATTTCCATCGATGGATTACGCGGATTATCCAGGGCGGCCCAAATTACAGGGGCCGACCAGGGGGCATTAACTAAGGGATTGGGATTCCTGGGAAAAGCCCTGGGCGAAGCGAAAAGCGGAATCGGGGAAGGTAAACAGGCGTTGGAATCGTTGGGATTAACGGCCGAGGATCTAATTGAGTTACCGTTAGAAAAAACAGTAGGGATTATCGCCGATCAAATGAACAATTTAACCAACCAATCCGAAAAGGCGTTCGTCGCGTCGAAATTATTTGGTCGGGGCGGCCTGGCCCTGGTTAATACGTTGGCCCTGGGATCCAAAGGATTGGAAGAAATGGCCGCCGGAACGAAATTGTTACAAGGTGGATTAACCGAGATCGACGCCGCGAAAGTAGAGGCCGCAAACGACGCGATTGTGGACACCCGTACAGCTATGACCGGATTATTTGAACGGGTCGCCGTTGCAGTTGGGCCATTTGTTAAAAAGATCGCGGACAATATAACCAAGTTATTTGTCTGGATCCGAGAAAACGCCGCGACCGTATTTCCTCAAATCGTTGGTTATTTTAAAGGGATCGCATTAGCGGCTACGAAAATGGTATCAGACATATGGAGCGACATTAAACAGATCCCGAAGTTTATCCAATTCGTCGCGGTCGATATGTTCCGTATTTGGAGAACGACATTATCCGCATTACAAAAAGAACAGTCTACATTTATGGCAATATTCGGGACAGGATGGACCGGAGTGGAAACGCTGATTTCGGCCGTGTGGGACAATGTTAAGATAGCTTATTTGCGAATGACGTCCTTTCTCATAGGTAAACTCAGCGCGTTTACTAAATGGCTAGCGGATACTTTGCCCGGAAAAAACGAATGGGCTAAGTCCTTTACGCAAGTAGCAAAAACAGCGTTAGCCGATGTGGATAAAGACATGGAGACGATTGCAGGAAAATCCCAAGATCGTTGGGCCGACTTTTGGGCCGCGAATGAAACCGGGGCGAATCAGCTAACTAAAGACATGGACAATTTAAACAACGAATTAGATGTGTTCAATAAATCCATAGCAGTATCCCAGGCCGATATTTTCGCCGGTAAGGAATCGGGGAAAGGTTGGGCGTCGGCGATCGGAAACGTCCTGGCAGAAGTGCAAAAAATCAAATTACCGGGCGTCGTCGACGAATTCAAAACGGGCGGGAGTTTGGCCGGCGAGACGATCGCCAAGGCTATTAAAGGGGCGACGTCGCCCGCGGCCATCGAAAAGGGTACGCTTGCCGCATTTTCAGCAACCGTCCGGACGCCAAATAAGACGATCGCCGAGAATGGCAAGAAAACCGTTTCGGCACTAAACGAGAGTAACAAGCTACAACGACAGACGAACCAATTATTGTCCGCCGGGATCGGGCCGGTCGTTGTGGAGATTGCATAATGTCAGAAGTAAACGAAATAGCCAGGGAGCAAACCGCCCAAAAGAACGCCCAGGGATGGACGTTAACCCGCGTTTGGTTGGTCCAGTTGGATTCCCATTTATGGGGACCCTATTCCGCGATTCAGGCCGTAACCGCGGATCCGGACGGGGCAGACATAGGGGACGCCCATCCGATAAACCCGTTCGTATTTTTACGGCGATTTCCGCAACCAACCGGCGAAGAAAATCGGAAAATATGGCGCGTAACCGGCGAATATGAACAGGGGGTTTTGCCGGGATGGCCCGGGAACCCATTACAGGCCCCGTCGACGATCGCCTGGTCGTCCGCGACATATACCGATCCCGCCGTCGATGATATCGACGGAAACGCGATCGTCAATTCGGCCGGCCAAGCGTTCGACCCGCCGTTAACAATCGAACGGCGCGCCCTGGTCGCGACTATTGGTTATAATTCCGAGGATTTCGACGTAACCCAGGCGTCGGAATTCCAAAACACCGTAAACGCGACCGCTACAGTTATCGGGAATTTTAACGTCGGCGCGCGTCAAGCGAAGATAATCGAGATCGGCGCGGTCCAACAATATTATAAAGATATCGCATATTGGGCCGTAACAATTAAGGTCGAAATTAATCCGGAAACCTGGGATCGTCTGGTCTTAGACCAAGGGATTTACCAAAAGGACCCGAACGACGCGACAAAGATCGTTCGCATGGCAACGGACGACCAGGCAGAAGCAACCGAACCGTTAAAATTGGATGGCAACGGCGCGAAATTGGATCCCCAATCCGCCGATCCAGAATTCCTAACATATAAGACATTTCCAGAAACGAATTTCGCCGTTTTGGATTTGGAGGTTTAACAATGTCCAAGGGTGTAACGTTTACGCGGAAATCAGCCGATCGGATATCGAATGTTGTTCGGGAGGTCGAAAACCGGCCATATCCCATTAACGAAACCCAACGGCACCGCGGCGGCGGCCTGGGCCGGTCGACGTTATGGGAAATAACCGAAATACAAAACGACCCAGAACAACCCGACCCGTTAACGTGTACGATTCGCCGGGTTACGAATACCGATTGGGATTTAAACGAACCGTCGGAAAAAACGGCCATATTATACGACCCCGATAACGAACCGGCCGTCGGCGATCGAGGATTACTTATTCGGTTGGGGTCTGGTTCCCTGTTTTTTTTTAAGCGCGAGGTCGCTTTGAATCGGGTGTATGTAAATGAATACTGTTATGTAGAACGGAATAACCCTGATACAAATTACGGATATCCTACTCTTGCACGCCAGAACGGTAACAAATCTCTCCTCTATGTATCCCAAAGGGATGCAGTATTTAAGTTCTCTAAACAGCTTCCCTCAATAGGTGATCTTGAGAATGCTACCGTAAATCTTGGTACCAATGACGACGGAATAATTTGGACTGACTGGTTTACATCATCACATAAAACCATACTCTTTAAGTGGGAATTGCACGCCATAAGGGAGGACTTTGACGCTTCTGCTATTACATGGAACATACTACAAGGACTTTCGACGTCTAATCTAGGCTACGTTTCTGAATTCAGATGTTATGTTGATGTTTCCTCAGACTCACAGGCTAATGGTAACTACTCTTGGGCGGGGGATGGAAACGGTTTCGTGCTAGGCGGGAATGATCTCAGGAATATGCTTGATCCAGATGCGGGTGATTCTGCTTATGGTTTCTACCTTAGAGGAGACTTCTTTGGTGATGAAGTTCTTAACGTAGCTGTCGGGTTAGATACCGTCAGAGAAGAATTAGAGGCTGGAACAGGAAAGTATTCAAGTTGGATAGAATGGTTTTAATACAAGGGGGAAAGAATGTCAAACTTTAGCGACGTAAACGCGGTTTATCCTTTAGAATCCTATCCAATAACCGGCGTCGATACAGGAACGGAACAATTCGTTATCGATGGCGACCAAACGGCCCGGATCCTGGTTAACGATACCATATCCGTTATCGATTCGACTGGTAACGACGCCGTTTACACCGTCGCGTCAACGTCCTACGCGGCCGGCCCGGACGAAACGACCATAACAGTTAATGAGGATATAACCGACGCTACAGTCGACGGGAATATCCTACACGGCGAAATCGCCGACGAAATCAATATGACCGAATCCCACGACGACACGGCCGACAGGGACGCGGCCGAACCGGATCAATACGCCGGCGCGCATATCCAACGATTAACAAACGAAGTCCGCGCCCTGGGCCGGACCGTAGGAGCCGCGGTTGGTTTCGAAATAACCGACGGAGGCGGAATCGACGTTCTATATCCGGGCGGGATCCTCATATTTGGATCCGGCCCACCGATTGAGGCCGCCCCAGGTAAACTAACGTTAACCGACAACCAAACAAATTACGTCGAATTAAGCGCGGCGGCCGTTGTGTCGGCCAATACTACGGCGTTTTCCAACGGTAAATATCCCCTGGCGATCGTAACGACCGCCGCCGGCGATATAACCAGGATCGAGAATAAACGAAGTGCGTTATATATGGCTGAATTCGCAGAGGCCAATTTAGACGATTTCGGTCCATCGTTCAATCCGACGACGGAATTAACGATATCCGTCGGCGTCGTAACCAGAACCCAGGGCGTCCATACGATCGACACCGAAGGGGACGCGCCGACGGATAACCTGGATACGATATCCGGCGGAACCGATGGTTTACAATTAATGGTCCGCGCCCAGGACGCGGCCCGGACGGTCGTATTAAGGGATGGTATTGGTAACCTGGAATTGGGCGGATCCGATATAACCCTGGACGACACCGATCGATTCGTTTTCCTGTATTTCGATGGGATCCTGTCCAAATGGGTCTTGATCGGGGCCGGATCCGTGGACCTGTCGCCATATCTAAAGGCGGACGGATCGGTCGACATAATAAATCAGACATTCCAGGCCCCAACGGAATTAACCATATCCGGGGGAGCCGTAACCAGGACCCAGGCGGTCCATACGGTCGACACGGAAGG
>SDBV01007682.1_pt1 | contig 14699 bp, 9 predicted proteins | sample 2277081 | NCBI WGS metagenome assembly SDBV01 (sample SAMN10402039, study PRJNA504765) | marine sediment metagenome | isolation source: marine sediment core GS10_PC15, 223 cmbsf | place: Arctic Ocean: Southern Knipovich Ridge | collected 2010
GTTAAAATACCTTGTTTTTGAAAATTTCTTATGAGGAGCTTTAATTCTGTATCAGGAATATTATAATTATCAGCCATTATTTCTATTAGATAGAGTGGAAATTCTTTATACGATTTAGATAACTCTAAAAGCATTTTTTTAAATGTATCTAAGTAATCGTCCTCATTTCCTTCATTATTTTTCACTTGGAATTCTGGTAATGCAGGCTTTTTTGGTGAAATTTTATTAGTGATTTTAAAATCGCTTGAAGTTCTAAACTCAGGTCCATTTCCTAATTCTTCTAAGGCTAATTCATTCTGTTTTTGCTTAACCAATTCCACGGCACTTGTCATCCCTTTTACAATCTCACCAATACTTCTGATCCGTGAAACCGTATGAGAACGACCGCATCGAAGGCATTTTTTCGACTTCTGAGTTTCTTTTGCATAAGTATATTGCCCGCAATTCTTACAAGGAAATATAATGTAAGGCGTCTCATCTCGTTTCCAGGTCATTTCTTCAATATTCATATCATCCACATTCATATTATCTTAGCCCCTGTAAAATATTTTTTATAATGAAGAATAGCTCCTCTTCATTATTAATCGATATTGCTTGAAATAGATGTTCCTTAGCAAATCCATTAATTTTCCGTCTCAAAACTCTTTTTTCTCCTTCAATATCCTCATCAAAGTCAATAAAATCAAATACAACAATAAGAAGTGAGCAAATTTCCTTAAAATCATTAATCTGAGAAATTAGATTCTTTAATATCACTCTCTTAGGGTTATAGATCTGAATTAATACCTTGTTATGAAGTATCAAATGAAGATCAGAATCTACCACTGCATATGATACACCTTCACTTTGAAGTCTTTTTCGCAAGCCGAACTTCATAGGAAAAAATTTACTGATTTTTACAGGAGAGGATTGTCTAATTATCTCTTCCTCATCATCTCTTCCAAAAAAACTATGCAATTTCGCTTGATGTTGTTGTTTTCTTATAACTTTTTTATGTATTGGTCTTGATTTATTAATTTCAGATTGAACGATATCTTTTTCAATTTCAGCAGGTAATTCTGTTAGAGATAAATATGACTCTTGTAATTGTTGTGGGTTTTTTAACACGACATTCATTTTTTTTAATTTACTTAATGCAATTCTAAGATAAATCTCATCATGAGTTCCTTTACAATATAGAATTACAACTTTTCCTTCTCTATGCCGCGCTGTCCTTCCTTTACGTTGGATTAGTCGAATTTCAGAAGCCACCACATCATAAAAGATAACCAAATCACATTCAGCAATATCCAATCCCTCTTCACCAACATTGGTCGATACCAAAACGTTATAGACTCCTTTTTTAAACTGTTCTAAGATTTCTATTTGCCGTTTTTGAGAAAGTCCCTTATCATTTTGAGATTTTGTTGCTTGACCTACAAATCGTACCGGTTTAATTCTTTCAATTCTCTTTAATTTATCTACAATATTTTTAACTGAGTTTCTAAGTTTTACAAAAACAAGTATTCGCGCCGAGGGTACATTTTGTAATTCTTCTGAAATAACTTTTGTTAAGACATAATGCTTTGGATGAGCTAAATTCTCAGGAGAAAGATCTCGATTTTTCGTAAGTTCTATATATATATTTCTTAGGCGCCCATCAGCAACAAGTATTCGTGAAGCCTTAGAACTATTTCTCTTTTTCGCATCTTTATTTAGCTTTTCCAAATATAGCAATAGCACGTCCAGTCCTTGTTGTTCAACCAGCTCAAGCATATGATAAATTATTAACGCTTGAGCATTAATTGAAAGAGCACTATACACACCTGTCTTCTCTCCACTACTATTTACAATCCTTACTAATTCAGAGTTCAGCCTAAGTAAATCTTTCCGTATAACTTTTTGAGTAAGAATTTCACCTTTCACATCTAAAAAACTTAATCGAGACAAATAACGTAATCGTTCTTCTAAAATACTGTTAAGCACGTTATACGTTTTAGCCATAAAACTCGTAAGATTAACACCAATCTTGTAAATATTCATTGGTTTAAGATAGGTTTTAACATCCTTATCTTTACGAGTTCTGAGATGGATATTTTCTAATGGAATATGTAAACTTTCACATAAATCGGTAATCTTTTTCTTTGAAGCTCCAGGTGAGGCTGTAAGTGCTAATAAAATACCGTCAGGATTTTGGTCTAAATACTCGTCTGAGATCATGGTATATGGATAATCTCCGGAAGTATGATGTGCCTCATCGAAAATAATAAGCGCTGTATTTTTCAGCGTATATTTCTTCTTTACAAGATCATTTCGTAATGTCTGGGGTGTGAAAAATAATATCTGATTTTCTTTAAATAGATTTGTTCGCTTTTCGGGGAGAATTTTTCCTGTTAAAATAATAAATTTATCTTTTGGAATATTTAGAAATTTTAAAAACGTTTCATAATGCTGATTAATCAATGGACGAGTTGGAGCTAGGACAATAATCTTACTGTCTGATGGTACATTTTCCAAAATTTTGCTTGCGACTAAAACACCAATGATGGTTTTTCCAAGCCCAGTAGGTAATACAACTAAAGAATTCTTATTACTGCATTCTTCTGCGATTTTAACTTGGTATTCTCGAATCTCTATATCGATTGAATTTAGTATTGAAGTCTTTACTGTTTTAATTTCACCCATCTTCCTCAACCCTAAACGTGTAATTATCAATTGTCAAATTCTTTACATGCCGATTACATTTATTATATGAAATAATCAAATCTCCTAATTGTAGTCCTAACTTTGTTGGATAAGTAATTCCATTTCCTTCAAACAAATATGGATGGATACTCTTAAGTTCCTTTAAATTATTAAGTAATTCAGTCTCGCCTTCAGAAATATCGAATCCTTTCCCTCGATTTACAAATTTAAACACGTAAATAATATCATTAAACAGCTTGAGATGATCACTCGAAATAAAAACGGTTTTTGGTTCTCCGATATTAATATTTATAACATCTTCAGCTTTTTTTTCAAGTGTAAGATATATCTGGTTCTTGAGTCGAGTTTTTTTGATATGATGATTTTTAAATACCGATTCAAATAGGTTTTGAAAATTTAAAAGCAAATCAATAACCTCATCAGTTTTCGACTTCGGAATTCTCAAACACTTCGCCATTTTAGTGAAGTTAAATTTCTTATTGTAATTATTCTCAAATTGTCCTAAAATACCGATAATCTGGTGTAATATCTGAAAATCATGTCGATTTCGAACAATATTGTTATTATCAAGACCATCTGATTCCGAAATTGAAGTCATTACATATTATAGAATTAACCAAATATAAAGAAAAAAAAAAATGAAAAAAACTTAAAATCGGTAAAAATCTCTATTTAAAAGAAAATCCTTTAGATAAAAAATTGAAAAAGAAATTTTCAATTTCTTTTAGAATTGCATTATAAACTCCTGAATCCGCTCCTTCAATATTTTTTAATTAATATCTATTAATTTTAGATAATCACACTTCTTATTCACATTTTACTGAAGAAACTAACACATCAAATTTGACAAAAGTTAATAAAACCGTAAATCATTTTTATATTATTATTTATTAAATTCTATTTATTTAACCTACCAGAGTGAAATCTCAAAAAATTAGAGGAGTATGATAAATTTTGGCATCTTTAAGCAAAGAAAATTATAATCCCGAAGAATCTTTACTAGAGACGCTTGACAATTTAGATATCGGGTTTGTAAAAGTTAGTAATGATGGCATTATATTAACCCACAATCTTACTTTTAACAAGATTTTTGGTTATAATCTCAAAGCAGATTTAATTAGCACTAAGACTTTAGATTATTGGCTAAATTCTGAGGAGCGGAATAAATTTATAGAGATTCTTTTCAAAAATGGCATCGTAAAGAAATATGGAGCTCCAGCTAAAAAAGTGGATGGAGAGAAGATCTTTCTACAAATGAATTTCAAATTAAATAAGAATTCTAATGGAGAGATCATTTCTTCTGAAGGCACTTTTGTTGATGTAACCGAGCGTATAGAAACCGAACAACCATTAAGGGAATCTGAGATGAATTATAGGAATTTAATCGAACACTTAGGAATGCATCTTTTGATTATAGATAGAGATGAAATCTTTCAAGTAGTAAATGAAATATCAGCAGAAGCTATGGGTGGAAAACCTACAGACTTTATAGGAAAATCTTTGAATGATGTATTTCCGAAGGATGTTGCCGAAAAATATATTAAAGTACATCAAGGTATTTTTAAGTCTGGAAAAGGAATCACATTTAAACATACACTTAACTTGCCTATAGGTACAAAAACTTTATATACAAGTGAACAACCAGTAAAAGATATAAACGGCAACATAAAAGCAGTTCAAATTATTTCATTAGACACTACCGAGACTAAAATTACAAAACAAAAATTAGAAGAATCTGAAAAAAAATTGAAAATACTAAATAAAGAATTAGAACAACGAATAGAGGAAAGAACTCAAGAATTAAAAGAATACGAATCAAAATTCAGGGTCGCAATTGAAAGTCTTCCATTTCCCTTTTATATGGTAGATGGAAATGGGCAATATATTATACAGAATACTACTGCTAAAAAAGTATGGGGAGATCTTATTGGAAAACGCCCTAAAGATATAGCAAATGATGAAGAAACTTTATCATTATGGCTAAGTAATAATTCACGCGCTTTTTCTGGCGAAACTCTCACTAGTGAGGCAGAATATAATTTAAATGGAGAGATACGATGCTTTTATGATATTGTAGCACCAATTTATATTGATAATAAAGTACAAAACATTCTAGGAGTTAATATTGATATCACTGAGCGCAAGAGGGCAGAGCAAAAAGTAAAAGAATCAGAAAAAAGATTATTAGATTTGATAGAAGCTGTTCCTATCGGAATTTCTATTAGTACTCCTGAAGGAAAGTTTATTGAATGCAATTCGGAAAGATACAAGATATCAGGTTTCGCCTCAAAAGAGGAATTTCTAAATACTCCCGTTTTAGAGTTTTACGATGACCCAAAAGATAGAGCAAGGTTTGTTGAACTACATGAAAAAGGTTTGGTAAAAAATTTTGAAGTAAAACTTAAGCGGAAAGATGGAACTACATATTGGAGTTCTATAACTTCCACAGAACAAAAACTAGGAAAAAAAGTTTCGTATATTAATACATTTCAAGATATCACCGAGCGCAAGAAAGCAGAACAAAAATTAAAAGAATCCGAAGAAAAATACCGTACTTTATTTGAATCTAGTGGGGATGGAATTGCTAGTTCTGATATGGAAGGGAATTTAATTGATGCTAATAAAGCATTCCTCGACCTGTTAGGTTATTCAAAAGAGGAACTTTTAAAATTAATGATCAGACAAATTACACCATCAAAATGGCATGAAATTGAGGATAATCTCATGATAACTCAATTATCAGAAGAAAGAGGGAGCGGAGTGTATGAGAAAGAGTATATTAAAAAAGATGGCATCATCATTCCAGTTAATATTAGGTTTTGGATCGTAAAAGATGATCAAGGTGACCCAATCATGACGTGGGCAATTGTGAGAGATATTACAGAACGTAAGAAGGCTGAAGAGAAAATAGCGAATTTAGCAAAATTTCCATCAGAGAACCCTTATACTGTATTAAGAGTAAATAGGAACCAAGTTATTTATGTAAACAAATCAGGCAAATACCTCTTGGACATAGAATTAAACGATGAGATACCTGACATCATTCGGAAGGAAGTTGATAAAGCCTTTGATACTAATTCTATCATTAATTTTGAGATTGAGCTTAAAGATAGGATTCATTTATTCACAATTACTCCATTTGCAAATCAAAATTATGTGAATTTGTACGGGATGGATATTACTGAGAGAAAACATGTCGAGGAAAATTTAAAAGAAGTAAATGAGCTAAAATCTGAGTTTCTTAGAAGAGCGTCTCACGAATTAAAAACACCACTCATTTCAATTAAAGGTTTCTCTGAACTCATATTAACTTTACATGAAGATCAATTAGATATAGGGATTATTTCAAAACTGAGAGAGATAAATGATGGTTGCGAACGGCTTCAGAATATTATTAACAACCTTTTGGAAACGTCTCGATTAGAATCACCCGATTTGAAACCAAAGGTACAGAAAGAAGATTTATCATTTCTCATTAAATTTTGCGTAAATGAATTACAATCCTTGGCAGAAAGAAGGAAGCAATCAATTGAATTAGATATACACAATGAATTATATGCAAATATTGAAAAAGAGGAGATTCACGACGTTCTTTCAAATTTGCTCACTAATGCAATTAAGTACACGCCTCCAATGGGTAAGATTAAAATAAAAACAGAATTAAATGAAGATTCTGTGGTTGTTTCGGTAAAGGATAACGGTATTGGCTTTATCGAGGAACAGAAAACTAAAATCTTTCAACAATTCGGAAAAATCGAACGTTATGGTCAAGGGCTTGATTTAGGGATTGATGGCACTGGACTAGGGTTATATATTTCAAAAAGAATTGTGGAATCGCATGGTGGAAAAATCTGGATGGAATCTGATGGTAAGAATAAAGGAAGTACTTTCTATTTTTCACTTCCACTTATTTGATATCATTTGTAAAACATAATTTAGGTAAAAATTTTCTAATATAAAATAATCAGATTAAAAGAATTTAAGATAATTTTATTATGTTTCTTGAAACATTCCCTACTCAACCACAGGATAGGGAATGATAAATGTTTCTCTATTGACTCTGGTAGCATCGATGATTTATTAAATTAAGAAAAGAAAAAATTAAAAGAAAAAAAATTAATTATTATTTTGTTTTCGTTTTCGATTTCATAAGATTTTTAGTAGATATAACAATAACGCTCCCAGGAACTGTGGTAAAAAAGACCATCAATGGAATTGCTGCTTTAATATCAGCCCCGTAATCCTTAGAGGATTTGTTAGGAGAATCGTCATTCGGATCTTCACTGGAGTCTTGACCAAATGTCGCATTAGCAATCCTAAAAGGCGCTCGAATTCCGTCATCAAGAAAGATTTCAAAATAACAATCCCCAATATCTTCACGCTCAACCGTTAATGAAAAAATGCTGTATTCAGAGGAATCACTCGTAAGGTTAAAATATTTTAAATCGGAGAGGATATCATCTTTGTAAATCCTTGTAAAAGCTTTACCAAACGTTAGTAAATGACCTTTTTGATTCGAAAATATTGAACTATTTATTTGAAATGATGCGCTCGTTGAAGTAATAGTACTCTCAATAGTATAATTTAGCATATAGGCTGTAGTAAATGAAATATAATATTCCCCTTTTTTCTCAGTTCCTTCATAGGCATATACCCATCCCTCTATTTCAGGATAACAATTTGCTCTTATCGGAATCGGAATATCATTCGTATAAATACCGTCTTGCGTTTTATTTAGATCGAATGTTCCCAACTGGTCGCTTTCAAATTTAAAACTTAAAATAGAACCAAAATCTCGTGCTATTAAATTAGAAATCGAGACAGATATGGTATTAAATCCGCCTAAATCTACTATGCTTGAATATTCAACATTAAAGCCAATCTCACTATTACGAGCCATTTCACAGAGCCATAAGAATATTTCTTGATCAATTACCTCACGATCAGTAGCAATATAAAATTCATGAAGATCTGAATCATATATATTTTGTACTAACTCTTGAGTTAAGTGCTCTTCGAAATCTATAGTTAAATTTAGGATATTCGCTATTTTATAGCTATAATAAATATTTTTGATGTTATTATAGTTTAAATTCGATATTACGTAATGCTCGATTTTCTGACTATCCTTTGCATACAAGTTAAGAGATTTTAAAAGATAGATCATGTAATAAGTATCTTGTAAAATTGTCTCAACATCATTAGTATATTTTGGCTTAAAATAAAGTGTTGAGGCTTCTTCAACTATATTTTTATCGATGTACGTATATAACGCATTTGCATTGAATCCGTAGTTACTTACATTTCCCAATCCTAACTGCTCGCCTAATATTTCCAAACACCTTATCGCAAAATAAGAGTATTCAAAAGAGATTTTCTTGTCTAAATATCCTGCTCGACTTTCTTCATAAGGCCATAAAGGTGTAAATGTTCCATAATTGTCGCTGTAGGAATCATCTAAAAACTGTGTATTGACAATATCGTTAAACAACTCAAAAAGATGATATGCATCTCCAAACTCATCTAATTTAAACATCTTCTTTAAAGACGCTAACGCATAATATGTCGATTGATGTGAGCGAAGTTGCGGAAACTGATTTATATACTCATAGTTTCTCTTACCTGATGTATAATACTCTATTGGATGTGAACGTAGACCTTGAAAACCTATCTGGTCGGATAAATATCCACTAAAACTGCCGGTGTCGTACGAATCAGAATAGGAATTTTTAATTTTCAAGTAAATATCATAAATATCTAATTCCGAAATTCTATCGAAAAGCTCAAAAGAAGAAGTTATAGTGTATATAAGCTCCATGGAAATATAATCCTTTGAAAGCGAAGAATATCCATTATAATGATGATAATTATTAATTGAATCTGCTATCTCTTTTTTCTCTAATAGAGTTAACTGTGTAAGAATACCGGCATTTTTCAATGAACGTATTATTTGATATATATCAATTAATTCATGATGAGGGATTGTTGTTGATTGGTCCCAGTTTCCAAAAGAATTACGGTTAGCTAATATAAAAGTAATCACCTCACTTCTGCTAATACCTTGAAAACCAGTAATATCAGAAAGCTCCAATCCTAAAGCAGTTGCTACAATGTTTGTATAATCCATTCCATAATCCCATTCAGATATTCTAAAATAATCATTTTCTTCATTGTATAACCCAGTGAGAAATGTATGAAAATCTGCTACCTGAATACTTGATTCCATGTCAAATACTTCTAAAGTCTTAATTCCCCAATATGAAGAAAATAAATTCGGTTCAAACAATGGGAAAACTGTTTCTGTTAGAAAGTCATCATCATTAAAAAAGCCCCCTAAATCCCAACTTGACACCCCTGATATTTGTAAATCACTGATAAATTGAATTATCGCATCTTTCTGACTTGTATAATCAATCCAACTATTCATCAACAAATCTAAAGTCGTAACTGCAAAGTAGGTATTATCCATGGTAGCTAACTTCAAACCTTCTTCAAGACCAGAATCGTACGTTTGTCCTATAAACCCGCTAGATTCAGGGTTATAGCAGCTCCAAATGAAATTAATCATCTTTGGAATATCAATTAAATCAAGTCGATTTAAAATACTTAGCGAAAGAACCGCATAAGAATTGACTTGAAGAACCGAACTTAGTGGGTAATATGTTTGGGAGAAATCGGTATCGAGATACCTATAAGCTAATTTATCCACAAATAGATTTGTCGCTGGATCATAATATTTTAAGAGATATGTTAGTATTTCGGAACTATTAACTTGGTCTAAATTTCCAAGAGCATCAAGAATGTACAGAGCATAATACGTTGCTTGTATAGAGGATTCATATACCGTTGAAAAATATCCAACATCATTGTATTCCTTTAGTTTTTGGTAGAACATTTGATTAATTAGTCCACTGTTACTATCGTCTAATAATGATATATTACTAGGAGGATCATTGTTAGTATTATTAGCTGCTGAAACTTGTGGAAAAGTGGTTGATGTATCAGAAATATTGCTAATATCCTTAAAATCTCCTGTAGTAGTCATACCTATTCCGCTAACTACGATAGCTAATGCTATACACAGTAGCGAAAATTCTTTTTTTAATCTCATAGAATCTAATTTTTAGTTTAATATATTTATCCTAAATCAAAATACCTATATTTAAACAAAAAAATTTAAAAAAGGATTAGAAAATTGCAGAAATCTTTTACACTCAAAGAGTAAATATGTTTTTTTATTATAAGTATCCATAGAGTTGTAAGAAAAAGAGTCTCAAAAAAAGTTGATATATTTTGGGAAGAAGGTCCTGGATTCATTTAATTAGAAGCAAAACCGATCATGATAAGATTATGAAATTTACCGATGAGAACGACATAATCTTTATTGTTGGAGCTGCTTTAATAGAGGGAGTATTACATTCTGTAGAATATTTTAATTGTGGAGACTTCGGAGAAGAGGAAAAAAGATCTCTGGTGTTATTAACTCAATCAGATGGAAGTTCTATTATTGAGGAAATGATTGAAAACAGTATTATAGAGGATTGGAGTCTAATATTTTTACTTGATGATATACGCGAATCAGAATTAGAAAATACAGAAAATGGTTTTAAAATAAAAAAAGCGACATACCTTTCAAAGGAAGATTATGAACACCATTTAGAATTATTAGAAAAGGAGGACGTATATAATAACCTAAAATATCAAAAGGAAAAAGAAATCAAACAAAAAAGAGAAAAAAAAGAGATAAAATAATAGATTTAGATTTAATTAAAAAGGTCTCGTCAACTCTCTAGCTTAGGAGGTCCTTTAGAACAATAATATTTATACAGCTCAAAATCTATCAAATTATTGTTTCGTACTTCCGGATTCTTTTCAGATTTTAGATCTAATGGTAAATCATTTATTTTAAGCGTGATGATTATAGAAGTGTTATCTTCACCTCTCACAGCAAAATAATAGTAGTCATCATTATTATTCTCATTAAAGATTTCAGAAGCGTTTCCAAAAACTATTTCAACCCTTCCCGAAGTGGCAACCTCTTCTTGAATTTCAATCTTATTTTCTCCGATTAATCCGAGTTTTTCCATGATCTTAACTAAAATATTAGATGATTTAATCAAGCTGACAAAGCCCTTGACTCTAAATCGTTCAAAAATCTTTTTCTTGACATGAGCTTGAACGGTTGACATCATGATGCCCAGATGGGTACAAATTGCGCTAACACTTACCTTACCCTTACAAGAACATAACATGGAAATAGAACTTACCAACCCCGCAACAGCGTTATCAGTCGTATCTTTAATACCGTTCCACAACTTATCTAAAATGTTTCGGGCGAGATGATAAAACCCCATTCCTAATTCAAAATGCTCTGATAGTTCATAAATTCTGCTCCGAATAATCTTTACTCTATTCCGTTTAGCATATTCCGGTAAAAATAACTGAATTTGCAAAATAAAATCGTTTAATTCAGTTTTTTCAATTTTAGACGCTTCAATTAACTCATTTGGATTAACTGAAACATTTCGAAGCTTAAGACAGAGATAAGTGATAACTGATACGAGCTTTTCAGTATTTCGATATTTTGTTCTTTTTCGCAATTTAGGTCGTATCTGCTTGAACTTCTCAAGCACCATATCTTTAAGGTCTTTATATTCAGATATATTTAAATTACTAAATATTGTACCTATTTCCGCTCGTGCCTTCTCAATCTCGGTTTTTTCGTTGTCAACTACCAAATTATATCGATTTAATCTATCTAATCTCTTGGAATCAGGCGAAATTAATCGTTCTCTTTTTGTACCTATTTGTGTCGCGCCAAGACCTTTCGAGTAGTGAACAATATCATCATTATAAGGTTTATCGTACTGTAATTTCTGTACTTCCAAAACAATCCCGCATTTTCTACATACATAGCCACGATCTGTATCTACAATATCGGTAGAGTTACAAATATCACATGCTAAGTAAGGTTGAAACTGAGAAACTGAATTACTTTTTTCAATTGCCATTTTTTTTGATCACTATTATTTTGTTTATTGAAAATTTAACTTAACTTTTGATCAAGTAATATTACCAAAAGCTCGTATATAACCTATTTGCAAAAATCGTTATTTTGTAAGGTAACATTCCCTTCTCTTTAAAAACTACGAAAGAAAGAAATCTCAATTTTCCATTTTGGTTATCAGTGACAAAAATGTACACTTTATTTTCTACTTCAGATCCCTTCGCTCATCATATAGATACATTCATGAAGCCATTAGTTACTTTTAAGGAATAGATTATGCATTCTCGTTAAAGTTTTCCTAGTATGGTAATAGTAGCTTAAAAGAAAAATTTGTGAAAAAAAATTACTATTTTGAGTGAAAATTGTTTATTTTTTTCTAATTCGATTTTTTCCTTTATATATAAACAGCCCTATTTTGTTTTATGATAGAAGAACTGTTAATATTTTTGGGAATATTGGTTTGTTCACTTGTGATTAGTAATATCGCATTAAAAGAAAGATATTCAAGTCCTTTTTATCACATCGCCATAAGACTTGCTTTTGTGGGAGTTGTAGTTCATGAATGTTGTCATTACGTCATGAATTTAGCAGTGGGGATCATACCACGAGGTATAGAGATACGATGGAGGGATAAAAAAACTCATCGACGGAACCCTTACGGTTCTGTTCAAAGTAGACCACGAAGTTTTTTACAGGCATTCGTTATTTGTCTTGCTCCTCTCTATATCTCTACGTGGTTAATTTTTTTATCTATAAATGTTATGTTAGGTTCACAATTTGATGTTCTTTTAAGAATTCTTGCGGGATTTTTTGCTGTTTCTTTATTGTTCGGAGCAGCCCCTTCAAATCGAGATTTCAATAACATTCCAAAATCATTTGGAGCCGATCCACTCCATTCATTATACCAAGTAGTTCTTATTGGTGTTTCAGCATTAATTTTATGGACAATATTAATATCTACGAGGGTTGTATTTTTTCTTGACGTGTTTTACTATCTCAGTATCGCAGGCATCTATCTTATTTTGAAATTTTGTTTTATTGGAATTAATATGATATTTAATAAGATCGCTACAAGAGATTATACAAAACCTCGAAAGCCAAAATTTGGAAAGTTAAAACGCCGTCGTTATAAACCAAAGAAACCCCCAAAAATAAGATAATAGAAAGTTATGAATATATGAAAATTAAAAATTAAAAACTAAAATAAGTAAATAACTAACACAAAAAGGTGAAAAAAAGGAATGAAAGCACTTATTTATATTATATTGGCTGTTGGATTTATTGTATTCTTTCAACAAAGTCCTGTCTACGCGATTGTTATTCTCGGCATTTTTTTAGTTGTATTCATATTTTTCAAGCGTAAATCTTCCTCTTCTTCAGGAAATGGATTAATGAGTTTTTTAAGTGGAAGGAATACCCAACAAGAAAATAAGATAAACGATTTGATAATGTTGATGATGATTCAGCAATTAATGAGTCCATCGGGAAATAACAATAGTAATCATAACAACAAGAATAATCTTGATACTGATGAAAAACTACAAAAGAATCAAGAATATATTGAAAAAGTACAAAAGGAAGCACTTGAACTGTTAGATGATGATTAAGATGATTTCAAAATCAATTTTCCTTAAAGGATTGCAAAAACTATTTTCTTTTAATAATGTTGTCTCAATATCAGGGGAATCAGGCACAGGAAAAACTAATTTAGCCCTACACTTAATCGGGGATTTTTTGACATATGAGAGGTTTTCAGATTCTTGTATCTGGATTCAAGCAAGCGAACCTTTTCCTTCAAGTCGTCTTATACAGATTTTTGAAAAATATCCTGATAAGTTAAAACATATTCAGGAAAACATCTTTATTCTTCCAAAAAATCAAAAAATCAGCAATTATTTAGAACAAGCCAATATTTTTTCTCAACTTATCGATTCCAATACGATTTTACCACCTGATTTAAGATATATTGTAATTGATAATATTTCTCATCTTTTACGCTTCGAAGTGAGTAGTAGTGCCAACGTTTCTAAAGTTGTAGCTTGTTTAGATACCTTTTATGATAAGCAATTATATCCTCTTATTGTTTTTTGCATTCGAAATAACATAATTTTATTTTTACTCCATGAAGTAACTTATGTTCCAGATCTATCAAAGATCCGACCTTTTTTCTATAAGTTATATGACAGATTAGGAACAATAGATATAATATTACATAACAACAAATTTAATACAAAAAGAAAGGAAATGGAAATTTTATTTAACCATTCAAGAAAGATTTTCCCGTACACCATAGAACAAAGAGGGATACAACTATTATAATTATTAATTCTTGATTAAAAAACTAAAACATGACTCTTACAAAACCAGATAAGAAAATAATTTATAAAATTATAAATTTAAAGAGGAAAAATATACCAGAAATTGATATCTCCAAAATTGTTGGAATCTCTCAATATGCGGTGAAGAAGTATTACTTTGACATCGTGCAAACAATTTTACTTTTAAAAAAAGAAGGCCTACCATTAATAAATATATCGAATCGTCTTGGTATCGGATTTCCTAAAGTTAAAGAAATTCTAATTGAAGAGTTAAAGGAAAATTATCCTTTTAGAACAAAAATTTCTTCACAGCTTAAAAAAATGATAATTACATTAGCAGAAGAAGGGGATTCAATTAGGTTAATCTCTAAAAAAACAAAAGTATCTATTAATTCAGTTAAAAAAATAGTCGAAAAACCATTTCATTACATATATGATTTAATTATGGCAAAGACACAATTAGAAAATCATAAAAATCTAAAGGGAGAAGCTTATACCCTTTTTCAAGAAGTAAGAAACAAAATTAAGAAAGGACGTTCTTATAGAAATGAATCGAGGTTAAGTCCTATTGTTATATATTTATTTCTTAAAATCAAAAACATTGATTTCCATCTAAATGACCTCCTCAACGCTGTTGGCTTAACCTTGGCAGATTTTAAAAAAGGCTTAAATGCCGTTCTTCCTTATTG
>SDBV01007683.1_pt1 | contig 14699 bp, 11 predicted proteins | sample 2277081 | NCBI WGS metagenome assembly SDBV01 (sample SAMN10402039, study PRJNA504765) | marine sediment metagenome | isolation source: marine sediment core GS10_PC15, 223 cmbsf | place: Arctic Ocean: Southern Knipovich Ridge | collected 2010
AATACCCGTGATAACGCCCTACGATGCCGCAAAACCTCATGCCGAGACAACAACTGCCCCAACCCTGCGCCCAAACGCACCATTCCCGGCGAAAAACAGACTATTATCAACAGGAACTAGCTAGCAATGACGGCACAGCCGTCATCGCAATCGGATTCCCCCCGTCTAGAAAAGTGTTGCGACTAATACTCGAAATGGCCCGTTCGAGCAAGGCGTGAAAACAGCAGGGCGGGCCGGCATCGACCCGCCCTGCGCTGTTCATACCGCAATCAAATCTGCGAGCAGGCGGCCGGACCCAGCAGAATGTTCGTGATGTTCGAGACCGTGTCGGCGTATTGGGGGTCGGAACTGATCCGCTTCCAATCGGGGTGATTGATGAACGTGTCCCAATTCTTCTTCAACGCATCCATGTCGTCGAACGAGAGCATATAGGTCAGGTTGGGCATCTTGTCGCCGACGAGCGTCTCGCCGAAGAAGACCGGGTTCAGGCCGGTACGCTTGAACAGAGCGATCTCACCGCCGCCGTTGAACATTTCGATCTTCTTTTGACCCTTCGCGACGTTGTGGCTTTCGTAGATGCGTAGCTGCAGCACACGAGTATCTTTCGTAGTGGGTACTTCCAACTTCGGCTGCTCGTCGAAGGCCAGCATCAGTGAGCTTTCCACGCGCTTGTAGGCCGGATCGGAAAACGGCGCGCTGATAAACGCTTCGCCCGCATTGACGAACTCGGCGTCGGCCGCCAACTTGGGGATGACCGTGACTACCGACTCGATCGACTTGTGCGGCAACAAAACGAAGAGGTCCGTGCTATCGCCTTCCAGATGCTTCAACACGCCGACCGGTCCGATGCCGATGCGGTTCAATGCGGGAATTGCCGCTTTGCTGAAGAACTCGATGGCCGCTTGTTGCTTCTCGGCCGAATCGAAGTGGACCAATCGCAGTTCGTAATACTCTTTGCCCGACGGTTGAGCCGAGGCCTCGGCCAGACTGCTCATGGGGGCCATGCCGGCAAAACACGAGGCGGCCAGGAAATCGCGACGTTTCATTTCTTCTTCCTCCCTTGGTGGTTGACTATAGCGGACAACAAACGGTCCATTTTTCTGATCACGTGGCCTGATTCTAGTCGAGCGGGACGCCCCTGTCAAACCACAGGGATTTCGCCGTTCCAGGCCACTGGTGGGCCGCTGGTGGGCTGCGGTTATCGGCGATATACTGACGGTTTCCCTCCCGGCCCATCCCGTGGGCTCGACCGATTGGACGTGGCCCGCATGAATTCGCTCGAAAAGCACGCCAGAAACTGGTGGTCGCGATCCTGCGGCGGACGCGACGTCCTGGTGCTGGCCTTGCCGTTGATCATCTCGACCGCCTCCTGGACGGTGATGAACTTCGTCGACCGGATGTTCCTGCTCTGGCATTCGACCGACGCCATGGCCGCCGCCATGCCGGCCGGTATGGTCTACTTCTGCTTGATCTGCTTCCCGCTGGGGATGGCCACGTACGTGAACACGTTCGTGGCCCAATACTACGGGGCCCGCCGCTTCGAGCGGATCGGGGCGGCCGTGTGGCAAGGCGTCTGGATCGGGCTGCTTGCCACGCCCTTGTTCTTGGCAACCATCCCGCTGGCCCCCTGGATCTTTGCCGCAGCCGGACACGAACCGCAGGTGGCCGGCCTCGAGACGATCTACTACCAGATCCTCTGCTTCGGCGCACCGGCCCACATGCTGGCCGCTTCGTTTTCGTCGTTCTTCACCGGGCGAGGGCAGACGCGCGTGGTGATGGTCGTCGGCGTCCTGGCGGCCCTGTTGAACATCGTGCTCGACTACGCCTGGATCTTCGGCCATTTCGGCTTCCCCGCCTGGGGAATTGAAGGAGCGGCCGCCGCGACCGTCGTGTCGCAATGGGCCCGGGCACTGATCTATTGGCGATGGATGATGCGACCAGCGTATCGCGAGAAGTATCAACTGGTCGCCGGGCGATGTATCGACGGCAAGCTGTTTCGCCGCTTGTTGCGCTACGGCGGGCCCAACGGCGTGCAATTGACCGTGGAAGTCGGCGCTTTTGCCGTGTTTGTGCTGCTGGTCGGACGCTTGGGCCCCCAGGCCATGGCCGCCACGACCTTGGCGTTCAACGTCAACAGCGTCGCCTGGGTACCGATGCTGGGCTTGGGAATCGCGCTGACGACGATGGTCGGTCAACAGATCGGGCGCGGCAACCCCCACTTGGCCGCTCGGGCTACCTGGACTTCGTTCGTGATGGCCCAGGCCTACCTGAGTGTCATGGCGGCCCTTTATGTGCTCGCACCCGACGCGTTCCTTTTGGGCCACGCCTCGGGTACCAACCCGGCCGAGTTCGCTCGCTTGCGAGACATGACGGTCGTGCTGTTGCGATTCGTGGCCGTCTATAGTCTGGTCGACGCGATGAACATCATCTTCGTCAGCGCGATCAAAGGGGCCGGCGACACGCGGTTCATCCTCTGCGTCACGCTGCTCATGTCGCCCTTGCCCATGGCGGCCAGTTGGATGGGGATCGCGTGGTACGGTTGGGGGTTGCTCTGGTGTTGGCTGGTGATTACCGTTTGGATCTGCCTGCTGGGAATCATCTACCTGGCCCGATTCCTGCAAGGTAGCTGGCGAAAGATGCGCGTGATCGAGCCGATCGACGAAGAAGAAGGCCTAGGCCCCGGCGAAACACCACCACCCGCCGAACCGGGCGTAGCCATCGAAGGTGATTACGTCTAGGGGCTGGTCGCTTTAGCGACCAGTACTTTCACGGGCCCCTGCAAAGCCGCAAGCGGCCGATCTCAGTCCAACCAGTCCTTGTCTTTGAGCCGCTTCGGCGTGTACTCTTCGGTGACGTAGCTGATATCCTTGCTGATCAGGGCTTCGACTTCAAGCTTGAAGCCGTTGTCCAACATCCGCTTGATCTCCTTCTGCCACGGGCGCTTCTTCTCGAACCATGGATAGTTGGCGATCTGCTTGGCCCGCTTGCGGTCGGTGTCGTTCAGATCGATCTTCACGCTGTCGGACAACCCGCAGCGCTCCAAGTCGATGCTACGCAGCCCCAGGAACCGGGCCCCCGGCACGGCCATCCGACGCGACTCGAAGGCCAAGTTGATCGACCCCTGCTTGATCACGCTGTAGATGTAATATCCCCACGGATCGTTATCCAGCAGACAATAGACGGGCAGTTTCAACTCGTTGTGCAGCCGGAAGAGCAGTCGCCGCACACCTCGCGGCGGCTGGCCCGCTCCGTGCGTGAGGATGCAATTGTGCTTGCGCCAGAATTTGTCCTCGTTGAACCGTTGCCAGACCGTATCTTTTTCGACATGCAGGACGAACTTGGCTTTGCACTTCTTGAACTTGATCACCTCCGGCTCGACGATCGAGGGGATGCCGTATCCGCCGGACCCCATCCGCGCGCAGTCGATCTCATCGCCGCTGTCTTGCAGCACGATATCACCCACCATGTCGCCCCGTTTCTGGGCGTAAAGGTGCAATTCCTCGCGCAAGCTGTTCAGCAGCACCTCGGTGTCCTCGATCACCGGGTCACACTCCGACTGATCGTTGAACGTCTCTTCCTTGGTGCCCTCGATGGTGTGCTTCAACAGGTAGTAGAGACCACGAATGCTGGTCGTCTTCCCCTGCTCGATCAGTTGCGTGGCCCCGCTGGCCACGAGCATGGTTTGCATGAAGCTCTTGGCTTGCGACAGGTTGAACAGTTGCCGCCGGTTGGTGTTCGAGCCCATCTCGATGATCTTTTTCCGCGAGCTATAGCGGACATTCGAGAGTGATCGGGCCGGGATGTCGACGTGCGGATCGCGGCGTCGCGTAGCCGCCTTGGCCACCCCGTCAGCCAGCGCGTTGAGCTGGTCGCGGGTTCGTTTGTCGCGCGGCGTAAGTTTGACTTTCATTTTCCCAGCTCCGGTGGAGGCGGCGGATTTGCGTCGGATCTTTTTGTTCTTGGCCATGGTGCTCAGCAGGATGGTGGCAGTTCTTAATGTTTAGCCCCGGCGGCCACGCCGGGTTAGCCGCTTCACGCCGCGTGGACGCGACGGCTAAACGGGTCCCCGTGAACCCGCTATGGCGATTCTTCCTCTTCCCCCGCAATCCCATTGACCGCTCGGAGGCGTTCTTCGGGGTCGACGATCAGCACGTTTTCGCCCAGGTCGAGTTCTTCTTCGTTGATCGGTCGTCCCCGGTCGTCGAGTTTCACGTCGGCCTCGGCCGTCTTTTTCTTCGCCAACAGCAGCAACTGGTCGTAGAGTTTCTGGCGGTCGGTTCCGTTGACACGATTCACGGCCGTAGCCACTTCGCCCAGGTAACGCAGGAAAATATTTCGCCGCTCGCCCTCGTGCTTCATGCGGCGCCGGCGGCTGAGGTACGTTTTCAACTTTCGGCCGACCGCTTGCAGGGCCAGGCGAAGTTCCTTCTCGATCTCGGGATAGCTGGCGATGGCCTCTTTCGATTCGCTGGTGAAGGGGACCCAAACGCTCCCCATGTGAATCATCAAGGTCACCGGCCCGCGCGGCAAGGAACCTCGCGATTGGCTCAGCCCGTAGCTCCGCCAGTTGGTCGAGAGGACCGTCTGGGTCACGGCACAACCGGCGGCCTGGAACTGCAACGGCACGCGGTTGGCATAGCGCAACACGGTCATCGTGTGCCCGTCGTGCACGTTGACGTTCCGCATGGCCTCGTGCAGGTGGTTGATTTCCTTGTCCTTGAGTCTGCCGGGTGAGGTGCGGATCTTCAGGTTCGCCTCGTGAACAATCCGATCGGCCGCATCGGGGCCCAGCCCGTCGAACGTGGCGGTCAGAAACTGGCGCAAGGTTCGCGAGTCGCTCTGTTCGAGCAGTTCGACGAGCGTCTCGCGGGTGACTCGATGGGCCGTCGAGCCGCCGCCGTAAGCCAGCCCGACCTCGATCTGGAACGGGTTACCCCGATAAACGGCCGGAGGTCGCGTGGCGGCCACGTAGAACTCACCCGGCACGACCTGATGCAACCCCTTGAGGATCAACTCCTCGCCGATCGGCGAGATGCAGTCGGTGGCCGGGGCCTTGATCTTCGTCTTCTGAATCGATTGATAGACCATGTCGGCCTCATGGCGACCGATCTTCTTGGTATTTGCCCGAGTGCTGATCCCGGCCCCCTCGCAGATCCGCCGCGCCACGGCCGGGCTGACTCGCGAGAACGACTTCGTGAGGAATTGCGAAATCGTCGGCGCCTTGGTGTCCCTGAGCATGCCGACCAGGATCCCCAACTCGACACCGTAAGGATGCGGCTTGATCTCTTTCGGTTCCGGCGGCAAGGTCTCGGCCACACGGGCGTAATCTTTCCGATTGCCGTCGGGATCTTCGTAGTGGATCGCCACGTGCGGGTTGGCGATGGCCGTTTGCTCGAGATACTCGTCCACACTGCCGCGGCCGCGTTGGTACTTGGCTTCCAGGTCGATCGTGACCCGGGTGCCATGGTCCGCTTCGATCCACTCGATGCCGTGCTTCTCGATGGCCTTGAGACCGCGCGCGCCGGGCGGGATGTCGACGCCTTCGCCGCGGCCGTTGACGATCTCGGGTCGATTGCGCTTGGTGTCGATCTGAATCTCGTAGTAATGGGCCGGCTTGCGGACCGAGACCTTCGACATGATCTTGATCGGCTTGCCGGTGGTCAGCAGACCGTACATGCCGGCCGCCGAGATACCGATCCCCTGCTGGCCGCGGCTCATTCGCAAGCGATGGAACTTCGACCCGTAGAGCAGCTTGCCAAAGATCAGTGGGATCTGCTTCTTGAGGATCCCCGGCCCGTTGTCTTGCACGCCGACTTGGAAGCGGTTCTGGCCGTTGGCAGTTCGGCGGATATGGATCCAGATTTTGGGCAGGATTCCGGCCTCCTCGCAGGCGTCGATGGCGTTGTCGACCGCCTCCTTGACGGTGGTCAGCAGGGCCTTGCGTGGGTTGTCGAACCCCAGTAGGTGGCGGTTCTTGGCGAAAAACTCGCTCACGGAGATGTCCCGCTGGCTGGCGGCCATCGACTGGGCCGTCGCCCGACGCCGACGCCGAACGGCCCCGTTGGTGCTAGCTTTCGCGGCGACCTTCTTCTTCTTGCGAACCTTGACGGTTTTGGCCCTTCGTTTCTTCTTGGTAACCAATCTGGGGGCTCCTGGTCGTGAGGTCCTGCGGAACAGGCATACGGCTGGGTCGATGTTAGAATGCGACGATTATAGCGATTTCGCGGGCTCTCCTCCAGCCGGTTTGCCCCGTTTTTCCCGCAAGTTTTGCCTCTTCGCCACCTCCGGCACATAAAGATTTACCCACAGGACCGCCATAAGCCGAGATTCCTAGTAAGCACACCTGCCGATACGCCGGGCCGCCACGGCCCAATCGACCACCTTTCGCCTTCCCGCCGATCGAGGAGTCCCACCATGGTTCGCCGATTTCTGCCCGTGATGATTGTTCTTGCCACCTTGACGGCCTTGGCCGCAATCGGTCCCAGTCAGGCCCAGGCGGCCGATCGTCAGCCGCCGCCCGGATTGTTCTACAATTACTACGTGCCGCCGGGCGCGAGCGGTGGCGTCGCGGCCCAGCTTTACACCTGCCCTCGGCCCACGCCGCGGTTAGTCGGGCATACCTATATCACCTACCAACCGTTCATGCCCCACGAATTCCTCCACAAACATTGCCGCACCTATTGGCGATGGCATCGAGGGGCCGGCGTGACCCGGACCAGTGTGATTTGGCGCTAGTATAAAGCCGCGACCGATGGTCGCGCATCGTGTAAAGCCGCGACCAGTGGTCGCGCATCGTACAAGGATACACGCAGAGATGAGACTCTCATTGCTGATTGCTGCGGCCGTTCTGATCGCCATGCTGACGACCGACACGGCGCAGGCCCAAGTCCTCGCCGGCCGCAACCCGGCTCCCTGGCACGGCGGCTACTACAATACGGCCTGGGGGATGCCGGTCGCGCTGGTCGTACCGCCGGGCGCGCGACGTCAGACGCATTGGGGTTGGGGCGTGGGTAACACGCGGGTCACGCGGATCCGACCCCAGTTCAGTCGCAACTATCCCGGCCAGGGCCAATACAGCCGCCAGGGTTTCCAACCCACACCGCGCTGGCCCAGCGACACGGACCAATTCGGCACCTACTACATCCGCGGCCCAAGACGCCCGACTCGCTAGACAGCAGTGTTCCTATCCGGGGATCCAGATTCGCTTGGCACGGATGGTCTCGGCGTTCTGTGGGAGCCGTAGTGGGGTGCCGGATTTGGTGAAGAAGATCAGCCCCTTGTAGGCGGTCAGGTATTGGTAGTTGGTCGAAAAGAGGCCGCCTTCGGCACACACGACCAGCGGCTCTTCGGTACGTGCCAGCAGGGCGTCGAAATCGTGCGGCTCAACACGGACAATCGCGCCCGAAGCCTTGATCGCCTCGGCAATCGCCGCCCCGGCCGCCGCGCCGCTACTTGCCGTGCTTCCTGCAACGTGACTCATAGAACGGAACTCCTTGCAATGTGGTAATTGTTTAGCGGTCGGGCTCGGCCAAAAGAACGTCGGGCAAGCCCGACCGCTAAACGGTAGTTCTTTCACACATACTGCTGTAGCACTAATCCCTCAACTGGAACAACTTCGCCAAGGCGTCCAGCAGTACGTGCGGGATGCCGTGGCGGGATTCGTCGCGGAGCGACTCCAGTGGCGGGTGCAAGAGCTTGTTGATCAGACGGTCGAAGGCCTGGTGAACTTCGTCGCGGGAGCGATCGTCCAACTCGGGTAGCTTGTTGAACAGCCGCTTCAACTCGTCCTCTTTCGGTTTCTGCCAGCCCTGCTTCAGTTGTTGGATGATCGGCCCGGTTGCCCGATGGTGCAGCGCCGCCATGAAACGGCGGGCTTCCTGCTGGACGATCTGCATGGCGGCCGGCAACTCCTGGTCGCGCAAGGCCCGATTCCGCTCGCAGGCCGCCTGCAGGTCGTCGACCGAGTAGAGGTAGACTTCCGGCCGCTCGCCCACGGCCTCCTCGAAGTCGCGCGGCACGGCCAGATCGAGCACGAACAACGGGCGCTCGGATCGGGCGGCCTCGATCTGCTTGAACTGCTCGAGGGTCACGATCGGCTCGTCGGCGCCGGTGGTGCTGATGACCAGGTCGGCCTCGGTCAGGGCATCAAACAGTTTCTCCCAAGGCAGGGCCTGTCCGTTCCATTGCGTGGCCAATTTCTCGGCACGCTCGAAGCGGCGGTTGACCACGGTGATCTTCTCAGCCCCTTCGTCCCGCAGATAGCGGAGCGTTTCCTCGGCCATCTCGCCGGCACCGATCACCAGCGTCTGTTTGTCGTCGAACCGCTCGAAGATCTGGCTGGCGAAGTCGGCCACGGCCACACTGGGGATGCTCACGCGCCGCTGTTGGATGGCCGTCTCGGACGTCACACGCCGGGCAACCTTGATGGCCGTCTGGAACGCGGCATGGGTCAACGGGCCCGTGTTGTCGCACTTGTTGGCCAGTTCATAAGCTTCCTTGACCTGGGCCAGGATCTGCGGCTCGCCGACGACCATACTGTCGAGACTGCTGGCCACGGTGAACAGATGCAAAACGGCCTTTTCGTCCGTATGGTGATAGAGCTGGTCGTTCACCTCGTCGGGATCCAGCCCGTGGAATTGGGCCAGGAAGGAAGTCACTTGCTCGCGGGCGGGGGCCGTGGCGTTCTCGGTGGCTGCATAGACTTCGACCCGATTGCACGTGGAAAGCAGCACGGCCTCGACCTTGGGGAACACGCGACGCCACCGATCGAGCGCCTCGGTGGCCTGATCCGTGCTGAAAGCCAACTGCTCCCGCAAGGCGATCCCCGTACCGTGATGACTGCACCCGACGACCTGCACGTTCATGCGGAGCCTCCGGGTGGGGGGAATAGTGGGAAGTGGTTAGTGGTTAGTGGATAGTACGTTCGATGATTGTTGAGTTTGAACTGGTGTGCTGAACCCTCTGCCGAACACTGAACGACTTCGCCTTCGGGCTTTTCCTGTACGCTTTCGTCTCCCCCGCCATGTTGGGTCTCCAACAGTAGGCCGATGGCCAGGGCGATGACCAGGAACACGAAGCTGACCACGGTCAGGCTGGCGACCTTGCGGCCTTTTCGGGCCGGTCGGTAGAGGACGCCGACGATGGTGGCGAACAGAAGCCAGCCGAACATCAGTTCCGTGCTCAACACGACCGGATCGTTCCAGGGCAAGGCCGCATCTTGCTCATGGCTGCCGATCACCTGGAGAATGACTCCCGAGACCAACCCGATCCCCAGTGTCAGCAACGAGACGACGATGGCCCGGCTATTGACCCGCCCCAGCCATTCGAGACTGGGTAATCGCATTCCGCGGATCGGCGGGAGCTTGTGCTTCAGCCGCCGGGTCTGGCTCAGATACATTAGTCCTGCCACAAAACCGACCGAAACGGCCACGGCCGTCAACAGAAGCGACGTGCCGTGGATGATCCCCCAGACCTTCGAGGCCGGTTCCCGGGCGAACGGTTCCGAACTGGCGAAGAACTTGCCCGCCGCCACCAATCCCAAGGCCACGGGAAGCAGGAACAGGCCGAAGGCCGCATGCGGATGGTAGTAGACCAGGTACAGATAGACGGCCACCAAGGCCCAGGCGGCCAGCATATACCAGTCGTGCTGGCTGGAGAGCGGCGACCCGGCGGCTTTGACAGCCCGATAGTACAGATAGGCCGAATGGGCCACCAGTCCGGCCCCGGCAAACCCGAGCATCAAAGCCCCGCGAACCCCGCTGCGAAACACGAGCCGCGAGACCTCCAGCGCAAAAGCCACCAAGTAGCTGGCAGCAAAACAGATTACGCCTACACCGGAGAGCATGGGTTTATCCAATCCTTTGACAATTATTAACGACGACTCCCATCCTGGGCAGAGTCGTCACTGCAGTTTTCCAATTCCAATGCCGGAGTTGCCACAAACAATTCCGGATTCGCTTTTCATTTCTCCAGTTCGTACTGTTTCAACTTCTTATGCAGCGTGTTGCGGTTGATCCCCAATCGGGCGGCCGCTTTGATCTGCACGTTCTCGCAGGCGGCCATCACTTGGGCAATCAACTCGCGCTCGATGCGGTTGACGATCATCGCGTGCAAGTTGTCGGCCTCGGGGCCGGCCTTGGCTACGCCCTCCTCGACCAACTCCGAAGCGGCCGTTTCCACGTCTACCACGCGACGACGCCCGATCCGGCGCGGCTTCCGCCCCAACACGGTCTCGGGCAATAGGTCACAGGTCAGTTCGTCGCCGGGTGCCAGCACGACGGCCCGTTCGACGTAGTTTTGCAACTCCCGCACGTTTCCCGGCCAATCGTACGCTTGCATCGCCTCGAGCGCGGCCCGCTCGACGTGCAGCACGCGGCGGTCGTTCTCCTGAGAGTACAACTTCAGGAAGTGGCTGACCAACTCCGCAATGTCGTCGCGGCGTTCTCTCAGCGGCGGCAAGTAGATCGTAATGACATTCAGCCGATAGTAAAGGTCCTCTCGAAACCGTCCGGCGTCGGTCTCTTCCAGCAGATCGCGGTTGCTGGCAGCGACTACTCGCGTGTCGACTTGGATCGTATGCGTATCACCCACCCGCTCGAAGGCATGTTCCTGCAAGACACGCAGCAGTTTGACTTGCAGCTTGGCGGTGGTCGAGTTGATCTCATCCAGGAAGACGGTCCCGGTATGGGCGGCCTCGAATCGGCCGGTGCGGTTGTCGACCGCCCCGGTGAACGAGCCCCGCACGTGCCCGAACAGTTCGCTTTCCAGCAGGTTCTCGGCCAAGGCGCCGCAATTGACCCGCACGAACGGCCCGCTGGCCCGATGGCTCAGTTGATGGATCGCCTTGGCAATCAACTCCTTGCCGGTCCCCGTCTCGCCGAGCAGCAGCACCGAGGCGTTCGATCGGGCCACCTTGCGCGTGAGCCGATAGACGCTCTCCATCGCCGCGCCCGACCCGATCAACCCGTCAATCGGCGGCCCAGTTTTGCGAGGTTCAGGAGATAAAGGAGTTGTGCTCATGATGCAACTAAGGGACGGAATGAGGGTTCAGGATGCCCACTGCCTACTGCCTACTGCTTACTGCTTACTTCCCACTGCTTCAATACAATCGAGGACCAATCCCAGCACGCGCTGCGTCGCGACATCCTGGTTTTCACTTTCGTTATAACGTTCGTACTGTCGCGCAATTTGCTTGCCCCGCAGCAAGAGGCCGTACTGTTGGGTGTTGACGCGAAACGCCTTGACCGCCGCCTGGCGAACCTCGATCGGCTGGGCCACATTGCTGGCCAAATTCATCAGCGCCTGCTGACTCTCGGCCGCATTGAGTTGGCCCAATACGACGGCCGCCTTGGTGCTCAACTCGGGGACATACAGGGCCGTGAGCACCGCGTCTTCCACGCGACTCAGATCGTACCACCGGTTCCGTTTCTCGGCCAATTGGGCCAACAGGTCCAACGCCAAGGAGGCTTGCTTTTGTCGCTGGGCGTGCGGAACGAAGCGTCGGGGGGCCAACGACGTCAACCGATCGAGTTGCCACTGGCTTGCCTGGGCACGATGCGGACGGGAGAACGCCAATGTCAGCGGATCGCGACGCGCTATCCGCTCGCCGCGAGTATAGAGTCCGTCGCGAGCGATCAGTCCCAGCCGCAACGTGGCGCAGCGACTGTCACGACGAATCTGCTGCACCAGCAAATCGATCGGCGGGCGATCGATCCCCACGTCGATAAACGCCAATTCATAGTCGGGCGAGGAGATGACCAAGCCGAGAAGTTCCCGGCCGGTCGGTGCCATGTCGAAATCGTAGCCGGCTTGGCCCAACGTTCCTTGCAACGTGCCCACGCCCTCCAGGTTGGAACCGGCCATCAGCGCGCGACGCGTTCCGCCCGTGGCCGCGAAAAAGGCTAGGCTATCAAGGACGTGGCTGGAGCCGGGGAACGGCTTCGCCGGTTGCAAGCGGACAATCGCGTCGACCGCCGCCAGACGCAACCGTCGATCGGGATGTTCCGCAGCCTTAACCAACGGCGAAGGACGCGCGCCTTGCCGCAGCAAACTCTCGGCCGAGCCGATGCGGCCGAGGATTTCCGCCGCCACCGTGGCCGCCGCGAGGTGCTCGTCGGCCATGGCCGTTCGCAACAGATCCTGGACCACTTCCACACCAAACCGGCTCGCCCGGGCCACCGGCGTGCCCTCGTCGGCCGGCAAGGGGCGATCCAAACCGTGCTGATAGGCGGCCGCTTCGAGCGTCGCCGTGAGATACAATTGCCGCACCGCCGGGTCGTCCGCCTGCAGCGCGTACGCGTCCCGGGCAAGCCGCGCGGCTCGGGCCAACGACGCATCCTCGATGGTGGCCCCGTTCGCGATGACTTGCTTTTCGGTCGCATCCCAACTCCAAACGCTCACCAGCCCGTCGGCCTCGGTAGCCAGTAACACTTGCAAATCGAGATACTCGCGGGCCCGCTCGGCCAAGGTGTCGGCGGCCTGACGCCGGGTCGGTACTTGAGCGATCAACCGCTTGATGGCTGCCGATGCAACCGATGCCTGCTCGGACTCCTCCAAACTGGGGCGGAACAAGTAGACGGCCGATTGGGGATCCTTCAGTTGAGCCAATACCCGGATCACTTGCTCGACGAACGCGGGCTCTTCGGCCTCGAGGCACGCCAGCAACGGCTCGATCGCATCGCGACCCATTCGGATCAATGCCGCCCGGATGTTGGCGTGCTCGGCCTGGTGACCGGCATCGGCCAATACGCCAATCAGCGCGGCGACCGCCACTTGGCCCGCCTCTTGCAATTCGGCAACCGCCGCACTTTGCACTTGCGCCGACGGGTCCTGCAATCGCTCGATCGAATTGGCCAGGCGCTTAGGATCCCGTAACTGTCGACCGGCCGCGACCAGCACGGCGTCGGCCAATTGCCTGGCCTCAGGCGCCAAATCATCGCGACCCGCCAGATCGACGAACATCGGCGAACCAAACTGCCCGGCCAACTCGGCCAACTGCTGCTGGTTCGGCTTCGTGTCAATCACCTCCTTGAGCAGTCGCTTACCGAGCTTCGGTCGACCCAAGTCGGCCAGGATCCTGGCCGCCCGAATCTTCTCGGCCGCCGTGCTCGGTTCCGACTGCAACACGGCCGTCACGGCCAGATCGTCGGTCTCGTCCACCACCGGCGTTTCGTCTTCCGGCGCCGCTTCTTGGGCCCAAACCGGCGCACCGAGCCCCAGGATCGTCAGCACGATCCAAAGCCACGCTCTGGTTGGGTTGCGATTCGACATGGGGTGGTTTTTTCGCTGAGTTCATCGCCGTGCCGGCGACGGTTAAACGTTCTGGAGTTTTTCTTTCCAATGGGCAACTTGTTGTCGGACTCGGTCGGGTGCCGTTGAACCTTCGCTGGTCATGGCGGCAATGGCCTTCTCGACCCCCAGCACGTCGTAAATGCTTTCGTCCAAATCCGCGTGGGCTTCTCGGAATTCTTCGATCGAAAGATCGGCCAATCGCACATCCCGATCCAAAGCCTTGCGGACCAACTGCCCGACCAGACCGTGGGCCGTCCGTTGCGGGATGTTGCGGCGGATCAGGTACTCCATCAGCGTCGTGGCGTCGAGGTGTCCGCGATCGAGCCGTTGGGCTATGGCCGGGCGATTCAACTCGGCCCCGGCCACCAACGGGGCGGCCAGTTCCAACGACGCTTGGACCGTATCGAACGAATCGAACAGCGGCGGCTTGTCCTCTTGCAAGTCGCGATTGTAAGCCAACGGCAGCCCCTTGACCAAAACCAGCAAGGCCTGCAAGTTGCCGACCACCCGGGCCGTCTTGCCGCGGATCAGTTCCAGCACGTCCGGGTTGATCTTCTGCGGCATGATCGACGAGCCGGTGCAGAACGCCTGCGGCAGCTTCAGGAAATTGAACTCGGCGGTCGACCAAAGGATCCACTCCTCGGCCCAAGTGCTCAGGTGTTCGGCCACCAGCGCGAGCACGAAGGCGAACTCCAGCACGAAGTCCCGATCACTCGACACATCGAGGCTGTTGGCCGCCACGGCGTCGAACCCCAGCCGCTCGGCCACGAACGCCCGATCGATCGGCAAACTGGTCCCCGCCAAGGCGGCCGACCCGAGTCCCAACACATTGGTCCGACGACGACAATCGGCCAACCGCTGACGATCGCGCTCGTACTTCTCGCAATAGGCCAACCAGTAATGCGGCGCCAAGACGGGCTGGGCCCGTTGCATGTGGGTATAGCCGGGCAGGATCACGTCGATATCGCCGTCGCAGCGACCGACCAGCGCCCGCTGCAACTCGACCAACCGAGCGTCGATCAGATCGATGGCCTCGCGGGCCCAAAGCCGCATATCGGTGGCCACCTGATCGTTGCGGCTTCTGGCGGTATGCAGTTTGCGGCCCGTGTCGCCGATCTTTTCGATCAACGCCCGCTCGATGTGCATGTGGATATCTTCCAGTTCCGAGCGGAAGGAGAAGCTCCCCTGCTCGATTTCTTGGCGGATTTCCCCCAGCCCCTGCTCAATTTGCTGGCACTCTTCGGCAGAAATCAGCCCGACTTTAGCTAGCATTTGGGCATGGGCGATCGAGCCGGTGATATCGTGCGCATAAAGGCGGCGGTCGAAGCTCACACTCTCGGTGAACTCCTCCACCCGGCGATCGGTCGCCTGATCGAACACACCACCCCAAGCCTTTTTGGACACAGATT
>SDBV01007684.1_pt1 | contig 14698 bp, 17 predicted proteins | sample 2277081 | NCBI WGS metagenome assembly SDBV01 (sample SAMN10402039, study PRJNA504765) | marine sediment metagenome | isolation source: marine sediment core GS10_PC15, 223 cmbsf | place: Arctic Ocean: Southern Knipovich Ridge | collected 2010
CTCAATGTACACCATGCAGCAATTTTATCATACGTATTTGCCGTATCATCGAAAAATTTTGGCACTAGATTTTTTGCAGATTCGTTTTCCAACATGTAAAATCTACTTTTTGTAATAGAAATTACCCATAATATTTTTTATATGAAAGTCAATTCTGATTCGATTTTTCATAATAAGTAGTTATTATGGATATTTTTAAACATAAAACTATCAAAATTATTTTAGATAAATCATATATTATATCTAAACACTGTGCGTGTGAGGTAATTTATCCATTAATTATGGCGATTTTAATCTGATTGCAAGCTAATTCAAGGGCATTGATCAGATTTGAAAGATCATCTTTTCTTTCCTTATAGATTTCTGTCGAAGTAGTTCCATCAATATCAAAAGGGTATCTTCCTATTTCCTCATGGGGATAAGCTGCAACCACAGGATCAATCCATTGAAAAGTTTTCACTAAACCAAAATATTTCAGAAAGAAGTCACTATCTTTACGAGAAAACGAGTTTTCTTTCATGCCATATAAAGCAGGAGTTGTTATAACTTGTAATTCATTCAGTTCTTTTTCAAGATTAAAACTGGAGTTTGAAGCTGCTGCTTGTAAGCAACGTTGCAATAATGCAATAAGTTTTGATACTCCAAGAGGATCTAATTTTGGAGTTGTTGGTTTTGTCTTGGAAATTGATTGAATACATTCCATAATTGCAGTAAGAAAATTATTTTTAATATTGTTAAGCTCAACTTCCAGACCTTTCACAATTTTTTTTTCTTCATCATTAAGATCAATTTTTAACGATTCTTTCCAACATAGAATTTTTTTTGGAATTGATTTTTCAAAACCAATAAAAATATCTGAGTAATTTTCAAAAAATTTTATGAAGGCCCCAAGAAATTTGTTAGTAGTTTCATCATTTCGTGAATCAAATTTTTGATCTTGCAATTCGGTAATTATTTCAGCTAAAAGTCTAGGATATGTTAAATGACCTAATTTGTCAGGGTTTCTTATTATGTTAATTTTCATTAAATACGCTTTAAGATATTTTTCAATTCCTTGCTCTGCTGAATATGCTGCAAAACCAAAATCATTTTTTTCATATAACCATCTAGTTCTTTTGATATCTTTTTGTGCTTGCAACATAAAATCTCTGTAATCAACCATTAGGTTTTGTATGACATTAGACATGTATGATATTTGCGATCTAACCTAAGCATTTTATCGAAGAAATTATTATAAAATGAAATGAGTTCTAATCCAATAATTTGGGTTTTAGGTGCTGTTGGAACAAAAGCAGATAGACACTTTGAATGGCCATATTCATGGTCCTACTTTGGTGACTCGGATATTCTAATAATAAATCTAGACTCATTAAATGAACCGGTTCTTGGTTTGCTGGAACCTGAAAAAGTTATCGAAGCAGAACAGAATATTTTTGATAGGTTTGCAAATGGAGGAATTATCATTATAATTTCATCTCCCCGTATAGAAAAAGTAGTCAAACATAATCTTCTTACAAACTATTATCTATCCCCCATAGATGTAGATACCCAAACTATCGAAGAGGGTCACGAAGTACAATACGATAAGAAAAAACATCCGTTTGCATCTTATCTTAAACATGTAAAGAAATTTGATTTTTATCTGAAAGATTATAATTTTGAAAAATTGAAATCTAGAACTAAGTTCTTGTTGTCAAGTGATCAACCAATCTATCTAAGTGAGTATCAGGTAACAGACAAAGCTGGTCATGATTTGGGCTATGGATTTAGTTCAACTAAAAGTACGGGCAAAGTGATATTCTTACCACCAACGCAAGGTTCTACTATAGATGCAATAAATACAATTATCGACTCTCTAAGAGAAGAACCTCAAGAAATTGGAGAGTGGGAACCAGATTGGGCCAGTAAGATTATGGTTACAGGAATTTCAGATTTAGAAAAAGAGGTTGGAGATCTTAACAATAAGAAAGCTTCCCTAGAAAAAGAAATTTTTGAATTAAATAATAAGAGAAGGAAATTACAGGATCATGTACAACTACTTTATTCAAGCGGTAAACTATTAGAGAGAGCAGTAAAAAATGCATTCAGTGTTTTAGGTTTTGATGAAATTAGACAAGAGAGAGAAAGAGACAAAGAAGATTGGATTATTGACATAAGATCAAATAATGAAATTAATTTAGCAATAATTGAAGTAGAGGGTTCGGAAAAAAGAACATCAATAGGAAAGCTTGATCAATGCCATAGATGGGTTAATGATTATTTTCTTAAAGGAAAAGAAGTAAAAGGAATATTTGTATCCAATCAGTTTAGAAAAACAGATTATTCATCTTCGAAAAATATGAGAATTGGCTACGAACATAATCAAGAAAAGTATGCTAACACGCGCAAATTGTGTATCATACCTTCTTGTATGTTATTTGAGGCAGTAAATAAAGCACTTAGTGGAGATTTGAAGCCACGAGATGAACTAGAAAAACTGTTTATTGAAACAAATGGTGTATTGATAAAAATTTAGTTTATTCTATATATGGCATATATTTTGTAGTTTTTATGGTCAAAACCCTTCGTATTTCAGACGAAAATAACAAAGATGTGCTAAAAATTCAAGAAATTTTAGATAAGTACTCCTCAATGACTGCCAATAGATCATCTAGAAAAGGGACAACGTATTCTAATTCACTAGATAGAGTAAAACTAGCGTTCTTTTCAATTTGGCTTTGAAGTGATCCTTTTATTAAAACATCAGTTGAATTGCTGAATCCATCAATATAGGAATTCAGTGTATCTAAAGTATGTAAGATTGGAGTAATTATTGGTCCTGTCCTTGTTTCAAGTAATTGACCTAAAAATTTTTTTTCTATTAGAAATGATTGACATCTTACAATGTTGTTTCTAAATAAGGTTAGATCTAATTTTGCAAGTCTATTAGGCGCAGCTGATGATACGTATCTAAATTTGTCAATTGTCAGAATAAAATCTTCTTTTAGAAGTAGTATTGATGCCTTGAGGTTTTCCAAGTCTTGAATTTGTTTATTTACATCTGAAAACAACTCGATTATCGTATTTCTTGATGCAGGAGTAGAAGAACTTCCTATCCTCACATAGCATATTCCTTTTTCTTTAATGAAGTATGGTTTGTTGAATTTATTATTCTCAATTTTTATTACAACAAAGAATTTTTTATCTTCAGATATTGTCTTGATCTGAAGTTCAGGTGTTGGGTCAATCTGTACTTGGTAATTTCGAATTTCTTTTTTTATCTCATCCTCCATTCCTATCTTGAATCCATTTTTTTCAAAGCCTGTAATGATTTTGTTGTTTTTTATTTCATCAATACCAAGAACAGTAAACCCTCCATGCGTATTTGCAAATGCACATAGATGTGTTGTTAATCCTCTAATGTCTGTTCCTTTAAAATCAAAATCTTCTGACTCAACATCTCGTAGTTTAACTAATTCATTAATTGTATCTAATTTCCATTTTTCAATGGTGTCGGGTATGAGGTTCATGAAAGATTTCAAGCAATGATATTAAATAAATTCTTGAAAAATGGCTCATTCTTTGTTATTTTCAAAGAAATTTTCCCCGTCAAATTTCTGAATAAATCGTTCTAATTTATCCAAATACTCTTTCAAAATACTGTTAAGATCTTCCGAACACAATCTCTCAAGCGTCCTCAATTGCTCTTCTCTGGGGATTACATCGTAGAACAAATCTAGATCTCGTATTTTACCATCTAAAGCAAGCATGTAGATAACTGAAGGTTCAAGACTTCTTTTCGTAACTTTTTCCCCATTCCCTTTACGTTCAAAGCTTCCAGATTTGGCACCGTCCCATCTGATATGGGTTATTTTGTTTCTTTTAAAACGAAAATAATTCACTATGGGATCCCTTAGAAATTTATCAAGTTCGTTATGATATTTGCTGAGAAATTTTTCTATCGCTTTTTTATCTGGATGATTCTTTATTATGAACTTCTTCTTTTCCCTATCTTGAAAATCTTTCCAATCAATTGGCGGGTTCCAAATTGTATTGAAAATAAAATCAGCGTGAACATAATCTATTACTGAATTTGCCGAAAAAATAAACGCATTCAGAAAAGATCCAAAAACAAACTCATTCGGTTCATTTTCAACCTCCCGTAATCTTTCAAAGAAGAATTTCGCTTCATCCAGTTTGTATTTTGCAGTATGGCAATCAAGAACTATTTTTTCCAAAACTAAGGCCCTTTCCTAAAATTGAATCTATTAGAGAAATAACTTTATTCTGCATTTCCTTCCAATATTCTGATGTGGCGTAAGGGGATTTCGCAGAATACCATTTTTTTAATTCTGTACATAATTCGTCGAGATTTTTTTCAACATCTGGATGACCTATTCCTCTAGTTACATTACTAACTTTGATGAGTTCATCAACATCCTCTAAAACGTTATAAATAATGTATGTCATTTCCGAATCGGTAAAACTATCGTCCTCCTGCACCCCTGTGAATTGTCCTAAAAGTTTCTCGTTATGTAGAATAGCTCGTTTAATTCTAGGTAAACTGTTTACTGCAAGGGAGAGAAACTCTAATCGTAGTTTTCTATCATCTTCTTGTTTTTCCAAAATTTCTTTTGTCTGAGCAGAAATTTCTTGGATTTTCTTAGAGTCTTCTTCTATTTTTCTGATCAAAGAATTTGTATTTTTTTGACCTTCTGAGGTTACCATCCAAACAAGAATCGCAACAAAAATTCCTATACCTGATGAAATTATTATTGATGTCCAATTTCTTAAATCATCATTGGTTTGGTTTACTGGATTTAATCCCGCTAGGATCATGATGAATATCAGGCCAGCGATTGCCCCATAGGAAACAACTGTTACCTTTCGAACTTTTTTAAAAATCTGAGATTCCTCCAACCTTGGTTTTTCGTCTGATTCCTCATCTTGTTTTTGTGCTTTCGTACCTCGCTTTTTTTGAAGTAATATGGTTCCAATTACGCCTGAAATTACTCCAGCCGCAAGTGAAATTCCAATAGTTTTAACATCGTTATTCAAGATTAAGCGTGCTTTTTTCTCTTCAGAATATTTTATGCCGTCCTTGGCGAATTGATTGTCCTCAAAAATAAGAACCGATTCATAGTAACCTATTGATTTCTGATAATAGTTAATATCATTATGCCTATCTCCCAAATCACGATATAACAAGCCTAAGTTATTGAGTATGGAAACATCGTCAGGCGATAACCTTAATGCTTTTATGAAATTTGATTCTGCACTCTGAAAATCTCCTTGCCTTGCAAATAACACTCCCATGTTTTCAAATGCATTAGCATACTTTTCGTCGATTTCTAACGCAAGATCAAGTAGTTCCTTTGCATCATCATATTCCCCTAGCTCAGTTAGAAATTTTGCATTGTTGTTTAAAATTTGCAAATTACTTTTATCTTCAGATAACAATTGTTTACCGTGTTGGATTAATTGTTCCAAGTCATGTCCAAGTTTATAATCTATGACAATTAAATTTGCTCTGGCAGTAATGTAATTTGGATCTTTGCTGATTACCATTTCAAATTGTTCTTTAGCTAATTCGTAATTTCCCATTTTCGAATAAAGCGCTCCTAAATTATTTCTGTTTAGCAAATCATCAGGGGTTTTTTCCAGAAGATTAGTAAGACATTTTTCTGCATCATTTAACATGTTTAACTCTAGTAAAATTGAACATTCATTACTTTGAAGAACAAAATTATGTGGATCAATTTTTAATAGATCTCTAGTTTTGATTAAAGCGGTTTGAAATTTTTTTTCTTTAATTAATTGAACAGCTTCATCGAACAATTCCTCAAACTCTGATGTGGATTGAGCATAGATCGGACTTGTAACCAGAAAAATTAAAGTAAGAATTAGAATAAATTTCAGAAAAAACAATTTGTGAACGCATTTGTTTGAATTTGTGGACTCACTTCCTGACACATTATTCTTTAAATGTGACAAAATATGAGTTTATTTCGATCTTATCACAAATCGAACTTTTACTCCGATATACACGCCTAAAACACGCCCGAAAACCGGAGTGTTTTTGAAAGTTAAAAACGTAGTAAAAGTACGCACTCACGCCTAGATTTTGCCCATTTCGCGTACTAATTTTTTGATCACCTATATACGGTATATATCAGATCCACACAATGGTCAAGACCGTCAGGATCACAAACCATTCGCTTCACAAAGAGCTGTTGAAGATACAGGGAAGGCTTCAGGCAAAGTCTGGCGAATACACTACGATGGACGATGTCATCGAAGAGCTGATCAGAAACTACAAGAAAAAACGGTAGTCATGCAATTATAGATCCTATGACTGGAGCAGGAGGTTTTTGATCCTTAAGACGACATAGTTGATTGGTAATACTTATGATCCAAAAGGTGACGCAGTTGCCTATGTGTACAAGTGTGAAACTAAAAAAAGAAACAAAGGCCAGACTTGCAAAATTTGGGACACTCTCAGGCACCTATGACACAGTAATCAATGACATACTTGATCACCTTGACAAGTGCGACCGATACTGGGAGGACAGATGATCATGAAAAAGATTGCAGAGATCACGCCACTGTTGTTTGAGGATCACCTTATCATCTCATTGGACAGGGAGTGGATTAATCTGTGGAATCAAGTGCCGACATTTACTGCCAAACTTTACGATAACGCAAAGCTTGTGCTTGAAAGCCAGTCAAACACCAAACTGCAGAAAAGTCTAGAGGAGAAAAAAACGAAATGATCTTCAAGCGTGATCAGAAAAGTAGGAAAAATATCATATCATATCATAGTAGTAAAGAAAATAAAGAAAATAAAAAAAATATAATAAATTTTAAATCAATTAATTTTAAAAAACTGTTTAGCTCTGTTTTGTTTTCCTTTAGAATGAAACGCTATGATATGATACGGGGGTTTCAATCCTGACAAGCAGAAGCATGTATCATCATGCAAACAGAATTCTGCACATCGTGAAGACTGCTGGCCGCATCCACAAGTATGACCTCATTGAACAAGCCCAAATTTCTTTATCATATTATGAGAAGCTCAAACCATGGCTTGAGCACAGATTTCCAGAGAGCGTCAGGTATGACAGATCAACAAAGGAATGGATTTGGGTTCCATTCGAGATGGCCTTAGAGCTTGCTAAATGAAAAATTCCCTTGATTTTAAAACGAAAACCGTACTCAAAGTACGGTCGTAGGCACGAAAATTGGCGAAAAACCGTACTGTTTTTGAACCGTAAAACTGGACAAAAAGTCCAATACCAAGCACGAAAAACGGCAAAAAATCGGACTAGTTCACAGATTTCGAATCAGCTGTTTTGATAAATTATCTTGCCAATCTTTTCTAGTTTGGAGTTGACAGGAAGGCTCCAAGCATTCATCCTGCTGTGCCATCGTTTCAGTTTCAGGAACTGTTCCCAGTTAATTTCTATGATCTTGCTTATCCTGTAGTTCTCATCAAAGACGACCACAATCACGTATTCGAATTTTTGTGTGTCTTTTTTTCCTGAAGCAGGAGGGTTCAGTCCCCAGAACACACTTGTGGCAGTTGTTGTAGATGATTTGATACTGTATCTCTCCCCATCTCGAGAAATCGCATCTATGTTTTTGGTGCTTGGCGGTGCACGTTGGAGGTTGGGTAGCCCAGAGGTATTACAGTAATGAGAAATTGCCAGATATTCCCCCAAGTCGCCAACTAGATTTTTGGACTGTATTACTTTTCTTTTCTTTAGCTGATTAATAATCTCAGGATAAAAATCAATAATCTCTTCATTGCTAAATTTACTCAAATCAATTTTTTTCATGTAAGCAAAGTAAAGGCATGATCTGATATTAGAAGTTGCATTAGTGAGATTTTTTCTCGAAAATCTTTCGGTTCAATCTGTTCATGCATATATCAAATCTTTTTTCCATGTCATGTTCCCAGAATCTAAGGACAGACCATCCCTCTCTTCTCAGCTTTGCAGATATCCTTCTGTCCCTTCTCATGTTGTTCTCTATCTTTTCCCTCCAGAATTTTTTTGATGGTTTCTTTTTTTCTTGATACTTATATCCGTGCCAGAAGTCTCCGTCACAAAATATTGTAATCTTGTGTCTTCTGATTATGAAGTCAGGATTGCCAGACATCTTCGGATACATCTCGTATTTTATTTTCAGTCCATCAAGCACGTCTTTCATCCTAAGATCAATCTTTGTGTTGGTGCCCCTGATCCTTGACATGACCCAAGATCTTTTTTGAGGAGTAAAGATGTCTGTCATTTTCAAAAAAATCCCTAGTTAGGGTGCCTGCTTTCTACCAGAGAATCCCAAAAAGAATTGCTTGCGCGCCACATAGAACGGTATCTGTCTGTACCATCATCTCTGACATCCTTCATTCCGCTATCGAAAATAACACGTCCTTCTCTTACCACATTGAGAAATTTTTCAATATTGAATGGTCCTCCAAACACAATTGAATTGTAAACGCCATAATTATCCTGCTTGCATTTGAACCAGCCTTTCCGATTGAATTTTCTTTCAACCCTGTCTCTGATCACCTCTGAATCCCATTTGACAATTGTCAGATTATCAATCTGAAACGCTTGTGGAACTAATTCGGATTTGTTTTCCCGTCTGTCTTTTGAAAATGAATATTTTATAGTAATGGAATTGTCATCGTCAACGGTTAACTCTTGGCCAAAGTCATTTACAGCATCTGTGACTCTTTTTGGACATGGAGTTCCAGACCATGAAAACGTTCCGTCAATTTCCCGCCCGAAAATTCTTAAAAACCGTGCCTTGTTTTCTCTCCACAGCCTATATCTTTCTGCTCCCGTTATACCAATAAGGTTTGGAAAAAACGTTTCATCTCTAAATATGTAATAACTCGCATTCCAATCACCAAACGAAGTTTTACTTTGAGTATTATTTTTCATCTCATAACCCAATAGATCAGGTGCATTACTTGCATTATGTTCCACACCCATTTGTTCTTCCAACCAGTGACCTTCCCTCCCCTCATGATTTGGGTTAGATGCAGAAGTATCAGGTTTTTTTCCATGAACATTTTCTATGTATCTTTCGATAATTATCTGACGTTCATCTGAAGCCATACCGTAAACGATCAGATCTGACACTAGACTTTAAGTTGATCCGAGTTACATTTGCTGTAAATGACTGTCACATCACAAAGACTCGTTGATGATCTTTACAAGATACTTACCTCATCAATTGCAAACACAAGATTCTTCAACGCCCGTTCAAAGGGTTTCAGAGCTGAGCTTGAATACGCTCAGAAGATAAAAAACGAAGGAAAAGAGTTTCTGGATGCTGGGCAGTTTGTTGTAAGCAAGAAAGAACAGGACCAGTCTCCCGAAAACTATCTCTTCTACATGACAATTTCCACTGACGATAAATCAAGATATTCTGATTTCTATAAGGTAATTTCAAGACTTCACGAGATAAAGAAACTGTTCTTCATCGAAGTGGGAGACACAACAGGATGGGGCACAAGAACAATCACCACAAAGGATTCTGCAAATAGAAATAACATACAAGTTGACATACTGGCACCATCATTTACCGTTTACAGATTCGACAGTGAGAACTGGACTTCATCCAATTTTGATGAGATAAAATCAATGCTTGTAAGCTCAAACACGGAAAGAATTGCCAAAAACAAGGACAACCACCTGTCATATCTTCTGAACTATGGTAACGATGAGCTGATCAATGTGTACTGTAACAGATATGTACTTGATGTGGAGCTTGGCGGACACAACAAAGGCATGATGGATTTTGATCTTATAGTTTTAGAGGATAGAAAATTCGTTGCGATTGAGATAAAGGAAAAGGATCCTATGGGAAAAAGGGACTATCCTACTGATGAAAGCCAGTGGGCTTTTGGCTGGGATTCAAGAAGAATAGGATGGTACATGCATTTGAAAATGGAGTTGGATCTTAATACAAGGTACATAATTCGCGAGGTAAACAACCAGACCGAAAGAAACTTTCTGAAATGGAAAAAGATAGACATGGACAGATTCAGAAGATGCGCATCTTGGTTGGCTGAGAGAGCTGGTGGTGGCGGAGGGGGAACCATATCAGCTCCGTACAACGCTTTTGACAACATCTGATCCGCAGCTAAATTAATAATCAATCACTGGCATCTTATTCTAGGAGATGGCGAGGGAAAAATTCACATTTATTGATCTATTCGCAGGGATCGGCGGAATCAGACTCGCTTTTGAAAGTGCTGGCGGAAGGTGCGTCTTTTCATCAGAATGGAACAAGTTTGCACAGCAGACCTATGAGGCAAACTTCGGCGATGTTCCTGCAGGTGACATAACCAAGATCAACGAGAATGACATTCCTGATCATGACGTTCTCGTTGGAGGATTTCCATGCCAGCCATTTTCAATTGCAGGTGTAAGTTCAAAAAACCATCTTGGAAGACCACACGGTTTCAAGGACGAAACACAAGGCACACTTTTCTTTGACATCTGCAGAATTATCAGGGCTAAGAAACCGAGGGCATTCATGCTTGAGAATGTCAAGAATTTAGGGACACACGACAAGGGAAACACATTCAGGGTTATTCTCAAAGCGCTGCGGGAAGAGCTGGGCTATGATGTGCACCATGAGGTAATTGACGCTAGCAGTCAGGTACCGCAGCACAGGGAAAGGATCTTCATAATAGGATTTGAATCTCCAATGGAGTTTGAGTTTCCCAAGCTTATTGACAAAAGACCAAAGCTTGGGGATATCCTAGATAAGAAGGTCGACAAGAAATTTACCCTGACGGACGGCACATGGAACTCGCTGCAACGACATCTTGAAAAACATAGGGCAAAGGGAAACGGTTTCGGTTACAACATTGCAGACAAGCGGGGAATTTCAAAGACTCTCAGTGCAAGATATTACAAGGATGGCGCGGAGATCCTGATTCCACAGGGAGAGAAAAAAAATCCGAGAAGACTTACGCCAAGAGAATGTGCAAGACTCATGGGCTTTCCCGAAAAATTTAAGATGCATGTTTCTGATAATCAAGCTTACAGACAGTTTGGAAACGCGGTAGTAGTTCCTGTTGTAAAAGAAGTTGCAAAGAAAATGACAAAGTGCATGATGTATGGAAGGAAGAGGATCACAATTGTTGATTATGTCAAGTGATCACTGTGAACGAGTATTCAAAAAAACTTAACAGGCCTGAAGCTAGACATCGATACTGGCACATCATAAAGTCTGACAGAGAATTCTTTCCGGAAGCGCATGAAACTTTCAAGCTAAAGTTTGACGGAAAGACCTATGAGCTCACGGTGAACCACAGGGACGACATAATGACGGGAAAACTTTACGAGAAATACAGATTCTTGGAAGGAGATGAGATTATTGTAAAGAAGAAAGACAAGGGTCAATTTGTCTTGGAAGCTCCAGATACAAAACCGTATCCGAAAGTCTGACAGATGTTTACTTCAAAATTCCAAGTAGTTTCTTCTGATCCTTGTCATCCAGAGCAAGTGCAAACACTATGCCGTCCGGATTTTTTGCGTTGGGACTTTTTGGAAAGAATCTGAATACAACCTTTCCATCCTCATTCCTTACCTCGTATGGGACTCCGCCCAGTCTGTCTCTTTCCATGCCTGCGTCATGCAGAGGTAGCTAATAGGATTTCTGGAACGGGATTAGAGATGATACTTCTTGCCCTCTTCGATCATGACCATTTTGTCTGACACCTTTCTATATGCATCAGGGTGTTCCGTATGGACAGGATAAAGCGTCTTTGCATTGATTTGGCTGACGGCCTCCAGAAGATCTTTTCCGCGTGCATGTCCTGAACAGTGACTCTGGAACTTTTGCATGTAGAAATGTTTGATCCATGCATCTATGCGCTCTTGTGACAGTTCCTGTTCCTCATTGTAGGGCTCGCTTGCGGAGTGGATGTATCTTGCGCCAGACCTTGGCTTCATGTCTATGAGGGATGTAAAGCTGTAGAATCCTATCGCACACAACATCTTGTCCGGCCTTGCGGCAATCTGTTCTGCCGTCAGGGTGTTATGAAGATCTAGGAACTCCTTGTCCTTTCCCTTGTAGTCCCTGTCAAGATATGTTCCCGAACCTCTCTTGGGGAGATAAATTATGATGTCTTCATCATCAATATCGGGCACCTCCAGATGTTCGTCCTGTGAAAGATGTTTTAGAAAATATGCATCATTGATCTTTACAACAAACTTTCTACCGTTCTCCTTTGCAATGTTGAAAAATGTCTTGAGACGGTCCACGTCCTTAAAGTTAAAGTCTGCAAAGACTAGGTTATCTGATTCTGAAACAATCTTGTTGCATTCATCATGTACCATCTGTTCACTTTCTTCTCTTTCCTTATCGGCAATTCTTGTTCCTTCCGTTATGAGGGCAATCGGTTTTACTTCCTTTGCCTTTTCAATAAAGTCTCTTGTCATATCAGAATTTGTCCCATGGAAACGAATATCGCCTGTGTAGGCAATAGGTCCTTCTGAAGTGTAAATTATGAATCCGTAAGCTCCTGGAACAGAATGATCTACATGTATTGGTTCTATCTCTAGTGAACCAATCTTGAATTTATCGCCTGTTTGAAAAGTTTCAATCTTTCGTCTGATTGGTTCCGTGTTTCTATCCCTAGGTCTTGGAACATAATCAAGAATTTCTTTTTCTATATTTCTTTGAGCCCTATCGGCAAGTGCTCTGAGAATCAGATGGCAAGCCTTTCCCATGTGAATTGGAATGTCTTCATGTAAAAACGAAATGTAATCAGCATGATCTGCATGTGCATGTGTTAGTAACACTGCATCAATATCTGGAGGAGTTGGTTTTCTTCCTGCCATTTTCATCAAATCATCACGATATACTCCCTTAATGTCTGGTACAAGACCCATTGTCAGAAAATCTACAATTCCATTAGCACTTCGTGGATTGATATATTCCTCAAAATATCGTGCCCTTCTGCTGAAGCTCTTGCCAAAATCTAGGAAAACTTTTGTGTCTTTATCTTCAAGAAGGATCTTGTTTCCTCCAATCTCATTTACTCCACCATAAAAAGTGAGACTTGTCAACAGGAGGATAATGATATCCTGATAAAAAAAGGATCAACTCATCAAGTTAGTTGGAACCGAAATGCTGTTTTTTGTTAGATATGTCATAAGGCTCTCAATTTTTCTTTCAAGTACTTCGTGTTTTGAGGAAAGCGATTGTAGATTTTTTTCTACTGTTTCAAAGTCTGAGATTGTGATATACGGTTCTGCAAGCAAATACAATTCACGTTTTTTGTTTTCGGGCAATTGATAGTATGTGTCTAGGTAGAAACTATGGCCAATCACGGCTTCTGCAAAGTCTCTTCCACAAATGTTTCCAACTGTTGTTCTGAAGAATTTTCTAAATGCATGAAAGTGGATTGCATGTTTTCCATTTTCATTTTTAACTGCAAGATCTGGAATTTTGCTTATTGCGGTTTGAAGAGTTTTTTGAAGAAGGACTTTTGATACCAACACTTTCGAGTACTTCAAAGAGCTATCATCACGTAATTTTCCTTTACAGATAGAGGTTCTCCCAAAGACTGGTTTTCCATCTGGTTGAGTGTTTGATTCCCCCTCAATCCAGCCATGAAACCTTTGCAAATAGTCCTTTAGTGCATTTGTTGCCTCGGTTGTGAGAAACGATTCTCTTTGGGTTTGTGTTTTTGTTGTTTCAGCTCGGATGCGAATTCTTGTTGGGTTTGAATCAAAATCAAAATCAGAAACTGTTAGCTGGACTAGTTCCCCAATTCGCATTCCACTTGATATGGCAACAAGAATGACAGTCTGAAGTTTTGGAGAAACGTTTCGTAATAATCGATTCAGAATTTCTTTTGTAAGTGGAATTTCTTGCGTTTTTGTCTTACGTGGAAGCCTCACAACCTGCTTGAAATCCTCAGAATAAATTTTGATTCCAGCATGTCTCAACAAGCCCTTTGATGCATTAATTGACAAATCCACGGTTCTTGGCTTGTAACCCTGTTTGTCAAGACATACAACAAAATCTCTCAGAATTTCATAAACATCATGCTGACCGTCTTTGATCTTGACAGCAATTTCTTCTAATGAATAACCAAATTTCTCTCTACAGAATTTTTCAAATCTCTTGATACAGTTTCTGTATGTCTTGATTGTCTCCTCACTGTGTGATCTTACATAAACAGAATCCAAAAACTCCTGAACTGTGTTTTCTGATCTTAACACAAAATATATTTTATATACGCTGTATATAATATGACGCTTTCATAGAATATTTACTTGCGGTAATAGAAATTTCCTGATTCTTTTTGTTGTTTGTCTAGTCTACTGTCAACCTTGTTGACTCTGGGTCTAAGGCTTCTCTCATCACGTCTAAAGGACATGTCCAATGATTTCAAGAATCTATTCATGGCTTCAGACTTTGAAAGAGGAGAAGTCGCATGTCCCTCAATACCAGACGTGCCTTCAAAAATTATCATGGTATCTGAAACCAAGTCCATCAATTGCAAGTCATGATCAATCACAATAGCTGATTTTCCATAAGAGCGAACAAATTTCTGAAGAAACTTTGCAACTACAATTCTGTCTTCTACATCTAAAAATGCTGAAGGCTCATCAAGTGCATATAGATCAACTTTTTGTAAAAGACATGAAGCAACTGCAACTTTTTGTAGTTCTCCACCAGA
>SDBV01007685.1_pt1 | contig 14698 bp, 13 predicted proteins | sample 2277081 | NCBI WGS metagenome assembly SDBV01 (sample SAMN10402039, study PRJNA504765) | marine sediment metagenome | isolation source: marine sediment core GS10_PC15, 223 cmbsf | place: Arctic Ocean: Southern Knipovich Ridge | collected 2010
AATTTATAGAGGCAGTTAAAATTCAACCCACATATATAGGAGGTTTCAGGTGACCCCGGCAGGACTCGAACCACATTTCCTATATCAGTTTATGGCTGATCGAGTTACTCAAAAAGCGGCTCTACTTCAATCTGAGCGATGGCATCTTCAAAGTCTGCTTGTGAAGCCGTTTCATCAAACCGGTGTACAGCATCAAGCACCTTGGGCAGGAGGTAAATGTCTGCTACTGTATTCAGGAAAATGTCAGGCTGGCTGAGCACCCAATGCACGATTGCGTCAATATGTGCCTGGTCTTCATATGGTTCGTACCAGGTGGCGCGAACTTTTTCCTTTTCTTTCCAAGGACCTCGGGAGATGGACTTAATCGTCTGGACGGCAACATTCCGCTTCTGGCACATGGACATTATGGTCTCAAAACCTTCCGCGTAGGCCGGGTTTTTAATGAGCACCGGGTTATAGGGCAACAAAACCGAATCGAAGTCATAGCGCTCCAAGCTGCGTTTGTGGAAACTCGTCACCCGAAGCTCATGACCCGTAATCCCTAAGAAGCGGGCCAATCCACGCTCTTTGGCCTCGATAAAAGCTCCAAGGGCGCCCTCGGGACTCATCGCGGTTTGCCAATCATCCTCTTCTACCAGGAAATGCATTTGCCATAGATCGACATACTCCACCTGCAAACGACCGAGTGATTTGTGGAGCTCTTCTTTTGCTTCAGCATAGGTCCGTTTTTCAGTTTTGGTTGCCAAGAAAAAATCCTGGCGGTGCTTCGCCATCCAGGCCCCAACACGCAACTCTGCATCTCCATAGGAAGCGGCTGTATCGATATGGTTGATGCCATACTCGAGGAGCAGTTCCAAGGTCTTTTCAGCTTCTTCCTGGGTCACCTGAGAAAGTGCCGCAGCGCCAAAAATAGCACGTGTACTCATGTGTCCTGTTCGACCAAAAGAAAGTTTTGGGATCATATTATTCTCCTTGTATAAATAAGAATTTGCTGGCGTGTAAAATGTGGATGGCCTGGTTTGAAATACGCTCGCTCCTCCATTGCATCCAACATGCACTGCCGATCTCAGTATAAATCATTAAATAAAGATCGGGCGGAAACCATTCTAACCCTTAATCCCTCAATTTTCAGATTTCGCCTTCAATTTCAAGCCCTAAAATTTCCTCTTTTCCTATTATTTTCGAATTGTAACATTGACAAAATCCGCTCTGCGGGCATCGCGAGCGGCCCTTTTTGAGCGGATGACCACAGAAGGACTCGAACCATTTTCATGGGAAATCTTTCAATTTCTCTTGAGACAAAAACCGCTCAACATCATTGAGCGGTTCGAGTTGTGACCCAGCAGAATCCGAACCTGCAACCTGGCCCTAACAGGGGTAAGCCCTGTTAGGGTACATTCTGAAAGGACAAGTCTTGGCAGGGCTAACGATTAAGAGATTGGCAACCGTGAGAGTTGATCTGGACGCGATAATAATTCATCGCCGCTGCCTTTGAATTCCTGTGCTCCTTGTGCAGAGTCCATAAGTTCCTCAGTTCTTATAAGATTCAAAAGGAAATATTATATTAATTGAGAATTCTTTATCAAATGGCAATTTCAGTACTTGGGAATCTATCTTATTATCGAAAACTTGTCTTGATCGTTCAGAGGCCAACGGAGAAAATACAACTCTAATCTCTCCAAAGAGATCTTTTGTTCAATACAGGTTTAGATATTTTTGATGGTCTTACCCCTGTGGAACTAAAATTGATATATCTGGGGCGTCAAAAGCAAGACGATGATGCTGACCAGAATCGTTAATGGGATTCCGAGTTTCGCAAAATCCAGGAATGTGTAATTCCCGGGTTCCTGCACCATCAGGTTGGTCTGGTAGCCAGCAGGATTGATAAAAGCGTAAGAAGTACCCAACATCAAGACCACCGCGAAGGGGGTGAAGCTAACACCGAGGGAAATTGACAACGATAAGGCAATTGGGAACATGATCGAAGCTGCAGCTGCATTGGTGATGATATTGGTTAATAAGATACAACCGGAAAAAACCATTACCAGGGCAACGTATGGATCGCTGCCGCCAATGGCGGTCAATCCCTGGGCGATAATGTCTGACAATCCTGTAGCAGTGACAGCTGTTGAGAGACCAACCGCTGCACCCAAGATGACAACCGTATCCCATTCGATGCTCTGCCAGCCTGTACGAGGTGTCATGCTCCCAGTCAGGAGAAGTGCCAGCCCTCCCAATAGGGCTGCGTTAAGCATACTCATGACATTAAATGCCGCCAGTGCGATCATGGTGATGGTGATGAGCCCAGCGATTGTCGCGCGGGATGTGCGTTGAATGCGATATCCCTCCAAACGACGGGTGAGTGAGAATTCGAGCTGGCCGCGAGTCTGATAAAAGAAATCATCTTCGACTTCTAAGACACCCACATCACCTCCCTGGATGCGAACATCTTGGAGGGGGGCTTCGGGTGGTAAGTTGTCACGTGAGATAGCTACGATCTCTGCTGAATAAGGAGGATCCTCCCGGACGGGTAATTCGGAAATATATCTGCCAACAGCTGGATGACTTGGAGCAACCACGACCTCAACCAATTGATGGGTATGCCGTTTTGATTCAAGAGGCAGACCTTTAGCAGGCTTAATGCCAATCGTGGTCCAGAGTCCAGGGAGAGCCTGATTGTCGGCAATATAAGTGAGAACGTCGTTTTCTTGAATAACCTGTGAGAGATCGATCTCTTGCTCAGCTATTCCAGGCTTTCTAAGTCCTTTTTTCGGGTGGGCGCGCCAAATCCTGTTCAGCCGATGGAACAAACCAAGTCCGATAGAAGCTGGACGGGACTCCTGTTCTTGGGGATTGTTACCAATATCTGCATGCTCGAATTCAACCAGCTGGTAGCCTGGTGCTTCAGCCAACCCGGATTCAATGATTGTTTTGCCGATCAAAGGTGAGTTTGCGAAAACGAGGAACTCAGCCTTATATCTGCGTTTTGCAAAGTCATTTTCACCCTGCACGCCTTCGGGCAGCAATCGATTGCCGATGGTAATCAAGAAAGCGATCCCAATTAGAGCGGCAGGCACACCAACCAGAGCTGGGGCAAAGATATTGAGAGCAGGCAAACCCGCGCTGATGATCAAACCGGCGATGATCAGATTAGTGGAGGTACCAATCAATGTCGATGCGCCTCCCAAGATGGAGGAGAAGCTCATCGGCATATATAATTTGGCCGCGGGAATACCTGTGCGTTGGCTTAAATCTTTGATCACTGGGACCATCATCGCTACCAGGGGCGTGTTATTGAGAAAAGCGCTGGCGCCAGCTACCGGAACAAAGATCTTACTTTGGGCCTGGCGCAATTTATTTGGTAATCCGATCAGCACGGCAGAGGCGATGGTAATCGCACCAGTAGCATACATACCGGCGGCGATGGGGAACAAAGCGGCGACCGTGATCACCCCAGGATTGGAAAATCCACTGAGTAGATCATCCAGGGGAGCCAGTTTCAAAGTCATGGCGATGGTCAAGGTGCCAATGAAAACCAGCCAGGTAGGCAGCTTACCCCAGACTAGCAGGGCAAACATTATGAACAGAAGAGCAACCATCAGCCAGGCTGCAGCGTTCACCTGGATAAAACCTCAACGGACATCATGAAATTATCCTTCGAAAAATAGCGAACTTTCAAGCAGGATTTACCCGGGTTATCTTCGACCCCATGCATATCATGCGCCAATTTTACATCGAAAAACTGTTCTTGTGACGAAGATAGCGAGCAAGGCTGGTACAACCAGTATATAAAAATGCCCCTGCATTAATTCAAACAATTGAAATTAATGGAGAGGCAATATTTTGTTTTCCTTTCACCCGGCACAAAAAGAGGATCGATCCAGAGAATTATTTTTTAGATTTCTTCTCCATCTCTTCGGCGACATCTTCCATAACCTCAGCGGCACCCATCTCGGCGGCGCCTTCTGCAACTTCGGCAACACCTTCTTTAGCGATCTCCCTGGCAACCTGCCCTGCTTCCATCGCATCGGCGACTTCAGCAGCTCCTGTAGCAGCCATTCCAACGCCGGCTTCCGCCAGATCTTCACTGGTTTCAGCCATACCTTCTGAGACAGCCAGGCGAACAGCACCTTCGGCAACTTCACGGATACCGTATTCTTCGATTTGTTCACCGGTTGCAGCCATCACCTCAGCCAGACTGCGAGTGCTGGCTGCGCGCAAGATCTGGTCAACGGCCATCTCCTGCAATTGGTAGCCGCGCTCTTCAAGAAAAGTGGAGATGACAGGCATCTGCATCAAGTCAGATACGTCACCGACTACCCACATTTCACCCGCAATACGGGCCAGTTCAAGGCCGTGTTCAAGATCCTCAGCGCCCATCAAACCGACCATGGCACTCAGGACGTTAACATCCTCTGAGGTGGCGAGAATCTCAGCGCCTTCAACCACATCCGTAATACCAGCGGCAGCGACCACATTACTGAGCTGGGCAACCCGATCGGCGACAACTTCCATATCGACCGCCCGGGTAAGATCGCTGGCACCTTCGGCGAGTTCTGCGGCACTCGCCGCGGCGACATCCGCAGCTAATTCAAGGGTATCGGCGCCTTCGGCCATATCCAAAGCACCTTCGATGCCAGTCGCCATGGCAGCAACTTCCATCTCTTCTGCCTGTTCAGCGAGCTTACCCTTGTCAACGGAAGCATCTTTTGATTTACCTTTCTGCTTTTCGCTCATTGCATTATCTCCTTTATGCGTATTTATTTCTGTTATGGAACCTTATTATAGCAATAGAATTTGGAAAAGGAAATGGGTGATCGTAGATCGATGTCGAAAATAGACTTAATTTGGACTTGCATAATAATTTGATTTGGAGAGGTTTATCAATTAGAAGTGATCTGCTGGACAGAAATATTTAAAGGTGCCATCACTTGAGATATGAAAATACCTCTGGTGATGACACCCAGGCTTCGTTCAATGTGATTTTAAGAGAATAGCCTTTATTCTTTGTCCTCGGTATCCTCTTCGGTTTCTTCAGGTTCTTCGAATTCGGCGACGCCTGCTGCGGCAATAACGCCTTCATCTGTGGCGATGAAACCGCTGACGACTGCTTCGTCGTCCGTCGTGGCAACACGCCCTGCAGCGAAGCCCGCCTCACCAGAGACGGCGGTGTAGGAGACTTCTCCGCCTTTTTGAAGCTGTTCTGCAATATCTGCAGCCAGTGCTGCGGTTGTCACATCGGCGCCTTCTTCAGCCAGCTCGCGCTCCAACTCGGCGACCCAGCGGTGCTCGATAACTGCAATAATTGCAGAGGTGCCCGGTTCAAGAGAGGTGCCGATCTGTCGCAAGCGGTCATCTTTGAAACCGCCATCATACAGCTTGGCAGTGATACCGCCAACTGCTGCACCCAGGGCGCTACCGGCTGCTACGCCCAGAGGGCCGGCCAGCAATCCGATTGCGCCACCTACCAGGGCACCGACACCAGCGCCCTTACCGCCGCCCATGTCGGCAGTCTCTTTGATATGCAGCTTACCATCATCATCCTTCCTGATCACAGCGGCGTTGTCAATGCTGATCAATTTTTCTTTTTTTGCTTCTTTAAGGGTTTTCAATGCCTGATCTGCTGCATCTTCCTCCTGGAAAGCAGCGATGATTATTTGGAGAGGTACTTCTGTCATGTTCGAGCTCCTTTAAATAGAATTTAGTTCAATTTTGGGGACGTTTTTCCCCCAGCTTGAATGAAATTTTACCATATATCCCTGTTATATCCGTATGCGAGGTAAGGGAGGGGAAATTGGTGTACGCTAGGCTTCTTTGTTGATGATTTGAGTGTCAGATAGAGTCTAACTTGAATGCTTTACTACGCAAGAATATTTTATCAATATCGTAGTATGAGTTTCGTTTCATACGATAGATTATAACGGTATGAACTCAAAAATTATCACCAGAAAAATCTCTGAGTCAAGACTTACACTCAGAGATTTTTGAAAATCCAAATGGTGCTCAGAATCTGCAATTATCTATTTGTGGCGCTCCACCTTTCGAACAACTTTATATTATCAAAATCAAAGTCCCGGCTGGCGAGGAATTGGATATATACCCCAGCCCCAAAGAGAGCAACGAATAGGATGATATAGAGAGGCGAATCTTTTAATATTGGCGAGATAGTGCCAAGCGGTGAAACGATCTGCTCAACTGTGATGCGGTTGAAGAATAAGAGCAGAGATAATATGATCGTATTCGCGCCCAGTACGGCGGTGATGACAATCAGCACGTAACGAACCAGCTTATAGCGCAATGTCAGCCAGACAGCCGCGGTTGCACTGCCTAAACCAACCAGGGAAGAAAAGCACCCCGTGCTCACTCCGAGGAGGTCCAACACTCCGGCGGTTACTGCAAAGCCTAAAATCCCGGCGACAAGTACAATACCAATGATCATGAACGCATAGGAGGCAAAAGCGCCGATGATGCCAGCCCCCAGACCGACAATAACACTCAACGTGGTGGCTAAGAAACCTTCGTTGAGTGCAATCTGCATTGCCTGAGCGCCGATATAGAAACCAGTGATAAAGCCAATAATGGGTAAAAAAACCAGAAATGCCCGGAAGCCGTAGAAGCAGAAGGCGATGCCGAAGGCCAGCAGAACGATTCCCACCAGGATAGTTGTAAGCATATTCTCCTCCAGATTATCGGTACAAATTAATGTTTGGTGATTCTCTAAATGTGAGCCGAGACATATTATAAACCAGGAAGGGTTAGTCCCCGTTCAATCAGATGAAATCTGGAGAGCAAGCAGTGGCTGGCTCGCAGACCACTGTGATGGTGGTAGTTTCGGTTTGCTTGAGGGTTTCTTGGAGGTAAAAGCGGGCCATCGCACCCGATCCCACCATAGCAACGGAAACTTTTTTAGCCATCTGAACAGAGCTCCGGAACTTGAGCGTCTTGATTCGTGTAAATAAATCCAGTCCGATGAGTATTGAGATTTAAATGACTTCAGACCGGCACTGGGTTTTTGATGAGTGACGGTCTGATTTTATTATGTAATTAATTTTCAGATCCTGTTTTCTGGAGCTTCTATGACATACGTCTTATTGGAGGCGATCTGGATTCCAAATCCAACAAAACCGAGGATAAGCCAGATGATCATCCAGAAAATCGAATCCTCAAGGACAAGGCGTACCGGATTGTCGCCGAGGGATTCAAAGGTGATGCGACCGAACAAAAGCAGGATACCTGTGATGGTAGCAGTCGCTCCGCCAAACGAGGTTATGAACTCCAGGACTGGCTTTTGGATATTAAAAGCCAGAACCACGAATGCCATAACCACGGCTCCGGCCAGTCCTACCAAGGTCACAATTAAACCTGGGTCCAGGAAGAGGAGCATCAGACCGGCACCCAGGAAGTAACCGAAGGCCGCTGATAAGAGAGCCACACCGACGGTATATATCAAATAAGATAGGACAGCGAAGATCAGGCCGACAACAAAACCGATGATCCAGCTGGTGGTTGTGGCCAGGAAACCCTGTCCAAATAATAGGGCTGTCACATGAACGCCCATGGCAAAGCCTGCGAAAAAACCCCAGATGGGAAGCAGGAGCAAGAAGAGGCGGTACCCGGCCACAAGAGCCAAGACGCCGATAATAAGAGCTAAAATTGCGGTGCAGATGATCTGGAAGGTCATGAGTTTCTCCTTTTATCATGATTAATATAATGGTTCTTTCGTTCACTAGTAACACCTTACATGTTGGGGGGTTACGTGGATATAAACCAAACTGGTTTATCCTCCGGCTGTTGCAATTATTGACTCTGATTTGATACGGGTCAAATTCAAACCATTTTCAACAGCATGATTTTTACAGAATTTCTTAGTTATAATGACAAGGTGTTTAGCTGAATCTTGAGCAGTGAGGAAATGTTGATTACCAGATCTTCGAAATGGGCTCTTGCTATATCTATTCTTATCCTGGGAGGGTTGCTAGCTTCTTGCGGTAATGGAGCGACTGCAGTCAGCTCAGTCTTGGATCCAGAACTGACCGGGCCTGAGTGGATGTTGGCCGCGATTAATGATAAACCGGTGGCAGGTGGAAGCCAGGTCACTCTGATTTTTAGCGAGGCAAATAATGTGCTCGGATCTACAGGCTGCAACCTCTATGCGGGAACGTATGTTTTTGGGGAAGGGAGTGCATTAAACTTCAATCCCAATGTAACCACATCCTGGAAGTGCGAAGAGCCATTTCTTGCTCAAGAAAAAGCCATGCTCCTGGTGCTTTCGTCCTCCTCAAATTATGTAATTGAGGGTCCTGAATTGAAAATCACCAATCCAGATGGCGAACTGCGAGCCACCTTTACCAAAATGGAACCGCTCGGGTTGGAAGGGACGGACTGGAACCTGGACGCTTTCAACGATGGTCAGGGAGCTTTTGTAAATTTGATCGCGGGCACCCAAATAACTACCTCATTTGGTAGCGATGGCAAATTGAGCGGATCGGGAGGTTGCAACAATTACGGCACGACATATACGGCGGACTTTAGCAACATTTCAATTGGTGCGATAGTGTCAACCAAGATGGCATGTCCCGAACCAGAAGGTGTGATGGACCAGGAAAACAAATATCTCACGGCTTTAGAACAAGCCGCTACCTACCGAAATTACCGCATTGCTCTGGTGATGTTTGATGCAGAAGAGCAGGTTCTTGCTTCTTATATCAGTGCAGAAATCGCTATTAGTCGATGATTCATTATTGAAGTCCATTCAGAGGTAAACGAAAAGCCGCCGAAAATAGCGGCTTTTTTTCATGGCAAAAATGTGTTGCTGGAAAAATATTTGGAGGTTGTTATTGTCCCAGAAAGGTTAGCGGCTCAACTATCCGCACAGGTGATCTCGGAGAGTGATATGTGCTGGGCTTCATCCTCCTCTGGATCAACCCACCAGAGCTGATCAGAGACGCTTTGCAGCAGCACCGGATAGGTGGGAAGTTTGTCCGTATTGACTGGGCACCAAATCGGATTATCGGGTGACAACCAGAGCCAGGCGCTGCTTTCCGAGGATTGGGATAGAAATGATTCGTCGGGCAAGATTTGAAGCCCGGGGTAGTAATCGAGGTCGGCATCCTCGAACAATATGCGGGGTATGGGGATCACCTGCCAAGTAAGACCACTATCTTTGGAAATACGCACAGGTTGGGCGTCAGGTTCAGATGATAATGCGATCGAGCCCGATATGATGGCGATCTCTTGTTCTGAGAAGGCAGCAAGTTGGTTTGGTGATGGGGCACGTAATTCAACGGGTGGATCGATAGATGACCAGGTTTTTCCAGTGTTTGAAGAGAGGAGAATACCTTGCGGAAGGGGTGAACCCATGCCGGGAATGTTTGAAGCTGCTGGACCCCAACGCAGACACGGACCAGATTGGGGGCAGCTGATCTCACCAGGTTGCCAGGTTTTGCCACCATCGGCAGTCTCCTGAACAAGGATATTTTCAGCGGGATCGCTTGTTTGACCTGGTTTGACAAACAAAGCTTCGACAGTTTCGCCGCCTAGGTTCCAGAAACCGCCGAAGTCTTCAAGCGTTGCTGAGGGAGGCGGGGGAACCAGCTGCCAGGTAGACCCGTTATCCGTGGTAAAAAATCCCATGTAGAAAATTGGCGGCGCGCCGTACTGCTCCAGGGCAGTGGAATAAACTGTATAGAAACTGCCCGGGTGTTCAGGATCCAGGGTCACCGAGATGCAGGCAGAGGTGGAATCAAATATTGTATAGCCGCTCTCTTCGGCAACAGCCGAGATTCCACGGGTAGGGATAGCCTCTTCCCAGGTCTCACCGCTGTCCAGGCTGAGGCGAATCTTATCAGGGGCACAATAGGCGATGCGTTGTGAGTTGCCAGGGTCTACGGAGATGACCCGGTTGAAGAGGTCTGCGGAGGATGAGACCCAGAGCAATCTGCTGGTGGCAGTGATCGAAGGAGGTGAGGTTGCTGTCTCTCTAGGGACAGTTTCTGCAGTCTGCGTGGGGCGGGGTATCGGAGAGCTGCTTGAGGTGGGTGAAACGGTGGGGAGTTCAACCGTCTGTGAGGATTGAGCCTGAACGCAGGCAGCAGAGATCAAGAGAAAAAATAGACCGAGCATAATGAATTTGATCTTGTGCATATATAAATCGTCCTTATTCAGTACAACTGATTGGGTGGTCCAACCATATAACGTTTTATTTAAGGTGGTGGTTCCCTGATATTGATTATAGGCGATTTCATCGACCGCGATGATAAATGGATTGACAAGATCATTGATTAAATCTCCGCTTCTTGAGCGGAAATTTTGGTTTAATAAGTTGTTATGAAATTCCCTGCTTGGAGTTTAATATAGTTGATCTGATTCTGGGCATGATTCATGCATCAACGGTTTAGGTAGAAATTACATAAAGATCGCTATTAAGTTATCGATAAAGGAGGCCCCATGTACAAGATTTTGTCCATCGATGGTGGTGGGATCCGGGGCATCATACCGGCGCGTGTGCTGGAAAGGCTGGAGACACACGTGCCAGGAATTGTCCAAGAATTTGACCTGTACGCTGGGAGCTCTACCGGCGCAGTGCTGGCGGCGGGGTTTGCATATGGCTTTGATCCAAGGTTCATGCGCCAGATGTACCAAGGATTTGGAAAGCAGGTTTTCGTGGATTCGATTTGGGACGACCTGCGAGACCTGAAGTATATACTGGGCGCAGATTACTCGATTGATAACTTGAAAGCCTTGTTGGAGAGGGTGATCGGCGAGACGACTCTCGGTGACTTAGAGAAGAAAGTATTGATTGCAACTTTTGATTTGAAGGATGAATCCCGCGATCCACCACGCTGGAAACCGAAATTCTTCCATAATTACCCTGATTCCAGAGGTGACAGCCAGGAGAGGCTGGTCGATGTTGTGATCCGTTCAGCAGCTGCGCCGATATATTTCCCTATTTACCAGGGATATATTGATGGCGGAGTCAGTGCAAATAACCCTTCCATGTGCGCATTGGCACAGGCATTTAACGAAGGCTTTCTGGATATTCGCCTGCTGTCGTTGGGAACGGGAAACAACCCGCGCTGGTTGGATGAGCAAAATGGGGATTGGGGGATTTACCAATGGGGATTGAATCTGGTTAACATAGTTATGGATGGGGGCAGCGAGGTGGCCGATTACCAATGCCAGCAGATCTTAAAGGATCAATACTTCCGACTGCAACCCCAAATGCTAAAACCAATTGGTATGGATGAGTGGCGATCCACCAATGAGCTGATTGAGATCACGGATGCGATTGATCTTGAGCCGATCTTGGAGTGGTTTGAGGCCTGTTTATAACCCAGATCTGGTTTAATTAACATTGGATATATTTTCAAACATCTCCCAGGTAGAAATCCTATCTAAGGCTATGTTTGTACCAGAGAGGGATAAATTGGGAAAACTAATCGCCGTCGTTGGGAACACTGGAGTCGGCAAAACGACTTTCGTACGCAATTTGTGCAGGGCAGCTGAATTCACTACTGGACTTGAACAACACGAAGAACGACCATTCCAGGAATTGTTCTCACTGGATCACGAAAGGTATGCGCTGGCAAACCAGGTCGATTACATGCTATTACGGGCAGAGCAGGAAATTGACATCCGAAAAGGAAATAGAACTGGTGTGCAAGACGGCGGTCTGGAGCAGGATTTTTTTGTTTTCACAAGGCTTTTTTATCTTAAAGGCTACCTGACGGATAACGAGTATGCACTTTGCGAGAGAACCTATCTGGTTTTGCGGGCTAGATTGCCGTCTCCAGACCTGATGATTTGGATGAGAGCTCCGCTTGATAAGATCGCAGAACGGTATAATCAGAGAGACCGCAGCCTAGGTATCGCCAGGATCGAGGATATGGAAATCATAGAGAGTTTGCTGGAGGATTGGTTAGGTGAGAATGGGGCCTCTCCACTTTTTATAATTGATTCTGAGGCTGAAGATCGAAGGTATGCGAGGGCGATCCCAAAGGTGATAGATTTAATTCAATCCATGGATTAGATCATTAAGAGGTTAATTCCTGGCTGTTAATCCATCCTGATGTCCACCTGTCGTGAAAATTAGGGGAGAATCGAACAGAAATGGGCAATCAACTAGATCGGGTAAACGGTATAAAAGTAATTTCGGATATCAGATTCAAAAATGTTCATTTTGGATATTCAGATTTCCATCCAGCAGATTATTTGCCGCCAACACCTGCAACGGTAAAAGCTGCTCATTGGATGTTTGTATTGCTGGGAGTGATATGGTAGCTGTTCAGAGTCTGGTGCATCACCAGGATGAGCGCTGGCGGGGGAAACCTTTCCAGTATGATGTAGTCAATCATTGCGTTGCTGAATTTTTTCAACGCTGCAGTATTGATCTGGATTGGATGGGGGATAGGAAAAGGCCATAGGTTGTATTATTATTTTGGATTGTTTGTTCTGGCAGGCAATATCTTTCTGACTTTGACGGATGAGTTCGGTGTTTTTGACCTGATCACCCTGATACTTGCTGACGGTCTATTGATCCTCTTGATCATGACACGATCAAAACATCTCACGAATTGACGAAGCTAAATTGAATATCCGCCTGACAGACAGGACGGAGTATGGTTGAGGAATGGAAATATGAAGTCACCGAAACCGGATCATGCGTACGAAACGCTTGACCCCGAAGATTGGGGAGCCATGCGTGAACTGGGGCACAAAATGGTCGACGATATGTTGGATTATATAGAAACAGTGGCTGAACGCCCTCCCTGGCAGCGAGCTCCAGAATCCGTCAAAGCACATTTCAATGCCGGTGTGCCACTCGATCCGCAACCAGCAGATCAAATATATGAAGAATTTCTTGAGCATGTGCTTCCATACCCGATCGGCAATATCCACCCACGATTTTGGGGTTGGATATTTGGCACTGGCACAGTAATGGGAGCCCTGGCTGAATTTCTGGCAGCTGCGATGAACACCAACGCCGGTGATCTCGACCATCACAGCGCCAATCATGTTGAGAAACAAGTTGTCTCCTGGGTCAAAGAAATGCTTGGATATCCAAGCTCTGCGAGCGGACTATTAACCAGCGGCTGTTCGGCGGCGAACCTGATCGGCTTGACTGTCGCCCGGAATGCAAAAGCCGGATATGATCTACGCCGGGAAGGCGTCAAGGCAAGCGAGAATAAAATGGTGCTGTATGCCTCTCAAGAAATCCACAGCTCGATTCAAAAGGCAGTAGAAATCTTGGGATTGGGTTCAGAGGCACTGCGGCGTGTGCCAGTCAATGCAGATTTCGAGGTCGATCTCAAAGCATTAAAAGAAGCGATCGCCCAAGATCGTGCCAAAAGGTATCATCCGTTTTGTGTAGTTGGCGCGGCTGGAACGACCAATACTGGCGCAGTGGATGACCTCAACAGCCTGGCAGATATTTGTGAAGAAGAGGATCTCTGGCTGCATGTTGATGGGGCATTTGGCGCCTGGGCAGCACTGGCTCCTGGTGCCAGCGATAAGGTGGCCGGGATGGGCAGGGCTGATTCGCTGGCCTTAGACCTGCACAAATGGATGTATTTGCAATACGAGATCGGCTGTATCTTGGTGCGGCATGACGAGGAACACAAGAAAGCGTTTTTCTTGAGACCGGATTATCTGGCCCGAGTGGAAGGTGGGCGGGGGATGACCGGTGGAGATCTGCCCTGGCTGACAGATTATGGCTACCAGCTTTCCCGAAATTTCAGAGCGCTGAAAGCCTGGATGTCGATCAAAGAACACGGCAGCCGTAAATACGGGCGATTGATCCAGCAGAATATCGACCAGGCGCAATATTTTGCGCAGCTGGTCAAAGATGCTCCGGAATTGGAGTTGATGGCTCCTGTACCCCTGAATGTGGTCTGTTTCCGTTATATCTCTCCTAAATTGGAAGAGAGGAAGTTGGACGATCTCAATCAGCAAATCATGGTCGAACTGCAGGAAAGAGGCATCGCAGTACCATCGGGAACACGAATCGGAGGTAAATTCGCCTTGCATATCGCAAACACCAATCATCGCAGCAGTTGGGAAGATTTCCATACACTGGCAAGCGAGGTAATCCGGTTGGGTGAGCAAATCAGCCGGTACCTTTAAGATCGCCAAACAATTATGCTGAACTAATATTATGACCGCCATCGATATCCGCGGGCGGTCATTGATTAATCATGCACCTATGGATGAGAACTGTTGGTAGAATTGCTCATTGAAAGGTTTTCAGAATCAAATCGCATCCCGAATAGCGAGAGATTGTGGCTAAATGCAAAATGGATAAACTCGAAGCGGGTGAATATATCCTTGCGAACCCAGTGCTGCAAGCCTTGGATATCCACCTGGCAGTGAAGGCGCTCCTGGAGGGAAGTTCGCCGGGGGAGATTTTCGTAGATGATCGTCAAGAACCCAGGTCTGCATTCGCACGGACGATGGGGAGATACTTCCTTTCCGGGGTGAGCGATAATGATGAGTTCAATTTGGCTGTGAAGGCACGATTTGATACGTGGATTTACCCGGAAGCTCTCGAGAGGGGAATGGATGGTTTCACGCTGTATCATGCACCTGATAGTTGGGGAGAGGTGATCAAAGAGGTTATCCTGAAGGACAAACGCCCGCTTGAAGATCGCCGGCAATATTATCGCTTCAAAAAGTTAAAACATGACTGGCGGGCAGTGATAGC
>SDBV01007686.1_pt1 | contig 14698 bp, 18 predicted proteins | sample 2277081 | NCBI WGS metagenome assembly SDBV01 (sample SAMN10402039, study PRJNA504765) | marine sediment metagenome | isolation source: marine sediment core GS10_PC15, 223 cmbsf | place: Arctic Ocean: Southern Knipovich Ridge | collected 2010
GTTTTATAATAAATGCACATTTTACGCTTAACAGTGGATATGATGCTGTGAAGAAAATAGTTAAAGAAAAGATATTGGATTTTTCAGCCGTTTTTGCATTCAGTGATTTGATGGCAATTGGTGTAATCAAAGCTCTAACTGAAAACAATATTAAAGTACCTGACCATATATCCGTTTTAGGTTATGATAACATATATCTGGATGATATTATTAAACCAGCTATAACATCGGTTGCTACGCCTATTAACCAATTAGGAATTATTTCTGTTCACAGGATAATAGAAACTATAAAGGACAGGGAAAAAACATTGGAGGAAAAAAGGACTTTATTGGAACCTAAATTATTTGAAAGAGAGTCATGTCGGAAAATCTGATAGTACAATTTAAGAAAGAGAGGCGGAAAAAAATTAGGTGAGGAAGCGGGGGGGTGGCGTGAAACCAAATTGGGAACGGGGGTTCAAAAGGATTACTTGGATAATATCCGCCCTTGGTTTAATTGCCATGATTATTGGTTTGGGAGTCTTTATAGTGAACTCAACACGGCAGACAAGCGGGCTTAATGATATTAAGTCTAAGTTTTTAGCACTTTCGGACAAAGAGCATTTTTTGAAAATACTAAAAGACGCTCAAGGTATATCCACCGAAAACCAAATCTATGAAAGAGTAAGGCAAAACCTGCAGAAGAAATTCCCAACCGGGGAATCGCTTGGGGCTGTGGCTTTCGGGGCTGGTTGGTTTGTCTTTGTATGGGTAATTTTCTTTATTCTTCGATGGATTATTCGAGGGTTTCAATCCGGTGGGTAAGCACCAAATCGAGGTTTTGTGAATATAACCAAATAGAGGACGCTAAAAATTAGGTGGGAGGGGAAATGCGAAAAATCGCAATCGCTCTAAGCAAGGGTGCGGTAGACAAGACTACTACGGCTGTCAATCTGGCCGATTTTCTGGCCTGTAACTATCACCAGATCTTGCTAATCGACACAGACACGCAAGCTCAGTATTCCCGTCTCTTAGGGGTAGAACCCGGAGCCGTGGGCCTGACCGAGCTCTTCGAGGACGCGCCTGTGAGCCGGGGATCCGGATGATTATCAGGGAATACCTGGAACGGGAGTGTGTTTAAATGGGGGGAATAATTATAGGCATCGTAGCGACCGGAATTATAGCAGTTATCATTTTTAAAATTCAGGACAATTCTTCTAAAAGACAAAACAACCAGCTTAGAGATGACGTCGACCAGCTCAAAGACGGCAATACGCATTTGCAAGATCAAATGAAAACGCTAATATTGATAGTTCAATCTCTGGCAAAGTCACCGTCCATAAACGTAGAAGTTAAAGCTGAAACCGCAGCAGAGTTTGTTAACAATCAATCAGATAGCCAGGTAAAACCGGAAGAAATAGAAGCGATTATGATAGGGAATGCAGAAACTATTGTCACAGAAACAGGCCTGATAGATCCAAAAACGAACCGTTGGTTTTTTCTTGCAGGTGACGATAAAAAACACCCCATGTAATTTTTTGCGTATTTAATTAGCAGATACGCCGCAAAGTATCAAAAAGCAAATAGAGACAGATAAAAATAGGTGGGGGTTTTATGAATTGGAAAGAAGTGATAGACAGGTTTTTCGAGGCTACTTTAGTTGCTTTTAAATAGGCTTTTTCTAATTCACCGATTCTCACTGTGTAATAGTCGCTGGCTTCTTCTATTTCTATAATATGTCAATCATCATCTACACTTGTATCAAAAATTGCCCACAGCGGTCTGTGATCTGAAACTGCCAGACTAGCAGCTTTATCATCGATGCCGTAAAGATCCTCATCAAATTTGAATACTCTAAATTCACCTGTATATTCTTTGGTGTATTGTGACTGAAACCATATATTGTCATAGAGCCTGTCTTTGATTGATGTGGGTATTGTAGTATTTATTGCTGTCATACCTTCCAGAGCAAGCAACTCCCCAAAGCCTTTATCATCAGGAGATAAATTGAAATCTCCCATTAACAGAATATCGTTCTCACCGTCCAAGTCTTGAACAAACCTATACACATCATCCAGTAAGAATGCCTCAGCACGTCTATCTGCAACTCTGTCACCATAGACGCTGTGAATAGTAATAGCCCAAAAATCAAATTTCTTAGCTTTGAATTTTGCATAGAAAGGTTCTCTAATGAATAGATCCTCATCATCATTTATGATTTCAGCATCCAACATGAAAACAACTTTATCTGCTCTAAATATAAAAGCGTATCTCTCTTTAACGCCCCTACCTACACCTTTGCTAACAAGAGAGAAATAATTTAATCCAAAATCCCGCTTTAACATCGCAACTGCTCTATCGATGATTTCCCGATCTCTAACCTCCTGTAGAGCAATGAAGTCAAACTCTTTAAGGATATTACAGATCTGGTAGAGTTCCTCATCATTTCTTGAGTTTGTTGAAAAAATTCTAACATTGAAAGTTGCGAGAGATATCTCATTTTCTGCTTCGTTAGGAACTTGTCCAAAAATAAAAGAGATAGCAAATAGAATTAGGAAGAGAGAAACTAAAGTCTTTTTCAATTCATTTTGCTTCCATCAATTATGACTGCATGAGACAGGACTCCTTTCATTTCTTCATTTTCGTCTCTCAACCTATTCATTTCAGTCGCCAAATGAGCAATGACTTTTTCAACTTGAATAGGATTCAATTCTCTGACTGCTTTTTTGATTTTTCTCTCACCTCGGTCATTATAAACGATATCCCAGAAATCTTTATACTCAATCATAACAGCTTCCTAACTCAATTGGCTTTCCTGTTCAGATTTTTCGCTATACACAGCAAGAAGAGATTTTGTGATTTTTAAAATCGTAGACTTGTATTTCGCTTTTATGTAAAACGCATCGTTATCGGGTGTAGTGAATCTTAGAAACTGTTCCGGCTCGGGCTCAAAATCAATCTCTTGAGGAAAGTCTAAGATTTTACTCCGACTCATTTTCTTCTTCTTTATTTTTTTCAACATCATAAATATTAACACTTTCAGAATTCCTGTTCAAGCCTTTGCCGATTTTGTTTAGGAAATCTCTGAGTACTTTTGCTCCTTCTGTTTGGGATTCTTCTTTTTGTTTTTTATCCGAAAGAGAAAAATCTTGTCTGTTTTTATTGTTTTTATTAATTGTTTTTAATGGGTAAAGTTTCTTTACTGGTTTGAGACCTATACCAGTAAAGTTTTTTAACTGGTACCAGTAAAGATTTTTTACTGCTGCCTTCTCTAACCAGTAAAGAATTTTTACTGCTTCCAGATTTATTTTGATAAGATTGGGTGCCCCACCATATTTCTTCATCAAGTCTTCTTTCTTACCCTTTCCCCAGCGTCTTCCTGATCCAATTTCTTGTTTTTCAATAAGGATCAGATTTCCATCAGAAAGCACTTCAAGAGATCTGATTACAGTTGGTCTTGATAGTCCGGTCATTTTCTCTAAATAGGCAATAGAGATTCTTGCTTCCCAGGATTGATGCCCAACAGTCCTTCTCCAAATGGCGGTCAAAACATCCCATACAGAACTCTTCAATACTGGCTGAACAATGTCTGACAGATAATTTGGTACATTAAAGTACCCGTTCACATATCTAATGAACTCTTCGCGGAAATCCTGATTACCTTTTTTGCTCACATGATGCCTTTAATGAGATGTACTTAAATGTTTTTATTCTAAATCCAAAATTCCTTCCTCTAAAACGCTGCAGATTGAATGCTGCAAAATTACTCCTCGATGCACCTTAAAAATCAAGCCAGATGCACTAAGGATCATTGGCAGCAATGTTTCCTGGGGTTTCTATATAAATCCACATCTTTCCGCCAAACATTCAGCAGGCGCAATCCTCGTGCAACTGAGCCCGTAAGCCCTGATTATTTTAGAGGTTCAATCTCGGTACATATAATAGCCATATCGAGTAATAGCTCTATGAGGAGGAGTGAATGAACAATCTAAACTCAGTGCTAATCGAAGGCATTCTTACACAGGATCCTAAAATAGTGATCGAAGATAATGGCAAAACAATCACAGAGTTTTCAATTTCTTCCGAGCGCAACTACAAACAGGAGGATGAATATCACAAAGAGGTTTCTCTTTTCGACATCCGCGTTTTTGGAAAACAGGCAGAAATATGCAGCGAGTATCTGACTGAAGGCAGAAGCGTCAGGATCGTAGGAAGATTGAAGCAAGAGATCGTAGGAGATGATGAGGATGTCAGGTCGAATGTTTTCATCATCGCCGAGCACGTAGAGTTCAAGCCCAAGAAATCTGTATGACACATCTGTATGGAACATCTGTATGACATTTGTATTTGATATGTTGTATGGCGAAGAGTTGTATGGCGAAGAGTTGTATGGATAAACGAGTCGAATCAATTCTCGACAATATCGTTCAAAAGATATCTGGCGACACAATTTCCAGTTTCATGAACAAGAGTCTCTTTGGTGCTGATGTTCCGATGATCAAGTGGAGCATGCTGAATCAGTTGGCTTGCTTTCTTGCCGACACACAAGATGCAAGAGGATACAGGCAGTGGCAGAAAGCTGGAAGATATGTGCAGAAGGGGAAGAAGGCCATCTTTATTCTCGCCCCAAACATGGTAAAAGTGAAAAAGACACGCCAAGAAGAGATTGAAGTTGATGGTCTAATTGAGACAGTCGAGAGAGAAGAAGAGGTATCCAAGCTATTCGGATTCAAAGTTGTTCCAGTATTCCGGTATGAAGACACAGATGGAGATCCCTTAGAATACGAACAAGAGATTCGAAGAATAGAGCCTGAGAACTTGCCGCTGTACGATGTTGCCCGAGATCTTGGAGTGACTGTACAGGTTGGGCTGACATCGAGAGGAGAATATGGCTCCTTCAGTCCTTCATCTAAAAAGATACGGATCTGTACCGATTCAGAACAGACCTTTTTGCATGAAATATCTCATGCTGTAGATCAGCATTTGGGAAACTACAAAGACTATACTTCCGGTGAAATCGTTGCAGAACTGTCGGCATGCTTCTTAGCATCGTTATATGGTTTGAAGGCGGATATTGGAGAAACCCAAAATTACATTAAATCTTGGAGCAAAGGTCGCCATGTCGGATTTGTTCTTGGAAATGCACTAGACAGAGTCAAATCGATCTACAAGTTTATTGAAAAATGGAAAGAGATAAAGACGGCGTAGGATCTCGCCAGCTTTTCCAGGATTCACACAGCTGAATCTTCCTCCTATTTCCATATAGATACTCATTTTTTCAAATTAGATCACCCAGGCTCATTCTACAATATTTTGACCTGGGCACCAAATCTTCTGGCAAACTGCCCCTAACCAGCAGGAATCTTCTATGGGTAAGATTTTGCCTTTTGTTTATCTAACCAATATTGTTTAGAGCCAGGATATATTGCAGTGAGTTTACCGGACATGTACTCCTTTGCAAAAATTGTCATGGTGTGATCAGAGCCTCTAAGCCAGTTATCGCTTTCGTCTAAACTCCACAGGACCGGTATGTATTTTGCGGCGTCTTCAATGTCCTTTATCTTATTTAATGACGTGATGTCTGAATGTTTTAATGGGAACTCCAGGTTACAGTTATGTTTGAGCCACTCCTTTTCATATTTTCTACAGAACTCCTGTTTTTCTGGCGGCATTGCCAAAATAGTCTTGCGGGGAGAAAGAAAATGCGCAGCATTTGCCGTAGTAGTACTACTACTGTTCTTTTTATTAGTTCTTATTACTTTGTTCTTATTAGCGTCAATTCTGTGACTATACAGTCGTGCATTCTGTGACTTCACAGTCGTCAAATCCTTTGACTTGTTGCTGTCAACAGTATCAGTTTCAAAAAACTCAATTACATTTGCATCTATAATTGTATAGTAATTTTTTGATGGCAGTCCTTTTTTTACTACCCGAATGAACCCACTATTTACCAGTTGCTTCTCACCTTTACGTTGCAGAAATGCTGAAAGTGCAGTATTTCCTTCTATCTTATCTCGGGTATGAAAGAATGTTCCATCGTATTCTGTACCAGTTAGGGTACTGTACTTGGCTGTATTTGCTTCCCAATAAGATGCTGCGCTTACCAGTTCTCCGAACATTATTGAAGCCTCAATCGAAAGCATTCTTGCAATTCGTTTGTTGTATCTGATCCAGCCGGCAGTATCAAACATTTCTTTAATTATGTTATTCATTTTTTGGCCTCCTTTATTAGATGCTCTGCTAAATAGTCCATCGCTTTTTCAAGTTCTCTATCTCCTCAACTACTGATTTATTCATAGGCTTTGCCATTTTTATTCTCCTCAATATATTTTTCCATTTGTTTTACCATCCACGCATCCATCTTTATGTAGTTTTCTCGTGCTACTCTACGAAATGTTAAAAATAATTCTGCAGCTATTTCAGCAGATGCTGCTTCAATGGCAGACTGTTCATCTCCATACTTTTTAATAAATTTCACCATTTGCTCTTTTTTCCATCCCCTCGTACTGATACAATTTTCTCGTGCAATTCTGCTAAATTCTTTTTTAGTTGTTATACGTTCCTTTGTAATGTTCAAAATACTGCCTCCGTTTAGAGTTATCTTGCGTATAACTATTGCGAAAGTGAAAAGAGATTGAAGAAATGTGAGAAACTTTTCGGGGCAAGAAAAGTTGAAAAAGATACTTTAAATAAGTTTAGGTTTTATCTATCATTTTAGGGCCAAAACTAATTATTCTTTTTCTTCCATAGATCATATGCATCCATAAAAGCGTCATCTTTTTCCTGTATCATTTGTCCTTCAAACTCAAAATCACCATAAGTACCATCATCATAGTTGCCACAAAGGTAAAATGGCAGTTGAGAAATAGATACTGAAAAATTGCTATTCCGTTCTCTTCTTTTGACAATCATTTTAGAGACCGAATTCTGCTGGATATAATAGCATTATGAAAACAATAACATTAGCCAGTGCAAAGGGAGGGGTCGGTAAGAGTGCATCCGCAATCTCTATTTCCTATATCCTCAGTCAGCTCGGATACAAAGTACTGCTGATTGATGCTGATCCACAGAACGCAATCACACGACATTTCGTAAATGGGTATTCCTCAATTGAAGAAAAGACGATAAGGCAGATGCTTTTGAAAGAAGCAGAACTGGGAGGCTGCCTTATCTCTGCCTATGACGGAGTAGATTTCATACCAAGCCAGCTGAGGTTGCTCAATATCGAAAAGGAGCTCGCAGACGAAAACAATCCGCTGTTCATCCTCCACGACATTTTACAGCAAGTTGATCAGGAATATGATTACTGCGTAATTGATACACCGCCCTGGATGGGAATGGTGACAAAATCGGCACTAATATCCAGTGACATAGTAGTTATTCCCACCTTTCTAGAAAAGTGGCCTGTAGAAGCAATCGAAATCATTTTTGAAAACATTGAGAAGGCAATCCACACTCAAAAGTATCTGGACAAAAAGATTCAGGACATTTATCTGCTCCCAACATTCTATGAAGAGCGGATAGTCGTTTTGCAGGCATATCTGCAGGCTTTAAAAGAAGATTATCCCGAATACATCACGAAGACTGCAATACACAAGGCTGCTGATATTGGGAGGACTTATTCCATGGAAGGAGCAGCGCTGGATAAAAAATCACGGGCATATGGCGAATATCTGTCGTTGGTAAACGAAATCATAGGAGAGGAAGATGGCAAAGAAATTTGATGTAAATACAGCACGCAGATCGATAAAGAAAGGCATCATCAAAGAATCCGTAAATCTTGTTATTGCTGAAGACAGCAAAAGCAAGTTCTATCGTGACTACTTTGATCTTGAAACCGGAAAGCCAATTGAGTTCGACAAGATTACTAACCGAATCAAGAAGCGGTTCGGGGAGATGGACAAGCTTTCAGTCTTGTCGATGCTTGATTTATATTTCGTCCATCAGAACTGGCAGTCATTCTACAACAGACAGGAATCATTCAAGAAATATTTATCTGATGAGATTCAGATTTCTAAAAGTCATGCTTATAGGATTTTAACTACTGTTGAGATGTTGAAAACCTACTATGAATCTAAAGCAACAAAGAGTCTCCCCGGGGAGACTCTTTTTATAAATGAAATTGCAGAATCAGTTGAAGGGATCGGATTAAAAAAACTTAGAATCTTAACAACAATCAAAGATAAATCTTTGAAAAACAAAATATTGGGTAAATTAATTGATGGTGAGAAATTTACCTCAAATGAAATAGTTGAGATGACCAAGAAACCTAAGTCTTCTGCCGGTAAAACTAGATCTGTTCCGGTCATTCTAACTGGGACAAATGTCTCATTTAAAAATCAGAGCATCCTCGACTTTAACACGAAAGAGGAAGGGCTGATTAACGCAGTCGTAAGAACGGTTAAGAATTATTACAAGAAGGTGAAATAGTAATGGCTACAATAAAGACTGTCATCAACGAACCGAAGAGAGGCTGTGGATACCGGAAGGAAGGCGGGCTCTATTTGGTATCAGGCAGAGGGGCACAAGCATGTGGGAAACTGCCGATACCATTGGATGTGTGCCCAACCTGTAGTTCCGGCATCAAACCAAGCCGTGGTTGGACGTGGATAGATGGAAAAAAGCTTGCACAAGATATCGAGTGCAGCTTTGAGAAGCACGAGTTTTCAGAATGCTTCCGATGCTTTATGCATGATCCGCGGGAGAAGGTGGGGCTGATCTGGGTTGGAGAGAAGTTCTACAAGACGCCTCGTGCATTCTTAAAAGAAGCTGCGGAACAGGGGATCTCTCGCCGGATCCATTCAATGCCTCGGGATTTCAAACTCGGAGAAACATGCGTCTGGCTGGCTCACCGGAAGGTTGTTTCACGTATAGAAGAGAATGGGGAAATGACACCCGGTGTCTTCTATGCATATCTGCCTCAACGTATCGAGTACGTTGTCAAAGGCGATGAGACTGAAGAGGAGCTGGATCGAATGGAAGAACGAGGTATCACTCTAATCAGACAGGTCCGGAAAGATCTCTTTGGGAGCATTGTCTGTACCTACAGTTGACAGTTATTACAGGCGAGCCAAATGAGGAGTTGCAATGAAAAAGCCATATTGGGGATTTGGTGATACCGCTGACACCGGATTAGATGAAGCAGATAATTGTACAATCGAAACTGTAAATAATCACATCTACTTCTATTCGGCAATTGACACACAATCCATTTTGAATCTTATCAAAGCCATACGAGAATCAACAGATAAAATGGTCATGGATGCAAGAAAAGTTGGATTTAATAGTCCTTCGTTATACCTCCATATCAATTCCCCGGGTGGCAGTGTTTTAGATGGCTTTGCTGCAATGGATGCAATCTTGACCAACGAAATTCCAATAGTAACGATAGTTGATGGTGCCGCAGCAAGCAGCGGGACATTTCTCACTATTGTGGGAAAAGAAAGATGGATCAATAAGCACGCCTATATGCTCATACATCAGATTTCCAGTGGCTATTGGGGAAAGTACAATGAGAATAAGGATGCTATGAGGAATATGGACTCGTTAATGCAAGACTTAAAGGATATGTACAAAGAATATACAAAACTTCCAAATAAAAAGCTTGAGGAAATCCTTAACCATAATTTATATTTTAACGCTGATACTTGTCTCAAATATGGCTTAGTGGATAAGGTTTTGTCTTAATCCTACCGGTTTTCCAACACAAGAAAAAATCATTTTCCGGGATATGACATGTACTCCTCAAGGATGATTTGATGTTTTCCATAATGTCAATTCTATTGTTATCAGGTTTTCTACATAACCAGTGCAGAGGGAATAGTTATGTTGCTTAAAAGCCTCTAAAAGGATCTTTTGCTTGTATATTTCAAAAAGAGCATGTAAGATTCTATAATTATAGAGAAAACTACTGAATATATATGTTATATAGAAAAAGGACTGAAGATGGGATTTCTGGAAGAGATATTAGCAGAAGATAAAAAAATATATTATTTTGTAACTCAAAATATTAAGAATATCGAACCCCATCTTGAAAATATAAGTAATGTTTTTAGTGAATATACAGATCATTCGCCAAAGCACTCAAAAGCAGTTCTTGATTTGGGATATTTATTAAATAATGAAAAATTAAATATATATGAAAAAGCAATTTTTACATTAGCAGCATATTTCCATGACATAGGAATGGATGTATCAAATGAAAAGATAGAAGAATTTAAAAATAAAATTTCAGATGAAATAAACTTTGACTATCTTGTTAAAGAATTTTCCATAAGACATCAGTTGGATTTACAAAAGTTAAGTAAAGAAGATATCCGTCATTATATTGCATTAGATCATTTTCGTATAATACATGCCGAATTATCAGAACAATATATAAAGAAAAAATACTCAAAAAGTGAGAGAGAAAACCACATTGAAGAGAATTACTTATGGAACTATGTCGGCGTAATCTGTAGAGGGCATAATCTTACATATCACGAAATTCTGAATAACAACAATGATTATTCAGTTGAATACTATTTAACAAATGGAACAAAAATAAATGTACTATATTTAACTGTATTATTGAGAATGGCTGATATTTGTCACTTTAGCTATGATAGAGCGTTGCCATTCATTTACGTTATTAAAGACTTTAAATCTAGGTATTCGAAAAGTATATGGAGCTACCATACAAACTTAGTAAGAGCAATTCCTGATAAGGGTGATTGCACAATAAAGGTACAGGCAGATTGCGATAATTTTATACATCATAGAGAAATAATTAAGTACTCAAATTATATCCAAGAAGAATTATTTAATTCTCATAAATTATTAAATGAAAAAAAATCTAAGTATAAGTTATTGTGGAAATTTGTTGATCATACATTAATTAGAAATGTATCTCCGGAAAAATATATATTTGAGGAATCGAAATATAGATTGGATACAACTAAGATAATCAATCTTTTAATGGGTGAAAGACTATATTCCGTAAAATTATTCTCAATTAGAGAATGTATACAAAATTCTTTAGATGCAATAAAAGTATGCAAAAATAAAATACCCAATAATCACTATATTTATATAGATTTACATGACCAAGGAAGAATATTGGACATATATGATTCTGGTACAGGGATGGATCTCGAGATCTTTAAAAACAACTTTTTATCTTTAGGAACGAGATCGTTTTGGAAATCCTGGAAAGCGATTCAGTGTTGGGATATTAAACAAGATAAAATAAATCTTATAGCGGAACATGGTATCGGCAATATAAGTTATTTTATGATAGCTGATAAAATTGAAATATTTAGTAAATATCATTACTCCCAAAAACCTATGCACGTTATTATTGAGGACTATAATGACTTTGTTGAGTTTATGCCGACAAAAATTGATAATTTTCCAAGCTTTGAAGGTGACTCCTATGCTTCTCCTTGGGATATCGGACACGGAACATGTATTAGGTTTTACCTGAAAGAAAATATAGAATTTACAGAATTAGCAAAGTTTTTATCAGATAATATTATTAGGGTGAGCGAAACCATCATTCTAAGAGGCGAAGAAGAGAACGTTCTACCCAATGTGTGGTTTCTGAATAACTCTAACGAGAGTTCATTCATACCAGGGGATTTGAGGCCATATAATTATATTGAAAGTAAGAATTCAGTAAACGAATACAAAGATATACAGGAAAAAAGCATTATAAAACAATTTTTTACTAATGATAATTTCTATGATGGGGACCCAAGAGATAATGCATTAACGAATAACTATTTAGTAGATAATAATTATAAAACACGAATAAATATCAATTATGGAGAACAAAGATCAATACCATCAAGGATTTCACAAAATGGTATTTTGATAAAAAATGCTTCAGAATTTATCTACAAAAATACGGATAATGAATTACTCTTTGAACAATATGGTATAGATATAGATGTTGTTGGAGAATATTGTTTTCAATTAGATGCAGAGCGCACCAACATTATCGATAATGAATATAATAAAAATATCATTGGTAAGATTTTGCCCAATTGTTTTCAGAAATATATTGAGTTAATATCTACAATTGAATCTCCAATCTATTTTCCATGTGGTGGGTCATACTATCATGGACTTGAAGATATTCTCACAGATGAAAATAGAAAATTATGTTTCCATGAACAGTTTGTAAGACATTTTAATGAAAATTTGCTTAATGATCTGCCCGAGTTATTCCAAGCATTGCTAAAATCAAAATTATATCTAATAGGAAAAGAGAGAAATTCATCTCTTAATGTTAATGATATTTGCAGTATGAATGAACCAAAGTTACTCATCATTAAATCAAAAAGAAAAATAACAAAAAAGTTCGTAAAAAAAGTTATTTCAGAAATGGATGATAATACAGCTTATTACCCAGATATCGAAACTCCATTTTTATTACCAATCTTTTTGAACTTTAAATTAGGAATTATTAAAAATTTCCCTGAGTTTATGATCTTGAATCTAACTAATGAAAAAAAACCCGATAATTCCAATGTATTATTAAGTATTGAAAAGTTAGTAGATCAAGAATTTATAAGTAAAGGATAGTGATGGTGTAAAATTCTATATAACAATCAAATGCAGCAGACAACTTTTTTGGCATAATTTTTGTATGAACGAAAATTATGCCAACCCTACGGGACAAAGTTGCAGCTGATTTGGGCGTTCGGCAACAATGAAAATGAAAGATATAGTCTTCATGCTCCACGAAAGCGTGGCCGATAACCAGCAACAAAGAGGAATTTGCTGGCAAATAAGAGAGGATTCTTATGTGCCGATCAAACATCCTCAAATTAAGAAGCCTGTACCACGAAATAAGGAAGACGGACTACTCGAATCGTTAAACCGTTTACCTGTTGGCACTCCAGGTAGGATAGAAAAGGAACGTATTTCTACATTTTGTATAATTCCAGGAAAAATGAATAGAGGGGAGTGTTTTTTTCGCATAGTTCGACCTATCTTTGGAGAAAACTCCATTCAGACCGGACAAAGCTTACGCTATATTTATGACCAATATTCTCTCAGGAATATTCAAAAACAAGAAGAAATTCTAATTGAAATACTCGAAAAATTTTCAGAAATATCCACCCGCATGAGGACAATTTTAATGTCTTTGGTCATCAAATTCGCAATCTGATCATTCTGGCGACTACCGAAGTTGAATCATCATTAACTGCCATTCTCCAGGCAAACAATATCCCCCCACTTTTACAGTATTTCACGACTCGTGATTATGTAAGATTGAAGAAGGTGCTTAGATTAGCAGAGTATGAGGTATCGCTCTCACATTACCCGTGGTTACAATCATTTTCGCCATTTCGTGATTGGATTGATACACAGCCAACTCAAAGTCTGAAATGGTATGATGATTATAATAAAATTAAGCATAATAGAGAAATTGAATTTCAAGAAGCGACACTGCTTAATGCGGTTAATGCAATAATCGCAGTGCATATATTGCTAGTATCTCAGTTTGGGAAATGGGGTACCTATAACCCATATTTTAAATTTTCTAGAGAGCCAATATGGCCAAGAGATGAACTATACATTCCTCCTGAAGACCAAAATGAGTGGGCTCAGATAAATTTGGTGCTATAAGACTCAGAATAATTATAATGCCGAACCAGTCGATTCGACAGAAAAGAGTTATAAAAAATACTGAACTGGATTATTTTGTTTCGGAAAAAGATCGCCTTTGACAGGAATACACCTGAAATATCAAGTTATTGGGCCCTTATTTTTTACTTATATTCTTTTCAATTTGAGAATGAAAAGGCAAAGACACTAGACATTATTGATAGATACATATATGAGTTCCCAAACCATCAAAATGTGAATATTTTATACGAAATTAGAATGAATATTGATGAGTATGAAAGATTCAGCCTTTTCTAAATGAGATTATAAATAGGAGCTTCGAAGCAAACGGGACTTGTTTCCTAGAATCGTACAACAGCAAATACAATCGACGAGAGAGATTCTGCTGGGAAATGTTCCAATTACGTTAACAATCTTAATTTGGTGCCGAGAGCAACTATCAACATAGGAATGCGGAATTTTTGATTTTGGGTGGGGGATGCAAAGGCAACTCTATCGAATGCAAGATAACATCCGGTTGAACTTGACTTTCGTCACTTCGCTCCTCAAGCAAGTTAACCGGGGCGTTATCTTGTTTTAGTTCAAAATTTGGAGGTAGGGCATGCCTGATCTCGTAGCCACCGACCTAAATAATGGTGATAAGCCGAGTCGGATTGGTATTATCGGAGCCGGATACTTCGCCTTGGCTGTCCATTGGCCTCGACTAAAGGAAGACAAGCGCGTGGTGGTTTCTGCAGTTTGCCGTCGAAACAAAGAACTGCTGAGCGCAGCGAAAGCAATCACCGGGGCTAATAAAGCTTACACAGATTGGCGTTCAATGCTCGAGTCGGAAGATGTCGATGCTGTCATGGTTTGTACGCCAAATAATTTACATAAAGATCCCGGTATAGCATCTCTGCGAAGGGGGATTGATGTACTCGTCGAAAAGCCAATGGCGTTGACGAGTCAAGACGCAAAGGAAATTCTTGAAGGCGCCGAGACCTCTTCGGCGAAGCTCATGATCGGGTACACCAGAAGATGCAATCCGGAGCTGCTGTTGGCGCAGAAAATGGTGAGCGAGGGTCGAATTGGCACAGTTCGCCAGATCAGTATGGTTTCATTC
>SDBV01007687.1_pt1 | contig 14697 bp, 11 predicted proteins | sample 2277081 | NCBI WGS metagenome assembly SDBV01 (sample SAMN10402039, study PRJNA504765) | marine sediment metagenome | isolation source: marine sediment core GS10_PC15, 223 cmbsf | place: Arctic Ocean: Southern Knipovich Ridge | collected 2010
GTCGGTCTCGTTGGAATTCGAGCTAAACTGGTCCGAAGATCCGGACGCCCGCGCCACGTTGCACACGTTGGTTCCGCCCGAGTTGCCCGGGGCGTTGAGTCCGGGCCAGGCGGCCCAATTGGCCGAACTGATGCACTATTTCCACTTGCGTCTACGGGGATTGGTGCAGTCGGTCGAGGCCAAGCCCAAAACGGCGAAGGTCACGCTCGAGCAACGGCAATGGCAAGACCTGATCGATTTGCAGGCCCGCCTGGCCGAGTATCTCCGCTCGATCGGCGAACCGACCGACTAGCAGCACTGCTTCTGCGAAGCAGTGGCACACCCTTGTTCCCGCTTGGTCAACGCGGCCCGCCCACCTTGCAAGGGCGGTGGATGTCTGCCATATTACGAGTTTTGCCATATTGCCCGGAGGCTTCGGCAGGAGCGGACAACGCGTGGAGATTTGGCCGGCAATCGATTTACGCGGGGGGAAGTGCGTACGACTGAAGCAGGGTGACTACGGCCGAGAAACTGTGTTCGGCGAGGATCCGGCCGAGATGGCTCGGCATTGGGTCGGCCAAGGGGCCCAGCGGTTTCACCTGGTGGATCTCGACGGAGCCCGCGAGGGGCGGCCAATCAACCTGGCGAGCATTCGGGCGATCGTCGATAGCTCGGGTGTACCCTGCGAACTGGGCGGGGGAATTCGCGACGAGCAGACGATCGAGCAGTTGCTCGGGATCGGTTTGATGAGGCTGGTGATCGGCACCTCGGCCCTGAAGGAGCCGGACTGGTTTCGGCGGATGTGCGGCCGGTTTCCCGGGAAACTGGTTTTGGGTATCGACGCCCGCGAAGGCCGCGTGGCCACCGAGGGTTGGCTCGAGACGAGCGAGACCTCCGCGGTCGAGTTGGCCCGGCAATTCGCCGGCGAGCCGATCGCGGCGATAATTTATACGGACATCGCCACCGACGGGATGCTTTCGGGGCCCAACGTCGCGGCGATGGCCCAGATGCAAGCGGCCGTGGAGATCCCGGTGGTCGCTTCGGGCGGCGTGAAGGACAAGAACGACGTGGCCGAGTTGGCGGCCGCAGGCATGGCCGGTTGTATCATCGGCCGAGCCCTCTACGAGGGAACAATCAGCATGGCCGACGCCCTAGCGGCATCGGCCGGCAGTTAAGGCCGCTTGCGGCTTTGCAATAAGAACCATTTCGGTCAAAGCTTCGGTGGGCAGAGCCCACTCTACTTCCGAGGAAACAAGTGATGGCGAAACACAAAATCGAAGACCTTCGAAACATTGCATTCTGCGGCCACGGTTCGGCCGGCAAGACGACCCTGGTCGACAAGCTTCTGAACGAGACGGGCACGGTGAACCGGCCGGCCAGCGTCGACGAAGGGTCCAGCATTTGCGACTTCGACGAGGAAGAGAAGCAGCACAACTACTCGATCGAGGCCAGCCTGGTCCATTTCGAGCACGGCGGAAAAAGCTTCCAGGTGATCGACACGCCCGGCTATCCCGACTTCATCGGCCAGGCGATCGGCGCCATGCGGGGCGTCGACACGGCGGCCATTGTGATCAACGCCCAGTCGGGTATTGAAGTCAACACGCGGCGCGTATTTGCCGAGGCGAAGAAGGCCGGCTTAGGACGCATCCTCGTGGTCAACAAGATGGACTCGGACAACATCGACTTCCCGGCCCTGATCGGCAGTATCAAAGAGGTGTTCGGCAACGCCTGCGTCTTGTTGAACGTACCGCTGGGCCAAGGGGCCGACTTCAAGGGCGTGGCCAGCACGCTCAGTGTGCCGGACGACACCAGCGGCGCACTGGTCGACCCGTCGGAAATCAGCGAATCCCTGCTGGAATCGATCATCGAGGTCGACGAAGAGGTGATGGAACGCTACTTCGAGGGCACCATGCCCAGCGAAGAAGAGCTCTCGCGGCTGATGGTACAAGCCATTGCCGAGGGGACGTTGATTCCGATCGTCTGCTGCTCCGGCAAGACGGGCGCCGGCGTGCGGGAGTTGCTCGATGCCCTGGCCATGTGCGGGCTGTCGCCGAGCGTGGTCACGCGGACGGCCACCGACGCCGAAGGCAACGAGGTGGAAGTCAAGGCCGACGAGGCCGGGCCGCTGGTTGCCCAGGTGTTCAAGACCCGGGTCGATCCCTTCGTACAGAAACTGACGTTCATTCGCGTTTTCTCCGGTACGTTGAAGAAAGACTCCACGGTTCCGGTCGTCGGACATCGCAAGGGGCTGAAACTGAGCCAGTTGCTGCAGGTCCAGGCCAGCGAGACGGCGCCGGTCGATCAGGCCGGCCCGGGCGAGATCGTGGCCGTGGTCAAGATGGAAGATCTCCAAACGGGCGACACGCTGGGCGAGTTGACCATGCCGGCCATCCAGTTTCCCACGCCCATGGTGGGGCTGGCCGTCACGCCGAAAAGCCGAAGCGACCAGACCAAGCTTTCCGGCTCGCTGCAGAAGATCGTCGAAGAAGATTCCACGTTCCGCCGCGACCTCGACTCGCAGACCAAGGAGACGGTCATTACCGGCATGAGCGAGTTGCACTTGCAAATCATCCAGGAACGGCTCAAACGACGCGACAAGGTCGAAGTCGACACCAAACTGCCGAAGATCCCCTATCGCGAAACCATTCAGGCCAACGCCGCGGGCAGCTATCGCCACAAGAAGCAGTCGGGTGGCAGCGGGCAGTTCGCCGAAGTCCACATCCGCATGTTCCCCCTGCCCAAGGACACCAACATCGAGGAGTATGCCGTCAAGGCCCGGTTCCCTTCGCTGAAGCATCCCCACTACAACGAAGAGAACAATTTCCTCTGGCTCGACTCGGTCGTAGGCGGGTCGATCCCCAGCAACTTCATGCCGGCCGTGGAGAAGGGTTTCAAGGATCGGATGCAGCGCGGCGTCGTGGCCGGCTTTCCAGTGCAGGACGTGTGCGTCGAAGTCCACTTCGGCAAGGACCATCCCGTCGATAGCAACGAGCAGGCCTTCAAAACGGCCGCCTCGATGGCCTTCCGCAACGTCTTCCAGGAAGCCAGACCCTCGCTCCTGGAGCCGATCGTCAAGATCGAGGTGACCGTGCCGGGCGACAACGTGGGCGACATCAGCAGCGACATGTCGGGCCGCCGAGGCCGCGTGTTGGGAATGGACTCCGCAGGTGGCGGACTCCAAACCGTGACCGCCGAAGTGCCCTTGGCCGAGGTGACCACCTACGCCCGAAGCCTCTCGAGCATCTCCGGCGGGCAAGGCAGCTACACCATCGAACTGAGCCACTACGACGTCGTACCCCCAAACGTCCAGCAGGAGATCATCGCCAAGTCCAAGGTCAAGGAAGAGGAAGCGGATTAGTCAGTCCAGCCTCCGGTTCCGTCGGGGGCTGGTCGCTTCAGCGACCATGCGGCCGGCCTTGATTTGCCCACCTTTCGCCTGGAGCTAAACTTCTTGAGGCTTCCTGACCGAAAAACATGAATGCGGGTTGATTTTGGCGGTCTTAACGCGTATTATTGCAGGCGAATTGGGGTCTCAACGATGAACGCGAACTTTCCACATAGGACCACCTGTCGCTGCTGCTGTCGCTGTCCGGCGTAAGGCCGGACACGAACTTCTACCACCCTACCCTCGTTTCTTGCTCCGTTTTTCGTTTTTTGTTTTGATCTTGCGCTGCGCGGCCGCTCGTGCAGCCGGAGACACGTCCCATGGCTTCCGACAACCGAATCAAAGAAAACCTACCCAACCTGACCGAGCAGATCGTCAAGACCTACACCGAGGTGGGCACGATCAACCACCTCGGCCACTGCCCCTTGCCCAACCAGGAACGGATCGATGCCATCATGCAGGATCTCAAAGAGATCCTCTACCCGGGCTACCGGCGTCGCGACCGCCTGCACCTGGGAAACGTGACCTACCACGTGGGCGACCTGATCGATCGGCTGCACGACGAACTGACCACGCAGATAGGCCGGGCCCTGCGCCATCAGTCGGGGTCGGACGACCTGTGCGACCCGAGCCAGGACGCCGATTTCGAGGCCCTCGGCCAGATCAAGGCCGTCGACTTCCTCAACCGGCTGCCCGACTTGCGAGTCCTCTTGGCCAAGGATGTGCAAGCCGCCTACGACGGCGATCCGGCCTGCCAATCGCTCGACGAGGCGATCCTCTGCTACCCGGGCCTGGAGGCCGTGACCGTCTATCGGCTGGCCCACGAACTGCACCAACTCGACGTGCCGCTGATCCCGCGGATGATGACCGAAGGGGCCCACAGCCATACCGGCATCGACATCCATCCCGGGGCCACGATCGGCGAGTACTTCTTCATCGATCACGGCACGGGCGTGGTGATCGGCGAGACGTGCGAAATCGGCCAGTGGGTCAAGCTCTACCAGGGCGTCACGCTGGGAGCACTCAGCTTCCCCACCGACGACGAGGGAAAGCTGGTCCGCGGCACCAAACGGCATCCGACTCTCGAAGACCGCGTGGTGATCTACGCCAACGCCACCGTGCTAGGCGGCAAGACCATCATCGGCCACGACTCGGTCATCGGCGCCAGCACCTGGGTCACCCGGCCCGTCGAACCCAACACCACCGTCGCGTTGGAAAGACCCAAGACCCAGTCGCACGACCAACAGACCGAAGAGTTCTGGGGCCCCAGCATTTGAACTTCGGGTGCCGGCCTTCACCGACAAAGACTCACTTGACACGACGAACCTTCCAACACCACATCAACCCAACAGCCACCGCCAGCCAACCGAGACCGCTGAGGATCGCCCCCCCATAGAAACTCGCCGGGCAATAGCGATAGACCAGCCGATGCCGACCCGCCGGCAACCTCGCCGCCCGCATCACGCCACTGGCCGGCACGATTTCGGCCGCGCGGGACCCCTGCCCTTGTGTTTGCACTTCCAATTGCCAGCCCGGATAGAACTGATCGCTCAGCACGACCACGCCCGGGCGGACCAGTTGGGCTTCAAGCTGAACTTCCACCGGGCCATCAACTACAACGTGGCACGATTCGCCCGGCAACCGGCGCGGGGTGATTTCATCCATAGCCGACGGCTCGCCGAGCCATGCCCGGGGGAGATGCGTCGGGTTGTACCAAAGCGACACGCCGTCGGTGGGTACGTCGATCCGCCGACCCCCGGGCAACGTCTGATCGCCCGGCAGGATCACGTATTTGGCCAACGCCCGGGCGTTGCCTTTACGTAGAAACTCCCGGTAGGCGGCCAAACTCATCGTGCCATGCACCTCGGCCACGGGAAGATGGTAGCCCAGGTTGTGCTTCGGCCACAGCGTATCGCGATCCCAGCGCAGCGCCTCTTCAAGCCGGTTCGGCGAACCGACGGCTTTCCACTCCGGCGGCAACCACAAGGGATGACGCCAGACGCGATAGGGCTGGCCGTCGCCGTTCTGCTGCTCTTGTTGAATCGCCCAGGCCAACGATGACGGTTCATTCGGCAAATCGACCGTCGCCTCGGCCACCATCCAGCGGTTGGCCAGACCCAAGTCAACGGCCACCAGCAGCACCAGGGCCATGGCCGGCCATCGCCGGATGTCACCGACTCGCTTCAACAGCCACCACGCCAATAGACAAACAACGGCCGTCTGGCCAAATGCCCAAAGCAGGTCCTCGGCCGCCCCGACGGTGTCCAACGGCCCGAACATCACGTCCGGCTCGACCGACGAAAGCCAACCGTGCCAAAACGGCCGAACAATCAAAACGCCCACGACCCCAGCCGCACTTATCACAGCCAATCCCAGCAGCCCCCGCAGCAACCCCTTCGATTCCCCAGCCATGGCACGATCGAATCCCCGGGCCGCCAGCACACTGAACCCCAACGCGGCCACGACCAGCAACTTGGCCGGATAGCGAAAGTACGCATACCCGGGCAGCACCAAGTTCATCAACCAATACACCCCGCCAAACGGCGCCCCCACCAATTCCATCGGCTCCCCACCAACCGCTACTTGCACCTCCATCACTACCCACCCCAACCCAAACCACCCAAACCCAGCCACCAAAAACAAAAAAGGTGTCAGGAACCTTTTTCTCAACCGGAGGATTGATAGGGCTAGCAGCAAGGGCAACAGGCCCATGTAGAGCGATGGGGTCCAGAGACGCGCTTCGGCGGGGATGACTTCGAGCCAGCGGCGATGGGTGGGGAATTGGCGGCCGCTGACGTTTGGCCAAACGTATTCGGCCAGTCGCCACGGGCCGACACTGAAATGGTAGGCGTGCTCGGCATGGGTGTTTGCCGGGGAGCGTGCCAGGAACCGCTCGCTCAACTCGGCCGTGCCGCGATCGCTCAATCCGGCAAATTCCAACGACGGCAATACCTGCACGGCCGAGAGGGTCAGCCCCACCATGGCCGCGATGGCCAAGAGAACGGGACGCGACTTACAAACTCCCTCTCCCTTTCGCAGAGGGCCGGGGTGAGGGCTGGTCGAGTTCAAGCCGACCCTCTCCCAAAGGGAGAAGGGACTTTCGCACCACCACAACCACAGCGCATACGCGACCGCCAGCAGGCCGGCGTTGTAGGCCATTTGCGGATCGCCGCCCAGGACCATCATGGCCAACAGGATCCCCAATACTACGGCCCAACCGGCGCGTCCTAACCCCTGGCCCCTAACCCCTAACCCCTTCCCCACTGCCAGCATGGCCAGCGGCAGCCAGGCGGCCCCGACTAGGAAGACGACGTTGGCGTACTGAAACAGCACATTGCCGCAAAAGGCATAGGAGAGCGAGCAGACGCCGGCCGCCTCGACACTACTACCGAGTTGCCGAGCCAACCGATAGGCGGCCCAGGCCGCCAGCAGCAGATGGGCCAGGATGTAGAGCTTGTAGTTGCAATCGTAACCCAACGGCAAGGCGAAGATCAGCTTGCCCGGATAGAAGACGCTCGACGTCGGATTACCCAACAGCGGCTGGCCCAGATTCTCATAAGGATTCCACAGCGGCACGCTCCCGGCGGCCCACTCGTCACCGATCAGTCGAAACAGCGGATAATAAAAGTGCCCCGCATCGCGGAAGGCGAACGTGCCCGAGCCGAACAGAGCGTCGGCAAAGAGCCAGACGAACAGCCCGGCAATCAATATCAAAACAGTCGCTTGCGGCTTGGCAGCGTGTTGCGTTATGTTTTTCACCGAGAATTACCAACCCGCTTGCGGCTAGCTCGCCGGTTTCGAGCGTCTCGGGGGTGATTGGCCGCTGCCGAACTTATTCCACGTCTCCGTCACCCACTTTGATTCGTTTGCCTTGGCCTCGATGAACTCACAGAGACTGGCGAACTCGTCACGGCGTGCCTCGAACTCTTTCAGTAAGGCTTCCTGTGACTTGCGCTTCATTTCGACGCAGTCAAATGTCTTCGTTTTCGCTTTCATGACCTAGCTCCAACGGGCTGCGAAACTCGATGGCAGGATATCCCTGGAGGGCGTTGACGCCATTGAACTTGCGGATTCGCTCATAATTGACGATGTGCTTGAAATTCCAACTGAGAATCAGGTCCGCGCGGGCGACCGTTGCTGCCGCCACATGCATCGCATCCATTCGCGATCCGGGCCCAAGAGCCCCGGCGTTGATATACGCCTCGGCCAAGGCAACCACGTCGTCGCCCACGGCCACATGTTCGACTCGGCCTTCAGGCAAGTCGACTAACAACTGCTTTACTGCCGCAGGGGCCGGCTCAAGTTCGTCAAGCGTTAGCTTGGACAACAGAAGAGTAAACGCCCCTTGATGCACACGGCCAAAGAAAGCGCAGCTCGATTCCGAGAATTCCGGATCCTCAGTTCCCCCAAACACAGACGTGTCGGCATAAACGCGGATTACAGGCATCGCTCCCTCCTTGAGCCATCCTACAATCCCCTCCCGAAAAAGTCAATTCCAGGATTCAGAGGCTACACTGCAAAGCCACAAGCGGCTAGGCTTGGGTTCGGCGACGCAGCCAGGGCACTAGGCAGAAGCTGGCGATGGCTAGTAGGGCTAGTGTGGTTGGCTCGGGGATGGGGACGATGTGTACGTGGTGGCCGGGCTCGTCGTCCCAGTCCGCCAACAGCCCGTTGCCGGCCGTGTTCAGACCGTCGAAATCCGTCTGGGTCATGTAGAGGATGCCCTCGAAGTCGGTCCCTTCGATGGTCGTCAGTTCGTCGAGCATCAGGTCCAGTTGCGAAGCATCGAGGTTCAGCACGTCGACCAACCACAGATCGGTAAGATCATCCATCGCATACAGCGGCGACAAGTCGCTGAAGCGGCCAAAGTTCACACCGCTGAGGTCCAGTTCCGTGATGCCGCGAAGCTCGCCGATGCCGACTCTAGGCCAAAGCGGGTCGCCGCCGTCCAACAGCACCGCCAGGACCCTTTGGCTCAATACGGCATTCTTCAGTGAGACGCTTGTAATACTCGCATTGCCTCGCACCTCAAACTCGTTCAGACTGGGAAGATGGGTCCCGCCCAAATTCAGCTCTGTCATGGCCGGATTGGAATAGAGTAACAACTCCTTGAGATTCGGCATCCCGCTGAAAGCGCCAGACTCGATGCTCGAAATCGGGTTGTCGCCCAGATCCAGGCGAGTAAGACTCGTCAGGGCGCTAAAGCTGCCCGATTCGATGCTCGAAATCTGGTTGCCGGCCAGATACAGCGTCTCAAGATTCGCCAAGCCGCTAAAGTCGTCCGATTCGATGCTCGAAATCGGGTTGCCTTCCAGAACCAGCATCTCAAGATTCGTCAGGTCGCTGAAGTCGACCGATTCGATGCTCGAAATCTGGTTGTCGGCCAAGTACAGCCCTTTAAGATTCGTTAGGCCGCTGAAGTCACCCGATTCGATACTCGGAATCTGGTTGCCGCTCAGATCCAGCCACTCAAGATTCGGCAGGTCACTGAAGTCGCCCGATTCGATGCTCGAAATCTGGCCTCCCAGAGACAGCGAGCTAAGATTCTGCAAGTCGCTGAAGTCCACCGATTCGATGCTCGAAATCTGGTTGCCGCCCAGATACAGCACCGTAAGATTCGGCAGGCGACTGAAGTCGCCCGGTTCGATGCTCGAAATCTGGTTGCCGTACAGAGACAGCGTCCCAAGCTCCCCCGTCAGGCCGCTGAAGTCGCTCGATTCGATGCTCGTAATCTGGTTGAGGGACAAACTCAGGGCTGCAAGATTCGTCAGGCCACTGAAATCGCCCGATTCGATGCTCGTAATCTGGTTACTGTTCAGATACAGGAAGGCAAGGCTCGTCAGGCCGCTGAAGGTACCCGATTCGATGTTTGAAATCTGGTTGTTTTTCAGGTACAGTCTTATCGTCGGTGCGGTAGTCCAATTGTAGTCATCGATACCGCCGAGACTGTCGATGGCGGGAGAAGACGCGCCGGCGTCGACCGACCAGGACATGGCGTCGCCGGGGTTGTAGCCTTGGTCGCTGGCCCAGTCGCCGAAGGTGTAGTCGGCCTGTGCTGTGTTTGGGCACATTAGCACCGCGAGGGTGACTGTTAGACTGGTGGCCAGCGCGACCAGTCCGCCGAAGAAGTTGTCGAGACGCACCGCTGCCTCCTTGGGCTACTCGCCCGGTGAGAAGTATCTAAGATGCTTGGGGAATCTGGTGGTCCGACAATATCGAGCCGGTAGCTAGCACAGTGGCTATGAGTATACCATATCATTACAATTATGTCAATCACCCTGACCGGAAATGTTGGAAAAATCCATAGTTTGCCAACGAACTGCCGGGCTGTTGGGCGCTGAATGGATGACGGCACCCCCCCGGTTGTACTATTCCCGCGACTGCGGGTAAAGTCGTTCGGAGGACTGTTCGTGATGCGGAGCGACAAGCGGGTTGGTGAGGGGGTGAAGGGCCTCTTGTTGCTGCGCAACACGGACACCTTTCCCGGCAGGGGTTTTCTCGATGGCAACGCGGCTTGCGGGAAAGTGTCCGTGCCACCCGCGGCTGGGCTTTGTCGGAAAACGCCTTGTGTGGCACGTCCCTGAGCGAAGCGAAGGGCGTGGACGCCCTGCTTGCAACCATATCCACCACGCCCTTCGCTTCGCTCAGGGGCGTGCCACACGGTGCAAGCGGCTAGTCTTGGGCCCGGCGGGCGACGCGGAGTTGGGCTCGGGTTCGGGTGACGGCTTGCTCGCGGCTCTCTTGTAGTTCGGGCGTGTGGGCCTCGCGGGTGCGGGCCGTGGTGAGTTGCTCGCGGCAGACGGCTTCGTCGAGCTCTTCGGCCGGGATGGCGCGGCTGGTTAGTACCGAAACTACGTTGCCGAGCACTTCGACGAACCCGCCCTCGAGGTAGTAGCGGTCGATGCCTTCCTCGTGCGTGATGCGCATCTCGCCGCTGCCGAGTCGGCCGATCATCGGGGCGTGGCCGGCGGCGATGCCGATCTCGCCGTCAAAGAGCGTCAGGGCGACGAACTCGATCAGGCCGTCGCGGACGGTCTCTTCGGGGGTGACGACGATGCAGCGGAGGTCGAGCATTGGGGGAAAGGGGTTAGGGGTTAGGGGTTAGGGGGCCGCCGTGCCGGCGACCGCTAAACGTTGCGGACGCTGAACGGTTTGGGTTACTTGACTTCGGCTTCCATTTTTTTGGCTTGTTCTTCGGCTTGCTCGATGACGCCTACGTACATGAAGGCTTGCTCGGGTAAGTGGTCCCATTTGCCGTCGGCGATCTCTTCGAAGCTGCGGATGGTTTCGTCCAGGGGGGTGATCTCGCCCGGCTTGCCGGTGAAGACCTCGGCTACCAGGAACGGCTGCGAGAGGAAGCGTTCCATGCGGCGGGCGCGATGCACGACCAGCTTGTCCGCTTCGCTGAGTTCGTCGACGCCGAGGATGGCGATGATGTCTTGCAACTCGCGGTAGCGTTGCAGGGTCATCTGCACGCGTCGGGCGATGGTGTAGTGACGATCGCCCACGTATTGCGGATCGAGCACGCGGCTGGACGAGGCCAAGGGATCGACGGCCGGATAGATCCCCTTCTCGGAAATCGACCGTTCTAGGTAAATGAACGCATCGAGTTGCCCGAAGGCCGCGGCCGGGGCCGGATCGGTGGGGTCGTCGGCCGGCACGTAGACGGCCTGCACCGAGGTGATGGCCCCCTTGTTGGTCGAGGCGATGCGTTCTTGCAGTTGGCCCATCTCGGTGGCCAAGGTGGGCTGGTAACCGACGGCCGAGGGCATGCGTCCCAGCAGGGTCGAGACTTCGCTACCGGCCTGCGAGAATCGGAAGATGTTGTCGATAAACAGCAGCACGTCGGAACCGGTCGAGTCGCGGAAGTACTCGGCCATGGTCAACGCCGAGAGGGCCACTCGCAATCGGGCGCCCGGCGGCTCGTTCATTTGGCCGAAGACCATGCAGGTCTGGGACATCACGTTTCGACCCGTATCGCCGATCTTGGCCTCTTGCATTTCGAGCCACAGGTCGTTGCCCTCGCGGGTTCGCTCGCCGACGCCTGCGAAGACGGAGAATCCGCCATGGGCCGAGGCGATCCGGGCGATCAGTTCGGTGAGGATGACCGTTTTGCCCAATCCGGCACCGCCGAAGAGCCCCGCCTTGCCGCCGCGAACGAACGGCGTGAGCAGGTCGATCACCTTGATGCCGGTCTCGAAGATTTCGGTCTTAGTCGAGAGATCGGTCACCTCGGGCGCGTCGCGGTGGATGGGCCAGTATTCGTCGGCATCGACCGGACCGCGTCCGTCGACCGGCTCGCCGATGAGGTTGAACACGCGGCCGAGCGTCACTTCGCCGACCGGCACCATGACCGGGGCGCCCGTGTCGACGCAGTCCATGCCGCGGACCATACCGTCGGTGCTTCCCAGGGCCACGCAGCGGACGCGTCCGCCGCCAAGGTGCTGTTGAACTTCGCCGGTGAGGTTCACCGTGAGGCCCTTGTGCTGTGAGGCGATCTTCACGGCGTTGTAGATGCCCGGCAGTTGGTCTTCGGGAAACTGGACATCGAACGTAGAGCCGATGATCTGGGTGACCTGGCCGGTGTCTTGTTTGGTAGATGGTGTTTTGGTAGTCGACATCGTTTCAACAATCCGGTTGAGGGGGTGGTTATGCGTTGACGGCCTCGGCGCCGCTGATCACCTCGAGCAGTTCGGCGGTGATCTGGCCTTGTCGGGCACGGTTGTAGACCATCGAGAGGTGGCTGATCATGGAATCGGCGTTCTCCGTGGCCGCTTTCATGGCCATCATCCGAGCGATCTGCTCGCTGACGGCCGCGTCGAGGAAACACTTGAACAGTTTCACTTTGAAGCTGGTCGGCACGAGTTCGGCGAGGATACTCTCGGCCGAGGGGAGGAAGTCGTATTGCGTCTCAGTTTTGGGCGCTTCGTTTTCTTCATCCAGTGCGTCGAGCCCACCCAAGGGCAAGAGGGTCTCGACCACCGCTTCCTGCCGGCCGAGCTTCTCGAACTTGGTGTAGGCCACGTCGAGCCGATCGAGCCGGCCGGCCTGATACTCGTCCAGGTAGCGGGCAGCCAGGACATCGACCTCGGCGAAGCTGGGCCGGTCCTCGAAGTGGGTGAACGCTTCGTCGACCTCGATCTTGCGGAACCGGAAGGCCGAGTTGCCGCGTTTGCCGGAGACGTCCAGTTCGACCTCGGAGATGTCGCGGCGAAGTTCCTTCAACCGAGGGAAGGCCAACCGCATCACGCCGCCGTTGTATCCGGCACACAGACCCCGATTGGCTGTGAGCACCAGCAGGGCCGCCCGATCGGTCTGTTCGCGCGGCTGAAGCAGCGGATGGCTGATCTCCGAACCGCTTTTGGCCAGGTTGCCCACGAGCCGGGTGATGCGGTCGGTATAGGCGCGGGCCGCGATCGCTCGATCCATGGCGCGCTTGAATCGCGCGGTGGCGATCAGTTCCATCGTCCGCGTGATCTTGCGAATGTTGCGGACCGATTTGCGGCGTTTGTCTAGGGCTCGGGCTTTGGCCATGGAGCTAGTGGTTAGTGGTCAGTGGATAGTGGTTAGTCGCCGTAGGTCAGGGCTTGCCCTGACGTTTGCTTGGCACAGGCCGCCACTCCGTTGTGTCAGGGCAAGCCCTGACCTACGAAACTAGACGGTGGCGGTTTGTTGTTTGGCTTGGGTTTGTTTGAATTCGGTTAGGGCGGCTTCTAGTTCTGCCATGGTTTCGTCGTCGAGTTGGCCCGTGTCGGTGATCTTCTGCCAGATGTCGCTTTTTTGGTCGCGCATGAATGTCAGGAACGCCTTTTCCCAGGCGGGGATCTCGTTCAAGGGGACCTTGTCGAGATGACCGCGGGTGCCGGCGTAGAGACTCAACACCTGATCGGTCACGTGCATGGGGTTGTAGAGGCCCTGTTTCAAGAGTTCGGTCATGCAGTAGCCGCGGTCCAATCGGGCTTGGGTGGCGGCGTCCAGGTCGGTACCGAGTTGGGCGAAGGCTTCGAGCTCGCGGAAGGCGGCCAGATCCAATCGCAACCCGCCGGTGACCTTCTTCATGGCCGGCACTTGGGCCGCCCCGCCGACTCGCGAGACCGAGATACCCACGTTCATGGCCGGTCGCTGGCCGGCAAAGAAGAGGTCGGGCTGCAGGTAGATTTGTCCGTCGGTAATCGAGATCACGTTGGTCGGGATATAGGCCGCGACTTCGCCTTCGAGCGTTTCGACGATCGGCAGCGCGGTCAAGGAACCGCCGCCCAGTTTATCGCTGAGCTTGGCCGCCCGTTCCAGCAGCCGGCTGTGGCAGTAGAAGACATCGCCCGGATAGGCCTCGCGACCCGGCGGTCGCCGCATCAGCAGCGACAATTCGCGATAGGCCTGGGCCTGTCGCGAGAGGTCGTCGTAAACGGCCAGGGCGTGTCCGCCCTTGAACATGAAATACTCGGCCATGGCACAGCCGGCATAGGGGGCGATGTATTGCAAGGGGGCCGGATCGCTGGCCCCGGCCACGATGACCGTGGTGTAATCCATGGCCCCTTTCTGGCGGAGCACTTCGATCAGCCCGGCTACGGTCGATTCCTTTTGGCCGATGGCCACATAGAAGCACTTTACGTCGTTGCCCTTTTGGTTGATGATCGTGTCGATGCAGATGGCCGTCTTGCCCGTTTTGCGGTCGCCAATGATCAGCTCGCGTTGGCCGCGGCCGATGGGCGTCATCGAGTCGATGGCCTTGATGCCGGTTTGCAGGGGTTGCTTGACCGGCTGCCGATCGGCCACGCCCGAGGCGATCACCTCGACCAGCCGGCTTTCGCTGGTGACGATGGGGCCTTTCCCGTCGAGCGGATTGCCCAAGGGGTCGATCACGCGTCCCAGCACGGCCTCGCCGACCGGCACGCTGAGGAGTTGGCCCGTGCTTCGGACCTCGTCGCCCTCGTTGATCCCGAGGAAGTTGCCGAGGATGATGATTCCCACGGAGTTCTCTTCGAGATTGAAGGCCAAGCCGTTGACCCCGTCGGGGAACTCGACCATTTCTCCCGCCATCACGCCGGAGAGCCCGTACACGCGCGCAATTCCGTCGCCCACTTCGATGACGCGACCGACTTCGCGGACATCGATGCGGGACTCGAACTGCTCAATCTCCTGCTGGATCACGGAAGCGATCTCGTCGGCTTTGAATTTCATGAACACTCCTGTCTATCATTTGCTGGCGAATGTTTTTCAGTTGGTTGGCGACCGACCCGTCGTAGACGGTGTCGCCGACACGGACCACCATGCCGCCGATCAACTCGGGATCGACGCGGTGGCTGACGATCGGCTCGCCACCCACCAGGGGC
>SDBV01007688.1_pt1 | contig 14697 bp, 10 predicted proteins | sample 2277081 | NCBI WGS metagenome assembly SDBV01 (sample SAMN10402039, study PRJNA504765) | marine sediment metagenome | isolation source: marine sediment core GS10_PC15, 223 cmbsf | place: Arctic Ocean: Southern Knipovich Ridge | collected 2010
CACTCCCTTGGGCGGACGATCACAGAAACGGATAATGTCTTGTTCAATGCCCTGACAATGAACACCCAACCCCTGCATCTGAACGAAGATTTTTCCAGTAAAACCCAATTCGGGAAGCGCATCGTGAACGGCATCCTGACGTTGGGGGTTGTGATCGGCATAACAGTAAACGAACTTACCGCGGGGACGATTGTAGCCAACCTGGGTTATGAAAAAGTTGAACACCCCAAACCGGTTTTTCACGGGGATACAATTTACGTTGAGACACAAGTACTCGAAAAACGCGCCTCTCGCTCAAAACCTGATCGTGGGATAGTCAAATTGAAGCATTTAGGTAAGAATCAGGATGGAGATGTTATTTGTGAAGTAGAGCGCACGGTACTTTTCCTCAAACGTCCCAGTGAAAAAACCGCTAAATAAGCCAAACAATTGACAAGAGAAATCACAATCAGCAATCTGAGATAACTTTATGAAAATCTGGCGGATCAATATTCAAACGAAGCAGCACGCCCTTGAAGATGTACCTGAGTCATGGGAGCATTTGGGAGGACGTGGGTTGCTTGCAAAAATAATGCTGGATGAGGTCATTCCGACATGCGATCCGCTCGGTCCAAACAACAAGCTGATATTCGCGCCGGGCTTGCTGGTTGGGCACCGGCTCTCGAGCCTGGACCGGATCTCGATCGGTGGCAAAAGCCCATTGACCGGGGGCATAAAAGAGGCGAATGCTGGCGGACGTACAGGTTACCATTTAACGCAGCTGGGAATTAAAGCCCTGATCATTGAAGGAAAACCCGAGCAGGATGATTGGAAGATCATTCACCTCAGCGAAGGTGGAGTGCGATTCGAAGAGGCGGATGGAATTGTTGGAGATGGTGTTTATCAGGCTGCTGCAAAATTAACCGATCGTTATGGGGATGGGGTGGCGATTGCTTTAATTGGCCCTGGGGGAGAGATGAAGCTGCGCGCGGCGGGGATCCAAAACATCGATCTCGATAAAACACCATCAAGGATTGCCGCCCGGGGTGGGTTGGGGGCGGTCATGGGTTCGAAGCAGATCAAAGCGATTGTGATTGACCCTGAAGGTGGGCAGCCACCCCCCATCACTGATGAGCAGGTTTTCAAGGACGCCAGAAAACGATTTTCCACCGCGTTGATCAACCACTCGCAGACCAGCTCCTACGCAGATTACGGAACCGCGGCTATGGCGAATTTGTGCAATGGATTTGGCGCCTTGCCGACGCGCAACTTCAGCCAGGGTACTTTTGAACACGTTGAGAAAATTGGGGGAGAGCAGCTGCGGTATACCTTGCTTGAACGGGGCGGGGTGAGCAAGACAACCCATGCCTGTATGGCAGGCTGTGCCATCCGCTGTTCGAATGTGTTTGCTGATGAATCCGGCGAGAAGGTGGTTGTCGCTCCGTTGGAATATGAAACGATCGGCTTGATGGGCTCGAATTTAGGCATTGACAGTCTGGATGTCATCGCCCAGATGAATCGGGAAGTCAATGATTTAGGTTTGGACTCGATTGAAATTGGGGCAGCACTGGGTGTAGCCTGCGAGGCGGGTCTGATGTCTTTCGGAGATGGCGACCGGGCATTGGAATTAATCGCAGAGATTCGCGCGAAGACTCCTCTAGGCCGGGTTTTGGGCAATGGGGCGGCAACCACCGGCCAGGTCTTTGGTATCGAAAGAGTGCCGGTTGTCAAGGGACAGGCAATATCAGCATATGATCCAAGAGCGATCAAGGGCATGGGTGTGACATATGCCACCACACCTCAAGGGGCGGACCATACCTGTGGGATGACGATTCGGGCAAAGATCAAGCATACCCAGTCCCATGGTCAGGTGAAACATTCCAGGGAGGCGCAGTTAAAGATGGCCGGGTACGATACGCTGGGCGCCTGTATATTTTCCGGATTTGGTTTCGCTGATGTGCCAGAGACGATTTCAGATTTGGTCAATGCTCGCTACGGCACCAATCACGATCTCGGCTTACTGCAGGAATTGGGGCGTGAAACGATCTTGTATGAAAGAGAATTCAACCGCAGAGCTGGTTTTACGAAATTTGATGACCGGCTGCCGGAATGGATGACACGAGAGCCATTACCCCCGCATAACACAGTGTTCGATGTACCTGAGAGTGAATTGGACAGCATATTTGATTTTGAATCGCAATATGAAGATGACAAATAGCATATCAATAAATCCTTGACGGTTAGATCAAGCAGCTAGATGCTTTGCTCATATTTCCAGATATCTCAATCACTCATTTTCATCCGGCAGTTAAAAGCTGAATTTGATGCGCCACTCGATCTCCCCAGGGATTTTATGTATTGGATAAAGTTCAATAGTAAGTGTTCAGCCATCAAAAAAAACATCCACTTTTGTCAATGGAGGGAGCGCCAGCGACCGAGGCCTGTCTCGGGAAGAGCCAGACCGAGGCCTGTCTCGGGAAGGAACAGATCTCGATCCTGGACCATCGGGACGGGACCGAGGTAATCTCCAAAAAGGAGTTTTCGTAATAAAACGGGAGACTGCTTCGTTCCTCGCAGTGACAGGGCTGTGTAGTTACGTTCAATAGATGGATTCTTGGGAATTTACTTCTCATTGGATCACATGGTTCCTGAAGGGTTATATTGGTAATTTATCAGGGTACTAACAAAACTACTTGATTGGGTGTCTACTTTTGGCCTGGACTAATTGCAGTGGAGAGAGAGAACTATTATGCATGGCTACGTAGGGAGAGGAAAATATATCCAAGAATCACCCAGGTCAACCCCGGTCATTGCGGAGACAGAGGTGTTGGTCGTCGGCAGCGGCCCAGCTGGTCTTGCTGCAGCGTTAGCAGCTGCCCGGGAGGGTGTGAAAACGATGTTGGTTGAGCGTTATGGGTGTTTTGGGGGTGCCATTACCCACGTGGGTGTCAACAGTACCGCTATGAAGGAACCACAGATGTGGGTGGAATTGGTATCGAGTTCGAGCGACGGGCGGCAGAATTTAGCCAAAACCGTAAAACAACCTTCGAGAGAAGTGACCTCATTGATACCGAGATGTTTAAGTACGTGGCAGATCAACTAGTCCAGGAGGCAGATATCGAACTCCTCCTGCATTGCTATGCAGTGGACACAATAATGGAAGGTCGGACTCTCAAGGGTATTATCACCGAAAGTAAATCGGGCAGGCAGGCCATCCTCGCTGAGCGGGTGATCGACGCCACCGGGGATGCTGACATCGCAGTTCTTGCAGGTGTACCGTATAGCAAAACCCCCATGGATGAAATGATGAGAGTTACCGTGATGTTCTCCTGTTCAGGCGTTAACGTCAAGTGTTTCCTGGATTACGTTCGGGAGCATCCGGCAAAGTTCGGTGACTGGGGGGAAAACTGGAAGATCAAGACCACCGGGGTGGAGGATGGCTTGTTCAGCACTTATCTGGAGGAGCCTTTCAAGCGAGCACGGGAGGCTGGGCTCATCTCTGCAGGTCTTACCAGCATCGGCGGAACCTGGAGCAGGTGAGGCCACCGGTCTCAATATGGTTTATATATTTGGTCATGATGGCACCGATGTCATGGACCTGGCCCGCGGGGAAATCAATGGCCGGCACCAGGCAATGTTAGCAATAGAAGTCTTGAGAAAATATGTCCCTGGTTTCGATGAAGCCAACCTGCGCAATTTTTCCATGAGCCTCGGCATCCGGGATGCAAGGGTGATAATCGGCAAGTATGCCCTGACCGAGCACGATGTGCGCAACCAGGTTCGCTTCGATGACTCCATTGGTATATTTCCGGAATTCTTAGATGGGTATGGCGTTTTGGTGCTGCCGACAACAGGCAGGTACTTCCAGGTTCCTTATGGGATTCTCGTTCCAGAGAATGTGGGTAACCTGCTGATTGCCGGACGCTGTGTCTCGGGCGATAAATTATCACATGCCGCGCTGCGCAGTATGATGTGCTGTACTGTGACCGGGCAGGGGGCAGGTGTGGCAGCCGCAATTTCGGTAAAAGATGGGGTTAATTGTAGTGGTGTGAATATCAATCGGGCGCAAAAAGCGCTGAAGAAACAAGGAGTGCGGATCAACTAAACCCAATTATCAATCATCGAAACTGGATTCAGCACCCAATTAGATGAAGGAAGGTCGGATTCAGTAACCTGCTACAAAAACAGTAATTATCAATGTGCCGGATAAGAGATACCACCTTGATCTGGATTCGATACCCTGAAAGCGTTGATTTGGGTGGAGGTGGAGTAAAAATCGCAAGAAGGAAGATCAACCCTGCCTGGTGATGTAGGTGATGATTGTGATGATATAAGTAACCCAGATCATCATCATGATCGATTTTATGGACACCACAAAGAGATCAGGCGTAGGACAAATGTAGTTGGTATCTACCCAGATCGAGCAGCTGTTATGCGCCTGGTTGGCTCAATCCTGAATGAGACCGATGATGAGCAGCGAGGTGGTCGACGATACTTTCAGCAGGAGAGCTGATCAATACTCTTTGATAGGGAACCTTCACTAACTCGATAAGCCAGCCTTACGACAACGGATTTATCACTGGAAGCAGATAACAAATTACACCATTGATCAATACGTATCACATAAATAAGCAAAAACTTGCAAATTTGTACATAATTCGCTATAATCAACCTACTAATCGATCAAATTCCGTCAAATGTAAACTAAAAGTCGATTACAGCCTCGCTAGAGTCGCCTTTCGCCTTTCGCCTGGCATGGCAAATGGAGACCTGAATGAGAAAGGTCTTACCTGGATTGTGTTATCCTTTATACCAGATAACAGCCAGGCAGTTCTGTTTACTGTTATAACTGGGGGAATCTCTTATCGTTGCATTATTACAATATAGTACCTAATCCAGCGAGGTGCTACTTGACTTTGAGATCTCGTCGGATCACAAGAAAGGAGGTGACGCTCCACAAACGACTACATTCTCTCAAATCGCTAATTGACCAAAAATATTATCTAATTGAACTTGAGGAGAAGAAACAATGATGATTTCAAAACAAAAGTGGTTTATATTCGCCTTGCTTCTTATTGGCGCTATGGCGATAGTAGCGTGCCAGCCGACGACGATTGTGGAAACCGTCGTGGTTACCCAAGAGGTTGAAAAAGAAGTAATCGTCACTGAAATAGTCGAAGTTGTCACCACGGTGGAAGTCCCTGCAGAACCGCCTCCTGAAATGCCAACAGGAACCCTCGTGCGAGCGATCTCAACCCTGCCGAACTCCCTCGATATGCCACAGGCCGCTGAAAGGCAAGCCTCCACAACTGCCTGGCAAATGTACGACTCGTTAGTATGGTTCGACGACGAAGGCACTTTAGTGCCTGCCCTGGCTGAGAGTTGGGATATCTCGGATGACGGCACCGAGTATACCTTCTACCTGCGAGAGGATGTTACTTTCCATAACGGTGAACCGTTCAATGCGGATGCGGTCGTCTTTTCCTGGGAGCGTGCCGCCACTGCAGAGTTTGAATACACTTATCAATGGCAGACGGCAGCCTCTGTAGAAAAGGTTGACGACTATACTGTCAAAGTCACAACCGAGACCCCAGACGCGCTCTTCTTGTCGACAGTTGCTGACAACTGGGCGATGATCCCACCTGGCTACTTCGAGGAAGTGGGACAGGAAGGTTTTAACGAGCATCCGATTGGCACTGGACCTTATAAGTTCGTGGAGTGGGTTAAGGGCGACCACATCACAATGGAAGCTAATACAGACTACTGGCGGGGTGCACCTAAGATTGAGATAGTCAGCTTCCGGCCTATCCCCGAATCTTCAACGCGGGTGGCTGCCATCCAGACCGGTGAGGTTGATATCGTTACCCGCCTCAGCTCGGAAGAAGCACAAAGCCTGCTGGGTGCAGAAAACGTCAAGATTATCAAATACCCAGTTACCCGGATATACTACATCGCCTTCAACAACCTGACCAGCGGACTGGATCAACCGACGATGGATGCCAAAGTTCGCCAGGCGATGAACTATGCGGTGGACGTAAAAGTCATCAATGACGCCTTATTTGATGGCTTCAACAAAGAGGCAATCGGCTTTGTTGCCACGCCCGAGCTGGGCTATGACAACGCCGAACCATTTGGCTACGATCCGGAGAAAGCCATAGCTCTGCTGGAAGAGGCTGGCTACCCGAATGGCTTCGATATGGATATGGCCTGCCCAGCCGGAGCTTACACGCACTTTGAAGAAGTATGCGAGGCAGTTGCCGCTTACTTGATAGAAGTCGGGATCAATATCGACCTGGAGATCATGGAATCCGGTCAATACTGGGACCTGGAAGCCGTCAGGGAGCTGCCGCCGCTCTTCGGAGATAGCTGGTCGGCAGTGGGAGGCGAGGCCTTCCGGCGACTAACTGGTGCGCTTGGCGGCTTTGACGTCAGCTACTCCTCCTGGTCTGATCCGGAGATCGATCGTTTAATTGAAGAGATCAAGGTTAACGTAGATCAAGGAGAACGGGCAAAGCTGTACGGGGAATTACAAGTCTACATGCGAGAAGATCCGCCCTTTATCTACCTATACGAGCCAATGACCTTTGAGGCAGTCAATACACGTGTACAGGAGTACAAGCCACGCTCAGCCGAAACCTACTACTTGTACGAGACCTATGTTGTTGGAGAATAATAAACCTTGACCGAAGCTCACGGCAAGGGCTTCGACGAGGTCAGGCAACACTTGGGAGGGCGTCGCATTGACGCCCTCCCAAGCAACTATAAGCCAGACGTGATGAGCAGGATAGCGCGCAACCACTGACGAGGGACCAGACGACAGGCTGCACTCAATATTCAAAACAGGCGGCGGTTGCGGCGAAGTTAAATAAGTACCACCAGCCCAGAGATCCTCAAGAAAGGTGAGGCTATGCAACGCTATTTCCTCTCCAAATTAGGCCAGTCAATCTTGCTGCTATTTGGGGTTCTACTATTAGTCTTCCTAATGGTACGTGTCACTGGAGACCCAGCCAGGTTGATGATGCCACGTGGGGCACCCCCAGAACATGTCGATGCCTTCCGGGAAGAAATGGGATTTAACAGGCCCGTTCTTGTCCAGTTCTGGGATTTTTTTACGGGAGCAATAGTAGGTGACTTCGGCAACTCACTGCACTTCAAGACACCTGCCTTGAAATTAGTGCTCGATCGACTACCGGCCACGCTACACCTGGCTTTAGTGGCACTGATTTTTGCCCTGGTGGTCGCGATCCCCTTGGGCTTGATAGGGGGATTTAATCCAGGCAGTCTGGCTGATAACATCGGCCGCACATTGGCGTTAGCAGGGCAAAGCGTGCCCAACTTCTGGTTAGCACTAATTTTTATTCTATTTTTCGCGGTGAGGATGGGTTGGTTCCCATCCTTCGGTCGCGACCAGTGGCATTCGGTGGTACTGCCGGCGATCGTGCTGGGGCTGCCCGTGATGGGACAAATCGTACGGCTGACGCGCTCGGCCGTGCTCGAGATCCGCGGCGAGGATTTCATCCGCACAGCGCACAGCAAAGGACTGGAACCGCGTACGATCTATACCAAACACGTCTTCCGCAATGTTGCCATCCCGTTGGTGAGCGTGATCGGCGTTCAGTTTGGCTATATGCTGGGTGGTTCCATTTATATCGAGGCCATATTTTCGTGGCCCGGCATGGGACAACTGATCGAACAATCGATCGGCTGGCGAGATTTCCCCCTGATCCAGACGATCGCGGTCTTCACCAGCCTGGTGGTGCTGGCGCTCAACCTGCTAACCGACATGACTTACGCCATTATCGACCCGAGGATCCGTTATGGCAGTTAGAGAAACAGCTCCACGTGAGGGAGACAGTTTATTAGAGGTCGAGCAGACTTTCGGTGACCGCCTGCGCTACCTGGGAAGACTGCTCTGGCGCGACAAGAGCGGCATGATCGGTGTGCTGATGTTCCTGACCGTGGTCCTGGCAGCCACATTCGCTCCGGTACTGTCGACCTACCCCCCACTGGAACAGAATTTAATCGATAACAAACAACCGCCGGCCTGGAACGAAGAGGGCAGTTGGGACCATCCCTTCGGCACCGATAACCTGGGCCGAGATATTTACAGCCGTATTCTTTATGGGGCGCGAGTCTCGCTAACGGTGGGCTTTTTCGGGGTCCTGATCGCGGGGTCATTGGGCCTGATTATCGGATCGATCGCCGGGTACATCGGTGGGCGGACAGATTCCAGCATTATGAGCGTAATCAATCTTATTTTAGCGCTGCCTTATCTGCTCTTTGTGGTGTTTATCGCGGCGATCCTAGGCCGCAGTTTGATCAACGTGATATTAATCTTCGGCATCACCGATTCACCGATCTTCGCCAGGGTCACGCGGGGTGAAGTTCTACGGATGCGCCAATCCGGTTATGTTGAATCGGCGATCGCGGCAGGCGCGAAAACACCGCGCATTATCTTCGACCACATTATGCCGAATCTGATCGGCCCCTTGATCACATTAGCGACTTTTGAAATGTCGGCGATGATCTTTTACGAAGCCGGCCTGGGTTTCCTTGGTTTGAGCGTACCGCCCTCCATTCCAAGTTGGGGAAATATGTTGGCTGCAGGTCGTGGGTACCTGACCACCGCGCCCTGGATCGCGACCTTCCCCGGCCTGGCGATCGTGTGGACCGCGATTGGTATGAACCTGCTTGGTGACTGGCTGCGAGATGTGCTGGACCCACGTTTACGACGGTCGCGGAAATAAGGAGCCAGGCATGGGAAAAGTTCTCGAAGTGAGGGACCTGGTTACAAAATTCTACACATCGGATGGGGTGGTTAACGCGGTAAACGGAGTCAGTTTCGATCTTGAGGAAGGTGAAACACTTGGCATCGTGGGTGAGAGCGGGAGCGGTAAAAGCGTGACCATGATGTCGGTTTTAGGGCTGATACCCTCTCCACCGGGTAGAGTAGAGCAGGGGGAAGCCATCTTTACCAGTTTTGGCGCCAGCCGCGACCTGCTTAAACTAACTGAGACCGAGATGAGAGACGTGCGCGGCGGTCAAATTGGCATGGTTTTCCAGGACCCGATCTCGACTCTGAACCCGATCATGACGATCGGTGAACAAATATCAGAGACGATCACCCGCCACTTAAACGTCTCCAGCGATGAGGCCCGCGAACGGACGATCAACCTTCTAACGCAGGTGGGCATCCCGGACCCAGAAATGCGCTATAAAAACTATCCTTTTCAATTTTCCGGAGGTATGCGACAGCGGGTTGTGATCGCGATCGCCATCGCGTGCTCACCTCAGATCATCATCGCCGACGAGCCTACTACAGCCCTGGATGTCACCATCCAGGCTCAAATCGTGGCTCTGTTCAAGCGCTTGAGTGAGGCGCTTAATGCGACAGTGATCTGGATCACTCACGACCTGGGTGTGGTGGCCGGAATTGCCGACCGGGTACTGGTGATGTACGGCGGCCGGGTGGCCGAGATTGCCAAGGTGGATGACTTGTATGAACATCCCCAACACCCTTATACCGTTGGATTGCTGGGCGCACTGCCCAAGTTAGACTCGAGGGAGTCTAAACGGCTGGTGAGTATTCGAGGCGCACCGCCTGACATGTTAATCCCGCTGCAGCACTGCCCATTTGCGTGGCGCTGTGATTATGCCTTCGATCGCTGCTGGGAGGAAATCCCCCCTCAAATAGAAGTGGCCCCACGGCACCAGGTGTCATGTTTTTATGACATGGAGAAAGGAGCTGCGCGTGACGTCTGAGAACAATGTCCTGGTCGATGTGCGGGAACTAAAAAAACACTTCCCGATCAGCGGAGGGATTTGGGGGCGCCAGGTGGGCACGGTGAAGGCTGTGGATGGGATTTCATTTGCAATCCAGGCAGGCGAAACACTTGGATTGGTCGGTGAAAGCGGCTGCGGAAAATCCACCACCGGACGGGCGATCCTCTTATTACACGAGCCCACTTCAGGGAGAATCACCTTTGACGGCGAGGAACTGACACAGTTGAGCAGTTCAGAGGTGCGCAAGATCCGGCCGAAAATGCAAATGATATTCCAGGACCCCTACGCTTCATTAAACCCACGCCACAATGTGGGTAAAATCGTCGGCGAGCCATTGGTGATCAATGGTGTGATGAAGAGGGGCAGCCAGGAATACGACGACCGGGTGGAGGAGCTGCTGCAGCTGGTGGGGCTTGACGCGATTTATGTGCGCCGCTTTCCGCATGAGTTCTCAGGAGGCCAGCGCCAGCGCATAGGCATCGCCAGGGCGCTCTCTCTGCACCCCAGTTTTATCGTATGTGACGAGCCTATATCGGCGCTGGATGTGTCCATCCAGGCGCAGGTGGTGAACCTGCTGCAGGACCTGCAAGAACAAATGGGTTTGACTTATCTATTCATCGCCCACGATCTGAGCATGGTCAAGCACATTTCCCACCGCATCGCAGTCATGTACCTGGGGAAAATTATGGAAATTGCCGAGCGAAATGAACTATTCGACGATCCACTGCATCCCTACACACAATCGTTGAACTCAGCCGTACCGATACCCAACCCGCGGAAGGAAAGACAACGTAAGCGCTTTCTTCTAGAGGGAGATCCCCCCAGCCCGGCCAACCCACCCGCGGGGTGTGTGTTCCACACACGCTGCCCGATCGCAATTGATGAGTGTAAAATGGTGGAACCAGAGTTCCGGGAGCTACGTCCGGGACATTTTATCGCCTGCCACCTGGCAGATGAAGCCGGTTCCAGTAAAATAATTGAACAAACCGTTCTCGACCCGGTTATCGATTAAAAGAGGGAGTCTCTCTCAGACTTGCGGCTTCAAGCAAAACAAGCAGGTATTACAGCGCCAGCTGCGATGAGAAGGCTGAGAAAAGGAGAAAGGATGTATTTTTATTTTCAATAGACAGCACACAGGATTTTAATCGCCTGGAGGAGGGCGGATTATGGAATTACCCCTGGACGTAATAGTTCACTGCAGCGACGGACGCTGCGGACGCTCTACTTACATCATTCTGAACCCCGCGACCGATCAAGTAACGCATTTGGTAGTGCGAGAAAGGCAGCCTTCACGCGTCGAGCGGTTGGTGCCGGTCAGTTGGGTATCGACCTCGGCGGCTGAAGTGCTTGTACTCGGTCACACTTTAAAAGAATTTTCCCAATTGGAACTGTTCAACCAAAAGGAGTTCATTTACACGGACCTGCCTCATCACGCTACTGACCCCAAGCTGACGGCTTTGTGGCCCTACGTGGTACCCGCCAAGCGCGTGGTTGATACGCAGATCAGGTCGATCCCGCCCGGGCAGATGGCCGTGCGGCGCGGCGCTCGAGTGCGGGCGACAGATGGCCCAGTAGGTAGGATAGACGAGTTCCTGGTGGACCCGGAGAACTGCCATATCACCCATCTCGTCCTGCGGGAGGGCAACCTGCTTGGAAAGAAGAGCGTGACCATCCCAGTAGCAGAGATCGATCATATCGAGGAGAAGGTGGTGCATTTGAAGATCGATAAAAGCGCGGTGAAGATGATGCCGACGATCAAGGTTAAACGGCTTTGGTGAGAAGCTCTTAAATTGTTAGCAGTTATGGAAGGTACTAAAGACTTGCGCAGCTCAATTGAGGCAAGATGATCCGATTGCGGTACTCAACCTCATTGGAGTCTGACTCGGGATCAAGTTAACCTGGCTGTGCTTGAGCTGGAGGTAGACGATACTAGCAAAGACGAGGTTTTTTTTGTTGGCTAATTAAATACTAAGTACAGTCAGAAGTGAAATGCAGGGTGTTTAAAACTTGCGAAGGTTGGGAAATAACTCTCGATGCAGGTATATACCATAGGTTCCTTTGACATTTACACCGAGAAGCGCCTCAGAACCTTCGCAAGGCAAAGCTGATTTTTTTTGTGCAAGTTTTTGGGTCCAATTCAGGGGTTACAGACTCCCTGAGAGCGCGGGGAGAGGGAGCGAGGGGGAGAGGGAGCGAGGGGGAGAGGGAGCGAGGGAATGACATTAAGTAGGAGGAGATTGCCCCCTCCCTGCGGTCGAGGACAGGCTTTCACCCCGGGAAGTACGCCGGGGTTCGCCCATCAAAGAACGCTGGAGTAAACCTATGACAATAATTGTTGATTGAATTACTCATTTAATTGGAGGATTGATCCCCAGGCGGGGACTCATCAGCGAGAATTTGCCGGAAGGTGAGCAGGCGGCGTCAACAGTTCCAATCCTCCTCCAGCACTTCATTCAGCGCCTGGTCGAAGGCCTCCCGCAGGTACCTTTCCAAGCGACTGTGATCGCTCTCCTCTCTCTTCAACATGCGCACCAAGCGGGCGCAACCACTGCCGTAGATCTCAACCAGGCGGATGAAACCCGGCAGCGCCTGGGTACCCAAAGCCAGCCCAAGCACATTCCTGAGCATGTAGCGCAGGGCGGCGATCTCCTCCACCAAGCGCCGGGTGGTGATGGCCAGTTCGGGTTCGGCCTCCAGAGCATCTGCCCGCACACCCTCACTCACCGGCGGCTCTCCCCGGTCAAGAGCCATTTTATCCAGCATTGCCAGCATACCATCGGCCCAGGCACTGGAACCCCCCTCTTCGGCGAGTACACTTTCGGCCGCGATGAGCTGCGAAAGCCTGGACACCGCCAGGGAGTGGGCATCGGCCAAACCCGCCAGCTCCAGGGTGCCCCGGGCGGCGACGTGCCTGCTCACCAGCCCGCGGGCCAGCACCCGCAGCCCAACGATCTCAGCCTCAACCCCCTGGATGTCCTCCGCCAGCACGGCGAGCACCGCCTGCTCCGGCTGGCTGTGGGCGAAAAACCCGTGGGTGAGACCATGGCCGGGCTGGAAAGGTTTTGTCTTGCGGTCTGGCACCTGGGCTACGATCTCAGCCGCCGGGCCCGTCTCCGGCAACTGGGGCAGCTTGCCCAGCCTGAAGCGCGTAGACTTTGGATCTTCCCGGCTGTCCAGAAAAGTTTGCAATTCTTCAAGGGGAGATCCCTGGTCCAAGCGCAACCTGACGGCCGTGCGGCGGAGGGCACGCATGGTCAGTTTACGCTCCGGGATCGCGACCAGCCGGCCGTAAAGCTTCAGGCTGGCCAGGATCTGGTCGTTGGCCAGGAAGCGCTCCCGCGCCCAGTCCTGGGCGTTGTCGTTCTCCCCGGTTTTCCCGGCGGGGGTCAAGGGGGCAAAGATGTAATCCCCCGGGCGGATACCCGCCAGCCGACCGGCAGCTGCCAGGTAAGCCCGGATGGCCCGCCACACTTCTGCGGGGAGGGGGAGGCGCCTGGCCCCCGGGCGGAAGCGCACCCAAGCACCGTTTTCATGCAGCTCGATCTGGCCCCACTGGATTTGCTGGAGGGCTTTGAGCGGGACACCCATGCGCAGCCGGGCGAGGGTAAAGGCGTAATCGCGTTTGCCCAGCGGCGAGTCGTCCTGCTGTAATATGCCCAGCAGGGCTCCTATCTCCCCCTGGCTGAGGAGCTGCGCCTGAGGATAGAGCTTGACCCGGGTGCGCACGACCCCCGCGGTGGGGTTGAAGCCGGCCGGGCATTGAGGGTCGATTTGGCGTTGGTCGCACCAGCGGTAAAATTGGGCGATGGTACCCAGGGCGTTATAGATGGTGCTGGCGGCGTAGCCCTGGGCCTCCATCCAGGCCACGTGACCCTGGATATGGTCCTGACTCATTTCCCAGGGCATGAGGCGGCGCTGGCGCAGCAGCCGCTGCCAGGTGTGGCGGGCGTGTTTGATTGTACAGGGCTGGTAGACCCGGCCACGCTCCGCCAGCCACTGGTCGAAGGCGGCGGCCCAGCGGATGAGGCGCGGCGAAGCCCCGCGCTGAGCGGCACCCGCGGCGTCGGCGAAGAGGAACTCCAGCAGTATGGGGACTTCGTTTTCGTCTTCCATGGCGGGACTCTTTATCTCTCAATAATAGCACATATGTTCTAAATTTACCAACCAAAAAGTGCCCGGTGTTGGCAACACGTGCGCCTGGCGGGTTTTGGAAATTGGTGAAAGCGGAATGATATACTCTGGTGGGATGTCTTTAGCGGATGACACCCGAGCCAGCCAGCAGGAACGCAGCTCACATGCCTGGCGAGGGTTTGCAGCCGCGAACAGTTCTGGATGGCAGCCAACGTTTTCGCTCAGGACAGGTTTTCATACGGCCGACAGGCAGGCTCCAGTGTGCCATATATCCGGGCCCTTTAGCGATATGCCTCAAACTTTTTGGTAGAGCGGGTGGGGGTCGAACCCACACGGTGTTACCAGCGGGGGACACAAGTACCCTGTGTCTGCCAATTCCGTCATCGCTCCTGATGGCGCCAGATGTAGCGGTCAGTGGTATTGTATAACTTGTATGTGGTGGATGGTAGTGAAGGGATAAAGCTGAAATGCTCAGCATCCCCTGTGTTTTATGATTTTATCATTGTGGTTGAATTGCACCAATTCATCTTGTTTGTTTTAAATATTTTTGATGAGAAGTTCTCTCAATCAGAATAATGATAATGATCTTGGTGGTATATTTATTTTTATGAAGATGATGGAGGATAAAACTGTCAGAGTGCATATTTAATAATTTTTCAAGGCCTATTGAATCGCACATAACGGACAAGTTGGATGGCAGCTATTAGAGCGAATTAATAACATAAGGAATTTTGCCTGGAACTTCGATTAAATGATTTTCTATCAAGCTCTGCGACCATCAGATGTTCTTAATTTTACCTGTAG
>SDBV01007689.1_pt1 | contig 14695 bp, 8 predicted proteins | sample 2277081 | NCBI WGS metagenome assembly SDBV01 (sample SAMN10402039, study PRJNA504765) | marine sediment metagenome | isolation source: marine sediment core GS10_PC15, 223 cmbsf | place: Arctic Ocean: Southern Knipovich Ridge | collected 2010
TTGTTTTTTCTGTTTCTGCTTCCGTAGACCTGTAGGTGCCTGCATCCTTAACAATTGCCAGTTCGTCTGTAGAGAAGACCTTATCAATATCAAGGATCATGATGAACTGATCATCCTGTTTACCCATTCCACTGATGAAGTCTGTGTTAAGCCTTGTTCCTATCTTTGGCGGCGGCTCTATCTGGTCTGCTTCAAGATCAAGCACTTCCTGTACTGAATCAGCCAATGCACCAAGTACTGCAGAATCATTATCAACAGTTACTTCTACAATAATGATACAGGTGTTGACTGTCTTCTCTGCCTCCTGCATCCCGAATTTCAGTCTGAGATCAACCACGGGTACAACATGGCCCCTGAGGTTGATCACGCCCTTCATGAATTCAGGGGTCTGCGGCACCTTTGTTACATCTGTATATTCAAGCACCTCACGCACCTTGGTAATATCCAGGGCAAAGACCTCTTCATCGAGATTGAAAGTCAGGTGCTGTGCTGCCTCTTGAGTTTCTGCTATGCTCATTTATTTACCTCCTTTAAAAAGCAGGGGCACGTTGCAACGTGCCCCTGCAGCTTTTTAATATTTTTCAAACTCGTCGTCTGTTTTATCAGAACCGCCGCCGCCCATGTCTAATGCGACTCCTGCCTGATTAGCAGGTGCTGCGGCCTCATGTGTAACAACCTGAGGAGTTTTTGACTCCGTATGTTTAACCTGGGGAACAGCCAGGTGATGTACTGACTGGGCGGCTGCTTTTTTCTGTCCGGATGATTTTCTGCTCTCTTCATCTCCGGTTTTAAAGAATGAGATGGTATCCTGGAGCTGTTCTGCCTGTGATGCAAGCTCCTCTGCTGTTGAAGACATCTCTTCAGAGGCTCCTGCGTTTTGCTGGATTACCTGGTCCAGCTGCTGGATGGCCTTGTTTATCTGCTCGGCCCCAGTGTTCTGCTCATTGCTTGCTGCGTTGATCTCCTGAACCAGCTCTGCAGTCTTCTGTATATCAGGCACAAGCTTTGTAAGCATTTCTCCGGCCTGCTCAGCTACTTCAGTACTGGATGACGATAAGTCACTTATCTCTGCGGCGGCGGACTGGCTTCTTTCTGCAAGCTTTCTGACTTCAGCTGCAACAACTGCAAAGCCTTTGCCGTGCTCGCCTGCACGTGCTGCTTCAATAGCCGCATTCAATGCAAGCAGGTTTGTCTGCCTGGCTATCTCTTCAATGATTGATATTTTGCCTGCAATGTCCTTCATTGCAGTTACTGCCTGAGCGACCGCTTTGCCGCCTTCCTCTGCGTCTTTGGAAGCCTGTACGGCTATCTTGTCGGTCTGCTGGGCATTGTCGGAGTTCTGCCTTATGTTTGCGGACATCTGCTCCATTGATGATGAGGCCTCTTCAGCATTGGCAGCCTGTTCTGTGGCTCCCTGCGACATCTGCTCGGAAGTTGAGCTCATCTGCTGGCTTCCGGAGGATACATTTTCTGATGCGGACCTTATTTCGCCCACAATGTTTCTGAGATTTGTTGCCATTTCCGACAATGCACTGCTCAGAACGCCGACTTCATCTTTCTGGTCTATATCTATCTTTGCAGAAAGATCTCCGTCTGCTATGGCTTTTGCAAAGTTAACTCCCTTGGAGAGCGGGCCTGTGATTCCCCGGGTAATAATTACTCCCAGAAGTACACCCATCAGTATGGATAAAGACGCTACTATCATAAGAACGCTTATAGCGCTCTTTTTTGATGAAACGCCTTCGTCTTTGGCTGCCTGCATTTCGCCCCCGGCAAGCTCCTCAACTTTGGTAAGCAGCTCTGCTGTCTCGTCACCGTAATTATCCAGCTTCTCCATGGCTTCTTCACTTTTAATGGACAACGCAATGGTATTACGATGATTTGTCATCAGTGCATCTGCCTGTTTCTGGAAATCGGTATGATCTCCGTCCAGTTCCCTGATAGCGTCTGCAATGGCCTGATTGTCAGTTGCTATGATGGTCTTTCCTTCAACGACTCCGCCTTCGAGGATTGCAGTAATTTTTTCGTCGAATTCCGCTACCCATTCTTTATACTCTTTTTCGAGTTTGTCAAGTTCCTTCAGATCACGTCCCTGGACAAATTCTTCCAGCTTTATACGGGTCTGGGCCATGGCGATTTTGAGTTCATTCGCCATGTCTGCCAGAGGGACTTCCTCTTCCAGGATTGCCATGGCCTTATTTCCGAGTTTGGAGCTTGCGGCCCTGCTGCTGATCTCTTCAGAGATCATTTCTTCCACATTGCTGGCATCATCATATACTTCGTCATAGAGCTTTTCCATTTCTTCCATTGCTTCGTCGGTCTTTGCCTTCTGCACCAGAAGCTCCTGGCCGGCATTCATCATTTCATTTGCAGCTGCCTGAAACTTGTTGTTGTGCATTTCGTCTGCGGCACGGACCAGGTCTGCAAGTTTATCATTATCTGTTTTAATGACCACTGTTCCGCCTTCAAGCGTGGCGCCTTCCAGAATGGCCCCTGCGAATTCATCAAACTCAGCCAGTGTATTATCGTAGGATGCTTTTATAGAGTCGAGAATGCTGCTGTCATCGGTGGCAAGTGCAGCAGTGGCGCCCTTGTATTCCTCCATTGCGTTTCTTGCCTCCATAAGTGATATCTTCATCTCATTTGCCATATCAACAACAGGCGCTTCTTCATCACCTACAATAAATAGGGATTGGGCTACTGTCTGAATTCCGTTGAAGCCCACTAAGCTTGCTACAACCAGTAAAACAAGCAGGCTGCCAAAGCCTACAGCCAGTTTCCTTCCGATTTTAATGTCCTTCCATTTAAACATGCTGACCTCCTTCTTTCCTCCTGAGAGAATTTGTGAATATTAATTCACATATCAAAGTTAATTGTCCGCTAAAACGCGTACTTAATGAATACATGCTAATTACATCGGGATAATATGAAAGGTTCAATAGAGTAAAGTCCAACAAGGTTTATTGGGGGTATTCACTTAAATAATATGGGGATTTCCCTTATAGATTTAAAGAGATCAAGCGATGTTGCTTTTGAGGGACGGTCCTGAGGAAATATTGAATGGCTACACTTTTATTGTGCTTTGAATTGCATGGACGATGATGTCATGTGTATCGTCAAAATTCATTTTTCTCTTAATGTTTGCCATATAATTTTCAATGGTCCTTGGACTGAGGTTTAAGCTCTCTGCTATTGCCTGCTTTTTCATTCCCTGGCCGATAAGCTGGTATAGTTCCAGTTCACGGTTGCTGAGGTCCTCCAATGAAGCAGCAGGGACTTTATCGCAATCTGAGAAAAGTTTGCCTGTAATCAGTGATGAAATGGTATTGCTATAGTATATCCCGCTGTTCAGGATCTTTCTTATTGCTGATATGAATTTTCCGGACGGCTCCTGTTTCATTATATAGCCTTTTGCCCCGGCCTTAAAACAACGTTCGGCATACAGGACTTCATCGTGCATGGAAAGAACAAGGACCGGCAGACCGGGATGGTAGTGCTTAAGCTCTTCTATTAGTCTGATTCCATTACCGTCTCCAAGTGTAATATCTACTATTGCAATATCGGGCCTGCTGTCTGTAATAGCCTGCAGGGCATTTGAAATATTTTCTGACTCTCCGCATACGGTAAGGTCTCTTTCCCTGTTAATAAGTTCTGAAAGTCCTTCGCGCAGGATGAAATGGTCATCAACTATGAAGACCTTTCTTTTTTGTATTTTGTTTTCGGTCCTGGCAGTAATCATGTCTTATCTCCTCTGGTTTATATATATGTTAAAGACTTGTTTTGATCTTCGATTTTATCAGGTTCTTCGATACTGTTTTTTTCAGTACAGGGAAGAATACATGTCACAACTGTTCCTCCGCTGGTATCCGGCTGGATATCAATTGCCGCGCCTATCATACCTGCACGGTATTTCATGATTTCCAGGCCCATGCCTTTTGGGGGGCCCGTTAAATTTATACCTGTACCATTGTCCCTTATTGTCATTTTAATTTCATCAGCTTTCTTGTTAAGAAAAATTGTGATATGCTCAGGCCCGGCATGTTTTACAGCATTGGTGACTGCCTCCTGGGCGATCCGGTAGAGCTGCAAAATTATAGTATTATCATTAACCGAAATATCTTTATCACACTTTAATATGCATGGAATCTTGTATATGCTCCCTGTATTGGATACAAGTTCCTTCATGACTGTAATCAGGTTTCCGTCACTTTTTTCAACCATTGGAGAGAGTCCCCTTGAGAGGCGCTTCACATGGTCTTTTGCGATGTTTATAAGGTATGTGATCTTTGCGATTCTTTCTGCTTCCGGGGCTGATTTTTCTTTCAGGTCATTTTCAAGGCACTGACTCTTAAAGGAGATGCCTGCAAGCTGCTGTCCGAGGTCGTCGTGAAGATCATGTCCGATACGACGGCGTTCACGTTCTTCAATTTCAAGGAGAGCTTTTTCCATATTTTTGCGCTCTTCCTCACTTGAACGCAGCATCTTATCAGCCTTCATGCGCTTTTCCGCCATCCGGTTAAACGAATCCGCCAGTTCACTGAACTCATCCCTGCTTTCAATTCTGATTTTGTAATCCAGCATCCCGTCCCCGATTTTTTTTGCCCCTTCTGATAATAAGGACATGGATCTCACAATATTTCTCCTTACTGCCAGATTGGTGCCGGCGATGATCAGGATAGACATAATACCCAGAGAAATGGTTATGGCCAGGGCATTAGCTCCTGAAGCCTTAACATTATCTTCTGCCCTCGCAGTCTCTGAACGGATAAGGGGGTAGATATCATCGTCCATAATATTTTCTATAATATCCATGTCTTTCTCGAATTTTTTCAGGAGTTCATTCATCATGTTGCTGCTGTTTATAATTCTGTTGCCTGTCAATACGGCTTCTTTGAAATCCCCTGAAATTCCGTTAAGCCATTTATTATCTATCTCAGACAGGTCTGTAGATCTGTAGGCCTCTATCGCTTTAATAAATGCTGATTCTTTCTCCATCATTTGCTGAATCAGTACAGGCTCCTGTTTATCAACATAACTTTCAATGGCTATAAATGTATCATCAAGAGCGATTTCCATTTTGAGTAAAGATTCCAGTTTCTTGGTGGAATCAGGTGAATTATTATTGAAAATCTTTTGCGTTTTATCATTAATCATTTTTTCAATAACCTTCACATCTGCTCTGAACAACTGACGAATATGCTCCTGATTTTTTGCAAGTGCTGTAACTTTACTGTTCAATTTCCTGAATCCCCAGTACAGGTTGTTAATTTCCTGTGCCAAAGCCTTCCCCGCACTGTTTTTGGAAAGGGCATCAATTTTATCTGTAACCAGTGCAACTCTATTATCTAAAGTGAGCATAGTTTCTAAGTGCTTATCATCAATATCCCGGACATAGTATAAAGTCTCCCTGATTGTTTTATCGATTACAATCTCCATGTCCATAAAAGCCCTCTCAAGAGGTTCCTTTACGTGAATAATCTGTTCAACATCTCTTTTCATATTTCGAATTTGCATGAATAAAACGGTACTGCTTAATGTCAAAACAATTACCAGTACCCAGATACAAAACATCAGCTTTCCGGATATTGACCGGTTTTGGAACATCAGGAAGAAATTAGAAAAAGTTTCTTTAAGTCTATATTTATTCATCTGATAGCTTCTCTATCCCGAAATCATTTTATGATTCGCATAATATCTTCAGAAATGAAATGCGTTCATATATAACCTCTTATCGGAATTATAGATTATCTCAAAGAGAGGGGGGAAGAATGTAACTTTGCTAAAGGGAATCTCTTATTGCATTATGGGGAATTTACTTATGTCAGGCATTAAAAAAGATTACTATTGATCACATACGCCCATGAGACGGGAAGCTCAGAACCAGGCTACGCAATTACATTAAACAGGCAGTGTAAGCCGCCGTTAATTTTATATGCATTTGTCGGGACCTGAATAACCCTGTATCCAAGATCTTCAATTGCAGCAATGTTCTTTTCAATATTTGCTTTGCTGAACTGCGATTGTGAGTCTTCAAACACAGGCATGTAGAATGTTCTCTGTCCTGTCTCTGCATTAACGAAAGGAATTCCATTTACATAGTACTGGTAGTTCAAGACATTATGAGCAGATGTATACATGTCTACAATCCTGTACCCATAACTTCCAAGCGTTGTCCTGAGGACGGACAAATATTTCTTAACATCCCTGATTTCGTCTGAATTGCTTATATTTTCATTTTCGTTCTGTACGACTTTAGTAATTAAAGCAACATTGCCCGGAAATATTGTCATGGCCTGATCAAGGTGAAACATTAACGAAGGCTGTTTTTCCCCTTTTCCCGGAACAATTACATCATCGACATTCAGCTGCTGCTTCAGCATGTCAATGATTTCATCATCCGATGGAGTTTTGTCCCTTGTGCTTTTCCATACTGTTCTTGTTTGTCTCAGGACATCTCCTCCGGAGAACGCTATGCGTTTACCATCAAGAACATCAATAAGTATATTGCCGCCCTTGAAAGTTGCCGGCAGGCGTTTCACATTCATATCAGCTGACCGGAGGTTTCCAATGAATGCATTATCACTTACTACTTTGTAGGGGTCCTTACTGCTGCTGGATATAAACCATTTGTGCAGGTCGGAAATTAAGAGTGTTGTTTTTCCATCCGGGTCAACGGCCGCCTCAAAAAGGTCCTGCGCCCACAAAGAACCCTGCGGCATTGTAATGTCAACAGGGGAGCCCGAGATGAACTTGTCTTTTTCAGGGAAGAGGAGATAGACATTTGCGTTCTTGAGATTCTCTGTATCAAAACCATAGAGTTTAATCTGTTCTCTGTATGGCTGGTTTTTTATTTCATCCATGATCTTCTTAATGCTGCTGTCCGGAAGGAGAACAAGTATTTCGGTGTATTCCGGCAGACGGCTGAGAAACTCGGAATGAAGCCTTAATGATGAATTTTTTCTATCAAGAGAGATAACGACCCTTGTAAGCTGGCGATCATATTCCGGAACTATATTATACGTGTCATATTTTTTGCCGACATTATGCGGAAAATTATAAGAGACGAGAAAGAACGCAACTGTTAATGATATTCCGATAGTTGCCAGGGACATAAATATTTTATTGTTTATCATATGATTTCCCGCGGCCTCTCCTGGAATAAATCTTTCCACTTTGCAGACTGGTCCATTATTTATATTTACATATTGACTTTGTAATGGCAGTATTGTATATTTACTTAAGAAATGCCTATAATATATAGGCAATATGATGCCTATATTTTACTCATATAATATTTATGATAAATGAGTAACTACGAAAGGTTTCAATCTGGACAATAAAAACAGGGGAGCACTTATGAAAGAAATAGAAGGGTTGAAAAAGCGTATTTCCGAGCTTGAAGAAATTGAGCGGGAAAAGAAGGTAATTGAACATTCACTTCAGGAGAGGGTGAAGGAGCTTAATTGTCTTTATGGATTGGCGCAGTTGATTGAGAAGCATGATTCTTCAATTGAAAGGATACTGCAGGGTCTTGCTGATCTTATCCCGCCGTCATGGCAGTACCCTTCAATTACATGTGCAAGGATTTCCTATGGGGATGTTGTGCATACAAGCCGGAATTTCAGGATATCAAAATGGAAGCAGGAAACCGGGATTCTGACCGACGATCGAAAGATTGGAAAAATTGAGGTCTACTATTTAAAGAAGATGCCGAAAATTTATGAAGGCCCTTTCCTGAAGGAAGAGAGGATGCTTATCAATGCATTGTCCGAGAGGATCAGCAGGATTGTAGAACGTGTTAATGCAAAGAGTCAGCTTGAGATCGAAAAGTCAACACTGGACAATATGAATATTACCCTGCGGGAAGTCCTGGCGCGGGTGCAGAGTGAAAAAAAGGAAATAGGGGACTCAATTCATTCAAATTATAATAAGGTAATACTGCCGATTATCCATGCACTGGAAACCGATATACAGCCTAAACAGAAACAGTACATCTCCCTTCTCAAGTCAAACCTGGGGGACCTGATCTCCCCGTTTGTCAATAAGCTCTCAAAGGATTTTATGAGTTTGACCCCGTCGGAGATCCAGATATGCAATATGATCAAAAGCGGCCTCTCCACAAAAGAGATCGCAAACCTGCGCGGCCTGTCGACTGCCACTGTGAACAGGCATCGTGAGAATATCAGGAAAAAGCTCGAACTGACCAATACGGATGTTAATTTAATTACCTACCTGAATGCTTATATGGAAACACAGTGAAAACCAGCGGGGAAGCGGGGAAAAGACAATTACGAATTATCAATTACAAATTACGAGAAGATTAATTAAAACTGTTTCAACCGATTAAAGTTCGGAAGTAAAAAAAGAGGGAGAGGCTAGGGGGCATCAGAAAAAATACAGGTAATATTTGTCCCCTTGTTTGTTTCTGATTTAATATCAAGTAATGCGCCGATCATGTTTGCCCTGTATTTCATTGTATGCATTCCAATACCGGATATGTTGACTGGAATTTCCGGCATACCGATGCCATTGTCCTGTATTGTCAGGTTAAGCCTGTCATTGTTCCTTGAGAAATCAATTTTAATCTGATCGGGGCTGCCGTGTTTTACAGCATTCATAACCGCCTCCTGGGCAATTCGAAACACATTAGTAAGTACGGATATATTATTTATTGAAATAGCTTCATCGCATTCGAAATCGCACGGTATCTTATAAGTTTTTTCAGTGCTGTCCGCAAGGTCCTTGAGGGCGCTTGTCAGACTTTCCTCTCCCATGGACAGAAGTCCCCTTGCCAGTTCCCTGGTCCTTCTTTTCGCCTGATCAACCAGTAATGTAATCTTTCTTGCGTCTTCAGCTTCTTCATGCATTGATTTCTCCTGCAGGTCGACTTCCAGGCTCTGGCTTTTAAATGATAACCCTGTAAGAAGCTGGCCCAGGTCGTCATGCAGGTCACTCCCGATACGCTGTCGTTCATTTTCTTCAGCTTCAAGAAGCGACTTTTCCAGCTGCTTGCGTTTAGTGATGTTGCGGCCGTACAGGTTGACATAGTGCTGGTCCGGGATGGGGATAATATTATAAGAATAGGTCCTGGTGCCCACATTGACCTCATACATGTAAATCGACTGCTTTTTCATTAATGTTTGATTAACAACTTCATTGAGATTTGCCGGCAGGACCTTAAATATGTCATCTTCCGTTAATCCTTCTTCTTTTAATATATTGGCAACTGCTTCATTCCTGTATAAAATGATTCCATCAGCATTTACTCTTAATATCGGATTAGGGTTTTCAGATGGGAATTTAGCCAGGTCTTCGACTTCTTTCTCAATCTTCCTGCGTTCAGAGATTTCTTTAGACAGCTTGTCCCGTGAAACTGTAGTGGACCTGAGGTCTTGCGCCATTTTATTAAATTCCTTGCTTAAATCCCCGATCTCATCAACAGTGTCTATCTCAATATGATGGTCCAGGTTGCCCTTACCAATGATCTGTGCACCTTTACGCAGTTGATTAATAGTACCTGTTACACTCTTGTTGCCGAAATATGAGTAGGTTGTCATTATTAGTGACAATATGAAAATGGACAATAATGCAAACAAGCTTATATTATTTTGATTGGTCAACATATCTTCCAGGGCCATTTTGTCCAGCTGGTCGGCTTTAAATACCATATCATTGGACCTGGTCACTAAATTGTTTGCCAATTGATTTCTTAATCTGGCCAACGCTGTATTCCCTGATTTAAAGCTTTTCTGATCCGTTGTGATCAGGACTATTTGAGAAAAGAGATAATCCAGCTTTTCATTGTTGAGATTTATTGAATCCAGCAGTTTAATTTCTTCTTGAGAAATACTCCCTTCGTGGAGCAGGGCTTTCAATTCCCTGATCCGTTCTGACAACAATTCATGAGTTGATTCCCACTGAACTATTGCGCGCTTGTTATTCTTCAGCAGATAATCCTGTGTCAGATTACTAAGGTGAAACACCGAAATAGTAACTTCATTAACCGCCCTGGTCATTTTAGAAGCACTTTTAACCTTTTGATTCACAATTAAAAGCGCCAAAGCAATAATAAGAACAATAAAAACGGAAAAAAGGGTGTTGAGTTTGAATTTATTTGAAATTTTCATTGTCCTGTTCTTACTTGATTAGAGTTACATTGTCGGGTTTAACTGCCATCAATGCATCGGTATAAATGAAGTCCAAATAATTGGGAACCCGGGTCTGATCAGTCAATTTATTTTCTATTGCCCATTCTGTCTGGTGTTCCAGTGTCAGCAGGAAAGACTGAGACAGAGATATATTGAAAAAGTAGGTTGCGCTTAGATTATCAATCAGAGAATTATCAATTTTAATATAGCGGGCGGCGATGTTGTTGGCTTCATCCGGATTGTTCCGGATGAATTCAGAAGCGTTGACAAGGGATTGGACAACTCTCTTTACAATATCAGGGTTTTCATCTACGTAATCTCCCCTTGCAGCGATAATAAACAGAGGGGAATACAATCCTTCAGCGTAGAAAACGCTTCCCCGGTCTCCAAGTTTATTCTGGGCCATATGCTTCAGGGGATTCCATGTTGCTATAGCATCCACCTCCCCATTTATCAATGCATTAAGTATTTGACTCGGTTTAACATCGACAAGTTTAACTGCATCTCTTGACAGCCCGTTCATGAGCAGGACCGTATCCAGAAAATATTCACCGTTTGATCCAAGAGTGACACCGATCTTTTTATTATTGAGGTCTTTAGCCTTAAATATCCCCCTGTCTTTTCTGGCGACAACAGCAAGGTGTTTTTCAGCTGTTATTGTTACGGCAATTACTTTAATATTATTCCCATTCAAAACACTGTGTATAAAAGGAGTTTCCGAAGATACGGCAAAATCCGTTTCTCTTTCAACTAAAGAATGTAAGGATGCTTTTCCATGCGGGTATGTATTTTTCAGGGTAACATCCAGACCCTCAGCTTTAAAAATACCTTTATCCTGTGCAACATAAATGGAATAAGCGGTAAATGAGGCAGGCATGGATACAAAAGTTATTTTTATGAGCGGTTCAGGCGGTTTTTGAACACAGGCCTGATTTAATAGAATAATTATTCCGGCTGTTATAAGCAAAACAATAATTGAAATGGCATTATGTATTTGTCTGTACATGATAGCTTGCTGAGATCCAAGTATTTCTATAATATGTTTTAATTAATAAATATCAAATATTATATAACTTGTCAATTGAATTAAAGAGATTTATTTTACCCGTAAATGCGACTAAATTATCATCAGGAGAACCCTTACAGAGGGTTGTTAAAATTCAATCTCAGTGCAGGTGATAAACCTCTTCGAATGAATGGGAAACTTTTTTGAATGCATCAAGGACATCAGGGGAAAAGTGTCCCGGCATTGTCCTTCCGTCACCTGCGGTAATTATCCTGTAACTTTTCTCATGGTTGAAAGCGGCTTTATAAGGCCGCTCGCTCATTAACGCATCATATTGGTCGCAGATGTTTATAATCCTGCCTTCCATCGGGATATCTTCACCTTTTAAGCCTCTTGGATATCCGGTGCCGTCCCACCTCTCGTGGTGGTTCAGTGAAATGGATTCAGCCATCCTTATCAGCGGATGGGATGAGTTTGAAAGTATATTGTCCCCGATAGTAGTATGCGCCTTCATAATATCGAATTCCAGCGATGAGAGAGGCCCCGATTTTAAAAGTATTCCGTCCGGGACACCTATTTTACCTATGTCATGCAGAGGACTGGCGCATGCTATTGTTTCTATGAAATCCCGGGGCATGCCCAGCGTTTCAGCGATCTTCTTCGAATAGAACTCCATCCTCGAGATGTGGGCGCCTGTATCAGTGTCCCTGAATTCAGCGGCTGATGTAAGGCGCAGTATTATCTCCCTGTTCAGGCCCTCGATTCGCGTTAAGGCATTGTTTAATTCTTCTGTCCTGTCACTGACCTTTTCTTCAAGCATATGTTTATAGGTCTGCTCCAGTTGAGTCAGCTTATGATAATTGACCGCCTTTTCAACAGTATGGACCAGGTAATCGGGTTTAAATGGTTTTGTGATGAAATCAAAGGCGCCTTTTTTTATTGCATCAATGGCTATATCAAGCTCTGCATATGCAGTCATCAGGATTACGGGAAGGTCACTGTCTATCGCATGTATTCTGTCAAGAAGGTCTATCCCTGAAATGTCTGGCATTTTTATGTCTGACAGTACTGCATAAAAATTGTTTTTACTTACCTGTACCGAAACTTCAGATGCATCACAGCAGGAGGTAATATTAAAGCCATATTCCCTGAGCAGTAAAGAAACAGAGTCAAGCATATTCAGGTCATCATCAACAATAAGTATTTTACAGCCGTTATCCGGACTCATTTGTCGAGCACCTCTCTTATCTTTTTTGAAATATCAACAGGTGTTACGGGCTTGGAGATAAAGTTCAGTCCTTTTTCAAGATGTCCCTTGCTGTGTATGATGCTTGCAGTGTAACCACTCATGAAAAGGGCCCTGATGCCGGGGTTCTCTTTTCTTATCTCATCGTAAACTTCTTTGCCGTTCTTCCTTGGCATTAATACATCGAGGAGCAGGAGCTGGATCCTGTCTTTATTCAGCCTGTATTTTTCAATGGCGTCTTCTCCGTCGACCGCTTCTATTACCTTATAGCCGAATTCCTCAAGCACTTTCTCGGTGCTCTGCCTGACCTCTTTATCGTCTTCGGCAAAAAGAAGGGTCTCGTTTCCGCCTGTTGTATTAACATAAACCGGAGGCCTCATTTTCTTTGCCTTTGCTTCTGTCAGCGGCAGATACAATTTAAATGAAGTCCCTTTCCCGGGTGAGCTGTTTACATTTATGTAGCCGTTATGCTGTTTGATTATTCCATATGCGGTCGAGAGTCCGAGGCCCGTTCCCTTTCCTACTTTTTTTGTAGTGAAAAAAGGCTCAAATATCTGGGACTGTACTTTTTCATTCATGCCTGTTCCTGTATCAGAGATATGAATAAAGGCATAGGTGCCCGGTATGCCAAAGCCGTTTAACTTTATATATTTATTGTCAATCACTGTTTTTCCGGTCTCAATGGTCAATGTACCGCCCTCAGGCATGGCATCGCGTGCATTAGTAACAAGGTTCATCAGAACCTGCTCTATCTGTCCGCTGTCAGCAGTAATTGTCAGTTCTTTTTTTGAAAGTTTTTTCCTGAGCCGTATAGTTTCACCCGTGAGTCTTGACAGGAGGTTTATTGACTTCTCGATTATTTCATTCAGGCTTACGGGTATAAGGTCCATTTCCTTCCTCCTGCTGAAGGAAAGAAGGTCTGAAGTCAGGTTGGCCGCCCTCCCGGCTGTGGCAAGTATCTGTTCAACAGTATGCCTCTGCTCTTTATTTTTAATCTTCATTTTCAGGATGTGCCCGTAATTTGTTATTGCAGAAAGAATGTTGTTAAAGTCATGTGCGACTCCTCCTGCAAGCTGTCCGACAGTCTCCATTTTCTGTGCATGCCGAAGTTGTGATTCGAGCCTCTTTTCTTCTGTTATGTCAACGATATTTTCTATCACTGAAATAATTTCGCCGGACACGTCTTTTATCGGATAGGATTTTATTTTTATATAGACAGGGTTAGCTTCCAGGTCATAATGGGTATGATAGGCTATATGTGGCTTTCCTGTTTTAAATGTCTCATTTACCGGACATTCCTCATTTTCCTCATGGCAGGGGACGTCCATCTGGTGCGTTACTTTATAACAATGCCTGCCTGTCACTTCTCTTGACGTCTTGTTGACGTGTTTACAGAAGGCCTTGTTTGCAAGAAGGATCCTGAATTTGCGGTCTACGACAACAAAACCTTCTCCGATACTTTCGAGCAGGTCTATTATGAATCTCTCAGCCTGCTTCAGTTCCGTAATATCGCTCAGTGTCCCCATCATCCTCAAAGGAAAGCCGTTATCCTTCCTCTTAGTAATTCTGCCTCTGTCAAGAAACCACTTCCACGTACCCTGCCTGGTCTTCATGCGGCTTTCAAAACTGTATGAGTCTGTTTTCTGCTCAAAGTGGTCATAAACTTTCTCCATCATTAACGGATAATCGTCAGGGTGTGTCATTGATATAATGGTCTTCAGGTCAAGCTGGTCCTTTTCGGACGGCTCATAGCCGAGCAGTTCGGCGTATTTGTCGCTGATAGACATGTTCTCGTTTATTATGTCCCAGTTCCACATCCCTGTATTAGAGCCCTCAATCGTGAGCCTGAGCTGCTCTTCTCTCTCTTTTAATTTTTTCTCTGCCTGCTTGCGTTCTGTGATATCACGGACTGTTCCGTCATAGGAAAGGAGGTTCCCGTTTGTATCGTGATACGGGACGACTGTATTTTCAACCCACCTGATTGAACCGTCCTTTCTTATAATCCGGTGTTCAATGGGCTGGGGAAAGCGTCCTGACAGGATGCTTTCCGCCTGGCCCCTCACAATATCATGGTCCTCTTCTACCACCATCTTTATCCATAAATAAGGGTCTTCTGCGAATTCATGACTGGTATATCCTGTAACAACCAGGCAGGTCTCACTATGGGTCGTTTCCACAGGTGATCCCCATTCCAGCCGTACAGTGTATATGTAGTCGGTAATTGCCCCGGTGATGCGCCGGTATCTTTCTTCGCTTCGAAAAAGCACTTCTTCTGAATGTTTGCGTTCGGAAATG
>SDBV01007690.1_pt1 | contig 14695 bp, 11 predicted proteins | sample 2277081 | NCBI WGS metagenome assembly SDBV01 (sample SAMN10402039, study PRJNA504765) | marine sediment metagenome | isolation source: marine sediment core GS10_PC15, 223 cmbsf | place: Arctic Ocean: Southern Knipovich Ridge | collected 2010
AAATCCTGGAGGAATGTAAAGCGGCAAGGGGAATTATAGGCGTCGAGGAGAATATCATCACGGCAAAGCAGCTCAGCCGGCTCGAAGAAACCGTGGCCGAAGCCGAAATCGTTAACGCCGCCGAGCTGGTGGAAAGCCTGATGGCCCACCCCTCAAAGCTTGAGATTGCGTTTACCCGAAAATCGGGGGTAATAGTACAGGCCGGCATGGATAAAGCCATCGCCACCATAAAAGAGGAGACTCCCTACTATGAAGTAATCACCCAGGCCACGGAAGCCATGTATGAGGCGGGGATGACAGAGCAACTCCTGTTTGGTAAATATATACTCGCCTGTGTCTGGGGAGGGCCTGATGGGGGAGAACTGCACGAAACGGACGTAACCAGAACCATTCAAAAGGGAGACATCGTTACTCCTGAGCTGTGGGGAACATATAAGCATTATGTCAGCGGCGCTATGGGCTCGGTTTACGTGGGCAACGACCCTCCCCCGGGCATCACGGATACTTATAAAGTCTTATCGGAAATGTATCTCAGCATCAGGGAGGCGATGAAACCCGGGGTTTCAGTAGGCGAGGTCTGGCAGGCCGGCAACAGAGTCTATCGCGCGGCTTATGGCATTGATTATTTTCGAATGCTCGGCCTTCAACAGGGCGTAGGCTTTGTTGGCCGTCTCGACCGTGGCCCGGATGTTCTGAAGCCGGGGATGACCTATCTCATTCAGCCCGAAGTAACCGACCCTCTTTTCCTCTGCGTTTGTGCCTCGCTTATGGTCACCGAAGACGGCTGTGAGGAGATTACCAGACCTCTATTAGAATTGGTGATTGTCTGAGGCAAGATAGCCCGGAATAAACACCTACCCCTGCCTGACCAGGGCTTGACCAGGCAGCGCACCGGTGTGCTTCCCTTTCTCCACTACCATCCTGCCGTTCACGAAGACATATTCTATGCCAACCGGATACTGCTTTGGCTCCGCAAAAGTAGCCCGGTCTCTTACCGTATCCGGATTGAATACTACGATGTCTGCCTTCATACCATCCAGCAAAACGCCCCTATCCTTGAGCCCAAATCTCCGGGCGGGGACAGCGGTCATCTTCCTCACCGCCTGCTCCATGGTCAGCACCTTTTCCTCTCTGGCGAAACGTCCCAGAGCCTTGGGAAAGGCGCCAAAGGTGCGTGGATTGGGCATATCACCGATAAGCAAACCGTCAGAACAGAACATGTGCGCCGGGTGCTGCATAATAACTCTCACATCCGGATAGTGACCGGCAAAACCATAGAAAGCAACCGCCAGGTCTTCTTCTATCAACAGGTCGCGCATCACCGCCCAGGGGTCTTTTTTAAGCTTTTCCCCAATTGCCTTCAAAGACTTACCTTCGCACCATTTGTTCTTCTCGCTTTCGACAGCGCTAATCACCAGGTCGCCTACATCAGGCAGACCTATCTCTCTGCCGGCGCCTGAGCCTGCTGTCATCCTGGCCCAGGCCTCAGGAGATTTGATTCTCTCTAAAAGAGCGTCCGGGCCGCCATTGTGCGCCCACCGGGGGATATGCATGTGGAGCAGGCTGCTGCCTGCTTCATAGGGATAAGCGTCAAAGGTAACGTCCACTCCTGAGTCTCTGGCTTCATCTATCAGAGAGAGGAGCTTATCGGGCTGCCCCCGGGTAACCGGGAAGGTGAAGTAGTGAGAAATATGTACTGCCACCCCGCTGCGCCTGCCTATTTCTATAGCCTCCCGGAACGGGTCGAAGGCCATGTCCCCCAAGCCGTAACGCACATGAGTCACATACACGCCCCCATATCTGGCAACGACACGGCACAGCTCAACCAGCTCGTCAGTGTCGGCATAAATGCTGGGAACATAGGACAGCCCGCTGGACAGGCCGAAAGCGCCCTCCTCCATCCCCCTGGCAACCTCCGCCTGCATCCGCTCTATTTCCTCTCTGGCGGCCGGACGGTCCTCCCAGCCCATCACCTCGACCCGGACCGCGCCATTGGGGATAAAAAACATAACATTACCCGAAGTCCTCTGGTTGTATGCCTGCAGATATTCGCCAACCGAGCTCCACTCCACGTCTACCTTCGGGTTGCCGTTCAGGCCAGAGAGGTAGCGCTTCATCATCCGGAGATTCGTTGGGGAAAGCGGAGCGTAGCCCAGGCCATCAAGCCCGATACCCTCAGTGCATACTCCCTGCATTATCTTTGGTTCATGCCGGGGGTCTGACAACGCCAGGAGGTCAGAGTGGGTATGGGTGTCGATGAAACCGGGGGCGACCACGCACCCGGTGGCGTCGATGGTACGCGCTGCTTGAACTGATGAAGCATCACCTCTCAGCACTTTCACCTGGTCGCCTTCAATGGCTACGTCGCCTCTGAACCAGACGCTACCAACCCCATCTATCACCCGCCCACCCGAGATGAGCACGTCAAACATGGCCGCCTCCTTTCACCTGCACATGCACACAATTCAGCATAACTTAGTTTTGTAGATACCAGTCAACCCGGCTCCTGCCACCTCTTTGACTATCTCCTCTTCATTTTCCCGGTACACATTCAAGGTTTTTAGGAGCGCAGCGTCCAGAAGCGAATATGCCCTTTTTCGCCCCTCAGCCGACCGCATCATTCTCCCGGCGTGGTCAATGAAAGCACCCACCGCCAGAGTCGGAGGCAGTTCCAGGCAAACCTGCCCCAGACCTCTCCTCACCGCATTGTAGCCGGCTAGCTCGCCGGTGACCATCGCATCCAGCAAGCCCTCGGCCACCCCAGCCCTGTTTCCCGCACAAAAAAGGTTATCAAATCCGTTTACCCTTAACGAATTATCCCTGAGGGCAACCGCCGTCATGCGTATGAAGTGTCCCATTTCCCCGGCGACCGGGTCTATGATAACCGCATCTTCGAATCCAGGAATAGACCTCAATGAGCCAGCGTATAGCTGTGCCGCCACCGTGGTTAATTTGGCGATTTTGCCTATATCCACCAGCGTTAAGTGCTGCCCGAAGAATCCTTGTACACTACCGTAAATGCTGGCGTCCACCTTCCCCGTCCGCTTAACTCTCTCCAGGTCAGCCGCTACACCCGGCGGAACCGGCACCTGTATCCAGCCCTTCTCCACCAGCTCTTTTTGGACTTCATCGGAAAGACTCCCCAGGGCAATTTTGACCGAGGTCCCGACCGAGCCCCATTGCCCAATCTCTCTGGCGTAATCGTTTTGCTCAGCCACCGTTTTCGCCTTTTTGCCAATCATATCTCCCGGAGCACCGTATGTCCCACACTGCAAACTGCAACCCACACACCCATAGCCCCACCTGACGCAGTCCGCAGTCCCCCTCATCGCCCCTGTGGCATCAATGAATACGTCCCCTTCTATCCTCCCGCCGTCCTTAAATATCACTGCTTCTACCCTATCGCCAGAAACTTCGATGTCTACCGCCCTCTGACACAGTCTGAATTCGATTTCTCTCTCTTTGAGTGCCCTCTGCAGCCTTGAGTCAAGCTTTAGCACGTTATAGCTTGAGATTCGGCCAAAGTTTGGCAAACTTATCCCCTTGCGGATGGCAATAGAGTCAAGAATGTCAAACAGGTCTCCACCCCCCAATACCCTCTCCTCGGCCAAGCCAATGTCTCCCGCCGGTGAAGGCCATTCATGAATCCCGGCCTGAAATCCCAGGCCGCCAAGCATATCCATTCTTTCGAGAAGGATTACATCAGCCCCGGCTCGCCTGGCGACCACAGCCGCACTGAAGCCGGCCGGCCCACCACCAACAACGACAACCCTCATGATAGCTCCCTTTCCTAAATGTCAGCCATTCCGGGGCAAGTCTGCCCCGCTGAGATGTTATACCGCAGTTACAGTCTCTGTCAAATAATCGATTCGAGATTGTTTATTACCCCACCCCTTTATTTTTAGCAACCCTATCCTCGTTTATTTTATTAACCTCACCCCCTTTATCCCCCTCTCCTTAACAAGGAGATGGGGAATTAGTTATATAAGAGGGGCTTTGCCCCTCTTGGACTCTCTGCTTTCGGGATGGTGGGGCATCCGTCAAGGGATAAGCCGCAGATGCTACGAGGGTGGTGGGTGGGAATAGATGGATAGAAAAAGGAAGAGGGACGGAGTCCCTCTTATACTCCCTTTAAGCATATTCGGAGGCTTCGACCCTCTTTTGAACTAGAGAGTGCATCTCAATGCCTGAGAGGCTTTGCCTCTCTTCAATTCTCTCGCCATACTCACCACTTAAAAGGGGGTGTGAGGAGATAGTTTTTATAAGTTATAAGGGGGTAACCCTTCTTAAACTCCCTTGCGAGTCCGGCTTTTTACGCCCCATGAGAGTAGAGAGGCAGACAGAATATAGCCCCTGGAGGCAGCTGGAGGGTGGGAAGAAAGAGTTGCCGAAAAACTGGGAGTGCGAGGAAGAGATGGCGTCCCAGGGATATTATAAAAATAATCTCCGATTTTGTGTTTGACTGGCAAACCGATATGATTGTAAGATATGCCCAGCAGATAGAGATGCAATTTGAGGATGGTGAGATGAGCTGTGATGCAAAAAGGGGTGATTGGGTTCAGGTCAGGCAGGTTATTCTCGAACCTGGTCAGAGGGCACCTCAAGTACCAGAGGATACCAGCCAGGTTCCTCTAATCCGGCTGGTTAAGGGCTTCCTGGCGCAGGATGCCAATCTGGGAGACACGGTCGCCATAACCACGGTGATTGGCAGAACTATCGGCGGCGAGCTGGTGGCAGTCAATCCACACTACGAGCACAGCTTTGGCGCCCCTCCAGCCGGATTTATGCGCATAGGCAGCGAACTGAGGAGGATACTGGGTGACGCCAACTGATATGAGCTATGCCGCCGTAATGGGCAGAAGTGCCCAGATTATGAAAAGAGCCATCGGCATGGATTACGACGGCTTTACGCTGAGTCCCCTTGCCTTCGACTATGAGAGGATGATGGGTGAGGTCGGCTATGGCATAGAAGACATACTTCGTATCCAGCGGGAGACTGATATTGGTGATACCCCGCTATCGGAACTGCCTAATATTACGGCTCTGGCACGTAAGTTAGCCCCTAAAGGAAAAGGGGCAAGGATACTCATCAAGGATGAGGCAGCTAATCCCTCGGGAAGCTTTAAAGACCGCCGTGCCTCTATATCTGTCTACGCCGCCCGGCAAAAAGGCTTCCCCGGGGTAATTGCGGCTACCAGTGGCAACTACGGCGCCGCGGTTGCCTCCCAGGCCGCCAGGCGGGGTCTAAAATGCATAGTTGTGCAGGAAGTGTTCGATAGCCGGGGCATTGGCCAGCCTGAGATTATTGAGAAAAGCCGAAAATGCGAGGCTTACGGGGCGGAGGTGCACCAGTTATCCGTTGGACCGGAGCTTTTTTACGTCTTCTTATGCCTGCTTGAAGAAACCGGGTTTTTCAGCGCTTCATTGTATACCCCGTCTGCCATTGCCGGTATCGAGACCCTCGGGTACGAGGTTGGCAAGCAGGTCACGAAGCAGGCAGGGAAAGCGCCGGCGGCGGTGGTCATTGCTCACGCCGGGGGCGGTAATGTAACCGGGACGGCGCGAGGTCTGCTGAAAGCGGGCTGCTCTGATACCAAAATCATTGCCGCCAGCGTCGACCTCACCGGACTGCACATGGCAAGTGACCACGATTTCAACCGGAAATCATTCACTACAGCACATACCGGTTTTGGAGTACCGTTTACTACCTGGCCGGACAGAGCCGATGTACCCCGGAATGCCGCCCGGCCCTTGCGTTACATGGACCGTTTCGTCACGGTCAAGCAGGGGAGCGTATTTTATGTGACCGAGATGCTTGCCCAGCTGGAAGGGCTGGAAAGGGGCCCAGCCGGCAATACCTCTCTAGCGGCCGCTCTGGCTATTGCTCAAGAAATGGACGAGGATGATATACTTGTGGTTCAGGAGACGGAATATACCGGCGCTGGCAAACACCCGTGGGCACAACTCGATTTCGCGGCGGAAAACGGCATCGATATAAAATATGGCGACCCTCAAGACGAAGTCCCTGGTGAAAATATCATCATTCCCGAACACCCGCGTCAAATCAAAGCCAGGGATGTCCCCCTGGAGAATATGCGGCGGTCCTATCTCAGAAACGCAATCGCCAGCCTACCGGGCAAAACCGCTACTGAACTCGAGCTTGATTATCTGGCCAGTGAGACCAGGGCCAGCCACCAATTCGTCGAGGAATTTCTGACGGAAGCCGGTATTAAGATAGTTCGATAGTGAGAAAGGATAAAGGAAGGTGAAAGGCACCGGGACTGGTGAGAACGGATTACCTAACCCAGTGGCGTGGGCAGAGATAGACCTGGGTGCGCTGACTCACAACGTGAGAGTCATACGGCAATGTTTGCGGAGTGGCACCCAGTTCGCCGCCGTGGTGAAGAAAAATGCCTATGGGCATGGGCTGGTGCCCGTTGCCCAACACCTGGCATCCAACGGCATCGATTACCTCGCCGTCTATTCCTTAGAGGAAGGCATGGAGCTGCGCCGTGCCAACATCAGTATCCCCATACTGGTGTTCGGCTTTATTCCACCGGCGGAAGCAAAGATGGTCATCAGGTCAAACTTAACGCCAACAGTGATGGAGCCAGACCTTGCCATAGCTCTGGATAGTGCTGCCAGGGAGCTTGACACCATAATCAAGGTGCATGTAAAGGTAGATACCGGCCTCAATCGGTCAGGGGTAGCTCTTGAGGATGCTCACCAATTACTGTCTATACTCTTCAGCCTTGACAACCTCCAGGTAGAAGCCCTGTACACTCATTTTTCATCGGCCAATGAGCCGGACAAAACACCGACCGAGACCCAGCTCAGGCTATTTCTTGAATTAGCCAGCGCTTATCCCCAGGTAAAGATGCTGCATGCGGCCAATAGTGCCGCCACTTTAAGATTTCCAGAGACACATCTGAACATGGTTCGTGTGGGCATAGCTATGTATGGACTCTGCCCCTCTCCATATGTTGAAAAGAAGGTAGCACTGCAGCCGGTGCTAAGTTTGAAAGGGAGAATAGTCCGCATTCATCCGCTGAGAGCCGGTGACGGCGTGGGCTATGGCCTGACCTGGACCGCCAGAAGTGAAGCCCTTGTAGCCCTGGTCCCTGTCGGCTATGGAGACAGCCTGCCCAGACTGCTGTCTAATCGAGGGGAAGCCCTGGTGAGAGGCCGCCGTGTAGCTATCTGCGGGGTGATTAGTATGGACCAGTCAGTACTGGATGTCACCAGCGTTCCAGGGGTCAAGGTCGGGGATGTAGCGACCTTTATTGGAAAGCAGCCGCCGGAGGATATAAGCGCTGACGAAGTTGCCGGATGGGCCAGCACCATAAACTACGAGGCGGTCACCAGCATACCCTCCACACTGCCCCGGATTTTCTTATAGGCTTCGAGGCAAACTGTAGCTCGCCATCATGTCACCACAAAGGATAGAAGGCCGGTTTCAGGCTACTTTTGCCATTTCCTCTGACACGGCCTGGATAGCTTCAATAATTTTCACGTAGCCGGTACAGCGGCAAATGTTGGCCGACAGCGCCTTCCTTATCTCATCTTCAGTCGGTCTGGGGTTCTCTTCCAAAAATGCCTTGGTGAGAAGTATCATGCCCGGCGTGCAAAAACCACACTGCACCGCACCGTGTTTGATAAAGGCTTTCTGAATAGGATGTAAGTCTCCGTTTTTAACCAGCCCCTCAATGGTGGTTATCTCTCTATTCTGTACACTGATGGCAAAAGTTAAACACGACCTGACCAGTTTGCCGTCAATAAGGACGGTACAAGCTCCGCACTTGCCAGTGTCACAGCCGTGCTTGGCACCCGTAAGCCCCAGTTTCTCTCTGAGAACGTGCATCAGAGTCTCGCTGGGTTTTATTAATACTTCGTAAGGCTCTTCGTTAACCATCAGTGTTATAAACTGTTTCAAGGTCGACCTCCCGCGTGATTATTCAAGCACGACATTAGCGCCCTTTTAGTCAGGACATAAGACATCTGGGTTCTATACTCGGCACTTGCCCTCACATCAGAAATCGGGCAGCACTGTTCCTTGACCAGTAAAGCCGCTCTATCTATGTTCTCCTCGCTAGCATCTTTGCCCTTCAAAGCGTTTTCCACCTGATGGGCTCGCATCGGGGTCGGGTCAACCGCGCCCAGTGCTATCCTGACGTCGGTGAAAACGCCGTTATTTATGTAAACCAAAGTGGCAACCGATGCGAGCGCCAGGTCAGATACGCTTCTTATGCCAAACTTGATGTATGCCCATTTAGCGTCCGCCGGGGGCGCCGGTATCTGAACTTCGGTCAGTATCTCATCTGATTTCATAACTGTGCTTCCCGGGCCGAGGAAAAAGTCTTCCACAGGCACAACCCGGCTGCCTTCCGGTCCCGCAATTTTCGCCATTGCCGAGAGTATGATTAAGGGGGCGGCGGTATCAGCCGCCGGAGAGGCATTACACAGGTTGCCGCCCAGAGTGGCCATGTTGGCTATAGTGATGGAAGCGAATTGCCGGGCAACGTCAACGATTTGTGGACATTTCCGGCCGAGTTCGGCAGATGTCGCCACGGCACGGAGGGTTGTAGTTGCCCCGATTCTTATCTCATCACCACATTTGATGTAGTCAAGTCCGGAGATGGCTTTGATGTTGATAAGGCATCTAGGCTTTCTGGTACCCGCCTGCATTCTCAGCACCAGGTCAGTGCCGCCGGCGATTATCTTGGCCGCTTCCCCATATTCAACGAGCAACGAGACCGCCTCTTCCACGGTTCGTGGTTCAAAATAATCGAAATCCCGCATCTTTATCCTCCTCTTTTCTCTGTCAGCGCCCTCAGGGTTGGCTCGCCGGACAAAGGTGGTATTTTGATTCTCACACCCACTGCATCATAGATAGCATTGGCTATCGCCGGTGGCACCGAGCCTATCCCGGCCGATTCACCTCCCCCCTTACAACCATAGGCAAAGCCTGGCTCAATGGACTCAATAAAGATTTTCTCAATCGGAGGTATGTTGGTTGCCAGCGGTACCTTGTAATCATCGTAATTGGGGTTAATTATCCGGCCCTTATCGTCAACAATAATTCCCTCCATCAGCGCCGCGCCAATACCCTGTACCGTAGCACCATCCACCTGCCCCTCCAGCTGTTTTCTATCAATTACCTTGCCGCAATCATCGGCCACCACCACATTCAGCACTGTCACCACGCCAGTCTCAAGGTCCACCTCCACCTCAGCTACGGTAGTATCGTAATAAGTGGCATCTACACCACGTCCATAGTGAGTTGGATGACTGCTCTTCAGAACGTACTCAGTCTCATACCGTTCATCTACTCCTTTACCAATTAGCATCGAGCCGCCAAGCCGGTGTACCGCATAGTTGCCAACCTCGCCCAGATGAAGTGACCTTTCCGGTGAGCCGACCACAATGACTTTACCTTTCTTCAATTCCAGGTTTCCCGGCTCGACTTTCAGCATCTCTGAAGCGATGCTGAGAATCTGCTTTTTGGTTTCCTGGCAGGCTAAATAGGTGGCATTCACCGCCTGTGCTAAAATCCTGGAGCCCAGGGCTCCCCATCCCCAGGGAACAATATCCGTATCATGGGCTACCACTTCAATATTTTCCATCGGGACACCAAGCTCCTCAGCTACCACCATGGCGACAGCATTATGTGTGCCCTGTCCATACTCCGGCTCACCAATCAGCAGCTGAACTCCACCGTCCTCCAGAAGCTTGATATGGGCAACACTCCCATAGAACCCGTCAGAGGCCCGGTCATCAGTTTCATGGCACATACATGAAAGTCCAATGCCACGCCTGGGCTGCTTACTTGTCCTCTTTTCTCTCCAATTTGCCGCCGTTGATGCTTGCTCAATACAGTCGGTAAGGCCGCAGCTTCTGATAAACCATCCATTGGGCGTTATATCGCCGGTTCGGGTGGCATTTTTCAGTCTGATTTCCGCCGGGTCCATACCCAGTTTCTCAGCAAGCATATCCATCAGTGACTCGCGTGCCCAGGACATCTGGGCATCACCAAAGCTCCTATACGTGCCAGCCACTTTTTTGTTGGTATACATATTTTTGAATTGGTGCCTAACATTAGCGAAGCGGTAGAGAGCGTCATTCCTTTCCAGCATGTGGAGCGACCGGCGGCGCATCATAAACTGGTAAGCTCCGTTGTCCACCAGAATATCGGTTAGTTCTGCGGTCAGCGTGCCATCTTTTTTGGCGGCAAGCTTCATCCGTATCGTCATATCACCGCGAGACCGCACCAGCATGAAATCTTCAGTGCGCGACCGAATTAGCTTGACCGGCCTTCCGGTCATCATCGACATCAGAGCCGCGCAGTAGTGGAATTGCATATCGGTAAATTTAGACCCGAAAGCCCCACCAACTGCCTCCTGAATAACCCTTACCTGATTAAGCGGAAGCTTTAAATTCCGGGATAGTCTATCCCGTATGATGGAGGGCCACTGGCTGCTTACCCAGAGAGTGAGCTTCTTTGAGCCAACATCAAAGCTGGCAACACATCCATCAGGTTCCATATAGGCAGCAACCACATTCGTATATTTAAATTCGTCTTCAATGACAACATCGGCTTCCGCCAGACCGCTAGTGACGTTGCCCCGCTCGTATTCAACCTCCCAGGCAATGTTATTCTTAATCGCCACCGGCTGGTATTTTTCTGACTCCGCACCAAGCTCAAGTACTTTATCGTGTATTTGTGGAGCCCCCGGTTTTACGGCGTCACTTACATTCAGTACGGCGGGTAATTCCTCATAGTCTACCGTTATTAGTTCCAGCGCTTCCTCAGCTATAGCCTCATCCGTGGCGGCTACCGCCGCCACCTCCTGCCCGACAAACCTTACTTTGCCATCCCAGGCTAAAAGGGGCTCATCCTGAACATCGATGCCGAATAAGTATAGATTCGGTGCGTTCTTGGCGGTGAGAACGGCTTTGACCCCGGGCAGAGCAGCTGCCCGGCTGGTGTCAATGCCAAGAATTTTAGCGTGGGCATAGGGTGACCTCAGAATTTTCCCGTACAACATATTTGGCGATATTACATCATCAACATACTTAGCCTTGCCGGTAACCTTGCTCCTGGCATCAATTCGGTCAACATCTGTGCCGATAACATCATAAGTATCTTTCCTTTCCGTCCAGTATCTTATCTTTTCTATGACCTCTTCCGTCATAACCTCGGTTTCCGTAATCTCCGGCAATGGCCTTACCGTACCGGCAACCTTTTCTGATATCACCTCTTTTGCCATATCTTTACCTCCAAGCTTATTTTTGGGCTACGCCACCTTTAGCTTCATGCCTCACCTATGTCACGGCTAGTTATCACTTTGGGTAAATAATTATAACAAATATCGAGATTCCAGGAAACCCCCCATAACCGAGGTTGTTTACTGAACCCTCACCCCTTGTCTCCCACCACGACATGGAGATACAGTCCTGGCATGAGGTGGACAGTCCGGGCTCTATTGACACTTCCCCCTCCACCCTGCTATAAACAATTAGCTGAACAAAGATAACGCAAGGCTTCCATTCTGGGAATTCCCGGTCGAGGAGGAGAGAAATGCCGAAGGTTCAATCTAACGGTATTGGAATCTTCTACGAAACCTTTGGAGCCGGGGAGCCCCTGCTTTTAATCACCGGGACCGGTGGTGACTCGCGCTACTGGATGCCCCTGGTGGAAACTTGTCCAAGTCGCTATCAGTGCCTTCTACCTGACAATCGGGGAACTGGTCTCTCCGATTGGCCGGAGCCGCCCTATACCATACTACAGATGGTCGATGACATGGTGGGATTGCTGAATGCCCTGGATATTCCTAAAGCCCATATAGCCGGGCACTCCCTGGGCTCTGCTATCGGCCAGGAGCTAGCCATCCGCTATCCCCATCGAGTGCATACCCTTTTGCTCCTGTCTACCTGGGACCAGACTGTGGCCTATCCTCACCTCCGCTGGCAGCTTGAGATGCATAAATTACTGCTGGAGCGTAACGAGCTAGAACTATACATCAACCTTTTAAATCTGTCCCTTTTCACGCCTAGCTTCATTAATCGTCATTCTGACTTGGTGCGGAAGGGAAAGCCCGGGCTGCTGAACACCTTCACCCCGGAGCGAGTTCTTACCTTAATTGGTCACCTCGAAGCTGACCTGGCCCATGACACGGCCGACCGGCTGAATCAAATTCGGGTGCCCACTCTAATTCTGGTAGGAGAATATGACACCGTCACCTGGCCTGACTACGCCCGCGCCGTCCAGGCTCGGATTCCTGGTGCCGAACTGATGGTGCTAAAAGACGCCGCACATAGGCTGATGACTGAGGTGCCCGAGGCGTTAAGCCGGGCGGTGTATTCCTTCCTGGAGAGATATCCCTGGTGACTGTTTCTTATAGGCTCCTAAACAAGGAAACTGAACTTCCGGCGCATTTAAACCAGCCTCAGCCGAGGCACTCTGACACCAGTACAGACAATTAAGAAGTTAACCTTGAACTCTGACCACCACCCACCAAGCGAGCCTCATTTCTCTGGCTCAGACGGAGTCAATTTCTGCCTCCCCGCCTCCACAATAACGCCTTGCCGAGAAGGAAGGCAGCGCCTCCGCCTATAAACACGAAGCCCAGGATGAGCACACCGAGGCTGCTGACAAAACTGCAAGCAATGGGGATAACATACAAAACAAGCAGACCCATAGCCGCGCTGAAGACCATAGCCACAACTCCGCCAATGCTCAGCAGACTGCTGCCCATAGGATTCTGTCTAATCATTGTCCAACCTCCTCCGTTGCTTTATTCAAGGTTGACATTCCCGATAAGCCAGGTTTCCTTGGTTGAGTGAACTTAACCTCTTCCTGCCAGGGAGGAATCAAATAAACTATTATGGCGAGAATTACAAACGGCAGCAGCATAAGCCCACCAGCTATCAGCACTCCACCCTCTCCAAATATCGTTGGGCTGTAGCTGGTAAAGCCCCTCAGGCTTTTGGAGATTAGCTGCCCGCCTATTACCACGTTCCAGCGCATGGCAAAAACCCCAACAAGGATGATGCCGGCCGACGAGAATCTTAAGACTGTCTTAACTGACTCATTGAACCTGATTATTTCAGCACTGCCCAACAGGAGGAGCGGCAGCAGCGCGCCCATCCCAAACTGAACGCCGAAATAGGTGATAGCTATCTTCTGGGTTATTAGCTGGCGGATGATTTCCCAGCTCTCTTCAGACTCGTATAGCATGGTAACGACCTCAAGGCTTTCCAGGGTTAGAGCCAGGGTCAAGAAGCCTCCCAACCACAGGGCCAAGGAGCGTAGAGAATCATAGACCAACGGCGTCTTTCTAGCTTTCATGGCGAGAACATAGAGCACAATCAGCAGTGCTATTCCGGAAACGACCGCCGAAACCAGAAAGATGATTGGCATCAACGGGGTAGACCACCAGGGGTTAGCTTTCACCGCCCCAAAGATAAACCCAACATAGCCATGAAGGAGAAAGGCAGCGGGAATGCCAATGAACGCCAGTATTCTGATGAGCTTCTTATCAATGGCAAGAGACTCTTCTGATATGTCATGAACCCCCAAACACAAAATAGAGTAAATGGTCTTCTTAAGCCCTTCGCTTGACTTGGCATACTGGACGATATCCGGTCGAAAGACGAGCCAGACCTCCACAAGCAATAAAATCAGGTAAAACAGCCAGATATAACCGAAGGCGGACATAGCCGACATGAGATTCGGTGTCAAGAACATCTCAAACGCCCTTTCCGGCCGCCCCAGATGGATGAGCAGAGGCAGGGGTGTAACCAGAAGGAAAGCCAGTGCGGTAATCAGGGAGAATCGGGCAACGGGCCTAAGCGAGGTCAGTCCAAACACATGGTAGAGTGAGGACACGATGAAGGCACCAGCCACCAACCCGGTAATGAAAGGATAAACAACAATGAGCAGGTCCCATTCTATTACGCCTTCATTGGGATACAGAAAGCCGGCCACAGCTACAGCACCCCCTTTTCAAATCCAACGTAGTAAACCTTGGGCTCAGTCCCCAACGCTGGTTTCAAGACGTAGACGCGCTTCTCTCTAAGTATCTTTCTCACCGGACTCTCCGGGTCCCGCAGGTCGCCAAAAACCCTTGCCTCCACCGGACATACCTCAACACAGGCGGGAAGGATTCCTTTAGCAATCCGGTGGTAACACCAGGTGCATTTATCGACCACCCTTACCTGGCCAAAATGGGTTTGGGCAAAATCAGGAAGCATGAATCTGGCCCCATACGGGCACGCCTGTATACAATACCGGCAGCCAATACAGTGCTCCTGGTCAACCAGGACAACCCCGTCCTCAGTCTTATAAGTGGCACCAACTGGACAGACGGTTACACATGGAGGGTTATCGCACTGGTTACACAGCTTGGAAACAAAAAAGCTTTTCCTGACCTCCACATCCTGGTACTTCAAATTCATATACTCAGCGGTAAAGCCATCTCTGCCGGCGTTGGGGGAGTCCACGAAAATCTCCTCGCCCTCACTGATGACATATCTCTCTACCCAGGTTCGGTTGTATTCAGGCTCCCAGGGAACCTTATTTTCCAGCTTGCAAGCTACCACGCACCGCCCGCAGCCGATGCACTTCTCGTTATCAACGACGAACCCCCAGTAGCATTTTTTCCAGTCGCGTTCGTCAAGGTTCGCCGCTGGTATA
>SDBV01007691.1_pt1 | contig 14692 bp, 19 predicted proteins | sample 2277081 | NCBI WGS metagenome assembly SDBV01 (sample SAMN10402039, study PRJNA504765) | marine sediment metagenome | isolation source: marine sediment core GS10_PC15, 223 cmbsf | place: Arctic Ocean: Southern Knipovich Ridge | collected 2010
AATTCGTCAGTCGAAATTTCTGGATTTTCAGCAAGGTCTGAAATTCCGTACAAGCACGTGAGTTCTTTCACCCGTTCCTTAAGGTGATATTCAGATTTTCTTAAATTTTCATCCGCTAATTTCCATTCAGTAATGTCTCTTCCATAAATGTTTGCGTAACCCTCTTCTCTTATAGGTGTAATATCAAGAGAATAAATTAAGTTATTTAGTTCGATTTCTGTCGTCATGGCTATATATGTATCGATTGCTTTATGAACAATGTCTTGAATTAAAACAGGAATGTTATTACCTTCCTTAATTTTGAACAAATTCTCTCCTGATTTATTAGCGTACAAAACTCGTTCCTTATTTACTCTTAACACGGGATTAGGATTCTCAGACAGAAATTTTGCTAAATCAGATACCTTTTTTCCTAGTTTTAAATCCTTACTTTCTGGTATGCTGTTATCAATATTTTTAAGAATAAATTTCTCTTTTTTTTTCATTAATTATCAAACATATGCGATAATTTTTATATATAAGAAAAGTAAATTCTTTCATTAATCTTTATCATAAATTTTAAAAACTTTTTTATATAAATGTTTTTTACTATTAAGAGAAAGTTATTTATTAAAAAAATATATTGAAAGTAATACTCCATACCAAAAATCAAGATTTAGAATATTAATGTATCAAGAGAATAACGTCGTGGTGATAATCCAGCAATAGACCATTTTAATTGAAGTTGAATCAATTTTAGAAAAAAAAGATTATAAAAATGATTTTATTTATAATGAGACAATACCGTCAGCATCATCACATATTTCTAAGAAACCAGCAGCACCAATAGGGTCTTCAACAAAATCAAACATATCTTCCCTTTTAATGCCCATAAGGTCCATAGTAGTTGTGCAAGGATATAGTTTCATCTTTCCTTCTGCCACAGCTTCTTTAATTAATTCCCAGGGATTTTCTATTCCAGTTTTCTTTAATCTCTTTGTAAAAATTTTTGCTCCCATACCTTTCATAGGAAAAGGCATCCCAGCTACTTTTGGTTTGAATTTCTTTTTTAAGAGGTAGAGTCCCCAGAATGTGAAGAAAAAATGCATTTCAATATCCAAAGCGTTTCCTGTGGTTCCTAAAATAGTCATCATCATGAATTTTTCAAAGGATTTATCCTTTACAATAAAACTAATTTTTTTTACCAATATTAACCCCTTTTTTTTTTTTCAATTTTTATTATTTGTTTTTCCTATTTAATATATTCAAAAGATAATTAAACTATCATTTAATCATTAAAGAATTTAATATTTAAAATTTAAAATATATTCAAACTTTTTTAATTAGAAATGTAATTTGTGTTTCCTCTTCTTTTGTGCTAATTATTTCATCTCCTGTTTTATTTAAAAGAGCAGGAACATCTTTTAATGCCCCTATATCATCAACAATTAACTCTAATAATTGTCCTGAACTCATTTTCTTTAATTCCTTTTTTATCATTAAAACTGGCATCGGGCATACCATACCTAAAGCATTAAGAGAAATATCTACTATTTTTGTATCACCTTTTTATAAAATTTTTGTTTGATTTAAAAAATAATTAAACTAATTTATTTAATTGTATCAAGTAAAGAGTAAATTTTTAGGAATAAAAAACTTTCAATTATATTTCATTAATCATTTTAAGCTTTTGATTTTTAAAATAAGAGTTTGAGCACAATTTATTTACTATTAAAAGCAAAAGAAAGCCCCTTTCTTTATTTAGGGAGGGGGTTAATTTTGCCCCGAAAATTATTAAATCATTTCAGTATATATTTTAAAATAGCTGAATTATAATACTACTCATAATGCTTCGGACTAACACGTTAGAACTGAAACCTACCAAGCAACAGAGGAATATTCTCAACAAAATGTTGGTAAGAAGTAGTGCTATCTGGAATCTAGGTAATTACAAGAGACGGCAAGCGTTTTTTGATAAAGACAAGAAGAACGCATCCTATTTTATGCAATGTAAGGAACTAAAGAATTTCGATCTTTATAAATCATTAGGATCTGCGTATTCCCAGCAAATCTTAAAGAAATTGGATAAATCGTGGAAATCCTTTTGGAAATCTTTAAAATCTGAGAATGTAAAGCATAAAATATCAATTCCTAACTATTTTAAGAATTATAAGACAAAGTAAACCATTCCAAAATTATTGATTTGTAGAAACGATTGCTACCGTATAGATAGGGACTATGTTTATGTTTCTTGTTCTAAAAACTTAAAGAAAGAATACGGAAATAAAGGACTTATGAAAATAAGATATAAAGGAAGAAGAAAATGGATAGGAGAGCAAAAAGCTATGGAGATTAAATATATTCCGTATATTAAGAAATTTTATACGTATCAGACCGAAGAGATAGATTCTACTCCCTTAGACTTTAAAGAAGAGAATATCTGTTCCATTGACTTGGGAATCAAGCGATACATTACCACCTATATTAAAAACTCTAAAGATATATCTTTAATCTATGAGTCAGAACATATTTTTGAAGATTATCTAACTCTTTCTAAAAAATTAGCCTATTATCAAGCAAGAACCAAGCAAGAGAATAACAAATATACTACTCACAGAATTAGGAGATTATATCTTAAAAGAAGACGAAAGCTACATAATTACCTTAACAATATTGTGGCACATTTATTTAGGAAACTGAAACAATATCACGTCTCTGAGGTCGTTATCGGAGAATTTAAAGGTATTAGAGATTCTCAAATTCCCAAGTATTATAAAAATAAGAAAAAGATCAATGAGATGATTCAAAACTTCTGGTCATTTGATCTTTTTAAGAGAAAACTACAAAACAAATGCGAGGAGTTTGGAATTGAACTTGTCTTAATTGACGAAGCCTATACATCTTCTACTTGTCCTATTTATAATGAGAGGGTCAGTCCAAACAATAGAACCTTTAAGTGTCCTCAATGTAGGTATAAGCAAGATAGAGATGTGGTAGGAAGCATTAATATTCTTAAGAAATATATTCACGATCATCAAATTAATGGTATAAGGGTAGAGAACTATCCTTTAGTGTCTACGATTTTCATTGAGTCGTAGGGACTACGAATCCATACCCTTTAGGGTATGGTAGTTCAAGGGTAACCAATTGGAATTATATAAAGAGGTTCAATATTATTTTTAAGGGCGAGAACTTTTTTTACTCTCTCATCTTCAAAAGCACCAATTGGGACAGATGTTAATCCTAAGCTAATCACTTCTAAATGAATGTTTTGAGCACAATGCCCAACTTCCATGAATACATATCTTAATCCTCTTTGTCCATACCTTCGAGTTGTCTTTGAAAATTCAGCACAGATTATTATATTGACATACGCTTTAGCAATAAAGTGTTGATTCCAAGATGCCTCCGCTATTTTTTCACTCAAGTCATTCTTATTAATTAATTCTAACAGATGTTTTTCAAGATTATAATGAAAAAAACCTTTATCCTTTATATTAACGTAAATTTCTAACGGGTAAGTAGCCCCTGCCGAAGGAACTGTTCTTTTTTGTCCCTTTTTCCCTTGGCTTGCCCATAATATTTGTGAAATTTTTTCAAGTTCAATTTCCTTATCTTTGTAATTTCTAACACTCTCACGCTCATATATACATTCTTCAAGACTTTTTGTACCTTTAAAATCGGGTTTTGGAAGTTGGATTTCCATTTTCACACTAATCTATTTTTTTTTTTTTATGTAATATTGGAGAGTAATCTATTAAAATTTATTTCTGTAATAATAAGAAATTTTATTTTAGCTAAATGATATGAATTCTTATGGATTCAACAGGTAATTTAAATAAATATTTTCAGGAATGGGAGGAATTAAATTCTAAAGTACAAGAATCTTTTGGACAATTCGATTTTTCTAAAATAAAAGAAATTAGAGGAAAACAAAATAAAATTGAAGATGATATATATGAGATTCTAAAGGAAAACGCACCAGAAAATATTAAACTGACGTTACCTGATGACTGTGGTGATTTAGAGGTTGGTTATGAGATAAAGGGAAAGATCTTTTATTTTGTTATGGTAGATTCTGAAAATAGCACTGATGAACAACTAAAACTTAAGGCAATTACAATAGATATTAATAAAAATATATCTGTGATTGAAGATTTTGAAATTAAAGATTAAAGATTAAATATTTATTTTTTAAGTATATTTTTTCTTCAAGTTATAGAAAAGGATAAAAATAAATATTTTATAGAAATAATTCTTTTAAAAGAAAGGTTTTAACTATTTCGATTCCTGCAAGTTTACGTCTAGGCCCAAGGACTACGAATACATTAGTGAAAAAACGTTATTTAATTATTTATTTTGTCTCAATTGTACTAAGTGCTCAACCCACAATCCTATGGATATGGTTTTTTTGGCAATTTTTTCCTGTTCTTAATTTTGTTTTTTATATATTGTTCCCATTTATGTTTCTATTAGGTATATTGCTTTTAATACTAAGTTCTACTATCGTAGCAAAAATTTTCTTAATACTTATTAATTTATTGCACAAACCTAAAGAGGGAGTATTTTTTAGAAGCAAAGATGATAAGGACTATTGTTATTGGAGTTTAAGAGCTGTTGTTAAAAAATGGCCAGTTTGGCTAGCACGTCAACTATCCCTACCAATTCTTGAAACTTTAGTTTTTAAATTCTTAGGAGTCAAGACTTCTTTTTCAAACTCGTTATATGAAGGATGGGTTGATTGTGAATTTGTTGAATTTGGAAAAAATGTAAAAATTGGGCAAGGAAGTTTAATTGCCTCTAACATAATTATCAAGGATAAATTGATAATAAAAAAAATAAGTATCAAGGATAATGTAATCATTGGTGCTCATGCTGTGATATTACCAGGCACTATTATTGAATCAAATACAATTGTAGATGCTATTTCTATGACAAACATTAATCAACATTTAGAAGGTAATTCTATTTATCGTGGTTCGCCTGCTGAAAAAATTAAAGATATGGGATTGATTATCGATAAAAATCAATTAGAAACAACAATCTTTAAAGATAATCTTTTAGAAAAATATGATAAAGAGAATTTAAAAACACATGTAAAAGAATTGTCTGTTCCATTTCACTTTTACATTATATCTGGTTGGATAATAATTGGATGTTCTTTTATATTACCTGGATTTCTCTTTTTCTTGTTCATTTTTGGCTTTTTAGTACCTAATTTTCTTTCAGTTCCATTTTCCTTTGAATTATTATTGAATTTAAAAATAATATTAATTATCTTAATTATACCTTTGATTTTCATAGGTTTATATCTAATACATTTATTTTTTGTTGCTTTATTTACTAAATGGTTCTATAAATTAGCAAACAATAGAGGTCCAACTCAAGGTGTGTTTGATCGGAAATTAGATGAGAGTTCAAGAGTTTTAGATTATTATCATTTCGGTTCTTTTCTTTTTAAATATCCAATTTTCGTATTCATTCGTTCTCCTTTTCCTTGGTTACTTAATTGGGAGTTAAAATTTATTGGTTCAAATAAAATAGGGAAGGGAACTGTGTTTGAAGATACTTTTATCCACAGTCACATTAATTTTGGAAAAAATTGTTATATTGGAACCTATTCTCATATCACAAACCATCTTGTTGATGGTGTATATGGAGAAGAAAACTTAACATTTTTTGGAGCTGAGATTGGAAATAATTGTATTTTTAGCTTATCAAGTGGTGCATTACCTGGATTAGAAATGGAAGATAATTCTACGGTATTACCTATGTGTGCGACTATAAAATATGATAAATTGGGAGAAAATGGAATATTTGGTAAATTTCCTGCAAAAAAATTAAAGCCAGAAGAAATAATAAATTTTACTGGTGGTGAGTATAACGGAAAGTGAAAAATTGGATAAACCTATTACAAACTTAGATATAACAAAAATTCCAATAACTACTAATGGATTTAAATGGTCTCTAAGTTCAACAATAATTTTTCTCTTATTGCATGTTTTTTCTCTCATAATGCCAACTGTTATGATAATCTCATTTTATAGGTTCGCTATGGATTCCAATCTATTTCATTGGAGAATTTTTTTAATTTTTATTGATATTCTGGCTTGGTGGGGCTCTTATATTTTTATTAGTTTAGTTCTTGGTAAACTTTTATTGATTATCTTAAATTTAATCCACAACCCTAAGGAAGGACTTTTTAAAATAAATGATAAAAACAACGATTATCTTTTCTTTTGTCTTAGGATAACAATTAAGAAATATGTTTTTTGGATATGGAATAATTTCTGTTTTCCTTGGGTAAATAATTTAGCTTTTAAGATCTGTGGTATTAAAGCAGATTTTAAGAGTACAATGTTTGATGGTTGGAGTGATGTGGAATTTATAGATTTTGGAGACAACATCATGATTGGACAAGGAGCCCAAATTTTTTCAAGCATGATTGTTAGAATAAATAATGTTGATTATTTATTAATCAAAAAAGTTGTTGTTGGCGATCATGTGGTTTTAGGAGCTAATTCAATCGTTTCTCCAGGTTCAATAATAGGAAAAGGAGCAACTCTTGGTGTATGGACAGTGACACAAATTAATCAAATTTTAGATTCTGATTGGATTTATATTGGAAATCCCGCTCGAAAATATAAACCAGCTCAAAAATTAATTGAAGAAAGTAAAAAACAAGCAATGAGAAGAATTGTTGGTACAGGGAAGAGAATACCGTATTATGTAAATAAATTTTCAAATAAAGAAATTAAAAAATAAATTCGATACCCAAAAATTATCATTAAAATTATATAGTAAGTATAAAAATATTAAAATAGTGCGACAATTATAATTTAAATTAAATACTAAGTATAAAAATATTCGAATAATGCGACAATTAGTGCTTTTAAGACATGGAGAAAGCATTTGGAATAAAGAGAACAGGTTCACTGGTTGGACAGATGTGGATCTTTCAGAAAAAGGAATTCAAGAAGCAAAAGAAGCAGCAAAATTATTAAAAGAAGGAGCATTAACTTTTGATCTCGCGTATACATCAGTGCTTAAAAGAGGAATTCGAACTCTTTGGATCGTTTTAGATAATATGGACTTAATGTGGATTCCTGTATATCGTTCTTGGCGATTAAATGAAAGACACTATGGTGCCTTGCAAGGTTTTTTTAAATCAAAAATGGCATCTGAAATAGGTGAAGAACAAGTGCTTATATGGAGAAGAAGCTACGATGTCCCTCCACCTGCTCTTAAGACGAGTGATCCAAGATATCCTGGACATGAAATGAGATATAATGGGTTAAAAGCAGATGAAATTCCTTTAAATGAATGCTTGAAAGATACTGTTGCAAGAGTATTACCTTATTGGCATGAAACAATTGCGCCTGCAATAAGATTAGGCAAAAAAGTATTGATTTCTGCTCATGGTAATAGTTTAAGAGCTCTGGTTAAATATCTTGATGACATACCTGAAGAAGAAATTATTAAATTAAACATTCCTACAGGAGTACCTTTAGTATATGAGTTAGATAACGAATTAAAGCCAATTTCACACCATTATTTAGGCGATCCTGATAAAATTGAAAAAGCAATAAAAAGTGTTGAGGATCAAGGAAAGGCAAAATAAAATGAAGTATATGAAGAAATTCAATTCTATTAGTTTTAAGATCATTATTATTATTGGTTTTATTTTTTTTACATCAACTTTTCTAAAATCAGTAAGTTTTGTTAAAGCTCAGTCTTATACAGATATCTCTGTACAAGAAGCTTATAACATGATTCAAGATGATTCGCTATATCCGAATTTAGTTATACTTGATGTGAGAGAGCAATATGAATATGATGAAAATCATTTATATAATGCTACTTTAATACCTCGCCTTGAAATTGATGATAGAATTAGTGAACTTTTACCTTATAATGACACAGAAATAATTGTATACTGCAGAACAGGAGGTAGAAGCGCAATGGCAAGCCAAAATCTTGATGAAAATCATCATTTTACAAAAATATACAACATGCTTGGGGGAATTAATGCATGGATAGATGCAGGTTTTCCTGTCTGGACTCCCGATGATGGAGCAAATGGAACCAATGGACAATCAATTGGATTTACATCTAATATTTTCTTCATAATAATGATAGGAACTATTTCAATTATTATCTTACATTATAGGAAAAGCAGAATAAAAATAAATTAAGTGAGAGATAGAAGAATGTAAATCATTATTATAGATTTATTTAATTTAATGATTCACGTACTTAATAGCTTGTAAGAGTTTTTCAGACCCTAATAAAAGTAGAATTTCATGTGTTTATTTATTTAAATCTAGAGGAAAATCGATATTTGTATTAATACTATTTAAGAATTTTCATTTTTGATAAAAAGATAATTTTTAATTTCTCTTAATTTTGACAAAAAATAAAAGTATTAAAATAATTGTTTTAAAATAGATTAAGAGGTTTTAAAATTTGGTAAAAAAATCCCATTCATTTATAGATAATCCCATAATTTCTAATATTATATTTTATCCTCGTAAAACCCCTGTTCCAAATATTTTAGATTCAAATATTAAAATATTAAACTTCAATATTAAAAGAGGTATAACTATTGGCGGATTTTTCTATTTAAATGATTTTAATCTTCCTACAATTTTATTATTCCATGGAAATGGAGAAATTGCCGCAGATTATCAACAATTTTCAGACTTTTTTTTTGATGGTGGAGTAAATTTAGCTGTGGTAGATTTTCGTGGTTATGGATTTAGTTCTGGAGATCCAACTTATAGCAGTTTAATTACAGACGCATTACCTGTTTATAATGAATTTAATAAATGGATGATTGAAAATAATCTTGAAAACTCTTTATTTATCTTAGGACGTTCACTTGGTAGCGTTTGTGCCTCAGAAATCGGAGCACATAACCCAGAAAACTTAAAAGGGATAATATTTGAGAGTGGGTTTGCTAGTATTTATAATATGATGACTAGATTATTTAGAGTAAGTGGTCCTGAGATAACAACAGAGGCTTTAAATGAATATTCAAATGATACAAGAATCAAAAAAATTAAAAGACCAACTTTGATTCTCCATGGCACTCAAGATTGGATTATCCCTTGTGAGGAAGGAAAACTTATATATGACAATATTTCTGAAGAAATTGAAAAAAAATTAGTATTAATAGAAGGAGCGGGTCATAATGATATTTTCATGCATAAATATGAATATATAACCCCTTTAAAAGATTTTATTAAGAAAAATAAATAATCTTTCTCTTATCTATAATATACAATTTTTCCTCTTAAAATATGAAAAACTCTAATTCTTAATGATTTGATTATTTACTTCTTTTTAGAATAAAAATTGGTCTAAAGATAATTTAATACATTAATTCTTTTTAATTAATTAAAAGATAAATTAAAAAAAAAGTTGTGAAGATTTATTGTCCGAAAATGGTTATAATTTTTGTCCTTATTGTGGTTGCAAATTAAAGGCTAGTCAGGGGAAGGCGAATTTTTGTTGTTTCTGTGGCAATAAATTAAAAAAGAAGAGAGTTAAAAAAGCATGTACAATTTGTCATAAACATATCAATGAAAGAACTGAAACAACAAGATGTTCCTTCTGCGAAAGCATGTATCATTCATCTTGCGTATCATCGTGGCTCTTGAAACATAACGCTTGCCCGATGTGTCAAAATGTTTTTATTTTTCCAGATCAGACTGATAACGAAGGAAAATATAAAGAAAAAAAAAAATTGTGATTTTTTTTACTATTTTTGATTTTATTAGTCCATTATAAATTCATACTTTAGAATCTGCTTAAATTCTGAGTCTTTATCTCGAAAAGCTATGATTTCCTCTCCTGTATATATATCTGGAGGAACATTTTTCTTAAACATGAACGAGAATGGGATAACAGAAATCGAGATATTATGAGAATTTTCAGAAACTTCAAGATCTTGATTATTATCTTGAAATTTTTTATTTAATATTCCTATACTCAATTTTTATCTCACATCAATTTCTTTAATAATATCAATTTATTATCTCGACTATTTATAATAAAAGTCCCGACAAGTTTAGTGATAAATTTAATAAATTAGTTTTTGTTTTACAGAATTTTTTTATAACATCATTTCTGTTTTTAAGCAAAAATTTAATCTATTAGAAATTCTTGTTTTAAAATATTCTTATATTTAGAGCTAATAGTTTTTCTAGAATTTTCCTTTTGATAAGAATAAATATCAACTGGAAACTTTTCATTATAAATATTTAAAATTAAAATGATAAGATTTGATATATTGTTGAAGCAAATTTTAGAATTTTTACTTTTAAATAAATCTGCTATGAGTTTTGAAAGTAAAATGAATTTCTTTTTTTGAAGAATTCTTTTATTAGATGGATTGTATGGTTTGAGAAAGGTTTTCAAAAAACCTTCGACTTTCTTTTCAATTTTTTGTGATTTCAACTTGCATTCAGAACATTAAAATAGTTTATAGATATTCTTAACAGAAATATAAAAAGAGGGTGTTTTTTCTCACCAAAAAATTGAAGAAAAGATTGTGCTTTATAAATCTTGAATGAAACAGCTTTAGATGATTGAAAATTCGTAGATAAGAATTTCTTGATATTCTTGATGTCTTTCTTTAAATGGGATTTTTTCATATCCATCATAAATGTATCGACAATTAGTATCATTAGGTATATTCGAAAAAGGAATAAATGCGTCTGAAATATCTGTAATAATTGGTGATTCCATTGTTTTAAAAATCTCTTGAACTATTTTATAAATATCTTCAGAAGTCATGTATATTCATCTAAAAATGAAATTTTTTTACCTTTTTATTACTAATATTCTTCTCATAAATTCAAGATATTTAAGAACTAAGAAAACGAAATATTTTTATATGAAAAACATTGAAATGCTACTTTTTATAATGAAACTATGATTTTCAACCTTACATGTATAATTTCGTTTCTAATTTTTTTAAACCATTTACAAATTCTTGCCTAAAAATCTGCTTATATTCAGGATCTCGGTTTTGAAAAGGAATACATTCTCCTCCTGAATGTATATCTGAAAAATTAGGCTTGTTAAACATCTCTGAAAATGGAATAATAGCTCTTGAAATATCAAAAAATAATTTCGAAATGTTTATTCGCTTGTACTTTTGAAAATCTTTTAGCATCATAGATCAAACATAAAATAAATTTTTAGTGTCCTTTATGTTGTTTGTTAAATTCCTTTACAACATCTTTAAAGGCTCCAATATAGTATTCTTTTGGATTTATTCCAGGCATTTCTTCATTTTTAGTTGAAAATTTCTTTTTTTTTTTTCGTATCATTTTATCGCTAAATACCTCAACATAAGGTTAAAAATAAAAAATCAATTATTTAAGAAATCTAACTTTTATAATTATCCTTATATCACTATTTTTCTTTGATATAATATTAAGAAATATGGTAAATAACTGAATAATCAAATTTTTCAAACATAATTTCTATAAAATTTCTAAACAGAATTCAAGTGTGTGAAAAGAATCCTGATGTTATATCAAATAAAATAAAAAGGTATAATTTTAATTCACTTATATTATATCAATCTAATTCATTTTTGTATATTCTTTAAAAATTAAGAATATATATTATCTCTTGCTTTGATTTTAAGAATTATGTATTATTTATCTTAAAAATTCTGAAATTCTTGCCTTAAAATCATTTTAAAATCGGGATCCCTATCTTTAAAAGGGATTTTACATGTCCCTGAATAGATATCAATAGATTTATAGTTTTTAAAAAGTTTTGAAAAAGGAATAACACAATCCGAAAGACCTAAAGAATTTTTTGAAATATTTTCTATAGAACTTTTTGTAATTTTATTATAAATATCATCTATTTTTCCTGTACTAATCATTTTTCTTTTCAACCCTTGTTAATGATAATTTCATTTTTATATTTCAGGTTTAAACCAAGATTTTGTAATTCTTTATTGTGTAAGAGAACTATTTTTTTAATTGTTACCTGATTTACTTTTAGCATTTTCGCAACTTCTTCTACTGTAATCTCTTCAGCAGCTTCAAATAATTCCGGAAATTTTTCAATAGTAGATTTTTCATAATTCTCTAACTCTTTTACGAGTTCCACACCTTTAATCTCAGCAATTATTTGTCTTCTAATGCCAGCTAGATCGATTTCCCACGTTTTGATTATATGTTCAGAATTTTGTGAGATCCACTCTTTTACAAGTGCACATATCACAGAAGATTTAGAATTTCCTTTAATTCCAATTAATTTATTTACTACTTTGAGATCTAACTTATCAATATTAACAGTAACTCTTTCTTTAGGAAGATCCAATTCAATGCTTTTGTTTGAAGAATCGCGTGAAGGTGCCATTTTTAATGAATATTTTTTTGTCGCTAAGATACAATTATCAAAATTCATATTTAAATATATGCATAATGCATTCATTTTGCATCAGATCTGCATCACATTTAAATATGATAAATAACATATGAATAATATCGAAATAATACTTAGATATTTCTGAGCTTTAAAATAAAGAAGAGAAAGTGTGTGTCAAATGTTGGAACTTTATACACCTAATTATGAAGTATTAAATGCAAAAGATCGTATAACAATTGATTTATTAAAAGATGGTCAAGAATTTTTAGAACAGTTTGATATCAATCCAAATTATTTAATAGATACGGTGTCAGTTGTCTATAAATATTTAAGAAATAATAGAAAAATTCCTCACAATTTATTTAAATTTTTTATTGGAGCTTATTATATAATTTTGCGGCATCCATTTGCGTTTCCTGCACACGAATCGAAAGAGGATTTTTGCAAACAATTTGGTCTGGCTACAAGTTCACTTGATTATTGTGTCGAGAAAATTACAGAAACCCTAAATTACATAAAAATTTTTGATGATATGAATTTTCCGTATTTCATAGATCCAAAACGAGATATTAGTTTGAATGTCATAAAAAATATGGTAAAAACTAGAGTAGATGAAGTGATGATGAGATTCCTAATATATCATCAACCTATAAATTCTCAAATTATTACAGATCAATTAGTTAATAAAATAATTATTGAAATGAAAGCTTTTCCCGAGGATCTTTTTAAGCAGCTGTATGAGTTAACTCTCGACCTTGTTGAAAAAGAGTTTGAGGATTATAACGAGTATGTGAAATTACAAAACAAATATTTTTTTTAGGTTTTAATTAATTTCACAAGATTATTTTTCTTAATTAAGAAAAAACTTAAATCTTGATACGAAACAAATCCAAGGTGAAGTAAATGAATTCTTACTCTACTAATTATTTCTATATTAGATTTTCCCTTATACGTCCTAAATAACTTTATATGTCTACCTCACTGGTTTTTAATTGATGATACTCATGGCGATATAATTCAATTTTCAGATTTATTTAGTTTTCCATTTTGGATCTTGATTATAATCGCTTTAGCTCAGTTAATAATAACAGGAATAATTTTTTATATTCTAATTCTAAAAAATAGAAGTAACCTCAGAAAAGTAGGGTCAAAAGAACCAACTAAATTTTAAAATTCTTGTTTTTGTTTATTTTTCATAGAGATTTAAACCATCCAAGATATTATTAACTTTAGAGAATAGCCCTAAAATCTGACTTAATTCTTTTTTTGACATAAAACTTCGTCCAAAAATGTTTCTAAATGCAAAAAATACATTTTCTTTTTTATGAGATCTAATTTTTAACTTTTCTATAATATTTTTTACAAGTTCAAATAACATTAAACGATCCTTTTTATCAGCTAATAAAACTGGATTTTTTCCTCTTCCAATGTTTAAAATGTTAATTTTTTTAAATAGTTCATATAAAATAATTCCACAAGCGTGAGATAAATTTAGAGTAGGATATTTAATACCTGTAGGAATTCTTAAAATTATATCAGCATGGCTAATTTCTTCATTGGTTAACCCACGAGATTCTTTTCCAAATAAAAGAGCAATTTTCAAAGGATTGTTAGAAATAGGGATTGTTAAATCTTCTGGAAAGATTGCCAATCTTCTAATATTGCTAAATCTTTTTCCTTTAGCAGTCGTTGCGATAACGTAATCGAATTTTTTAGTGAAATTATTGAACTCTATTAAATGGTTTTTCTGGTCGTGTATTTCTATAATTTCAGCGCTTAAAAGAATATTTTTTCCGTGCATAGCAAATCCTTGAGTAAAATAACTCAAAATATTTTCCACACTTTCAACTGGATTGAAAATTACAAATTTCTTAAAATTAAAATTTTCCATAATACGAGCGATCGATCCAATATTCTCAGTATGTTCAGGTCGAACCAAAACAATAGTAAAAGATATATTGTTATACTGAGCTGCTTTATGAGTTTCTTGGAAGGAAATATATTCCCTCTTGTTCTTTTTTCTATTCACTTTTAATTCAATTCCGACCAGTTATCATTACTTACGATTTATTGAAATATTTTAATATAATATCTTTTTTTGTTTTGAATAGGTTATTAAAAAATATAAATATTAGAAACATCATTAGAATGATATAGTATTAAAAATCTGATATAAGAATATTAGCTTATGTATATTAATTTAAGGAATTGTATTGAATCTAATGCCTGTATATAAAAAAATTGGAGAGTTTCTAGAATTTATTAACATTAGTAATGAGAATTTTACATTATTTGAATGGAAACCGATGAACTC
>SDBV01007692.1_pt1 | contig 14692 bp, 13 predicted proteins | sample 2277081 | NCBI WGS metagenome assembly SDBV01 (sample SAMN10402039, study PRJNA504765) | marine sediment metagenome | isolation source: marine sediment core GS10_PC15, 223 cmbsf | place: Arctic Ocean: Southern Knipovich Ridge | collected 2010
CAAAGCGAATAACTTTTATAAAATCTTTTCTTTTACCTCCTAGACTTGCATAAAACTCGAGGGCATCGTGGTTAGACTCAACAGCAAACAACTCAATCAAGGTTGCACCTCGCTCAAGAGCCGCTCTTCCTATATGAGCCATGATCGCACCACCGATTCCTTTACGCCTGTACGCTGGACGGACATACAGGTGATCAAGATAGATCTCGTTTTTCCCACTGTAAGTATCAATTTTGGGACAGAATATGAAATAGGCCACAACCTCACCTTCAAGGTATACGAACATAACCTCCGAAACCGAACCGGATCCAAAAAGCGATTCCCGCAGGTCGTCCTCGGTCGCAGCCAATTTATCAGAGAGTCCTTCGACATCGGCGAGTTCCCTGATTAATGAGAGGAGAAGGCCCGTATCCTTATCGCTTGCTATTTGTATTTCAATTTCCTTTATCATCCTTCCCCTTTTTTCCTTAAAAAGAATAAGGTGTACGTCATCAAAACTTCTAGGACCACAGGGACGTTTTTCGTAGAGAAGGTTTCGGCTCCTCCTTGCAGCTAAGCCGCGTTGCGCGGATTCTCTTTCTTCCTGCGTTGCAATGTCAAGCGTTTGATCTTCTCTCGATGCGTTAAGATCTCGCGCCGACGGCCATGATACATGTCATCGGGCGTCACGTTGCCAATGGCCTCGTGGAGCCGCCCGTGGTTGTAGTAGTCCACGAAGCGAGCAATGGCGCGCTCGAGTTCCCAGGGCGTCCCTCATCAGAACTTCATCTGCGGCGGTATCGGTGGGCGACGCCCGGTCGCCACGTACCTTGCCAGTGCCGCTCGCCAAGGGCGATGACATGGTCAAGGCAATCGTGGCGGATTGTGCCGATCACCCGCTCGCAGCCAGGGTTCTGCCAGGGAGACCGCGGAGTCGTGATGGCCTGTTCGATGTGCATGGCGCGCACCTGGCGCACGAAGTTAGCGCCGTAGAGGTTGTCTCGATCGCGGATCATGTACTTCGGCGCGGAGTCATGCGGAAAGGCGTTCACGATCTGCTGACCTGTCCAGCGCGCCGACGGACCGTCGGTGACGTTGATATGCACGATGCGGCGTCGTTCGTGTTCGAGCACGACGAAGACGTAGAGAAGGTGGAAGGTCACTGTCGGCACGACGAAGAAGTCGATGGAGACGAGATCCTTGCTGTGATTCAGCAAGAACGTGCGCCAAGTCTGCGACGGCGGCTTGCGCCGCCGCGGCATGTACCTCGAAACCGTGGGTTCACTGACGTCGAATCCGAGCTTCAACAGCTCGCCGTGGATGCGAGGCGCACCCCAGGTGGCGTTATCGTTGGCCATCTGCCGGATGAGGCATCGGATCGTGACGTCGACGCGCGGCCGACCCCCCTTGTTGCGGCTCTTCCATGTCCAGTAGAGCTTGAAGTCCCTGCGATGCCACGAGATGACGGTTTGGGGCTTCACGATGACCAGGGTGCTCTGCCAGCCGCTCCACAGGCGCGACAGGGCCACCCAGAATGCGCGGTCGGTCTTGGTCAGCTGAAGTCGCTTCGTCCTACGCCGCAAGATGGCGAGCTGCTGCCGCAGGGCGAGGTTCTCCAGCGCAAGGACGTGCTGAGATTTCAGGCTGGATCTGGCGGTTGAGAGGAGCGCGCTTAGCAGTTGAAGTAGGGGCATGCAGGACCATGACCCTGTGGGAGGAAACATCAAGGATTACGTGGTCGACGGGGTATTGAGGAGGGACAGGCGTGATTGACTCGGAAATGACGTTGCCGCCGTAGTTTGCGGAAATGACGGTGCCACCGTAGTTTGGGACCTTCGAGACATTGTATCCCCCGCGGGCGCCGTATTACCAACGGCCAGACGGGCGACGCAGAAAGGAAGGAGACACCGTGAATTCCAACACCGTTCGTGCGCAGATCCAAGAAGCCATCGAGCACGAGGAAAAAACCGGCAACGTTGCGAAGACCCTTGACCAGCACCTCGCCGCCCACGGGTTGTCCTTGACCTCCGAGCAACAGGCCGAATGCCTCGGTTTCATCAAGGCGTACGTGAGTGAGACCCCCGAGATCATGGATGCCGCTTACGCGGCCGCGCAGCAGGCCGGCGTCCTCGGCTCCGTCCAGCCGATCTTCGATACAGCCTTCCAGTACTGGGCCACGGGCTACGATTTCATCCCTGATCATCTCGGCCTCATCGGCCTCACCGACGACGCCTACCTGACGCGCATGTTCCTGGAATCGATCTCCAATCTCCACTGCCAACAGACCGGCGGACCATTGCTTGGCGTTGATCTGGGCCCTGCGAACCGGGTGATGCGCGGCCTGATCGGCGAGCCGGTGGCGAGCCAGCTCGATGCCGCTGTCGGTCAGACGATAGCCGCCCAGGCGATTCAAGCGGGGATGCAGCAACTCGCCGCCTTCACCGGTGGACTCGACTTTGCGATGCCCAACCTCGGCGCGATCAATCAGTACGAGATCGACCGCGAGGTGGACGTCCGGCTGGGGGCGATGGGAGTAGTGTAGGAGAGCCCGGGTCGGACCATGGACCCGGGGCTCCGCTTTGAATCACCCGGCCGACTGCAAGGCGGCCACGACCTCATCGGGCTCATCCAGTGACACCTTCTTCCCCGCGAGATCCAGCACAGCGCCCTTGAGCCCGTTCACCTCTTCGATCATCTCCCGCAGGGACGCGACGAACTTTTTCAACTCGTCCACACCTCCCCTGGCGGCTCTCGTCAGCATCACGACCGCTGAAATGACGGCCAGGGCCTCGGCGATACCAATCCGTTCATCTTCCACCCCCGCCTCGGAATGATCTACCCCCTCGACCGTGTTGAGTCGCTCGGCAACGGTTGTGGCAAGGGCCTTGGCGTCGAAGCCTTCTTCCACCTCAAAATGGAAAGTGAGTGCGTCCATGTGTCGGCTCCTCTCGTTTGTCGTCAGTTGACCCGGGCGCACGCGGCGAGAAAAAATGGCGCCCAGGTGTACGGTCTCTGTTTCTTCAGGCTCTTGCTTGCCCGCGCATCCTCCAAGAACTCCACCACCGCCTGTTGCAGGGCGAACTCGGCTGCGATGTCGGCCTTCAGGCGTCGATGGAAGGCCAGTGCGATCGTCCGCGCGGACTCGGAATCCACGGGCCACATGGTTGAGAGTATCTGATCTGCGCCCGCAGCGAAGAAGGCTGCCTGCAACCCGAACAGATCGTCTCCCGGCAACTCTTTCATTCCGCGGCCCGCAACCGGGCGCTGACCCGAGCAGCAGGCGCTGAGCACGACGAGGTGCGCATCGATCTGCCAGGTTGCGATGTCCAGGCCGTCGAGCGCGGAGTCCCTGAGAAACAGCTTGGATTCCATCGGGTTGTCGGAATCGATGTTGAGTCCGTGACACGCGAAATGCAGAACCTCGAACTGCTTGAGATCACCGGACGCGTTGAGCTGCACCAGGGCGGACTCCGTCGCGTCGTGTTTGAGAAACGACCGGCAGCGTTGCTCGCCGTAGAGATCCACCATATCCCGTACTTCCCGACCGGCATCCTTGAGAGGTTTAAAGCTGTCCGCCGGCGGTGCCTCGCTGTGGGATACGCCAAATGCGAGCACATCTGCGCTTGCCGGCGAATTGGCGCCGCGGAGCAATGTGCTCATGTTGGGAACGTAGGTAATCGCAAACGCTTCCAGCAGGTAGCCGCCTCGCCACCGCAGTGCGTGCAGCGGCAGGGCGTGGAGCACGCGATGTGGAGAGAGGAGGAGTCGCTTCTTGTGTTCCAGCACCCCGCGGATATCCGACGGAAGCAGGAGATCCGTGAGAAAGTCAGGCAGTTGTGCTGCTGAGTTCGGGGGTTTTGGGCTCTGCAGGGCTGCAGCGAGTTGGTCGATCTTGGAGTGTTCGTCTTTCTCGACAGCCACGGTGGCCCACTCAATCCGGCTTCCATCGAACGCCATGACGAGTAGTCTGGCCGCATCCATCCAGAAGTAGTTCACCACGGCTTCGTCGGCGGCGAGGGAGCGCTGAAGGTGCGTCAAGGAGGTTGAACCTTCCGGCGAATCGCGCCGTGCGGCCCGTGATATCTGAATCAGATGCCAGAGGCTGCGGCGCTTCGCGAAGAGCTTGTCGGCATTACCGCCGTTTGCCACGACTTGATCGATCCTCTCGCATACCCTTCGAAATTCGTCGATGAGATGCGTATCTCCGTCTTTTGCCTCGATACCATCTACCATTCGCGAGAGTGAACGGCACTTGACCAGTTCCGCCACCCTCAGCGCCGCTTCCACGTCGCCGGTTTCGATCTCCGCGCGCACGGCTAACTCGTAGAGGCCAATCCGGAATCGGAGATACGAGCTCTGGAGCGTGAGTGGGGACACCTTTTCGCGGCTGGGTTCGACAATGGCGATTCCTTCGTTGCACACCTGTCGCGCGTCGTCCCATTGGCCGAGGCCCGCGTAGGCTTGGGCCTCCATGCGAAGCAGGAAAACGCCGTGTTCGTGCTTGGCGAGACTGTCAATGTGTTCTCGTGCGGAGGCCAGCGAAACGAGCGCATCGCTCCACCGTTCTAGCGCGATTTCTATCTCAGCGCGCCGCATTGCGGCCACTGCGGCGAACTGCGGAATGTTGATTGCCGCCGCCTCCTTACCGAGCGCGTGGGTTCGCTCGATGAGATCGTCTCGCGACGCGGGCGGATTGCGACTCTTATGCTCGGATCTAATGGCGTCCAGCGCGTTGCGAAGATTCCGTATGGCCGTGACCGTCAAGTCGAGCTCAGCCTCCGGAGCTCTTGCTGAACTGCTCCACCAACTTGGAGACGACGGTCGCATCGAAGCCGCCGCCCCGATCGTCGAACGCCGCGAGCTTCTCCTCGTATTCTTTGGCTTTGGCGGGATTCGTATCCCGATAGACGTTGCCCAGAGCGAAGTAGAGGCGTTGGTGCAGACCTCGCACCTGCATCGCCTGGACGATGGGCGTGTCTTCGCCTGACGTCGCGGTGCCCGCCATGATGCTCTGGGCCGAATCCGCCAGGCTTCCGAGGATCTGGTTGTGGCTCATGTTCGGTGTAGCGGCGAGAAGGCGCTCCGCTTCTAGCAACGGTTGCTCCGCCTCGAAGTCGTCACCGGCCTTGCTGAGAAGTTCGCCGAGTTGGATGAGCGTCTTCACCCGATTCAAGGTGTCGAGCCCGCCGCCTTCCAACTTCTTGCGGATACGCTGGATCTCTGCGTCGAGGTCGCCCTCGTCCTGCACACGGATTTCCCCGATCTTGTCGTCGATTCGCGCCACGGCATCCGCCTTGCCGAGGTCGGCGTATAGCTGCCGGGCCTCTCTGAAGGACGACATCGCGTCTGCACCCTCGTTCATCGATTCGTGCGCGCGACCAACCCACTCGGTGATGTCCGCGATCCGTTCGTTCAGGGTATCCAGCGTCACCAGCATGTCCGACGGCTGTGCGGTGGCCTGCAGCTCGCGGTAGCTCTCGCGAATCTGGATCAGCGAGTTCACCTCGTCTCGCGTGCAGACCCCGGGGATGGCGCGCATCATGGCACCCTGCATGGCGCGATCCAGCTCCATCATCTTGGTCATGCGGCCCTGTTCTCTCGCCATGTCGATCATTGCGGCTCCCCAAGGTTAGAAGATGTCGTGGTGTAACCCTGAACTTCTCGCGCCGGTCGCGTCAACAAAAAAACGGGTCAATCCTCGACAAATACCGGGGGTAAATCCCCTCCTGCCGGTAGTCGGCGCCGCCGCTGCCGTTCATTGAACACGATCACTTGATTCAGCAACTCTCTGGCTAGCGCTGCGTAGGAAAATGAAAGCCGATCTGTAGGCACTGACCTAGCCCCCGAAGACGGGTATCTTCCGATTCCGTCAATGCATCGCCGGAAAGGAGCTCCAATGCCGGTTCTCATCAGGGTACTCGCAATCGCGTCTCTGGTGTGTCTTACGGGGTGCATGACGTTCGAGGTGGAAGGGGCCGGAGCCCAAACTCCGAGATCTCACCTCGGGAGCGCGACGGTGCATGGTTCCCTCTACGACTTTAAATGGAGCGACTGGAACACCGAGGTGTGCCCGGAGGGATCTGGTCTGCGCAAGGTCGAGTTCCACACCAACATTCTCTACCTGCTGGCCTCGACGCTCTCCCTCGGTCTCTACGTTCCGCAGTCCGTGGACTGGTGGTGTGAAGAGCCCCCCCCAGGGCCCGATGGGCCGATCCTCGATGATCCCGAGTAGAAACCTCACTGCCTTTAAACGGAGTTCGCACGGACATGACTCGATCTCGTAGCCTCATCGTTGGCTGTGATGGCACCTGGAACGAGCCGGAGCAGCTGGAAAACGGAAAGCCGGCTCCCACCAACGTGGTGAAGTTCCTGGATTCTCTCGCTCGACTCGATGGACGCCAGCAGACCCACTACGAAGAGGGCGTGGGGACTCGCACGTGGGAGGCGCTCCCGGGGGGTGTCTACGGCTACGGCCTCGACAAGCGTATCCTCGGCGGGTACCGCTTCCTGCGGCGGTGTTTCCAGGAGCGCGGGTGGAAGCGGGAGGAAAACAAGGTCTTTCTACTTGGCTTCAGTCGCGGCGCCTACACGGCTCGACGCCTGAGCGGACTGATCGCCCACAGCGGGCTGCCGGTGAAGTCGAGCGACGCCAACCTCGGCTGGGAGATGTACCAGCACCGGGATACCACGAGCGCCAGAAGGCTGAAGAAGCAGGGGCGATTCTTCGACATCACCGTTGAGATGATCGGAGTCTGGGACACCGTCAAGTCCACCAACGATGCCGACTATCACGACAGCAAGCTCTCCGACAACGTAGTCGCCGGATATCACGCGATGGCCATCGACGAGCGCCGCAAGTTCTTTCCCATCCTGAAGTGGTCGCGCAACCGCCGGGCCACGCAGGTGTGGTTCGCGGGGGTCCACTCCGACGTCGGTGGGGGCTACGCGAGCCAGGGCCTTTCCGACATCGCGCTCCGCTGGATGATCTACCGGGCCATGGGGCACGGGCTCCAGTTCAAGAAGGACTACGTGAGGGCCAACGTCAAACCGAACCCTCGCGGGCAGCTCCACGACTCCTTTCAGGGAATCTGGGTGCCTCTCGGGACGCGCCAGCGCTCGATCCCTAAGACGGATCTCGTACATCCCAGCGTGAAGACGCGGCTGAGCGCGCGGCCCGGCTACCGTCCCACGAACCTGCCCGAGGATCCCGTGTACTGGGAGAAGCCGTCGTCGAGCTGACCGGCAGGGAGACGGGCGGTGGATGTCGATGTCCACCGCCTCCCCGCGGACCGCAAGAGCGCCCCCGAGCGCATCGCGACTGGCATTCGGCGAGAGTTCCTCCGCGAGGCAGAGGTCTGCTCCCGAGGTGCTGCACCTCATGCCTCCTCGCCAGCCGAGGGCGATCATCGCCCGGTTGCGGATCCCGGTGGGGGCGCGGGGGACGGCGGACATAGGGGGCTCTCTTTGAGTGTCGTTTCTCCCTCTTTTCGATACTTGATCGTCGAAACCTGAGTCGTCGGGGCCGCTAGAAAGTAGAAACGACACTCAATCGGGAACTTGCACGAAAGCTGCCGGCACGCCGGGCGGATGGCATTCGGCCTGCGATGCGATGGGCACTGAAGGGAAGGCTTTCTGAGCCAACCTTGAGTGGGCGCGAGAAAAAGCTCACGGTCGTATCGCACCGATTCCTGAGCCGGAGCCCGTCCCCACAACCGGCGGGCGGCTGTGATGGCAACAAGAGAGAAGCTCGCTCCGTGGTGTACTGTGAGCCGTCAGCCTCGGAGTACCCGATTAGTATTTTTACGCAGACGAAGTTGTGGTGCGGCAACTCGGGGAATTTCGAGAGGAGCGAGCTATCGACGGCTTGCAGCGGATCGTAAACTTCGATCCGTTAGCTGTGGAAGTTGGCCCGTTCTGTAAGCAACAAGCGTATGTTTACTGGAGGCGACTCGTTGAAGATAAAACTCGATTGGGGAAAACCGATTCCGCTCCGTAGCGGAAGAAGAGACAACCTCATCTACACGATCGATGACTTGGACGCGGTTCCCACCAATGCAGGAGTATACGTATTCGGGCGGTTGAACCGTGACAATCTCGTTCCTCTATATATTGGTCAAGCGCGGCGCCTGCGCTCTCGAGTCAAGAATCAGTTCAACAACGTCCGTCTCATGCTCGGAATCAAGCGAAGCCCGGGAAGACGGAGGGTGTTGGTGCCGGGTGAGTTGATAGCGAGCCCCGGGCAACAATTGGCCCCTACCCTCAACCTCATCGAGAAGGTTCTCATCGAGGCCGCGATCTTCGGCGGTTATGAACTCCTCAACCAGCAGGGAACCAAACCCAAAATCGACACCATTCGTTTCTCAGGAAGCAGGGTGGGTCGTTCGTGGCACCCCCGCGAATTGATGGCGTTTCGTCAACGACGCCGTTGAGTGTTTTTATGAGCACTGCTGGGGAGGGCGCGGGCGCACGGGGACGGTGTTTGCGACGCAGCTGTGCCGCTACGGGCTGGCAACGGGGAAGACTCTGAAGCGGTCATTGAGCGGAGTCGGCGTTTGATGAGAGCGCTGGGCGTTCGCCGGAGGCAGACCCTCAGCGGGAACTCGTTCGGAGGTGGGTGGAGGGGTGCGGTTAGCGCAGAGGGTGCTCCAAGTGCCGCCAAGTCCGGCTGTCCGGATCGAGTGCCGCCCAGCCACATGTTCGGCGTTGATCCACGGAGCGGGGTGAGGCAGGGGTTCTGTGATACTCCGTTCAAACGGCGATGTTCAAGGGAGCGCGACTAATCGTCGTTTCCGCGAACAAGTGAGAGTAAGCGCCGGAACTCCTCGTCGTCTTCATCGCTTTTCCATTGATTAATGAACTTGCAGACGAGTTGCAGATTACCGGCTTCGTAGTGACCGTTGCTATCGATCCGGTCCGGCGAGCGCAATAGTGCATCATCTGTGTGTTCTCCGCTTGTCTGGAGCGGAATACCGGTAAGTGCACAGCGGTAATCTTGTTTCTCCATCAGTGTTATCAGGTACTTTTCAAGCTCCATATCTGACAATTTCAACTCTTTTCGCTTGGGAGTTTTTTCGACCGGTGGCCCCCCTGAGCTCTTGACGGTTTGCTTGATGCTCTTCACCATCTCCATCGCCGCTATCCCCCACGGATCCAAAACGCGGCCTTTATCTCTCTCGGGCCCGATTCTTTTGGGCGACTGACCTGCACTGCCATCGTCATCCTCGCTAGCCATCACGAGTATCCAGCAGAACGAATGTGCGTCGATTAGACGTACATCCTCTATACCTGCTTGCTCGATCAATGTACTCCGTACCTCGTCAAGGGCATCGTTGTAGAGGCAATAGTTTTCCCACGAACACTTGTGAGCGGTCACCAGGTCTAACCCCAATCGGTCGAAAGCATCGTCAAATCGGGTCGGAGCGATTGGCATGAACCGCTCCGAATCTTTCAAAAAAAACAGATAGGCGAGAAGGTCGTAGCGCTTGCCAGCCAGACCCAGAAGCTCCTCGAACAACTCTTTTTCGCTCGAGCCTCCCTGGTAGAGATCGCGGAACAGATTCTCGAACTGAGTTCCGGTATTCGTGTCATCAAGAGCATCCAGAAGCTTGTGGTGGGATCGGTTGCTGTGTCCGAACTTGTTTATCCAACTGACAAGGTTGTTTCGCATTCCGGGCTCGTTGATTTCGATTGCCCTGATGACGCTCCTGAGAATATCTCCAGAGCCCACCTGCTCAGGGCGCCAGTTATCAGCGCTCATGATCTCGAGGGCCTTAGCACGCAGCGGGGGCTTGTAGCTCTCCCACTCGGCAGGCAGGCCCTCATGAAATGACTTGAAGGCGATGCCGCCGGAGGTCATCAGCACCTTCTTCTTGAAAAGTTCGAACGCAGCCTGGAAGGCCTCTTGCGATATCAGCATGGTGCGGCTCCTTCGGTCTCAGTCCGAATCGATATCGGGCGCTTGGAAAAATACAGTTGGGTCGCGATCAGGATTCACGAAACGATTTGAAGTAGTCGTTGGTTTCAGGGTCCGTGCAGAACACGTAGCAACCCTTGAGTCCTCTAGTCATTAAGGTTCGGTACGTGTTCTTAATGATCCGATCCACTTTTCGGAGCGCCTCCTCGGGGCTATCATTCAGCAGTTTCTTGTATCCACGAACTGTATTGTCGTATTGATCGCGCTTCGAAACATCGACGTGCACCACGCCATCTCTCACAACAAGGTCATCCCCAATGATGACTCCGACATAGTCGAGATCAAGGCCCTGGCAAGTGTGAATGCACCCGACCTCTTTTACGGACTCTGGTTTGACGATCCATAAACTGCCGTCGACCGTTAGGTTCCACTGCATCGCAAAATCGGTCCCAGGGAATACGATATCCATCGCCTGCTGATCTTTCTTCTTACTTACCCACCTCCAGCAGTATCCCGCGACTAGACGTGCCTTATTGTCGTCCCGGTTTTTCTCGAAAATCTCATCCCTAAGTTCGGAAGCGGAATCGCAGATCTTAAAGTCGTAGTTAATGCTGCTCAGGGTTGGGTTCGCGGTTTCCCGTATCTGCAGCGCGTGGTCGATCCAGGCGAGGTAACCATCCGATCCGTTGCAGCGAAATTGTGATTGCAGTTCGAGTTCGTGAACGCTGGCGCCGGCTTCTCCGGCCCACCGGTAAATCTCCGACTTCTCTCCGATATCCTTTAACGTCACGCGCTGATCTTCATCTAGGAAGAAGACGGTCATCTTGGCTGCGTGGATAATCTCTTTGATTTGGTTGTCTCCCAGATTCGCATAGAGACCAGATTTCTCGTTCAATCGGTGCGCTTCGTCGACGATCAGCACGTCGAAGACATTCGGGTCGGTTTCGATAAAGACGCCGGAACCCCTGAACAGATTCGAGATATGACTCTTCTTAAAGGTTCCGGTTAGCTTGCTCTCGAAGACAGCTCGGGGAGCAGCGTTTTTGGAGACGTATTGAACGACCAACTCTCGTTTCGTCAATTCGACCAAGAGGTTGATTGCGACGACCGACTTCCCTGTCCCAGGCCCGCCTTCGACGATGAGGACCTGTTTCCCGCTAGCCTCCGCATCACCTGCCAGCTTCAGCGCAGTCTCGTAAACCAGCTTCTGGTCGTCGATCATCAAAAATTCGCGATTACCCTCCAGCATCGAAAGCAACGAATCGGCAAGGTTCTTGGACGGCCTAATTTTTCCATTGTCGATTCGGTACATGATGTCGCCCGAATCGCCGTACTTGACGTGGAGTTTGATGAAGTCGCGCAGAGCGCGTGCATCTTCCTTGATGAATACAGGCGCCTTCTTCACATGCTCGCTATAGAATGGCGAGCGAACGACACGATCAGAAACGCAGTTATGAAGATAGGCGCAAGGATATAGGCCGATGTCTTCATCCTGAACAGTCTCGTTGTAGTCCTCCAACAGTGCCGCGTACGTCCAGGCTTGGTAGGAAGGATGCCCAGTCTCGACTTGTCCCCGTCCGAGGTGAGTTCGAACGATCGCGTCCTTCGTGGTGGCCTCCATTTCCTGCCACTGCTTCAGTTCGACGATGACGACTGAATCCTGCCTCTGCGCGTTCTTTCCAGACAGGATGAAGTCGATTCGCTTGGAACTTTGCGGCAGGGTGTATTCGATACTGACCTTCGAATCGCCAGGGATCTCATCGTCATCTAGGACTCGATCCATGTACTGCATCGAGTTCTTCCAAGAGTTGATCTCACTCTTACCTACAGATTTCTTCGCCTTCGCCTTAAACAGATCTAGAATCACGTCTTCGATTCTGTTCGAGAACACATCCTCCCTAAAGCGACTTGTTGTCTCTGCGTAGATAATCACGAACCGGAACCTGGCTCGTCGCTGTACTCGGCGTACTTCTTGGCGCTTCCGCGAACCCGATCAGCCGGATATCTGAGCTTGTTCTCTTCGAGCTTCGAAGCACTTGCGGCCAAAACATCGACACCTAGCCGGTCAGCAAGTAGCATGAGATAAATCTGAACGTCGGCGATCTCTCTCGAAACCAGCTCAAGCTTGTCTGCGCTTAGTTCTGAAGACTCTTGTTCGGTGAGCCATTGGAAGTGCTCGAGCAACTCGGCCACCTCCACAGAAAGAGCCATTGCCAAGTTCTTTGGTGAATGGAATTTGTCCCATTCGCGTTCAGCTGCAAACAGCGAGATCGAGTCAGCTAGCTGAGTAAAGCTTGACATGGGATCCTCTCTCCGACTGATAAGTCAGGCATCAAATGACACGCGAGTACTTGACGATACACCAGAGCGGTTTGAGCCCTCACAGCTCTTGGAGCTGCGTAAAATAACTCTGAATCTGGACCAGTTACGGCAGGTAGGTCAACCGAGCGGGCTCCCTCTAGTTTTCTGTGTAGGCCGGTGGGCGTCCTGCCGAAAACCCATACAAAAGGGGGGAGCGTCATGGACCGTGACCAGCTGATGGATCTCGCCAAGACCGCCATGATGGGCGACAACTGGCACGAGGCCTACCGCTACTACACCCGGGTCATCGAGATGGACCCGTCCTACGCCGGGGGCTGGTTTGGAAAGGGCCAGGCGGCTGGCTGGATATCGAACCTGAGGGACCTCCGCCTTAACGAGATGATGGCCTGCTACGAGAAGGCGCTCGAACTCAAAGCGCCCGCCGATCGCGCCCAGACGAAGGAGGGGATGGCCGTCACGATGAACAGCGTGGCGTCCGCGATTTACGCCTTGTGCCGGCAGCACATGGAGGAGTTCATCTCGGTCGATGGGGCGTGGAACGAGTACGTGAACCAGAGCTCGTGGCTCATCAACCTGCTCGAGGTTGCCGAGAGCTGGTCCCCCGACAATGTGGAGATCCTTCAGACCGGCATTCGAATCTGCCGCGAGAACCTCGCGGGTGCGCAAACCGGAGAGATGAAATACTGGCTGGCTCCGGAGTTCCAGGCGACGTTCCGGGGCTCTTTGCAATCGTTCGAGTCTAAGTTGAAGCGCCATCAGCCCTCCTACCAGCCCAAGGAGGTCGAAGTCGCCGACGGTTCGGGATGCTTCGTTGCCACGGCTGCCCTGGGAAACGCTCGCCATCCCGTCGTATCCGAGTTGCGCGAGTTTCGCGACGCTTGGCTCAAGCCACGCACCATTGGCCGCTGGTTCATCGCGGCCTATTACCGCCTGAGCCCGCCCCTTGCGGCGTGGATCGGTCGGAGCGACACGAGGCGCCGGTATTGCCGCCGCCTTCTGGTGCTCCCGGCGGCGCGGATCGCTCGGCGACTCCACCCCGCCGGCCGATGAAAACGCCTCCATAGACCGGGCGGCCGCTAGCTGGAGGCTCGGCCGTGATCCAGCCGCTTCGCTTCTTCTCTCCGCTGGCGTACACCCCCATCTATCTTCAATCCGGCGAGAGTCTGTGCTGCCATGGAATGGTCACGCTCTTGCAAAACAGGGTTGTCTGGGTGTGTATATAATCACGCTTTCGAGTAGAAGCGTGACCAAAGGAGCATTTGTGGCTCGATCCACTCCCCGCCCCGCCAACGCGGGCAAGAAGCTGCCGCCGGAGCCCCTGACCCCCGATGAGGCACGGACCCTGCTGCGGGCTTGCTCGCGCCGGGCTCCGACGGGCGTTCGCAACGCCGCGCTCCTTGCAGTGCTCTACAGGGGAGGGCTTCGCGTCTCCGAGGCGCTGGCGCTACAGCCCAAGGACGTGGACCGCAAGCACGGCACCGTGCGCGTTCTGCACGGCAAAGGAGATCGCGCCCGCACGGTGGGTCTCGACGCCGGAGCCTTCGCTCTCGTCGAGCGTTGGTTGGAAAAGCGAAAGGCCCTCGGAATCAAGCGCAGCGCCCCGCTCTTCTGCACCCTCGAAGGTCGCCCCGTTGACTCCTCCTATGTCCGGCACGCTGTCAAGCGACTCGCAGCAAGGGCTGCGATCGAGAAGCGTGTACACCCGCATGGATTGCGGCACACCCACGCGGCGGAGCTGGCCCGTGAGGGCGTCCCGATGAACGTGATCCAAGCACAGCTGGGACACAGCTCACTGGCGACGACCAGTCGGTACTTGGCGCACGTGGCCCCCCAGCACATTGTCGAGGCGATGCAGGCGCGGGAGTGGAAGTTGTAGAGACAACGAACCCCCGACCCTCAGGTTCGAAGAAGAGTCCCAACCTGAGGAAGATCAATGACTTACGCTCTAGCGACCGGCGTATAGCGGCATATCGCGGCACCCAGGACGGCAGTCAACGCCGGATACGGCACCCCCGCGGCACCAAAAAGAGGGCCCTATACGGCTCCTCGGTGAGGCCGAAGCCGAGGCCTCGCCCCCGGCATCGACGTTGACAGTCGGCCCCGCGCAATTTTCTTGGCAAAAGAAGGTCTGTAGCTGAAACACCACAGGGCGTTGAGGTTTTCTTGACTCGCGACGTTCCTTCGTGACAGGCTGATCGGGCTTGGGAATGGCTGCGCGTTTATGCTGCCGCCCGCTCCCCGTGGTGCGATCGAACTGAGGCCGGATGGGAGGCTCAGAATGCTTGCTTGTTAGAGCTTGGTCTAATCCTACGATAGATCAGATACTTGTCTGTTCTCAAAATTCATCCGCGACGCCTGATGAGCTGATCGCAGCCGTGGAAGCCGTTGGTCAAGCGGCTTCGCGCCAGACATATCGGTGGTGAAGGCCACCGACTCTCGGCAAACCGACAACTCGCGCACCAGGAGCGGGCCGAGATT
>SDBV01007693.1_pt1 | contig 14690 bp, 15 predicted proteins | sample 2277081 | NCBI WGS metagenome assembly SDBV01 (sample SAMN10402039, study PRJNA504765) | marine sediment metagenome | isolation source: marine sediment core GS10_PC15, 223 cmbsf | place: Arctic Ocean: Southern Knipovich Ridge | collected 2010
GCCATCTCGTTGAGCAGGTCGAACCAGAAGCAACTGATCTGCGTCAGGACGCGCCCCTTATCGGGAATTCCGTTGGGGAGGACCACGTCGTAGGCGCTGATGCGGTCGGTCGCGACGATAAGCAGTTGCTGACCAAGATCGTAGATGTCGCGGACCTTCCCGGTGCGCTTGGGGTAGCTTCCTATCGAAGTTGTCAGCAGCGCCGTCGATTTCATTGCACTTGTTCTACCGGGTGCGGTGGTGATGCGTCAAGGAGGCACCGGGTGCAAAAATTGCTGTCTCCATCAGGCTCATCAGACGAGCATGTTCCTCGCCGCCAGGTACGCCAGAACGAATATCATTTGCGTGATGAGATTCGTGGCGAGCAGTGCCTTTCTTGTGAGCCCGCCCGTGCGGTAAGAGCATATCAGACCGGTGAGTATGGCGCCCACGACGGTCGCTCCGGAGACGCCCAACTGCTCCCATGGAAGGAAGTTCAGGTAGGTGATGGTGGTGGCGAGCAGGACGCCCATAACGGCGGCGGCGGCCAGTGGGCTGCACCCCTTGGCGAAGGCGGCGATGGCGGGGTCGGTATCGTCGCTGACCCGGATGAACTGAGGGGTTATCAGCATCGCCCAGGCGCCCCAGAGCGGACTCAGGATCAGGATGCGATAGATCTTGACCCACGGTCTGAACCACGCGATAGCGGCCGGCAGGGGGGCGTCGGTAAGGTAGTAGTAGTCCGGGAGCAGGGAGTACAGGGACATCGTCAGGATCAACACGACCATCGAGCCCGCTATCGGGCGGATCGCATCGTCTCTGGGAAAAAAGATTTCGGTTACCGCCTTCAAGGATTCGCGGAACGGGACCAGCAGCGAAACCATCACCACCGTCACCGCCGGAAGCGCACGGCCGAACGGTTCCCCGAAGACTCTCCATGCCCCCGCCCACAGCCCCAGCGACGCAAAGGACCACCCGAGCGAGAAGATCACCAGGTCGATCCAGGCGTGTCTGAACCGATCTGCCGGTTCGGCTACGAGGCGCTCGGGCGCAGCGGTCAGGAGCATATACCCTGGCCGCCGGATCAACCACCCCAGCGCCACGCGAAGAGAATCTCGGACTTTCGTATACATTTGCGGTCTGACAATGTCACCGGGCCTTATGTTTGGCTCCCCGCCCGCGCGTCGGCGACAATCCGAACGTACTGCTCGGCGAGGCGGGTGATCTCATCGAGTCGGTGCGATTCCAGCGCCGCTTTGGTCACCAAGGCCGATCCCACACCGAGTGTTACCGCACCGGCGGTGATCCAATCGCGGGCTGTCTCCAGATTCACCCCGCCGGTGGGGGTGAGCTTCAGATGGGGCATTGGAGCGAGGATCGCCTTGAGATACCCCGGACCAAACGCCCCGCCCGGAAAAACCTTCACGATGTCCGCCCCCGCCTCGGTCGCTGCGAAGATCTCTGTGGGCGTGGTAGCCCCTGCGATGCAGGGTGCGTCGCAGGTGTGGGCGGCGTCGATAATCTCAGGCTTGAAGATCGGTGAGACGACGAACTGCGCACCGGCGTCGATTGCATCCCGGGCGACATGGGCGCTCAGGACGCTCCCGACCCCGATGAGCCCCTCGCTCAGTTGGCTCCTGCAATCCGCGATGACTTGCAGTGCGTTGGGGGTGGTCATCGTGATCTCTATGCAATCGACCCCGCCGCTCAGCAGCGCCCGGGCGACGTCGATGAGCTGTTCGCTGCTTGACGCTCGCACGACGGCGATGACGCCCTTATCGCACAAACGCTCAACGGTGGCTTCTCGATCCGCCACGCAGGAGGTCCTTTCCGCTCGACCGATGTGGGGTAGGGAAGCGTACTTTGAGAGTGGGCGGTCTGCAAGTAACTTCTTCGAGCCTCGCGGGTTCGCCTCGCACACCGTGACCCCAGGGCGGACCGGGGTTATTGCGGAGCATGCGTGGACCACCTCACGCGCTTCCCAGAACGCGGACCTTGAAACCGAGCGCTTGGGAGAGGGCGACCATCTCTTCAAAGATGTCCCCGTAGGCGACCGCGATGTGATTGGACATGTAGTGGGACATGAGCGCATCTCGGGATACGCTCAGGTCCGCGATCATCAGCGGCCATTCGCGCGTGGTGGCGGACCACCAGGCGTCGCGTGTCTGTTCGGGGAGCTTGACTACCTCACCGCGGCCTACGTCCATCCAGAGCGCCCCGCTCCTGATGTACGCGCGGGACCAGGTAATTTCCCCGGGCAGGGATTCCCCGCTGAACGTTCCTCCCGGGATGGGGAAGTAGGCGGTGGGTTGGCGGTAAGAGTGGACGCCGTTGAGCGTATCAGGATCGTGATTGAACGCGTAGGCGGAGCACGATCCTGAGTTCAGAAGGACCCACAGGAACCGCCCGTCGTGCTCGCAACCCCAGCGTACATCGTGGAATATGACCGCCTGGTGGAGTCCCTTGGCCTTCAGGAGGCGCTTCATCAGCTCCATCGGGATCAGGTTCACCTGGTCTGCCTCCGTCGAATCGACGATGGTGTCGCCGTTGGATTCCGGGCGAGAAGTGGAATTCAGGAGCCCTTCGGCGAAGTCGGAGGGCGGGCGAAGGTTGAGCAACCCCAACTGGTACTGCCACCCCACGCAATCCGCCCTGAATTCATCGACGAGGTCGAGGACCACGAGGTAATCGCGGAGTTGCTCCTTTGTGGCGTTGGCGTCGAAGTCCTCCGCGCCCTGCTCACCGTAGTGGAACGTCACGCCCTTATCTCTGACGAACGAAAAGGCGTCGTCGATTCGCTTCTGATCGATGCGGCGTCCGCGATCTACGATCCACCCCTGGTCCACCTTGTGCTCGGTGAAACCGACCGTGTGCAGCAACCGCGGACCGAAATATCCGTTGATCATTCCCATCGACGTATCACCGAGCATCAGCGCCAATATTCTGCGCCGCTGAATCTCATCGGCGAGCGACTGCGCGAGACGCCCAGCCTCGCCAGAAACCTCCGGAGGATCGGATATCTCATCAGTGGGGTAATTGATGTGTCCAGCGGCGCACCACTGCTCGAGGCGAGACATGAAGGTTTCATCTGCGGTCCACTCTTCGCTGGAGGTCCAGATGCGGGAGCATTGGCGGTCGACGCTTTCGAGGCATGCGGCGGTGTTAAGAAGCCCGACCAGCCCGGGCCAAGTCCCCGAGAAGTTGCTCGCGAGCAGCAGGGGGTTGTCCTTCCCGGTGACCCCGTCGACGGTGTGCGGTCCGTAGACCCAGTGGACGAACACACCAACCATGGGATCGTCGATGCAGGAGAGCTTCTCGATGGCTTCGTGGGGTTTGGTGATAAAACCTTCAACGCGATACGGACGGCGCCCGAGCTTAGTAAGGGCCTTCTCAAGCTCGATGGTAGCGCGCTGTACCTGCGGGAGCGCCTGTTCGTTGGGTTTGGTGCGATAATCTCCCGGGAGGAAGATTGCGATTCTCTCACCCATGCATTGGGTCCCCTTTGTCGGTCCGACTGCACCAAGTCAAGTCTATCGCGGATATGCTTCCAGCGACACACACGGAACGAAATCGTCCCGGGGGCCAAAAGGTTACTTCTGGAGCTCGACGACGGTAAGTTTGGCTTTTGCCTTCGCCGCCTCGGGAGTGTTGGGGAAATCTTCGATCAACTCTTCATAGTATCGGACGGCCTTTGCGGTGAGCCCGGCCTTCTCGTACATCTCGGCCTTCTTGAGGGCGCGTTGGGCTTGATGTGCGCGGCGCAGCTTTGCTTCGCTCGCCATATAGGCTTCATCGGCCTTCATCGCCTCGACATCGTCCGCCGCCCGCTTACCCGCGGGGGTATCGGGAAACTTGCTCGATATTCTCTTGAGCCTCTCCATTATTTCGAGCTGCCTGGGGAGTGGGAGTCTCTTTATCCGACTCAGACGAGTTGGGGCGCTCGTCGGGTTGCTCGTGGGGTTGCTCGTGGGCTGGGATGCGGGTTGGGAGGTGGGGGCGGATGTTGGGTGCGGATCGCTCGCGCTGAGCATCTTCTCGATGAGCTTCTCCTGCATGGATGCCCGATGGTCCTGCGCCGCCGAGCGAGCGTCGGGGTCGTGTTCGGCCTCTTCGATCGCCCTGCGCGCCTTGACGGCGGCGGGGGCTCTACCGAACACGCTTCCGATCCTCGCGAAAGCCTCTATCGCCTCAGCGTACTTCTTTTTCTCGTATGCGGACTTGGCTTCGTCCAACTGTCGCTGCGCTTCGGAGGCGAGTTCCTTGTAGAGCGCGGTGATCTGTTTCCTCTGTGGATCATCCACCGCGAACCGCATCGCCGAATCGAGGGACCTGCGCCCCTCGAGCCATTTCTCCTCGGTGATATAGGCGCGGGCGGAGGCGAGTTCCTTCTCGGCGGCTTCTCTTCGCTCGCGGGTCCTCTCATCACCGTCGGCGGTACCCTCACCGAAGCGCACCTGCGTCTTGGGGTCCTGCAGGCTCCCCCGCACCTGCGCACATATCTGATTGGTGAGAATCACAACGCAAGTGAAAGTCAAGAGGTATCGCGTCATTGCTGGTCTCCGCTCGTATCGAAGATTATACACGAATCGAGCTTCGTTTCCAGAGCGCGTACGGGCTATTCGTTGGCGGATTCGACTCGCAGTGCCCCCGCTACCCTTCGCACGAGTTCATCCGCGTCGGAAGACAGATGCGCCAGGACCTTTTCATTCCCGGTGGGGTCTGTGTTTCCGAGCAGCTCGGCGATGCGGAAACGCACGAGTGGGTCGGGGTCTTCGATGACGGGTGGGAGGAGCATGAGTATGCTCGCATCGAGATCAACGTGTTCGAGGGCGGTCAGCATCTCCACCTGGGCATGGCGGACTCCCTCCTCATCCTCGACCACCAGAATGTGTTCGCTGGTCGTCATTGTTCCGTTCTCCCCTTATTCTATTCTTGATCGCGCATCATCAGTTTGGATTTGCGTTTGTTTGGACCATGTTTCGGGGTAGTTGCACCTCGAACACGGTTCCCGGTACCCAGGTCCCGGTCACGTGAACGAGACGATTGCCCCGGGTACGTGTCGTCGCAACCTCGGGATCCCGCTTCGATGGACCTTCGACCATCACTTCAAAGATCTGCCCAACCTGGTCGAGGTTGCGTTCGTACGTGATGCGATTCTGGAGTTCGACGAGGCGATCGAACCTTGCTTGCACAACGTCAGGAGCGATCTGGTCGTCCATCTCGGCTGCAGGTGTGCCAGGCCTCGGGGAGAACTGGAACATGAACGCGTTGTCGAACCGTGCCCGCTCCATCACCTCAAGAGTGCATTTGAAATCCTCATCCGTCTCGCCGGGGAAGCCGACGATCACATCGGTCGACGCAGCGAGACCAGGAACGATCGACCTCATCATCTCGAGTTTGTCCAGGAACCGCTCGGCGGTGTATCCACGGTGCATGGCCGCGAGTATGCGGTCCGAGCCGGATTGGAGGGGGAAGTGGATCTGTTCACACACGGCGTCTGTCTCTGCCATGGACAGAGCAACGTCCTCGCGAAAGTCCTTTGGATGCGGGCTCGTGAAGCGGATGCGCTCGATGCCGTCCACGGCGCCTGCCCTACGCAGAAGCTCTGCGAACAGCGGCTTTCGCCCGTTGAGATCCAGGTCGCGCCCGTAGGAGTTGACGTTCTGACCGAGGAGCGTGATCTCCTTGACGCCCTGGCTTGCGAGCGCTTCGATCTCCCTGATGATGTCCCCCGGCCTGCGAGAGATCTCCGCGCCACGGACTATCGGTACGATGCAGAAGGTGCACGAATTGTTGCATCCGATGGTGATCGTCACCCATGCTGAGTGATCCGATTCCCGGCGCACGGGGAGACCGCTGGGGATGTCCTGCACGGACCTGGTTTCTTCCCAGATCTCCGTGATCGGCCCCCATTCCTCTGCATGGTCGAGCAGTTCAACGACCCGATGCACGTTGTGAGTACCGAAGACAACGTCGACCCATGCCGCGCGCTCCAGGATGATGTCGCGATCCTTCTGCGCTGAACAGCCCCCCACAGCGATCCTGAGATTCGGATTCTCCAGCTTGTCACGCTTGAGCGATCCGAGATATCCATACAGTTTCGTATCTGCGTTCTCACGAATCGTGCACGTGTTGAGCACAATGAGATCAGCGTTTGTCGCGGAATCGGTAGGGACCATTCCGTCGCTCTCCAAGAGACCGGCGATGCGTTCCGTGTCGTGCTCGTTCATCTGACACCCGAACGTGCGAATAAAGTAACGCTGACCTTCACGAGTGCGCGGTCGAACCTCTTTGATCCCCGGAATACCGAGCTTGGTGGCTTGGGTCATGATGCCCCATCGGCCTAGGCAGTGTCTTAACGGGCGTAATCCTTCGCCCGATACTCACGGATGACCGTGACCTCGATCTGACCGGGATACTGTAGGTCGTCCTCCAGCTTTCTCGCTATGGATCGTGCAAGGGATCTAGAGGCCATGTCGTCGAGAGCCCCCGGGTCGACCACGACGCGGACCTCTCTGCCGGCCTGAAGAGCAAACGCCCGTTCGACGCCGTCGAAGTCCATGGCGATGGCCTCAAGACGCTCGAGCCTTCGTATGTATGAATCCAGTGCTTCTCGCCTTGCTCCCGGTCGGGCAGCCGAAACTGCATCTGCCGCCTGTACAAGCACTGCGGTGAGTGTGCGTGGTTCGACTTCGTTGTGGTGAGCCTCAATGGCGTGGACCACGGCAGCATCTTCACCGAATCGACGGGCGATCTCGGCGCCTATGAGAGCGTGAGAGCCCCCGACTTCGTGGCTGACAGCCTTACCGATGTCATGAAGGAACGCTGAACGTTTCACTTCGATCTCATCCACTCCAAGCTCGGCTGCGAGCATGCCGGCGATATGGGCCGACTCGACAAGATGATTGAGCACGTTCTGGCCATAGCTGGTTCTGTATTTCAGGCGGCCAAGCAGGGTCACAAGCTCAGGGTGGATGCGGGTGAGACCCACGTCGAGCATCGCCCACTCCCCTGCATCCTTGATCGATTGTTCAACCTCGTCTCTTGCCTTGGCGCATGCCTCCTCGATCGATGTCGGATGAATGCGACCGTCCTCGACCAGTCGCGTCAACGCAAGGCGAGCAACTTCGCGCCTCACCGGGTCGAATGTAGACACGGAGACGGCTTCTGGTGTGTCATCGACGATCAGATCGACGCCCGCGACCGCCTCAAACGTGCGGATGTTGCGGCCGTCTCTACCAATGATGCGACCCTTCATGTCATCTGAAGGCAACGGAACGGTGGACGTCGTTGTTTCGGCAACGACCTCTGAGGCGAGTCGTTGGATGACGCCTGCAAGGATCCTGCGAGAACGCCTCGATGCCTCTTCTCTTGCCCTTGTCTCGATGTCACGGACCAGGATCATGGCGTCGCGTCTTGCCTCGTCTTCGACCTTCTGAAGGAGCTCCTCCTTGGCTGCGCGTGAATCGAACCCGGCAAGCGCTTCAAGTTCAAGTCTGGCCTCCTCCTGGGATCGCGCGGCCTCGGTCGCGGCGTCCTTGGCGACTCGCTCCGTTTCAATGAGTAGCTCTTCGCGCTGTGCAAGATTCGCTGCCCGCTGTTCGAGTGTCGCTGCCCGCTGTTCGAGTGTCGCACTCTTCGAGTCGACCTCGACCCTGCGATGCTCAAGCGTGGCATTCTCTCTGTCGCGGTACGTGTCGGCCAGCAACCTGGCGTCTTCCTCAGCTCGAGCCAGAATGCGTTGAGCATCCATGCGGGCGTCCGCGATGAGATCATCGGGCGCCGGCGGAGTCTTCATGAGTCTGCGCCCGATCAGAAGACCCCCAAGGAAGATCCCTATCACGACCAGTCCCGGTATGAGCAGACTGAGGCTCTGTTCCATTGCCGTCCTCGTTCCCCCGTTCCCGAAACGAGACGTGCCGAGCCATGCCGGCTCGGCACACGCACGGAATATTCGGGTTGGGGCCGATCCGCCCTATCTCACCGGATATCTCGTGTTGGGTCGTTCACGTTGCGGAATCTCAGGTTTCAGTAGTTTCGTGTGCCTATTGCTCCGATGCTACTCCATGGAGCGTGGTTCTGGAACGCGAAAACGAGATTCCTCAGGATTCATCCTCTGTTGAGGCAACCTGGACCTCTTCTGTGTCCGCTTCAGCGTCTTCGTCATCGATCACTCCTACGGCACGCAGTACCTGGTCCTGGAGTTGCATGGCGACTTCGGGGTTGTCACGCAGGTACATCTTGGCCTTCTCGCGACCCTGACCAAGCTGGTCACCGTCATAGGTGTACCAGGCTCCGGCCTTCTGTACGATGTTCTGCTCAACAGCGACATCGATGAGGCTGCCTTCGCGTGAGATCCCCTCGCCGAACATGATGTCGAACTCGGCGAGCCGGAACGGCGGCGCAACCTTGTTCTTGACGATCTTGACTCGCACACGGTTGCCGATGTTCTCTGTACCGACCTTGATCGCCTCGATGCGCCGGATGTCGATCCGCACACTCGAGTAGAACTTCAGCGCACGACCACCCGGCGTTGTTTCGGGATTTCCAAACACGATTCCTATCTTCTCGCGCAACTGGTTGATGAAGATCGCTGTTGTGTCTGAGCGGTTGATCGTGCCGGCGAGTTTGCGCATGGCCTGAGACATGAGACGAGCCTGGAGTCCCATGTGGGTATCGCCCATGTCTCCTTCGAGCTCCGCGCGAGGTACAAGTGCCGCTACTGAATCGATGACCACAACGTCGAGTGCACCTGAGCGAATCAGCATGTCTGTGATCTCGAGGGCTTGTTCTCCTGTGTCCGGCTGAGAGATCAGGAGCTCATCGATGTCCACACCGATGGCCTTCACGTAGAGCGGGTCCAGCGCATGCTCTACGTCGATGAACGCTCCGGCGCCGCCGTTGCGCTGCGCCTCAGCGAGGATGTGAAGAGCAAGCGTGGTCTTGCCGGACGACTCGGGCCCGAAGATCTCAACGATGCGGCCGCGAGGCACTCCACCTATGCCGAGCGCAAGGTCCAGAGACAAGGCCCCTGTGGAAATCGCGGCGATCTTGCGGATGTCATCCGCGCCAAGACGCATGATGGCGCCCCTGCCGAACTGCCGCTCAATCTGCGCCATCGCCATCTCGAGGTTCTTGTCACGGTCGCTCTGTTCTGAGGTCATCTGCGTTCCCTTTCATCGATTACCGTCAAGCTACCGGGTGCCAGTGACAGATTACGTCGCAGATCACACGGTTGACATTCAATGGGTTCGCCGGCAAGTCTAACCGAACAGGTGTTCGATGTCGAGGATCCGGGCAGCTTCTCCGTTCTTTGGGCTGCAACTGTATGAAAACCACGCCACGAACCCTGGGTTCGCGGTCAGGAGAGGGGGTGTGAATCGACGGGTTCGTACTGGAGGCCGCCGTGAGTGCGCCGCGTGCGAAACAGTGTGATCGCCCGCACACCAATACGCACCCGGAAGTCGTCCCACGATTGGAACGTGTGGCTGACATCCACGGCGGGACGAGCGCGAGACAGCGTGAGATGTGGCACATAGGGCCGATCCTCAGGTTTGAAACCAATACTCACGGCAGCTTCGTCGCACCACATTGCCAGCCGCTGCAGCGTCCCGTCCGGGTCGTCGATCGAGACGTGCAGCACGCCGGCCTTCGACCTCTTCGGAAAAGCATCGAGCCCGACACACCAGACACGTCCGGCTTCGACATCCACGGTCTCGGACAGGCGATTCATGATCTGTTCGGCCTCGGTATCGGTGCACTCGCCCAAGAAACGGAGCGTGATGTGCCAGTTCTCGGGCTGCGTCTTTCGACCGGGCAATCGCCTTCCGGGATTCGCCTCGGTCAGCGCGGCTGCAAGCGCGTGCCGTTCCTCGTTGTTGAGATCGACGGCCAGGAATGCTTGATCGCTCACGACTGGAGGATCGCCCGAAGTACGAGATGCAGCGCAGCGGTCGCCGCATAGGTCCTGACCCGCTCCCTGTCACCCGGCAGGTGCATGGTTCTCACCATCGAACACAGAGGTGTCGCCACGGCAACGATCATCGTGCCGACGGGTTGTTCAAGTGGTTCGGGTCCGGCTGAGCCTGTCACTGCGACAGCGACATCGACACCAAGAACGGATCGCGCACCCCGGGCCATCGCCTCAGCCGTGGCTTCGGACACAACTCCGTGTTCGTCGATCGTTGCGTCCGGCACCCCGAGGATGCTCGTCTTGAGATCAGATGCATATGCAACAACCGAACCACGGAACGTCTCGCTTGCGCCGGGGAGGCTCGTGAGCCGTCTGCCGACAAGACCACCCGTTGCAGACTCCGCCGTGCCGATCGTCCATCCGCGCGACTCAAGCTCCTTGCGAAGCACCCTTTCGATCGTCTCGTCGTCTGCTCCGAAGATCCGACCCCCGATCCGGTCCCGTACCTCGTTCTCGACAGGGACAATGAGCGATCGGGCTGCGGCATCGGACTCTGCAAGCGCCGTGATCCGGATCCTGATCTCCCCGGCAGAAGCAAGGAAGGCGATCGTCGGGTTCTCCGACTTGTCAAAGAGCTCCTGGAGTTCCTCTCCGACCTTGGCCTCAGACATCCCCCAGCTACGCAGCACGCGACTCACCACCACTCTGCCGTCACCGGCTTCCTCCCTCAGGAAGGGGAGGACGAGCCCATCGACCATGCCGAGCATCTCGGCAGGGACACCGGGAAGTGCGAATACCCAGCATTCGCCGACCCGGATGCGGAACCCAGGCGCCGAGCCCTTCGAATTCACGACGACGTGGGCGCCTTCAGGACGGTACGCCTGTCGGAGATTCGATTCAGGGAAGTGCCTGCCCGGCCGCAATCTGCTCCAGCGGTCCCTGAGCACCTGCTCATATGTCTTGTCGTACACGAGTGGGACGCCTGCAACGGCAGCAACAGCGTCACGCGTGATGTCATCGGCAGTTGGACCGATCCCGCCTGTGATGATGAGCGCATCGGAGCGCTCAGCCGCCCTGCGGATCGCCGACTCGATGCGACCTGCGTTGTCGCCCACGACGGTCTGATTCAGATGAGTGAATCCGCTCTCTGCGAGTCGGATTGCGATTTCCTTTGCATTGGTGTTCGTAATCTGGCCGAGGAGAAGCTCCGTACCAACGGCGAGCGTTTCGACGATCATCGCTTCACCACCGTCGCCGAAAGGTCCGTGCCGTAGGAGCCATCGATCACGGCCGTCACCCACTCCCCCGCTTCGCCCTTGTCGAGCAGGATCAGTCCGTCGATCTCTGGAGCTTCGCGATACGACCTTCCAACGGGTTGGTCATCCTCGACCTGATCGATGAGGACGCTGAGTGTGCGGCCAACCGTTGCAGCGTTCTTCGATGTGGTCACAAGGTCCTGAATGCCCTGGAGGTAACGCAAACGTTCGCTGATGAGCTCGCGGGGTACGTGGTCCGGCATCGTTGCTGCATCCGTGCCCTCTTCGGCTGAGTAGGGAAAGAACCCCGCCCAATCGAGCTGAGCCGCGTTGAGGAACTCGGCAAGACCTTCGACATCGTCTTCCGTCTCACCCGGGTGTCCAACGATGAAACTGGACCGGGTCGCGGCCTGCGGTGATGCCTTGCGGATTTGCGCGATCAGAGCGAGATGCTGCTCACCGCTCCCCGGTCGACGCATCGAGCGAAGGAGCGTCGGGGAGGAGTGTTGGAGAGAGAGATCGAAGTAGTCCGCGATCACGCGATGGCCGGTCATCACGTCGATGAGTCCCTTGCGGATCTCTCTCGGATACAGGTAGTAGAGGCGCAGACGCATGAGCCCCTCAACCGAGGCGGCCCGCTCAACGAGTTCCTCGATGGGGCCAGACCCGTTGTCCCTTCCATAGGCGGCAAGGTCCTGCGCCACGAGGACGATCTCCTGCACGCCGCTGTCCACGAGGCCCTCGATCTCGGCAACGATTCCGTCTCGCGGCCTCGAGCGCTGCTTCCCACGAATGAGCGGGATCGCACAGAACGCACAGGTCTTGTCACAGCCCTCAGCAACCTTGACGTATGCGAATGGAGTCGTCGGAGTGGGGCGCTTCACGATGTCCAGGATGTCCATGTGGGATCGACGGAAGCCTGTGAGCTCAACCGGTTGCCATCCTGTCATCGTGTCGAGTTCATCGATGAGCTCCGGGTATCGGTCGAGACCGATGACCGCGTCGGCCTCAGGAAGCGCTTCGATGAGCTCCTGTTCATAGCGCTGGGCCATACAGCCCACCACGACCAGCTTGGCATCGTCGCGCTTGGCTTCTGCAAGGCCGAGGATCGTGTCTATCGACTCCCTGCGGGCGTCCTCGATGAATGCACACGTGTTCACCAGCACCACGTCTGCCGACTCCGGATCTGTCGCTTCGTTGTACCCGGATTCACCAAGCACGGCCGTGATCTTGTCGGAGTCAACCTGGTTCTTGGAGCAGCCGAGCGTTTCGAGCCAGACGGTGGGTGCGGACATGGTGGGAGTGTACGATGACGCAGAAGCTCACAAGGAGGGGAACCGTGCGATCGCGACTCGTCGGTCTCATTGTTGGAGTCGGCCTAATCGTCGCCGCCTGCTCCGGTGGAAGCGTCGATGGAACGTGGCATGTGGGGGAGATGCTGCAGCCGGATGGGTCCATGGCTCCTTCCGATCCAGTGGTTGTGCTGACTCTCATAATCGATGGTGACAGCATCACGGGGAACACGGGATGCAACATCTTCACCGGAGAGGGCAGGTGGCCGGGAAATGACTTGAACTTCACGATGACGACCAGATCTTGCGCGAACAACTCGCTCATGCAACAGGAGACCCTGTACGTCAGGAATCTTCTGGTCGCTGTGAAGGCAAGCGTCTCCGGCAACATGATGACAGCGACGGACACAGACGGAACCCATGTCCTCGTGTTCTTCCGCGTCTCTTCTCAATCAAGAGGCACCATCTCGCCGATCCGCTTGCGGAACTGAATGCGCTCGGTGTAACCGACCAATCGTGCAAGATCCAAGGCCTTGTCGATGTCGCGCGCCGTGTGTTGAGGCACATGGGCGTCCGATGCGAGCGTGATCGGAACCCTGTGGTTGTAGAACCGTTTCAGGAGGGGTTCCGCCGGGTACATCTCCTGTGCCTTCTGGTACAACCCTGCCGTAGACACCTCGACCGCAGTACCGCCCCTTGCTGCGGCGACGGCCAGCTCTTCATAGAGATCCGACGGCGCTTCCGGCAGTCGGAGACCCTGCTTCTTGATGACATCAGCATGAGCCAACACATCGAACAGCCCCGATGCGGCCAGTTCCGTCTCGATCCGGAAATAGTCCTCGTACGACTGCACCGATCCGCGCCGGTCGAACTCGAAGGCGTGGTCGGGGAGGTCGACGCCCCACGCTCCGACCCAGTGTGTCGACGCGACCAGAAGGTCAAACGGATAGGGCTCGAGGAACTCGGCGACTGCCTCTGCGGTTTCAGGGAAGAAGTCCACTTCGAGTCCAAGAAGCACAGGGAGACCACGGTCCTTTGCATCGACCACAGCCTGAACGTATCGCTCCAGGGAGAGCACCCGTTCTGAGCGAATGTAGGACTTCGCATAATCGCGAAGATCCTTGCGAGGGTCAGCCTTCCACCACTTGCCGAGGACGGACCTGGATTCCACGCATCGGTACAGGTGCTCTGTGAATGCGATCTCGTTCGCGCCGCGTTCGAGCGCTGTCTCGACATAGGCCTCGATATGGTCGATCGGATACTGGCCCGGTGGTGGCCCCTCACCGTCGTATGGGCCGTGTTTGTGGAAATGTACGTGGTAGTCGGCCATTGCAGGTATCAGGTTTCAGGTATCAGGTTTCAGGTACGTGCTGACAGTAGTCGTTGAACAGGCAACTGGACTCAGGTGTCAGGCGTCAGGAAGAAAGTACGAGATCGATCCAGTGGTTGGCGGCGACACCGAAGGGTTCGACACCTTCTTCGAGCAGCCGGGTCGTCTCGTTCGCCGCCCTTCGGGCGGCATCGACGAGCTCTTGGGGATAGTCGTAGCGCATCTGGAGATCTGCGAACTCGTCCTCATCGATCGTCTTCACGCTTCCGTCGAGGAGGCGCACGACATCGAGGTCGAGATCGATCTGGGTCACGCGGTCGCCGTCCCACTCACATGGCGTCCCGATGTTGACATACACCGCCAGCCAAGGATGGTCCCAGTAGAACTCGGCCATCCACCAGGCGTCTTCGGGAACCAGCGCTACGAAGCCGGCCTCCAGCCCGCGGGGCGGCTCCTCTCCGCGTTGAACAACGGTGTCCGGGGGTGCGTACAGCCATACTCCGTGCTCGTCCCGACCAAGTCGACGCAGTGCATACTGCCAATGCACCTGGTCGGGCCACTTGCGCCCGTCCCACTCCACCTTCGTCACGTCGTCCCTCACATTCGCGCACACATGGTTCACGGCACGGTTCCGGGCTGAAAGCTGAAGGCTGACCGCGATCAGCCCGCGTCGGGGATCTCGATGCCCCTGTCAATGAGGGTGCCCTTGATGACGCCGATTCGTGCCTTGATCTTGGGTAGCCCGTGCGCATCATCGATTGCCTTGTTTATCTTGACACTACCCAGGTTGCCCATCTCAGAAGTCGTAGCGCCCCCACTACCGGTTTGCATGACAAAGTCGTGGCGTTTTCCCTCGATCTTCTTAATCTTGCTTCTGACTCCACCAATCTCTCAGAGCATGTCTTCATCCTTGCCCTCCG